>Ga0308166_1003617_pt1 | contig 13028 bp, 12 predicted proteins | sample PhyCR2_2_FD_202137 | JGI IMG/M metagenome (GOLD analysis project Ga0308166, IMG submission 202137) | Phyllosphere microbial communities from UC Gill Tract Community Farm, Albany, California, United States - DLSLCC.R2 | ecosystem: Host-associated > Plants > Phyllosphere > Unclassified | place... | reverse complement strand
CAGTTGGCTGATGCCGCCCAGGCGCTCAGCGCGCTGGGTGCCCTGCCCACCTGTGCGCTCCCCGCCGCCGCTCACCGGCTTGACGTCAATGTACCCGGCCGCAAATGGCAGCAGATCGAAGCCTTCGGTAGTCACCTCGCCTTCCGCGCGCCCTCGCGCCACTGGCTGGACTGGTGCTCGGGCAAAGGCCACCTGGGCCGGCGTTTGCTGCACCCCGGCCAGCGCCTGACCTGCCTGGAGTACGACACCGCGCTGGTGGCTGCCGGGGAGGCGCTCAGTGCCCATCACCATTTGCCCGTGCAACACATCCATCAGGACGTGATGGCCCCTGGGAGCGCCGAGCATCTGGATGCAGACACCAGCGTGGTCGCCCTGCACGCCTGCGGCGACCTGCATGTCCGGCTGCTGCGCCTGGCCAGCCAGCAACATTGCCCACAGCTGGCCGTGGCCCCATGCTGTTACAACCGCATTGCCACCGCCCAGTACCAGGCGTTATCCACAGCTGCCCGCACCTCGGCCTTGCACCTGTCGCTGGATGACCTTGGCCTGCCCTTGAGCGAAACCGTCACCGCCGGCGCCCGCGTACGCCGCCAGCGCGACACGTCCATGGCCCGCCGCCTGGGTTTCGACCTGCTGCAACGCCAGCAGCGCCAGACCGACCAGTACCTGCCCACGCCATCGCTGCCGGTGGCCTGGTTGGCCAAGCCCTTCGAACAGTATTGCCGTGACCTGGCTGCGCTCAAGCAACTGGACCTGGATGGGGATATCGATTGGGCGGCGTTGGAATCGGCAGGGTGGGATCGCCTGGCGCAGGTACGCAACCTCGAGCGCCTGCGCAACCTCTTCCGCCGCCCACTCGAACTCTGGCTGGCACTGGACCGTGCCCTTTTTCTGACCGAACAAGGCTATGACGTACGTTTGGGCGTGTTTTGCGACTATGCCCTCACCCCACGCAACCTGATGATCCTCGCCGAACGCGACAGATAGCCGCAGAACAACCTGTGGATAAGTCTGTGAACAAGCTTGGGGTTACCTGTTGGTGTACGGGGCCATTCGGATGGATTGGCTTATTCCAAAATGACGTTCAAGACCAGCAAAAACAGGCATTTGCGCAAATTTAGTTAACCGCGGGCGGGGTTATGCCATTGGCGCAAGCATTCGATGCCGCTTGTGCATAAGCAATTTTTCAGGGGCGATTTTTTGTTGATTTCAGAGAGGTTTGGTGCGTAGGGGATCGAGCTGCCATGCCGGAACTGTGAATGCTTCAGTACTCGCGTGTGGCTTTGAAATTCCGAAGTCTGTTTTCCTTGAGCAGTGATGAAAGCATTGGGCGGGTGCCTGAGAACGGTTTGTCTATCCGCTTGGCACCCTGGTCCCATTGCCATCTATGCCGCCGAGGTTCTGGTTGGCTAGTGGCGTTTGCCTTTGGCGATTTCGATGTCATTCAGCAAGGCGTTGGCCATGTCACAGAGGTAATCCGCCGCACCGAGCAGCTTGTGGTCATCCTCCATGTCCCCCTCACGCACCAGGTGCTTGATGTAACCCATCAGGATGGAGACGTGCTCGTACGCAGCATCCACCGGGATGCCGGGCTGTACGCGAAGGAGGTTTACGGGTGGGGTGCCGGCTTGGAGGAAGGTTTCTACGCCTGCGGTGGTGATAGGGTCCGAATTGCTCGTATCCATGACTTGGTTCCTTATTCGAAAACAGGAGCCGCCACGCAGACCTTCTCACGGATAGGGTGGCAGCCGTACGCAGGGTGAGAAACCGAGTGAATAAGGAACCCCGGCCAGACCAAAGCCTGCCCGCGCACGGCCACCATTGCAGGTAGCGCTTATTCGAAGTCGGGTTCTCACACCCGGTCGCCAGAGCGACGGGGCAAAGGTATCCGTGAGGTATTTCCCAGACAACGGCGATACTTCGGCAGAGCGCGTAGGATACGTCCGATACGTAAATTTGCAGAAGCCTCCAGCAGAAGAGTCCAGACATTTCCTACAAAACCAAGGCCCTCAGACTACAAACCACTCATCCCGTACCATCAATCAAACACAAAACTCCAGCCCAACGTATCCCGGTGTGGGAGCGGCCTCGCGCCGCGATGGGCCGCAAAGCGGCCCCAGCAACTCCACCCCAAACCCCATATCCACAGCCCCACACACCCCCGCCTCCCCCAAAAACCCACTCAACTTCCAATTCCATGACCCACCGCACACTCCCCGCAACATCCCACCCCTAATCCCCGCCCCCACAACCGTGTATCATGCGCCCCCCAAAACATTAAAAAGTGACGTCGCGCGCTGCCTGCCAGCCCTGCGGCCATCTGGCGTTGCGCCAGATTCGACAACGGACCTGACTCTCGTGACCCAAGCCAAGCCCCTCGCCCTGCTCGCCTTCGCCCTGGCCCTCACCGCCTGCGCCAGCGGCCCCTCGCACCCCGCCCCCGGCAACCTCGGCTGGAACCACCCCGGCATGCAGCTGGGCGGCGACCGAGGCCTACCCCTGCGCGCCGACAACACCTGCCGCAAGCGCGGTTGCGACAACGACAAGCTGTTCTTCAACCCCGGCAAGACCGAACCAAACGTCACCACCCTCCACCGCGGCTGGTAAGAAAATTTCCCTTTTGGGTCGGTGTGTTAGGTCATTTTCAAACAATCGCAAGGAAGTGGTTTACACACGCCAAACGATCGTTATAATGACGCCCCATTGCCGGTATAGCTCAGCTGGTAGAGCAACTGACTTGTAATCAGTAGGTCCCGGGTTCGATTCCTGGTGCCGGCACCATATAAAGTTCCAGAGAAAGCTTTCAAAATCTCTGGAATCCCCGAAAAACCCGCCTTTTGGCGGGTTTTTTGGTTTTGGGGTGCCGTCGGTTTCCGACTCCCCCTGTGGCCCGCGAAGGCCCCGCTTACTGACTCCGTCTCTTCGAAAGCGTTGCACTCGATTGGGATGCCGGGATGATGCCCAAGTGGGCGCCAGGCCACGCCAAGACCGTACTCAGCCGGTTGAAGACTCATGTATTTCTTTTGCTCGGTGCCAGGGCAATCGTGGAGTTGGACACCCACGACCTCATGCAGCCACTGGAAGCCGTGACGAAGCGCCGCACCATCGATGTGGCGCTCCGGATCAAGAACTACCTGCAAAGCATCATGCGCGAAGCTTAACGGTTGCGACTGATCACGGCGAACCCAGCTCAGGGTCTTGATGGCTCGATCAAGACACCACGGGTAATTCACAGACCCGTGTTACCCTTATCGCGGTTGCTGAGCTACAGGCGCGTATCGACGGCTACAAAGGTCGCCCGCTGACGCGCCTCACGATGGTGCTGTCCTTACGTGTGTTAGTACGCTCCAGTGGGCTGCGCTTCGCCCGCTGGAACGAGTGCGACCTCAATCGCGGCATCTGGAAGATCTCCGACACTCGCCCGGCGCTCGACGGCGTACCGTTTTCCACAAGGGGTACGAAAATGGCCGGAGACACTCACGTTGACCCTTATCGCCGCAAGCAGTCGCTTTGCTTGAGCAGATCCACACGATGACCGGAAAATTCGACCTGGTGTTCGCGGGGGACGCCAAGCCGTGGAAACCGATGTCCGAGAACACGGTGAATGCCGCGCTCAGGACGATGGGCTACGACACCAAGGTGGATATCTGCGGCCATGGGTTCCGAGCTATGCCGTGCAGTGCGCTGGTCGAGTCCGGGCTGTTGTCAGAGATAGCGATCGAGCGGCAGATGAGCCACAAGGAACGCAACAACGTGCGTGCCGCTTATACCCACAAGATTGAGTTCCTCGAAGAGCGCCGGATGATAATGACCTGGTAGAGCCGGTTTCTGGAAGCAAACCGCGAGGACCATGTGACGCCGCATGAGTTTGCCAAGCAGACGGACGAGAACGTCACGCGCCTTTGCAGTGCCAAGAGGACCGAGTAACCCGCCGCACCACCACCTCAACTCGCACCGCATGAAGCGCCTTCGCGCGGGTCCTTTCAAACGGGGCTGCAAAGCCGCCCAGTTTTGAAAGGCCATATCAAAGAAAAAACCGCTAGCACAGCGTGCGTCTGTGGAAAGCCACAGATGCCCACCGGGGGATAGTTTTATCCACAGGCGCTAAATCCCTGAAATCACTTTGCTTGACGAATATTGTACACAGACGTAGACCGGGAGTTGTAAGAGCTGTCGATGACAGCACCCCAGGTGACCCGAACCTTAAAGGTCACGCCGCTCCCACGGTGGTTCTCCCCACGGGCGATTAGCATTGGGCAGCTCGCCCGGTCACCTCCCCGGTGATGGATGCTCTTTAACCTCATGGCCCTCGTGCGCCAGCTACACCGTACTGCGCTGACCTGCAGCAACCTAATCGCTTGGCCGATTCTTGCGCCAACCTGTGCCCGTCTCTTTCTTCTGGAAAGAGACGGGCACTTCTACCACTGCTGCAAGCCTGATCGCACAAAGCTTTGCGGCATTCCCCCTCGTGACAATCGACGTGACAAACGCCGATGTCACCAGCAACCTTGTGGATGATGGTGCCGCAGATCAGGGAATGGAATGCACCTGACTGACAGTCAGGCATGCCCCGGTCATCGCATTGCTGGCACATGGCTCAGGATCTCGCGGCACTGGTCTCGTCCCTCCACACGCCCTCCCGTAACGGTGCTCAGGAGACCAGATCATGAGATGCCTTGCTCCTGGTCGTAAGGAGCCGCCAGTCCCGCGCCAGTTGACACCCTCACAGGCCGCAGGGGCCTTGATCCCTGATAACACTCAGCATTCTTGGCGGGATGACGTGGGGAAGTTAACGTTGATAATTAGACATAAAATTGCGTATCGCACCAATTGACTTATCATGAAAATTGACAAAGGATGGCCTATGGCCATGTGTTGCATATAAGAGGGCATTTCTTGAAAACCACCAAAGATTATCGTCTTACTAATTGGTATTTAAATAATACAGAATCGAAAATGAAACAGTGAAAGACAATTTAAATTCGCACTCTTCCTCAGGTCTTATGCCAGACAGGAAAACATAAACAATCATCTACAAAGTTTTACGCAATCCGTAAAGCGAATTTATAGACACCTAAAAACTAGGCGAAGACTTATGCCATCATTAGATTTCGATATTGAGAAAGCCCATTTCAAGGAATTCTACGAAAACAGCGCACAGTTGCTTGATGATGCAAAAAATTCGTTCACAACGCTTATACATGCTCTTATAAGCCAAATCGATAGACTTTCTATCTCAAAAATTGAAGGACGTGTAAAAAATCGAGAAGAGTGCATAAAAAAATTTAACTCGAAATATAGAACTAACCTAGAGTCAAGCTCGCAAGAATATTCGATTCGCGACCATATCACTGACCTTATCGGACTAAGGGTTGTCTGCCTGTATGAAGACGATATTGAGAAAATAAAAAACTGCTTATCCCAGCACTTCGAAGTAATAGACATCACAGACAAGATAAGCCAAATTGAAAACACGGAAGGATCCTTCGGATACAAAGGCCTTCACTTAGACTTAAAACTTAATCAACGGCGAAACGAGCTACCGGAATATACTATATACTCAGAATTTAGATTCGAAGTGCAGATCAGGACCATAATCCAAGATTCCTGGAGCGTTCTGGACCATAAAATCAAGTATAAAAAATCCATACCCACACACCTAAAACGTCGCATAAATACTCTAGCTGCCCTCTTCGAGTTAGCTGATCGCGAGTTTCGGGAGATACGCCTCTCAACAAATGAAGAGATGCTAAAAGCAGAAATTACTGAAAATGAGCTTGAGCAAGAAACCCAAGAAAGCGCAACTGCTCAGGCGATTAACCCAGGCCGCGTAGTACCATTGAACGCGTTCAGCTTTTTGAAAATTGCGCGACATTTCTTTAACGGCTACGAATTCGAGTCACATAAAGTCGACGGTTTCACCCAAGAAATAATAAAATTAAAACCTGGCATAAGCAGGGGAAAACTTAATTTCTACTTACGAGAAAACATTGCAAAGGTAAAAAAATATCAGGTGTTCTTCGAAAAAGAAAATCCTGCCGATCTACTCAACCCATACACAATAATTCGCCATTGTTTATATCTAGGCGATAAACAGATATTTGATCAGCTTCTGAACAACATATCCAAGGAGAATTTCGATAAGTGGCTTGACACTGCCGAACAATAACAGCAAAACAAAGGGGCCTGATTTATTTCTTAGAAATAAATCAGGCCCCTTTTCTGTTCAAACCCAAACAACCAACAAACTGCTCCCTGCAATTACCAAAGCAGCAATTAATTTCGCATTTTCATATCTGCTCTGTAGAAGTTATCCCTAGGAAAAACAGAAACGTACTCAGACTCCTCGGTCTCGTAGCGCACCCAAATATTATCCACGCTTTTATAAATGAGGCACCCCGTCTGGCTTTCCTTATCATTCACATGAACTACCACAAAATTGCACCCATTAGTGACAGCAACCTCGCCACCGCTTTTCATTGCCGAATTGAACAGATAGTTAGAAAACCACACTATCCCAACTAGCAAAAAAATCCCTTTCAACTGCGAACAGGCGTGCAACAAGTTCTCAGCCCTTGCAGATGCAATCTTCTTGAAATAGAGCGTACCCAATAACGCCGATAGCACACTAGCGACAACAAAAAATAAAAGTGGATACGCAACAGGGCTCACAACCTTGATTATTTCTCTACCACCCTCAAAGAAAATTTGATCCACAGCAACATCAACGAACGCGGGGTCTACTCTCACGCTTCGAAAGTAACCATTAAAATAGCCTCTTCCTGAAGCATATGTAATAGCCGTCAGTAAGAATGCACCACCTACGAATTCTAAAATTCCATTTCTCACTGTCACCCCCTATTCCAAGTCAAGGCGGAACTGCTCGCCCGTTCCGCTGGAATGTTGTTTGGGCCCCATGGTTTTTTCTGAACCACTTTCAATATCTATTTGTGGCGAGAAGGAAATAGACGGCAATGCGCTATCGGCGTTAGCTAATTTTAGATCAAGGCTAGAGGTCAAACTTGTAACCCCTTTCTTGCCCATAATCTGCTTATACTCCTCAAGCATTTTATCTGTTTTGTCCCTATCAGCAGGCTTTGCAGTTCGCTCCTGGGACATATCATCTTGTTTAAGAGTTGATACTATCTCCTCAGATAGACTAGTCAGCGCATCAGACCCACCTTGACACCCAGTCAATCCGAAGGCTAGTAAAGAAGCTAATACCCGAGCATAGACCTCTGGTTTCACTCCATTCAACACCTGAACTGCGTGATGAAAGTAACCTGGCGACATGACTTCAGCCTGCGAGGTCAATCTTTCTTGAAAGTCGGTCCCATGCAAGCTGTCCTCTAGCAATCTCGCCAAGTCAAAACCCGGCGTAGTTGGTTTCAGCAGAGCATCTGTCGTCAATTGCGTGCAAACTACGAAATCAAGCAGCTTGCACATACTTCGAGTGCCAACGGGGCCAATTTTTGCAACGCGATTAGAGAAATAAACCACATTTGAACGAACAAAAATAGGATAAATCAAACAATATATTTTATCCCAATACTCGTCCAAGCTTGAAACCGTATTTCTAGCTAAAAGAGGCTTCTTCAATTCGGCACTAAGAAGCTCCCGTGCAATTGGCTTACCCCAAGCAACATTTCTGCGTAGCTTAGACTCTAAATACTCAACCTTCGACTCTTTTGAACCTCGGTATATTTTATTAACCAACACAGTCTCATCAATGTAAGACTCTGACGTAAATTGTCCGATAGCTATATGGGTCTTACATAAAGTAACGACCAGATCACCCACGCACATTTCTTGCGCAAATTTATTCACCTGCGCTTCGCGGTTGGCTAGAGACATTTTGCTTTCGAAATACTCTTCCTCGGCCAACTCAACATCTTGCTCTAGATCAGCGCTGGTGTCATCGAGTTTTTTCAGTACTGCTAAAGGTGAATCAAAGAAGCTATGAGATTCAGCTTCCAGATACCTGCGCAAAGTCTCTCTAGAAGGAATTTCGTCAAGCGCTTGTTTTTTGATTAGCTTGTCGATATGAGCGATTGCAACAACGCCGTGCTTCAGGAAATTCTGAAAATGCTTTCCGCCGGAAGCCCTAACCAACCATATCCGCTGTCCCTCAGGGTATACAAAGACTTTCGGAAGCACCTTCAATTCCCTCTGCAATATCATACTGATGGCTCAGTATAATTTTCACACCATCCGAAATGCAACAAAAAACACTCATGGTGTTCAAGCGCTCTTGTAGCGCAAACTTAATACTGCAAGGAATACTTATACGCCGAGTGCAAAAACATCTACTACTAGATACTCAACCGCCCTTTATTCGGCCCAACCCGGAGTATCACTCACCAGTTAAAAAACGGAGATAATCGCGATGGATAGTTTTAGAGATAGAATCAAAAAATAACATCACAGAAAAATATTTATTTTTAGTTATTTACGAGCTTTTACGACTCCTGGTGCCGCACCATACACAACATCAAAGGCTCACCTTCGGGTGGGCCTTTTTTGTTTTCCGCTGCCCCGCACTTCATACAGCTCACTCGAGCACACGCTCAGCCGCCTTACGATAAACCTGCTCGCGCTCACGTTTATCCACAGCGACCACGTACACCACCACCTCCTGATCGATCACCTGATACACCAGCCGATAGCCACTGCTGCGCAGTTTGATCTTGTAGCAATCAGGCAAGCTATGCAGTCGGTTCGCCTCCACCCGCGGATTAACCAACACCGCAGCGAGCTTTTTCTTGAGCTGCTGACGAACTGTGTCGCCTAGCTTGTGCCATTCCTTAAGCGCCCGTGCATCAAATTCAAGGCTATAGGTCATCCAGCGAAACCTTCACCCGCTCAGGCGTAGCAAGCCGCTCGCGTACTGTTGCCAGCAACGCCTCATCGTCCTCAGTCATGAGTACAGGTTTGAAGGGTAACTGCCCACGCTCTGCCACGTACTGCAAAGCCTGGCGCATCAGCTCGGATGGGGTGACGCCGAGCTTTTCCAGCTCGCGGTAAGCTCGCGCTTTGAGTTCGTCGTCGATGCGGACATTGATAGATGCCATTGTGGCGGGCTCCATGTAATGACAATGGTCTTTACAGTGACTTAAATCCGCTGCATGAGCAAGCGTGGCTAAAGGCTCGCCGACGGAGCGCTATGCCATTCACGGCCCAAAACATTCTCACAAAGCGCCACCTACAGATGACCACAAATCATCTACCCCCTGAACATCAATCCTTTGTCACCCCTGCGCCCTGTGCCTTCTAATGCAGAACAGGTTTCAGACTGACCAAGCACAGGGACCCCGTCATGATTCTGGGAAGCACGCTCGAACAGTGGTATGCCCGTTTTCCGTTGATCCGTGATCTGGTCGCGCTGCAACAGACCACCTGGTTCAACCCCGCCGTAGCACCGACCGCACAAGCCCTGGGTGATGTAGGGCTGACGGCGGCAGATGTGGCCGATGCCAGCGCGAGGCTGACGCGGTTCGCATCCTACTTACAACGTGTGTTCCCAGAAACGCAAAACAGCGGCGGCATCATCGAGTCCGACATCATGCCGCTGACTCGGCTGCAGCCATTGCTAAGCGAGCGCTACGGCCAGAGCTTGACCGGCGCGCTATGGCTCAAGCGCGACAGCCATCTGCCCATCTCAGGCTCGATCAAGGCGCGCGGCGGCATCTATGAGGTGCTCAAGCATGCCGAAGACCTGGCCCTGGCCGCCAAGCTGATCACGCTCGATGACGACTACGCGCTGCTCGACAGCGAGCGGGCGCGGACGTTCTTTGGCCAGTACACGATTGCCGTCGGCTCGACCGGCAACCTGGGGATGTCGATCGGCATCATGGGCGCCGCGCTGGGATTCCAGGTGACCGTGCACATGTCGGCAGATGCCAGGCAGTGGAAGAAGGACACGCTGCGCGCGCACGGGGTGACGGTGGTGGAGTACGCCAGCGACTACAGCGTGGCGGTTGCCCAAGGGCGCCAGCAAGCCGAGGCCGACCCTGGCTGCCACTTCGTCGACGATGAAAACTCGGTCAACCTGTTCCTCGGCTACTCGGTGGCCGCCGAGCGCCTGAAACTACAATTGGCGGCGGCGAACATTCGCGTCGATGCACAACACCCGCTGTTCGTTTATCTGCCTTGCGGCGTTGGTGGCGCACCCGGGGGCGTGGCCTTTGGCTTGAAGCTGGCGTTTGGCGATGCGGTGCATTGCCTCTTCGCAGAGCCGACCCATTCGCCCTGCATGCTACTGGGCGTATACACCGGGCTGCATGACCAGGTGAGTGTGCAGGACTTCGGCATCGACAATGTGACTGCCGCTGATGGCCTGGCGGTGGGCCGCGCTTCGGGGTTCGTCGGCAAGGCCATGCAGCGTTTGCTCGATGGTTTCTACACGGTCAGCGACGAGGAAATGTACAGTTTGCTGGCGCTGATGGAGCGCAGCGAGGGTCTACGTCTTGAGCCTTCGGCACTGGCCGGCGTGCCGGGTATTGCCAGAGTCCTAGCTGAGCAGCAGGGTTACCGGGTGCGCCTGGGGCTGGATCGCCAAGCCATGGCCAACGCCACCCACCTGGTGTGGGCAACCGGCGGCAACAGGGTGCCTGACGATGAAATGCAGGCGTATCTGGCTAAGGGCCGTGAACTGCTGGCCCAACCACAAGCTTGAGGGGAACCGTGCTCAACCTTGCGCCTCGTATCAGCCCTCGGCTGAACAGCAGCCAGTTCGCCAACCTGCATACCTTTCTGGTGGCGGCTCGGCACCTGAGCTTTGGAGGATATGGACTTGGCTGAGCATCGCCCAGCGCATTGCGGTAAGTCATGCATAAGCAACTTGGCAGAGGGCAGGTTGCGAGTGACTGTGTGTTTGCCGAGGGTTCAGCCTAAGCACGGCACCGCCCACTGATGCAGAGCGTTCGGCACGAAGCTGTCGGCGGATCTCGTTAGATATCAGATTTCTCCTACAGCCAGCACTCCAAGCAGCTCCTTACCGTATTACGCACTATTCACAGTGCAGGATACGCCCGATGAAAGCTGCTTTCGCCCTCCATGCCATTGGTCTTGCCATCTTGGCGACTTCCACCCAGGTCCTGGCCGATGACACCTACCTCGCTTTGCGACTGCAAAACGCTAGCCAGAAACTGCATGATGCCGAACTGACCAGCCCGCGTGTTGACCATCGCATCAAAAGCCCAAGCAATGATCGTGACTTAAATGGCGCTATCGCACTGGGCCGCGGCTTCGACGATGGCTGGCGTGCGGAGGTTGAGTACACCCTGCGCAAAAACAGCCAGTTTGACTCTCACTGGTCGCCCTTTGATGCCAACGTCAATCGCATGGAGGTCAACTCCCAACGCCTGATGCTCAACGGGTTCAAGGATTTTGCCCTGACCGACAAATTATCGTGGTACCTGATGGCGGGCGCGGGCGTTGCGCATGTCCAGTCTGAGGGCTACCAGGGCAACCCTTCGCGCCAGTTCGCCAAGAACGGCCAGAACAACTTTGCCTGGAGTTTGGGCCTGGGCATGGACTACGCCCTGACCGACAAAATCACCCTAGGCAGTGGTTACCGCTACGTGGACATGGGCAAGATCGAGACCGGCCGCAACACCTTCGCCAATCGGATCAACGCACGTGACGAGCAGCTCAAGGGCAAACTGACCGAACAGAGCTTGTTCGTCGAAGTTCGTCTATCGCTCTGAGCCCATTCACTGATTACCTGCTGATAGTTACAACGCCGCTTCGGTGATAGCCCGAGCGGCTTTTGCACGTTGCGCGATTGTGCTGACAGACATCACTCCCGCCAGGTGAATGACGCAACAGTTGCCACGCATCTCAAGACCTGGCAGCGCGCAACGCGATTAAATCAGCCCGCATCTGGCGATGCCGCTTGCCATTGAACACCAACATGGCCAGCAGAGGCAGCGCCAACAAGATTGCCAATAGCACTGTATTCAAACCGCTGTCCAACAGACTCAAGGCCATCAGCAGCGCCACGAGCGGGACGGGCAAAACAACCCACATGGCCCACTTGAGGCCGCGGATCATCGCGAAGTGCCCAGCGCAGAGCAACAGCGCTAGCGTTGCAGTGCCCATCAGGGTGTACAACGGATTATCCGCATGATTGCGCCAGTGACTATCGATCCACATAGCCAGTGACAAAGCCCCCGACATCACACAGGTGAAAAAGCCCAACAAGAACGTTGGGAAGTAACGCCGCATGAACGCCTGGAACTCGCCAAACTTCATCATCACTCAAACTCCTCATACAGGCCCACAGCGATGCTCTGCACCGTGGCACTGCCCGCTAGACCAAAAGTGGCACCAAGAGAGTCACGCAAAAGCGTCTGGGTGGCATGGTTGATCTGCGTGGGCGTGTAGCGCTTGGTCATGGTGCCTGCAGCCTGCTGTAACTTGAGCTGCTTGGGCGTGAGACTGGGATGCTTGATCGAAAGCAGCTCATCGGTCAGCGCCTTGCGCTGCTGCCGGCTGAGTGATCGGGTCAGCTCAAGCCAGCTACGCCCGGTCGCGGCCTTGTGCACCTGAAGGTATTTGAGCGTGGTCAGCCCCGAAGCCCCGACGCCCAGCAGCGACGCGCCATCGAGTACCTTGGAAGCCGCCTGGTACCACTGGTTTTCATCCAGTGCATCGTTGGCTGCCGGGTTGGTCACTTCGCGCACCGTACGGATAACCCCAATGGCGCACTGGGCAGTACTGGCTGCGGCTGCTGTACCGCCAACATAGGTCAGCACCAGGCTGGTACCTGCAGTGAACGGCGCGGCGATGGTACCGCTGAAAACCACCCACCAGCCTATGAATGCACCGGCACAGGAAAGCGAGGTGTTGATCGCTTCCTTCACCACCCGCGACTCACGCGGATTGTTTTGCAACTGCTCGGTGTACTGCGCGGGGGTCTGGTATTTGTTGATTTCCCGCAGAATCACGCGTTTGGGCCTGATACTGCAGATTGGCTGGAATTCACGCAGGGTAATGACATTGAAGTCAGCGTCAATGTACACAAC
>Ga0308166_1003615_pt1 | contig 13037 bp, 9 predicted proteins | sample PhyCR2_2_FD_202137 | JGI IMG/M metagenome (GOLD analysis project Ga0308166, IMG submission 202137) | Phyllosphere microbial communities from UC Gill Tract Community Farm, Albany, California, United States - DLSLCC.R2 | ecosystem: Host-associated > Plants > Phyllosphere > Unclassified | place... | reverse complement strand
GCGTCTTCCAGCACGGGGCCCTGCTCGATGTGGGCTTCGAAATACGCGCCGATCGGGTGGTCGCCGGGCGTCTGCTCGCCCTGGTAGCCGATCCTCTGGAGTTCCTCGCCGACGGATTTGCCGTCGACGTCGCGCGCCGCATACGCCGTCTCCAGGCTGAACGCGCCACAGAACACGCCGGAGCCCATCATGACGGGCACGAAGCGCGAGCCTTCTTCGTTCGTCCAGAACGCGACTTCGATCGGCGCCTCGGTCCGGATGCCCCGCTCGTTCAGCGTGCGCACGACTTCGAGGCCGGCCAGCACGCCGTAGTTGCCGTCGAACTTGCCGCCGGTCGGCTGGGTGTCGATGTGGCTGCCCGTGACGACCGGGGGCAGGCTCGGGTTCGTGCCCTCGCGGCGCATGAACACGTTGCCGATTTTATCTACGGTGACGCCGAGGCCTTCCGCTTTCGCCCATTGCACGACGAGGTCGCGGCCCTGGCGGTCAAGGTCCGTCAGGGCAAGGCGCTTCACGCCGCCCTTCTCGGTGGCGCCGATTTGCGCCAGTTCCATCAGGGCGTTCCAGAGGCGGGTGCCGTTGATGCGCAGGTCGTTCATCTTGTTCTCCAGTTGGTGCTTGCATCACCGTCGTCCTCGCGACAGCGGGGACCCATGCTGAGTGTGCGATCTGGTGGCGTCAACAATGCACGCCGGCTCAGTATGGATTCCCGCCTCCGCGGGAATGACGTGCGTAGCGTTCAAATAGTGCTGGTGAAAGCCGGCCGCTCCACATATCGCCCGGCCCCACGCTCCGCCCGCAAATCCCCATTCGCATACACGAGCTTCCCGGCCGCCACCGTGTGCGTGGGAATCCCGCGCACCGTGCGCCCTTCGAACACGTTGAAGTCGCCCTTCGAATGCTGCGTCGCGGCCGACAGCGTGCGCGTCCCCTGCGGGTCCCACACGACGACGTCGGCATCCGCCCCCACGGACACGGAACCCTTGCGCGGATAAATATTAAAAATCTGGGCCGCATTGGTCGACGTCACGCGCACGAATTCGGAGGGCGTCAGACGCCCCGTATTCACGCCCGCGTCCCACACGACGGCCATGCGTTCCTCGACGCCGCCGCAGCCGTTGGGGATGCGCGTGAAATCGTCCGCGCCCATTCCCTTCTGGCCGGCGCAGAACGTGCAGTGGTCGGTCGCCGTTGTGTGCAGGTTGCCGCCCTGGAGACCCTGCCACAGCGCCGTCTGGTGGTGGCTGGAGCGGAACGGGGGACTCATCACGTAGGCGCGCGCGACTTCGGGATCGGCGTGGCGGTAAACGCTGTCGTCGATGACGAGGTGGCCCGCCAGGGCCTCGCCGTACACGCGCTGGCCGCGTGCGCGGGCGCGTGTGATGGCCTCCAGCGATTCGGCGCACGACACGTGCACGATGTAGACCGGGGTGCCGAGCACGTTCGCGATGGCGATCGCGCGGTTCGCGGCCTCCGCTTCCACTTCGGGAGGACGCGACAGCGGATGGGCTTCCGGCCCGCGGATGCCCTTCGCCAGCAGTTCGCGCTGCAACTGGTAGACCAGCTCCCCGTTCTCCGCGTGCACGGTCGGGATCGCGCCCAGTTCGAGCGCGCGCCGGAAGCTTTTCACCAGCGTCTCGTCGTCGGCCATGATGGCGTTCTTGTACGCCATGAAGTGCTTGAAGCTGTTCACGCCGTGGCGCTGGACGAGCGTGCCCATGTCTTCGTGCACCGTGTCGTCCCACCACGTGACGGCGACGTGGAACGTGTAGTCGGCCGCGGCCTTTTCAGCCCAGCCGCGCCACGTCTGGAATGCGTCCATCAGGCGTTGTTTCGGGTCGGGGATGACGAAGTCGATGATCGTCGTCGTGCCGCCTGCGAGGCCCGCCGCCGTGCCGGTGTAGAAATCGTCGGCGGTGACGGTGCCCATGAACGGCAGCTGCATGTGCGTGTGCGGGTCGATCCCGCCCGGCATCACGTACTGGCCGCCCGCATCGATCACCTCCGCGTGCGCGGGCGCCTCCAGGTTCTCGCCCACGGCGACGATCTTGCCGCCTTCGCACAGCACATCGGCACGAAATGCACGGTCGGCGTTCACCACCGTACCACCGCGTATCAACAGGGTCATTGACATCTCCTCGGGTCAATCGAGCGAACGGGCCGGATGCAGCGCCGGCGCCGCCCTGCCCTTCATCATGATGCCGTACACGACCGCGGAAATCGCGATCCCGACGAACCACGCATAGGTGTACAGGGTTTTGAACGCGGCGCCCACGTCCGGGAACGATTCCGGAAACGCCGCGTTCATGAAACCCGGGATGTTCGGCAGCACGCCGGCGACGAAGGCGACGATCGCGGCCGGGTTCCAGCCGCCTCGATATCCATAGATGCCGTCGTCCTTGTACAGATGGTCGACCGCCAGTTCCGTGCGGCGGATCAGGTAGTAGTCGATGATCAGCACGCCCGCGATGGGGCCCAGCAGCGCGGAATAGCCGATCAGCCAAGTGAAGATATAGCCCTGCGTCGATTCCAGTATCTTCCATGGCATCATCGCGAGCGCGATGCCGGCCGTGATGTAGCCGCCCGTGCGGTACGAGATGCGGCGCGGCGCCAGCGCGGAAAAGTCGTAGGCCGGGCCGACGAGGTTGGCGGCCAGGTTGACGCTGACCGTGTCGACCAGCAGGACAATCAATGCGATCAGCACCGCGGCGCCCGTCATGCGGCTGGCCAGGTCGACCGGGTCCCACAACGCCTTGCCGTACAGGACGACGGTCGCGGACGTGACGATGACGGCCAATGCCGCCAGCAACCCCATCGGCACGGGCAGGCCGACGGACTGGCCCAGGATCTGGTCGCGCTGCGTGCGCGCGAAGCGGGTGAAGTCGGGGATGTTCAGCGCGAGCGTGGCCCAGAACCCGACCATCGCCGTCAGCGACGGCCAGAACGTGGACCAGAACTGGCCGGCCTTCTTGCCGCCTTCGACGAATTGCGACGGCGCGTCCAGCAGCGGGCCGAAGCCGCCCGCTTTCTGGTAGACCCAGCCGAGCAGCACGAAGCAGATCGCGATCTTCAGCGGCGCCGTGTACGTCTCCAGCTTGCGGATCGCATCCATGCCGTGCACGATGAAATAGAACTGGATCGCCCAGAACGCGAGGAAGCACAGCAGCTGCGCGCCATTGATGCCCAGGCCGGCGAGCCTGGCGCCGCCGATCTCGTGCCCGGCCAGCACGCCCAGCAGCGTGTAGATCATGCTGCCGCCGAACCACGTCTGGATGCCGTACCAGCCGCACGCGACGATGGCGCGCATCAGCGCCGGCAGCCGCGCCCCGCGCGTGCCGAACGCGGCGCGCGCCAGGACGGCGTACGGGATGCCGTACTTGGTGCCGGCGTGGCCGATCAGCAGCATCGGTAACAGCACGATGGCGTTCGCGAGGAACACGGTGAACACGGCCTGGTACGCGGACATGCCGGCCTCGATCAGGCTGGCGGACAGCGTATAGGCCGGGATGCACATCACCATGCCGACCCACAGGGCGGCGAAGTGATACCAGCGCCACGTTCGCTGGGCGGCGCTCGTCGGCGCGAGGTCTTCGTTCCAGAGATCCTGGTTCGTTGCGGGGTCTGGGCTCATCGGGGCGGTCTCCGTGGGGTGGGCGTTACACACCGTCCAATAGTACTCCCTCGGCCCTCGGATTCCGCGGATCCTGCGTCCAGTTCATATAGGGCTTGCCCGTCTGCTGCGGCATCATCGTGATGCAGCCCTCGACCGGACAGGTGATCTCGCACAGGTTGCAGCCGACGCACTCCTCGGCGATGACTTCGTACTTGCGCGCATTGCCGTCGACGAGCCGCGCGACCGCCTGGTGCGACGTGTCCTCGCACGCCACGTGGCAGCGGCCGCACTGGATGCACTTGTCCTGGTCGATGTGCGCGATGACCTGGTAATTCATGTCCAGGTATTTCCAGTCCGTCGTGTTCGGCACGGCCTTGCGCGAGAACGCGGCGATGTTCTCGTAGCCTTTGCCGTCCATCCAGCGCGACAACCCGTCCTTCATCTCCTCGACGATGCGGAAGCCATGCAGCATCGCGGCGGTGCACACCTGCACCGAGCCGGCGCCCAGCGCGATGAACTCGGCCGCGTCGCGCCAGTTGCCGATGCCGCCGATGCCGGAGATCGGCAAGCCTTTCGTCACCGGATCGCGCGCGATCTCGGCCACCATGTTCAGCGCGATGGGCTTGACGGCCGTGCCGCAATAGCCGCCGTGCGTGCTGGCGTCTCCGACGGCCGGGAACGCGACCATGCGGTCCAGGTCCAGGTGCGTGATCGAATTGATCGTGTTGATCAGCGAGACCGCATCCGCCCCGCCCGCCAGCGCCGCCCGCGCGGGCGCGCGCACGTCGGTGATGTTGGGCGTCAGCTTGACGATCACCGGCAGCCGCGTGTACGCCTTGCACCAGCGCGTGACGAGTTCGATCAGGTCCGGCTGCTGGCCCACCGCCGCGCCCATCCCGCGCTCGGGCATGCCGTGCGGGCAGCCGAAGTTCAGTTCGATGCCGTCCGCGCCCGTCGCCTCGACGAGCGGCAGGATCTCGCGCCACGGCGCTTCCTCGCACGGCAGCATCATCGACACGACCAGCGCCCGGTCCGGCCAGGCCTTCTTGACGGCCGTGATCTCGCGCAGGTTGATCTCGAGGCTGCGATCCGTGATCAGCTCGATGTTGTTGAAGCCGATGACCTCGCGGTTCTTCCCGTGCAGCGCGGAATAGCGCGACGACACGTTGACGGCCGGCGGATCCTCGCCCAGCGTCTTCCACACGACGCCGCCCCACCCCGCCTCGAAGGCGCGCACGACGTTATAGGCCTTGTCGGTCGGCGGTGCGGACGCCAGCCAGAAAGGGTTAGGCGACTTGATGCCGCAAAAATCGATGCTCAGGTCGGCCATCATGCCTCCGCATTGGAAAGGATGTCGTCATGGATCGCCAGCGCCGCCAGTTTGCCGTGCTGGACGGCCTGCACCGTCAGGTCCTGCCCCGGCGCCACGCAGTCGCCGCCCGCATACACGCCCGGCAGCTTGGTGCGGAACCGCGCGTCGACGTGGATCTTGTCACCTTCACGTTCGAGCTCGCGCGCGAGCGGATCGGACAGGGCGTCTCCGTCCATGTGCTGGCCGATGGCCTTGAACACGGCATCGGCCGCGATGTCGATGAACGCGCCCGTGCCGGCGAGGCGGCCGTCCTCCAGCCGCGTCTCCTCGAAGCGCATGCCGCGCACGCGGCCCGCAGCGTCCAGCAGGATCTCGTGCGGCGCGGCCCACGTGCGGATGCGCACGCCGTTCGTCTTCGCGATCTCGATCTCGTGGCCGGTCGCGCTCATTGCCTCGACACCGCGGCGATACACGAGCGTGACATCTTCCGCGCCCAGGCGCCCGATCTGCACGGCCATGTCGACGGCCGTGTTGCCGGCCCCGATCACGACCGCGCGCTTCGGTACCGGCAGCGCCGCGAGGTCCGCGGCCTGGCGCAACGTGGCGATGTAGTCGACGGCGGCCGCGAGGCCCGGCGCATCCTCGCCCGTCAGGCCGAGACGGCGGCTGGCGCCGAGGCCCAGGCCGAGGAACACGGCGTCGTAGCGCGTGTGCAGGTCCTGCAGATGCAGGTTGCTGCCCAGGATGCGGCCGTACTGGATCTCGATGCCGCCGATCGACAACAAGAAGTCCACCTCGCGCTGGGCGAAGTCGCCCGGCAGCTTGTACTTGGCGATGCCGTATTCGTTCAGGCCACCGGCCTTGTCGCGCGCTTCGAACACGACGACGTCATGGCCCAGCAGCGCGAGCCGGTGCGCGCACGACAGCCCGGCCGGGCCGGCGCCCACGACGGCGATCGTCCTGCCGGTCGATGGCGCGCGCCGGAAGGGATGATCGGCGAAGTGGGCGTTGTCGATGGCATGGCGCTGCAGCAGGCCGATCTTCACGGGCTGGCCTTCGGCGTCGTCGTTGCGCACGCAGGCGTCCTCGCACAGGATCTCCGTCGGGCACACGCGCGAACAGCTGCCGCCGAAGATGTTCTGCTTGAGGATGTTGACCGCGGCGCCCTCCACATTGCCCTCGTGGATGTTGCGGATGAAGCTCGCGACGTCGATGCCCGTCGGGCAGGCGCGGGTACAGGGCGCGTCGTAGCAGTACAGGCAGCGGGCGCTTTCGATGGCGGCCTGGCGCTCGGTCAGCGCCGGGGCCAGGTCCGTGAAGCGCTCGGACAGGGCCCCGTGCGTGCCGGCGGCGGGGGGCAGGTGGTGGAGTGACTCGATCATGAAGCATCCCTTCTTTTCGTAGCGACTCAAAAAAACCACCGTCGCTCCCGTGCAGGCGGGAGCCCAAGTTGCGTGCGTCGTCGAGATGCGTGCGACTTGGGTCCCTGCCCTCGCAGGGACGACGTATCAACGGATCGTGTCCGTCATTTTTTCGTAGCGACTCAAAAAAACCACCGTCGCTCCCGCGCAGGCGGGAGCCCAAGTTGCGTGCGTCGTCGAGATGCGTGCAACCTGGGTCCCTGCCTTCGCAGGGACGACGCATCAACGGATCGTTTCCGTCATTTCATTTGCGGGAACGCGAACTCCACCCCGCTGCTCGCCGTATTCGGCCAACGCTGCATCACGGCCTTGTGGCGCGTATAGAACCGCACGCCCTCCGGCCCGTACGCATGGTGATCACCGAACAGGCTTTTCTTCCACCCGCCGAAGCTGTTGAACGCCATCGGCACCGGCAGCGGCACGTTCACCCCGACCATGCCCACCTGCACCTGGCGCACGAATTCGCGCGCCACGCCGCCGTCGCGGGTGAACACGGCGACGCCGTTGCCGTACTCGTTGCGGTTGATGAGGGCCAAAGCGCTGCCCACGTCGGGCAGGCGCACGACGCACAGCACGGGGCCGAAGATTTCCTCCTTGTAAATGGACATCGAAGGCTGGACGTGGTCGAACAAGGTGCCGCCCACGAAGAAGCCGTTGTCGCGCTCCGGCACCTTGAAGCCGCGGCCGTCGACGACCAGCGTCGCGCCCTGCTCCACGCCTTCCCCGATCAGTTTTTCGATGCGCTGCTTGGCCGCCTGCGTGACCACGGGCCCCATCTCCGCACCATCCGCCATGCCGTCCGCGATTTTCAGGGCGCGGGTGCGCTCGGCCAACCGCGCAACCAGTGCATCGCCCGCGTCGCCGATCGCGACCGCCACCGAGATCGCCATGCAGCGCTCGCCGGCCGATCCGTACGCGGCGCCGATGAGTGCATCGACCGCCATGTCCATGTCGGCGTCCGGCATCACGACCATGTGGTTCTTCGCGCCGCCCAGCGCCTGCACGCGCTTGCCGGCAGCGCTGCCGCGCGCATAGATGTATTCCGCGATCGGCGTCGAGCCCACGAAGCTGACGGCCTGGATGTCCGGGTGATCCAGCAGCGCGTCGACCGCGCCTTTGTCGCCCTGGACGACGTTGAACACGCCGTCCGGCAGGCCCGCTTCCTTCAGCAGCCGCGCATGCAGCAGCGACGCCGACGGATCGCGTTCGGACGGTTTCAGGATGAACGTGTTGCCGCACGCGATGGCGACCGGGAACATCCACATCGGCACCATCACGGGGAAGTTGAACGGCGTGATGCCCGCGACGACGCCCAGCGGCTGGCGCATCGACCAGGCGTCGATGCCGCGCGCGATCTGGTCCGTGAATTCACCCTTGAGCAGCTGCGGGATGCCCACCGCGAACTCGACGACCTCGATGCCGCGGGCGACTTCGCCGCGCGCGTCGGCGAACGTCTTGCCGTGTTCGCGCACGACCAGCGCCGCGAATTCGTCCGTGTGGCGCTGGCACAGCTGCAGGTAGTTGAACAGCACGCGGGCGCGGGCCAGCGGCGGTGTCGCGGCCCAGGCGGGGAATGCGGCGCCGGCTGCCGCCACGGCGGCGGCGACGTCCTCAATGCTCGCCAGCGCCACGCGTGCACAAGGCTCGCCCAGCGCGGGGTTGTAGACGTCGGCGAAGCGCTCGCCGCCGTCAAGCACGCGGCCGCCGATAAAATGGTTGATGGTCTCCATGGTCGCCTTTCAGTCGAGGTTTTTCAGGACGGCGGCCAGCTTGCCGAACAATTCGTCGATATGTTTTTTCTCCAGCACGAGCGGCGGCGACAGCGCGATGATGTCGCCCGTCGTGCGGATCAGGATGCCGTCCGCGAAAGCCTGCTTGAACGCGGCAAAGGCACGCGCGCCTGGCTTGCCGGAAATGCTTTCCAGCTCGATGCCGGCGACGAGGCCGATGGTGCGGATGTCGATCACGTGCGGCAGGCCGCGCAGGCTGTGCACCGCGTCTTCCCAGTACGGTTGCAGTGACTTCGCGTTTTCCAGGATGCCCTGCTCCTTGAAGACTTCCAGCGTGGCGATCGACGCCGCGCACGCGAGCGGGTGGCCGGAATACGTGTAGCCGTGGAACAGCTCGATGCCGGCCGGCGCTTCCATGAACGCGTCGTGGATGAATTTTTTCGAGAACACGGCGCCCATCGGCACGGTGCCGTTGGTGAGGCCTTTCGCCGTCGTCATCATGTCCGGCTCGACGTCGAAGTAATCGACGGCGAACGGCGTCGTCAGGCGGCCGAAGCCCGTGATCACTTCGTCGAAGATCAGCAGGATGCCGTGCTTCGTGCAGAGTTCGCGCAGGCGCTTCAGGTAACCCTGCGGCGGAATCAGCACGCCCGTCGATCCGGCCACGGGTTCGACGATGACGGCGGCGATGGTCGACGCGTCGTGCAGCGCGACGATGCGTTCCAGTTCGTCGGCCAGTTCCGCGCCATGTTCCGGCTCGCCGCGCGAGAACGCGTTCTTGCCGAGATTGTGCGTGTGCGGCAGGTGGTCCACGCCGGGAAGGAGTGGCCCGAAGGCCTTGCGATTCGGGCCGATGCCGCCGACGGACAGCCCGCCGAAGCCGACGCCGTGATAGCCCCGCTCGCGCCCGATCAGCCGCGTGCGGCCGGCGTCGCCGCGGGCCTTGTGATACGCGAGCGCGATCTTGAGGGCGGTGTCCACCGCTTCCGAGCCGGAATTCGTGTAGAACACGTGGCCGAACTTGTGGTTCGTGTAGTCCATCAGGCGTTCGGCCAGGTCGAAGGCGGCCGGGTGGCCCATCTGGAAGGTGGGTGCGAAGTCGAGCTGGCCGACCATCTCGCTGACGGCGGCGACGATCTTCGGCTGCGCGTGGCCGCACGGGACGCACCACAGGCCGGCGGTGCCGTCGAGGACCGCGTTGCCGTCGACGTCCTTGTAATACATTCCTTGTGCCGAGACGAGGAGGCGCGGATGGGCCTTGAAGTCACGGTTGTTGGTGAATGGCATCCAGAAGGATGACATCGATTCGGGTCTGGACTCGTTCATGCGACTCCCCTTTTAGAATCAGTGGCCAGTACAAAATTTACCAACTGGCAAAAACAATGATGCAATAATAGACAGCAGTACAACAGTGGCACATATACACAGTCTGCGAAAATGGCCAACCGTATAGGTAGCATAGCCTGTACAGTTTCGGACGTCGCGCGATGGAGGCGCATGGAACCCACCGAAAAGAGCGAGAGCGAGGGATGGCCGGTGCTGGCGATCGACCGCCAGCGCCGCGGCAGCCTGGTCGACCAGATCGTCGCGGCCATCGCCGGGATGGTAAATCGGCGCACGCTGCCCGCCGGGACGAAGATGCCGTCCGTTCGACAATTCGCAAAAGTGAATGGCGTCAGCACCTTCACCGTCGTCGAATCGTACGACCGCCTGCTGCACCTGGGCCTGCTGTCATCGCGGCGCGGGTCCGGCTTTTTCGTCGCGCGCGGCGCGGAAGCCCCGGCGCAGCAAGCGTGCCTCCCCGCGGCCGCCAATGTCGTCGACACGCTCACGCCCGACCTCTATTCCGGCCAGACGGATGCGCTGCCCGTCGGCGCCGGCTGGCTGCCGCCCGAGTGGTATGGCGAATCGACGATCCTCGACGCGGTGCGCCACGCGATGAAGATCCCGGCCGGCCGCCTGCGCGGCTACGGCCACCCGCTCGGCTTTCCCAGCCTGCGCCAGCATCTCGCCGCGACGCTGTCGGCCGATCTGTGCGCGGTTGAACCGGAACAGATACTGCTCACGCACGGCGCCACGCATGCGTTCGACCTCGTGCTGCGCACGCTCACGCGGCCGGGCGACGTCGTGTTCGTCGAGGATCCCGGCTACGGCAATCTGCTCGCGCTCGTCCGGCATCACGGCTGCGAGGCCGTCGGCATCCCGCGCGGCGCGCATGGCCTGGACATGGACGTCCTCGCGCGCGAGGCCCAGGCGCGCCAGCCGAAGCTCATGTTCGTCAACACGGTGCTGCAGAATCCCCTCGGCACGTCGCTGTCGCAGGCGCAGGCGCACCGGCTGCTCGCGCTGTCCGAGCAGTACGATTTCTGGCTCGTCGAGGACGACATCTACCGCGAACTGGCCGCCCGCGGCGACTCGTCGCTCGCCGCCATGGACGGGCTGCGCCGCGTGATCCGCATCGGCAGCTTTTCCAAGACCCTGTCGCCCGTGCTGCGCGTGGGTTCCGTTTGCGCGTCGGGCTCGTTGATGCCGGAACTGGTGCGCGTCAAGATGCTCACGGGCCTGACGACGTCCGAGGTGAACGAACGCGCCGTGTACGATGCCGTCAGCAGCCGCGCCTACCGCAAGCAGGTCGAGCGCCTCGTGCTGCAGCTGGACGACGCGCGCGAGCTGGCGCTGGAGCGCCTCGGCGATGCGGGCCTCGTGCCGCTGGCCCGGCCGCGCGGCGGGATGTTCGTCAGCGCAGGCTGGCCGGCGCAAAAACAAAGCGGCCGCGCCATCGCCGAACGGGCGCTGCGCGCGAGCATCCTGCTGGCGCCGGGCGAATTCTTTGCGCTGAAGCCGCCCGCCACGGCCTGGTTCCGCTTCAACGTCGCGTATGCCCACGAGCCGGCCCTGCTCGACTTCCTGCGTTCGATTTGAGGAGAACACCCATGACCATCGCCCCCGTCAAACACAGGGTCAGCCATCGCGACAAAGTCGAAACGACCATCCTCGGCGAAGCCGTGCGCCAGTTCGCCGAATGCGGCTACGAAGGCACGTCGATCGCCACCGTCGCCGAGCGCGCGGGCCTGTCGAAGCAGAACCTGATGTACTACTTCCCGACCAAGCAGGCCCTGTACCAGCGCGTGCTCGACAACGTGCTGGACGACTGGCTCGCGCGCATGGCCAGCCTCGCGGATCCGGGCAAGGACCCGGGCGATGTCCTGCGCGCCTATGTGCGCGCGAAGCTGACGTTCTCGCGCGAGCAGCCGCTCGCGTCGCGCGTGTATGCGATGGAAGTGATCGGCGGCGCCAAGCTGTACGCCGACCAGATCCGCCGCCGCGTGATCCCGCTGCTGCGCGCGGACATCGCCGTGTTCGAGCGCTGGATCGCGGAAGGAAAGATCGCGCCCGTCAACGCCACCCATCTGCTGTTCGCCGTGTGGGCGATGACGCAGTCGTACGCCGACTTCGCCGCCCAGATGACGCTCGTGCTCGACCGCGAACAATTGGAACCATCCGACTTCGACGACGCCGAACGCCTGATCACGGGCATGGTCCTCGCCGCCGTCGGCCTCCAGGAGAATCCATGCCCACCCTGAGCCCCATCGAACTGTTCACGCCCCGCCTGAAACTGCGCTGGATGGACGAGCGCGACGTCGACGCGCACTATGCCGTGTTTTCCGATCCGGAAGTGGCGCGCTACTGGAGCAGCGGGCCGTGGACGTCGCTCGACCAGTCGCGCGAGCATATCGCCGCCACCCAGGCCGCCTATGCGGACGGCAGCGGCATGCGCCTGGGCGTGGAACTGCTCGACACGGGAGAACTGATCGGCAACGTGAGCCTGCACCGCTTCGTCGACACCAGCCGCCGCTGCGAAATGGGCTACGCACTGGCCCGCGCCCACTGGGGCGGCGGCTACGTCAGCGAGGCGCTGCGCGCGCTGCTGGCCTACGGTTTTACGACGCTGGACCTGAACCGCATCGAGGCCGACGTCGACCCGCGCAACGGGGCGTCCGCGCGGGTGCTGGAAAAGCTGGGCTTTCAAAAGGAAGGCTATATGCCCGAGCGCTGGATCGTGCAGGGCGAGCCCGCCGATACGGTGTATTACGGCCTGCTGCGCCGGCACTGGAACGGGTGATCCGCTAGTCCACCGCCAGGATCCAGTCGCGCAGCGCGGCCACCTTCGGGTTGTCCTGCCGGGCCTCCGGATAGACCAGGTAGTAGGCGAACGTCTCCATGTGGGCCGGTTTCGCGAGGCTGACCAGGCGCCCGGCGCCCACCTCGTGCGCCACCATGGCGGCCGGCAGCAGGCCGGCGCCCTGCCCGGCCAGGACTGCACCGAGCAGCAGGCTGGCGTCGTCGAACGACGGGCCGCGCGGCAGCGCGACGTCGTCCACGCCGTTTGCCTGGAACCACAGGCTCCATCCCTTGCGGTCGGCGTCGTGCACGTGCGGCCAGCGCGCCAGGTCCGCGGGAGATGACGGCAAGCCGAGGCGCTCCACGAGGGCCGGCGCGGCCACCGGCACGATCTCGACGGAGGCCACGCGATAGCTGCGCAAGCCGGGATAGCGGCCCGCGCCGTGCCGGACGGCGACGTCCACGCCGGCGCGCGCAAAATCCGCCAGCGCGGTGCTGGTCACGATATGCAGGTCGATGCCGGGATGCGCGTCGCGGAACCGCTGCAGGCGCGGCATCAGCCACGCGGACGCGAAGAACGGCGTGACGCTCAACGTCAGCGTGCCGGCATCCGCGAACGCCGCGAGGCGCTGCGTGGCCTGCGCGATCTGCCGGAAGGCGTTGCGCACCGGCGGCAGGTAGTCGCGGCCCGCCTGGGTCAGCAGGATGCCCCGGTTGACCCGCTCGAACAGCTTTACGCCGAGGTGCTCCTCCAGTTGCCGCACGAGCTGGCTGACGGCGCCCGGCGTCACGCACAACTCTTCCGCCGCGGCTTTCACGGACAGGTGCCGCGCGGCGGC
>Ga0308166_1003609_pt1 | contig 13052 bp, 11 predicted proteins | sample PhyCR2_2_FD_202137 | JGI IMG/M metagenome (GOLD analysis project Ga0308166, IMG submission 202137) | Phyllosphere microbial communities from UC Gill Tract Community Farm, Albany, California, United States - DLSLCC.R2 | ecosystem: Host-associated > Plants > Phyllosphere > Unclassified | place... | reverse complement strand
AGCACGAACGTGGGCGGCGCCTGCCACGGCATCGGCGCGAACGGCCGCCAGCCCTGCAGCTCGATGCCGACGTGGCGCGACTCGCCCTGCACGCGGCGCGCGAAGCGCAGGTAATCGGCGTCGGACAGGTCGTCGGAAAACAGGTGGCGGCGCATGACGTCCGGATCGAGCGTCTGCGTGCCGGCAAAGCTCAGGCGCGTCAGCTGCTGGAACAGATCGGGCGAGGACAGCATCATCTGCCACGCGGAGTAGGCCAGGCCCCACGGCGGCACGGACGCCAGCAGCGCTACGCCGGCCGCGTGACCGCCGCCGCGGATCCAGTCCTGCACGACGGCGCCGCCGAGCGAGTGCCCGACGACGGCGAGCGGCGCGCCGCCCAGGCGCGCCACGGTCGCGCGCAGGTCCTCCGTGTAGTCGGCCAGGCGCCAGTCGTTCAGGCGTTCGGCGCCCGCGCTGCCGCCGTGGCCGCGCAGGCTGAGCGCGTGCACTTCGAAGCCGGCGTCGGCGAAAAACGGCATGACGTGTTCTTCCCACACCCAGGCGCCCACGCAGATGCCGTGCACCAGCAGCAGGCGCGGACTGTCGGGGCGGGGACGGCTCGGGCGGCGCGTGATCAGTTCGAGTTCCATGACCTTATGGTAGCGCACCCGGCGCGCCGGCGTGGGCGCCGCACGATTGTTGGCGCAAGGCGAATGGAGAAGCCCGTCCGGAGGCATTTATCGCGGCGGCGCGCACCGCCAGAATGCAGGGCATGGCGACACCCGCCGCCACGCAACCATCATGAGGATCACCATGCCATTCGCAAATTTCAAGTTCCCGGAAGGCGTCGTCGACGCGGCCCGCAAGGAAGAGATCATCCACCGCACAACGGCCATGTTCGTCGAATACTTCGGCGAGCAGGCGCGCCCGTATTCGATGGTGCTGGTGGAGGAAGTCGCCGACGGCGGCTGGGGCCGGGCCGACGAGACGCTGACGCTGGCGAAGATGGGGCTGAAGCAGCCCTGACCTCACGCCTTGGCCAGCGTGCGGATGCGCGTGCCGGCAAAACCGGCGGCAACGATGGCCAGCGTGGCCAGCCCGGCGCCGGCCAGCACCGGGCCGAGGCCGGCCACGCGCAGCAGCCAGCCGGTGAGCGCGGCGGACAGCGGCGTCACGCCCAGCAGCACGAACATCAGCAGCGCCATGCCGCGGCCGAGCAGGTCGGCGGGCAGGCGGCGCTGCAGCCACGTCAGCATCGCGGTCTGCAGGTAGCCGCCGAGCACGCCCACCGCGACCAGCAGCGCCATGCCTTGCCACAGGCTGGCGATGCCCGCCAGCGCGACGAGCAGCAGGCCGACGGTGCCGTCCGCAGCCAGCAGCGTCGTGCCGAAGCTGCCGAGGCGCAGGTCCGGACGCAGCCCCGCCAGCACCATCCCGGCCAGCATGCCGGCGCCGTGCGCCGCAACGAGGCTGCCGTAGGCGCCGGCGCCGCCGAGGCGCGCCGCCAGCAGCGGCAGTGCCACCTGCAGCGGGCCGCCGACGAACAGCGCCAGCGCACCCCAGTACAGGAAGCACGCGCGCAGCGTGGCGTCGCCGCGGCAATGGCGCACGCCGGCGGCGAACTCCGCCAGCGGCGTGCCGCCGCGCGCCGGCGCCGCGTGCCGTACGCGCGACCGCACGCGCGCGAGCGTCGCCGCGGCGACGGCGAAACTGGCGGCATCGAGCAGGAACGCCAGGCCCAGGCCGCGCGTGGCTGCCGGGCCGGCGTGGGTACCGCCGGCGATCAGCAGGCCCGCCAGGACGGGGCCCACGAGCAGCGCGACCTGGCCCATCCCCATCAGGATGCCGTTGGCGCGCCCGAGCAGCGCCGGCGCCAGGACGCCGGGCAGCAGGGCGCTGGCGGCCGGATACGAGAACGCGGTGCACAGGCCGATGCACGCGGCGAATGCGTACACGGCGCCCATCCCGGCGTGCCCACCGAGGACGAGCGCGCCGAGCGCGGCGAGCAGCAGCATGCTGGCGCAGCGGGTGGCCAGCAGGATGCGGCGCGCGCCGTCCCGGCAGCGGTCGACGATGGCCCCGCCGGCCAGCAGGAACACGGCGCGCGGGGCGCTCAGCGCGGCCAGCACGCCGCCCAGGGCGAGCGGATCGTGCGTGAGCGCCAGCACGAGCCAGGGCAGGGCGATCAGGGTGAACTGGTCGCCGAGGGCGGAGACGGCGCCGCCCGCCGCCAGCCAGCGGAAGTTGGCGTCGCGCCACAGGGAGACGTCGGCGCGTTCAGTCATGGCACGTCTCCGCGCGGCCGAGCGGCCGGCCCAGATGCGCGAGCCCGGCGCGCAGCCATGCCAGCAGCGGGGCGTCGAGCGCGCTGCCCAGCGCCAGGTCGGGATCGGTGGCCTGCGCATGCAGGACGCGCTCCGCCACGGCCGGATCGCTGCCGAAGCAGTCCTCGAACAGGCTGCGCCAGCGCAGGCAGGGCGCCGCCGCATCCGGATGGTCCGGCGGCGTGCCGGCTTCCAGCAGCGCATACAGGTCGCGGCTGAGCGTGACCCAGTCGGCGCGACCCTGGTGGCGCAGGTAGCGCGGGCGCAGGGCGGCGAGTTGTGCCGGATCGAGGTGGCGCGCATACACGCCGAGCCGGTACTGACCGACTGTCGCGCGCACGAAATCGATCATGGCGCGGTCGGCCGTCAGCGCCGCTTGCAGGGCGGGATCCTCGCGGTACAGCGCGTCGACCTTCATCATCAGCAGGGGGCTGCGCTTCACATGGGGATCCTGCAGCGCGAGCCAGCGGCGCGCGCAGTCGAGGGCGCGCGGATCGTCCGCCGGCACGGCGGCGTCGACGAGGTCGCGCACGCGCCCGGTGAGCGCCTTCCATTCCGCCGTTTCGGTGCCGCGCGAGTCCTGCATGTGCGCGTGCCAGCGGTCCGTTTCCGCCGGCGTCAGGTGGTCGTCCAGCCGCGCCATCAGTTCCAGCATGGCGAGCCAGTCGTGCAGCGCCGGTCCGGTATCGGCCGCGACGTCGTCCTGCAGGCGCAGCAGCCGGTCGCGCAGGCGGGTGGCGTCGGCGATCTGGCGGTTCAGTTGCGCGACCTGGCGCGCGACGAGTGCGCTCACGTCCGCATCCTCGCGATCGAGCGTGGCGCCCGTTTCTTCCAGGCTCAGGCCGAGCCGGCGCAGCGCCTGGATGCGGAACAGCCGCGCGACGTCGGCCCCGTCGTACAGGCGGTAGCCGTTGTCCGCCCGGCCGCTCGGCCGCAGCAGGCCGATGGCGTCGTAGTGATGCAGCGTGCGTACCGTAAGCCCCGTCTGACGGGCGAGCTGGCCGATCTTGAGCAGCATGTCGTCATCCTCCTTGTGGACACGACGATACAGCCTGACGCCACGTCAGGGTCAAGCGTTTTCGGGCGGGCGCGCAGCGCGCGCGAGCAGCGCCGCCGCCCCCAGCGAATGCGCCAGCAGCAGCGCCGCCAGAGCAAGCGCGATCGGCCCGTGCTCGTACGCGCAGGCCCAGGCCAGCAGCGCCGGGCCGGCCGCGAGCCACAGCGCGAGCGCGGCGCGGATGCGGTCTCCGGCCGCGCCCAGCACGATCGAGCCGAGGATGATGCCCGCCGTGAGCGGGACGTGGCCGGGCGCCGCGCCGCGGTGCACGGCGAAGGCGACGAGGCAGAACAGCAGCACGCTGCCCCAGCCGACGTACGCGGGCGGCACGTCGGTGCGGCGCGCGCGGGCGAACAGGGCGGCCAGCGGCGGGTGGTTCATCACGAGCGGATTGCCGCCCGGCGGCGCGGTCTTCAGGCCGTAGCGTGCTGGCAGATCGGGCAGTTCCGGCTGGTACGTGCCGAACAGCTTGTCCCACAGGAGGAACGTGCCGCCGAAGTTCTTGTTGTGGTAGACCGGCTGCCAGCCGTGGTGGCTGCGGTGGTTCGACGGCGTGACGAACCAGCGGTCGAGCCACGGCAGCCGGCCGACGACGTCGCGGTCGACGTGGTTGATAAACTGGACGAAGTAGTGGATCGACGACACCACGAGGAACACTTCGAGCGGCACGCCGACGACGGCCAGCGGCAGCATGAACGGGAAGTCCGTCAGGCTGGAATAGTACGAATTGCGGATCGCGAGCGACAGCGACATTTCCGTGCCCTGGTGGTGCACGGCGTGCACGCGCCACAGCAGCGGCACCGTGTGGTGCGCGCGGTGCATCGCGTAGAACGCCAGGTCCCAGCCGACGAAGCCCACGATCCACTGCACGGCCACGGGCCAGTGCCGCGCCCAGCCGAGGCTCGCGTAGTGCAGCACGGCCGCGTAGGCCGCGACTTCGACCCCGCGCAGGAGCCACATCAGCAGGTGCCCTGAGTGCAGGTTGGCGGCCAGGTTCAGCCAGTCGACGGGACGGCCGCGGCGGCGCCGCAGCCAGCCCTGTTCGAGCAGGACCAGCACCAGCAGGCCGAGGAAGGATGCGGCGTAATTCACCATGAGGGTCTCCAGCGGCGCGCCGGCAACAGCGCGGCCCCGCCGCACAGCGCGCCGAGCGCAAGGCCGGCGCCGAGGTCGAATACGAGATGCCGGCGCAGCGCCACGGCCGACCAGCAGATCAGGCCGGCCCACGCCAGCATCAGGGCCGAATGCAGCGGACGCTCGTCCTGCAGCAGCGCCCACGCGCACAGCAGGCTCAGGGCGCCGTGCAGCGACGGCAGGCAGTTGGCGGGACTGTCCATGCTGGCCAGCCACAGCACCATCGGCGTCGCGTGCGCGGGGATGTCGCCCGCTGTCGTCGGCCACAGCGCGAACGTGACAGCGGCGACCAGCGCGCAGCCCTGCATGGCCAGCATCAGCCACGGCAGCCGCGCGGCGGGCGCGCGCGCGAACGCGTACGGAATGAACACGAAGAACGACAGGTACACCCAGATCGCGCCGGGCAGGTGGCCGACGGCGGCGTCGAGCGCCAGCACGGGCACGGGACGCGCGTTCGCCGCATACTGCGCGCCGAAAGCGTACGCGGTGCCGACGCTGCCCCAGCCGGCAAGCAGGTAGGCCAGGCGCCGCACAGGGGAGGCGGATGCCCTCACGGCTGGCACGCCCGCACGATGCGGCGCCGCTTGGCCGTCGGCGCGAAATCGGCGTCCAGCGGCGCATGCTCGACGCGCAGCGCGTCCACGTTCACGCCCTGGCGCGCCAGCACCTCGCGCAGCGCGCGCAGCGTCTGCGCCGCCGTGGCGGCATCCGCTTCCGTGTGCAGCCGCAGGGCGCTCGCTTCGTTCTGCACGAGCCGGTAGTCGGCGGTGGGCGGCAGCGTGCGCGCCAGCGCGCGGTTGACGAGGTCGGCGAACACGGTGACGTCGCCCGCACGCGCGGACGGCAGCACGAGCGCGTCGTCGCAGCGGCCCTCGACGGCGTCGATCGCCAGGGTCGCGCTGCCGCACGGGCAGGGGGCGGAGGCCGCGACGAGGATGTCGTCCAGGCGGTAGCGCACGACCGGCTGCGTCAGGCGCGAAAAATCCGTGATGACGGGGACGAAGCGGCGCCGCCCGTCGCCGGCGTCCGGCAGCCACTCGGGTTCCACGTGCAGGTATTCCTCGTTCAGGTGCAGGCGGTGGTGGCTGCAGGTCGCGGCCAGGAAGCCTTCCGTCGCCTGGTACAGCTCGTGCACGCGGCCGAACGCGCATTCGATCAGCGCGCGGTCGCGGCCGTCCAGCACTTCGGCCGCCGAGATGGCCTGGAATGGCGGCAGGCCGCCCAGCCGGTCGCGCTGCAGGGCCAGTTCGCGCAGCACCTGCGCCGGGGCGACGACGACGGTCGGCCGGTACGCGGCCAGCCCGGCCACGACGTCGCTGAACGGCGCGAACAAATCGAAGAACTGGAATTTCAGCCACGGCAGCCGCACCGTCTCGTACAGGTTGCTGTTCGCGCGCAGCAGCAGGGCGACGCGGTGCACCTGGCCGAACAGCCCGCCCGGCAGCGCCTTGGCCAGCAGCGTGCCGGCCCAGGCGGCGCGCTCGGCGTCGCTGACGACGAACACGCCGCGCCGGCCGGACGTGCCGGAAGACAGGCCGACCGTGTAGCCGCGCAGCAGCGGGGCGAAGTCGCGCGAGCGTTCCGCCGCCAGCGCTTCTTCCATGACGTCGGCCAGGCGCAGGCCGGCCGTGTTGATGCGGTCGAAGTCGGCCAGCATGCGCGCCTTGTCCATGCGCGGCCACGCGGCCAGCGGCTGGCCCGCATACGGGGCGTAGTACGGACTGTGCGCCGCCACGTGGCGCAGGAAGCCGTCCAGCAGCGCGTGCTGGCGCCGTTCCAGCGCCGCGCGGTCAGTGAAGCGCAGGCGCCGGGCCTGGCGGTAGGCGCCCAGCAGCTTCGGGATGTGGCGCAGGCGCTTCATGCCGTGACCTCCGGCGAGGCGTGGTCCGGCACGTCGTCGTGCGACAGGCGGATGCGAACCTCGCCGCGCGCGTGCAGGGCGCGCAGCCGTGCCAGCGTCTCGTTGTAGGCGCGCCGGTCGTGCTGGACGAGGAACGTCAGGCGCGACGGGCCGCGCGGCGTGGCCAGGCTTTCGTTGTGCCACGCGGCGTCGGCCGCGAGCAGCGTCCAGCCGTCCGGCGTGCGCGCGAACAGGCCGATCTGGCCTTCGGCGTGGCCGGGCAGCGGCACGGCGAACAGCGCGCCGCCGCCGAGGTCGTGCCCGTGCGTGAACGGCGCCAGCGCGGCCGGCAGCGCCGTCGCACCCGGCCCTTCGAGCAGGTCGAGGCGGTCCTGCACGTCGTGCGGCATCAGGCCGGGCAGGAAGGCGCGCCGCACCGCCGGCAGGCCGCTGCGTCCGCGCACGGCGCGCCATGCCTCGCCCGCGCAGACGATGCGTGCGCGCGGAAAATCGAGCAGGCCGGCCACGTGGTCGGCGTGGAAGTGCGACACGATCACGGCATCGATCGAGGCCGGGTCGGTCCCCTGCGCCAGCAACTGGTCGTGCAGCGGCGGCGCCAGCGTGGCCGGCGTGACGAGCGGGTACAGCCGGTAGACGCCGTGCGCGGACGCCGCGTGGAAATGCGTCGCGTAGCCGGTGTCGAACAGCACGTTGCCGCGCGCCGTACGCAGCAGGTAGGCGTGGGCGTGGTAGGTACGCGCCTTGAAGCCGCTGCCCGTCAGGGTCATGTGCGACGGGTGGCGGCAGTGGCCGGTGCGAAAGCAGAAGATCTCAACCATGGTATTCCTTGAGCCAGGCGGCCGTGCGCTGGATGCCGGCGACGACGCCGACCGGCGGCGCGTAACTGAGTTCGCCGCGCGCGCGGCCGATATCGAGCGTCATGTCGAACGCCAGCGCACCGATGCCGTAGGTGGTCAGCGACGGTTCCTTGCGGCGCACGGCGGCGATCCCTTCGGCCACGCGCGCGGCGCAGGCCATGAGCGGGTAGGGCACGTCGGCGATGCGGTGGCGGCGTCCGAGCGCGCCGAACAGGCGCACGACGACGTCGCGCAGTTCGACCGGGTCGCCGTTGCTAACGTTGTAGACGGGCGTGCCGGCGGGCAGGGCGGCGCTGCCCGCGCAGCGCAGCGCGTGCACGACGTTGTCGACGTACGTGATGTCGAGCACCGTGCGCCCGCCGCGCGGGAGGGGCAGCGTGCCGCCGAACTTGCGGTGCAGGTCGAGGAGGCGCGGCAGCAGCACGCGGTCGTGCGGCCCGAAGATGGCGCGCGGACGCAGGATCGCGCAGCGCATTGCCGACGCCGCGCCGGCCGCGCGCACGATCTCCTCGGCTTCCAGCTTCGTCGCGGCGTAGTGGTTCACGGGACGGGCGGCCAGCGCGTCCTCGCGCACGTCGTAGCGGTGGCGGAAGTCGAAGTAGACGGCGGGCGTCGACACATACACGAAGCGCGCGACGCCGGCCGCCGCAGCGGCGCCCACGAGGGCGTGCGTCGCGTCGACGTTGGCGCGCACGAAGTCCGCGCGCGGGCCCCAGGGCGATGCCAGCGCGGCGCAATGCCAGACGACGTCCACGCCGTCCAGCAGCGGCGCGAGCGCGGCGGCGTCCGCGTGCGCCAGGTCGAGCGGCACGAAGTCGGCGCCGGCCGCCGCGAGCTGCGCCCCGGCGGCGCGGTCGCGGCCCGTCGCACGCACGCGGCAACCGTCGGCCAGCAGCGCGCGCACGGCATTGCGTCCGAGCCCGCCGGTGGCGCCCGTCACGAGGATGCGCGTCATGTGCGCAGCACCATCACGCCGGCGGACAGGCCCGCGGCCGTCCCCAGCAGCATCAGGTGCTTGCCGGGTGCCAGTGCGCCGCGGTCGTTGGCGTGGTCGAGCGCGGTCGGCAGCGATGCGGCGACCTGGTTGCCGTGGCGCGCGTAGATGTCGACGAGGCGGCGCGTGTCGATCTTCAGCTGGCGCGCCAGGTGGTCCATCGCGAGGCGGCTGGCCTGGTGCGGCACGACCGTGTCGACGTCGTCCAGCGCGACGCCCGCTTCGACCAGCGCGCTGCGCATCAGCGGCGGCAGCACCTGGCTGGCGAGGCGGAACGCGGCGCGGCCGTCCATCTGGAACAGGTAGTCGTCCGCCTCGACGCCGTTGCGCGGGTTGCGCAGGGTGCCGCCGGCGCGGATCTCGCAGTGGCGCCGTCCGGCCGGGTAGGTCTTGTAGCGGTAGGCCAGGATGCCGGCGCGGCCGTCGCCCCGCTCGACGATGACGGCGGCCGCGCCGTCGCCGAAGATCGACGATGCGTGCGGCTGGGCCCAGTCGACGCCGCGCGACGGCAGGTCGGCCGAGACGATCGCGATGCGGCGGTAGTGGCCCGTCGCCAGCAGCGCGGCGGCCTGGTGCAGGGCGGCGAGAAAGCTCAGGCAACTGGCGTTGACGTCGAACGCGGGCGTGCCGTCCGCCAGCCGCGCATGGGCCGCGATCGCGCATGCCGTGGACGGCAGGGCCTGTTCGGGCACGCCGCAGGCGCCGAGCAGCAGGTCGATCCCGGCCGCGTCCAGGCCGGCGCGGTCGAGGGCCGCGTGCAGCGCGCGGGCGCCCAGTTCGCTCTGCGTCTCGTGGCTGCCGCTCAGGTAGCGGGCCTCGACGCCGCTGCTGTGCAGGGTGGTGCCGGGCGGGCGACCCAGCCGGGTGTCGAGTTCATCGGCCGTGACGTGGCGTTCGGGGTAGGCGACGCCGGTGGCGAGCATCCGCAACGGCAGGGTGGCGCGGCGCGTCCGTATCGAGCGAAGAAAGTGCCACACAATAAAATCCTTTGTTCAATTGCCCGAAAGAAGCGCTGGATTATATTTGAGCATTTAACATTTGCGAAGGGGAAAAGCCAGAGCAGACCGTTGCGATACGCGCGGGTGCATGATCCGCTACCTGGCGTCGTGAGGAAGATCACGCGGCGTCATTGATCTTGCGGGGCTCACGGCGCAGCCGGTCACCAGGCCGCGTGTATTCGTGATAATTGCTTTAAAAGAACAGTGTTAAATGCTAACGCTGCTCTCCGCGTACCGGCCATATGGCGCGCCGCGTCAATATGCTTTTCGGTAGCATGGATTTCCTGCACATCAGGTTTTATCAATGAAGACTCATTCGCAACCCGCCGCGTCGTGCGTCGACGATATCGTCATCACGGCCGAACTGGAGCGGCGGCCGCGGCGCGCGCCGGATTACGCGGCAGAGAACGAGGCGATGGCGGCACTGGCGCGCCAGCTCGCCGCCGATCCGCACGGGGTACCGCAAAAGCTGGCGGAACTCGTCATGGGGTTGTGCAGCGCCGGTTCCGCAGGCATCAGCCTGCTCGAGGAACAGGGCACCCGCCGGGTGTTCCGCTGGCACGCGGCGGCCGGCCGGGTCGCGAACGTCCTGGGCGGCACGATGGATTTCGCCAGCAGCCCGTGCGGCGTCGTGGTGGAGCGCAACGAGACGGTGCTGATGCACGATGGCGGCCGCTGGTTTCCGGCGCTGGCCGGTTCCGATCCGCCGATGATCGAGAACCTGCTCGTGCCGTGGAAGGCGGACGGGCGCGCCATCGGCACCGTGTGGGTGATCAGCCATGACCCGGAGCGCCGCTTCGATGCCGAGGATGCGCGCGTGCTGCGCAACCTCGCCGATTTCGCGGCGGCCGCGTACCAGTCCATCGTCGTGCTGGAAGAGATGGTCGAGAGCCGGCGCGAGCTCGTGCGCGCGGCCGAGGAACGCACGTCGGTGCTGGCGGGGCACAACCGCATGCTGGAGAACGAAATCGCCCAGCGGCGCCGGGCCGAGGACGCGCTGCGCGCCAGCGAACAGCGCTACCGCACGCTCGCGGATACCGTGCCCGTGCTGATCTGGCAGAACGACGAGGCGGGCCGCAACGTGTTCGTCAACCGCTACTACCTCGACTTCACCGGCCGCGCCGCCCCCGACGTGCTGGGCATGCGCTGGCACGAACTGGTGCATCCGGACGATGCGCCGGGCTATATCGCCGACTACATGGATGCCGTGCGCGCGCGCCGGCCGTGGCGCAATATGGACCGCGTGCTGCGGCGCGACGGCCAGTGGCGCTGGTTCGACAATTACGCGCAGCCGCTGTTCGCCCCGGACGGCAGCTATGTCGGCCACGTCGGCGCGTCGCTCGACATCACGGACGCCGTGCTGGCCGAGCAGGCGCTGAAGGAAACGGACCGGCGCAAGGACGAATTCCTCGCCGTGCTGGCGCACGAGCTGCGCAATCCGCTCGCGCCGATCAGCAACGCCGTGCACCTGCTGCGCCATCCGGACGGCCGGCGCCGCGCCGACCGCCTCGTCGAGATGCTGGGCCGGCAGGTGCGCCACATGATCAAGCTGGTCGACGACCTGCTGGAGATCTCGCGCATCACGCGCGACAAGATCGAGCTGCATCTGCAGCCGCTGCTGCTGGCCGACGTCGTGCACGGCGCCGTCGAGACGAGCCGGCCGCTGATCGACCAGAACCGCCACCACCTGGACGTGCGCCTGCCGCACGAGCCGCTCACGCTGCATGCGGACAGCGTGCGCCTGACGCAGGTGCTGGCCAACCTGCTCAACAATGCGGCCAAGTACACGGACCAGGGCGGACACATCGAGCTGTCCGCGCGGCGCGACGGCGACGACGTCGAGATCGCCGTGCGCGACAACGGCATCGGCATCCCGCCCGGCCACCTGCCCGAAGTGTTCGACATGTTCACGCAGGCGCACCGGGCGGCCGGGCGCGGGCAGGGTGGGCTGGGCATCGGTCTGGCGATGGTGCGCAGCCTCGTGCAGATGCACGGCGGCAGCGTGCAGGCGCAGAGCGCCGGCGCCGGCCAGGGCAGCGAATTCATCGTGCGCCTGCCGCTGGCCGCGACGCCGCACGCGGCCCACGCCGCGCAAACCGGCGCGCAGGCGGCGCCGCTGGCCGGACAGCGCATCCTCGTCGTCGACGACAACCGCGACGCGGCGGACACCCTCGCCATGCTGCTGGAAGCGGACGGCGCCGAGGCGCGTGCCGTGTACGACGGCGAGACGGCGCTGGCGGTGCTGCCGGCGCTGCGCCCGCACGCGGTGCTGCTCGACCTGGGCATGCTCGACATGGACGGCTTCGAAGTGGCGCGCCGCATCCGCGCCGACCCCACGCTGTCCGGCGTGCGCATCGTCGCACTGACGGGCTGGGGCCAGGAAAGCGACCGCCAACGCACGCGCGGCGCCGGCTTCGACTTCCACCTTACGAAGCCGGTCGACCTGGCGATGCTCCATGCGTGGCTGGGGCAGGCACGGTCCGGGACCGGCGCGTAGGGTTCGTCGTTTCCGGCATTGCCGGCAACGCCCCCCGCGCAGGCGGGGACGCGATGTCCGCGCCCTCCCGGCGGAACGCCTTGCGGTAGGCCGCCGGCGACGTCTGCAGCGCCGCGCGGAAGTGCTGGCGCAGCGACAGCGCCGACCCGAACCCCGCTTCCTGCGCCACCACTTCGACGGCGGCGTCGCCCGACTCCAGCATCCAGCGCGCATGCGCCAGGCGTTGCGCCAGCAGCCATTGCTTGAACGACGTGCCGGTCGCCTGGCGGAAGTGGCGCGTGAAGTTGCGCCGGCTCATGGCCGCGCGCGCGGCCAGGTCGTCGATGGCGTGTTCCTGCGCGAGGTGCCGCGTCACCCAGTCCAGCACGGCGGCCAGGCGGCCGTCGCTGGGCGACACCGGCAGCGGCCGTTCGATGAACTGGGCTTGCCCGCCCTGGCGGTGCGGCGCCACCACGAGCATGCGCGCCACGTGGTTGGCCGCCTCGGCGCCGCACAGCCGGCGCAGCAGATGCAGGCAGCAGTCGATGCCGGCCGCCGCGCCGGCCGACGTCAGCACGTCGCCCTCGTCCACGTACAGCACGTCCGGATCGACCCGCACGCGCGGATGACGGCGCGCCAGTTCGGCCGCCGCGGCCCAGTGCGTGGCGGCCGTGCGGCCATCCAGCAGGCCGGCCTCGGCCACGGGAAACGCGCCCAGGCACAGCGCGACGACGCAGGCGCCGCGCCGGTGCGCCGCGCGCAGCGCGTCCAGCAGTGCCGGCGGCGCCGGACGGCAGTCGTCGTGCCAGGCCGGCATGACGACGATGTCGGCGCCGGCGAGCGCCTCCAGGCCGTGCCCCGGGACGATGCCGAAGCCGGCGCTCGTCGCCAGCGGCGTTTCCGGTCCCGCGCCGCAGACGGTCAGTTCGAAGCCGGCGGGCGCGGCCGGGCCGGGGCGGGTGCCGAACACGAGGCAGGGCACGGACAGGTGGAACGGCGTCATGCCGTCGAAGGCGACGACGGCCACGCGGAAGCGGGCAGGATGCGATCGGGTCATGGCCCGATTATATCGAAGACTGTCCTGCGGGCCACTGTCGGTGCCGGTGCGGCGCGCCGAGAATGACGGCTCGACCACCACGGAGCCCATCATGCAACTGACCCAGATCCGCAACGCCACCTTGCTCGTCGAGTACGCCGGCAAGACCTTCCTCGTCGACCCGCTGCTGGCCGAACGGGGCGCCTATCCCGGCTTTCCCGGCACGGCCAACAGCCACCTCGCCAACCCGCTCGTCGACCTGCCGCTGCCGCTGTCCACGCTGCTGGACGTCGACGCCGTGCTCGTCACGCACCTGCACGCCGACCATTGGGACGA
>Ga0308166_1003608_pt1 | contig 13054 bp, 7 predicted proteins | sample PhyCR2_2_FD_202137 | JGI IMG/M metagenome (GOLD analysis project Ga0308166, IMG submission 202137) | Phyllosphere microbial communities from UC Gill Tract Community Farm, Albany, California, United States - DLSLCC.R2 | ecosystem: Host-associated > Plants > Phyllosphere > Unclassified | place... | reverse complement strand
GCTGCCTCGGCCGCCTTCTGGGCCGCGGTCTTGCGCGTGCGTTTCGGTTTTTCCACGGCGTCCGGCTGCGCGCCTTCCGGTGCGGGCGCGGGTGCGGCCTCCGCCTTCGGCTTGGTGCGACGCTTCGGCTTGGCGGCCGTCTCCTGTCCTGCCTCGGCAGGGGTCGTCTCGTTCATGTCAGTTGGATTCATCATTCGTTTCTTGGTTTTGCTGACCTGGCGCGACGATCAGTCGTTGGACGCGAGCGCTTGGTCGTGTATCGGGACTTCAACGGGTGAAGTGTCGTCAAATTGTTGCAGGGCCGCTTCCAGTGCTTCCAGGCTGCGCCCGGCGCCGACGTCGGCCACCTGCTGCAGCGGCGGCAACTGGGACAGCGCGGCGAGCCCCAGATCGTCGAGAAACTGCTTCGTCGTTCCCAGCAGCGCGGGGCGCCCGGGCACTTCGCGGTGGCCCACCACGTCGATCCAGCCGCGGTCTTCCAGCATCTTGATCGTCTGCGAATTCACCGCCACGCCGCGGATTTCCTCGATGTCGCCGCGCGTCACCGGCTGGCGGTAGGCGATGATCGCCAGGGTTTCCAGCGTCGCGCGCGAGTACTTCGGCGGTTTTTCCGGCGCGATCCGGTCCAGGTAAGGCTTCATTTCCGGGCGGCTCTGGAAACGCCAGCCCGATGCCAGGCTGACGATCTCGATGCCGCGATCCTGCCAATCCTGGCGCAATTCTTCGAGCAGGATCTTGATCGTATCCGACCCGACGCCGGCGCCGAGCGGCTGGCCGTCCGACTGGCCGTCCTTGTCCACGTCGACGAAGAGTTTCTTCATGGCGTGGATCGTCATCGGCTCGCGCGCGCACAGCAAGGCGGTCTCGAGGACCTTCTTGGCCTCATCAGTGTTCATAACGATGTCGTCAGCGGAGTGTGCAACTCTGGATGCTAAGAATCATCAAACATAACCCGTTCCACCAGCTGCGCGGCAGCCGCCAGACTGAGACTTCATGCTTTGAAACGGGGTTCCATCGCCCGGATTGGCGTACCGGACGGGATACCGTGAGGGTTTGCGCCCTGCCACGGGGCGGCTCACCGGAAAGTGGACCGCAAACGGTTGATTTTCAAGAGAAACGGGGCTGCCGGCTCCATCGGGAGACTGGGCTCTGGAGGCGAGGCTCCTGGCGCCGGGCTAAGCGAACGACATCGTTTCTTCCAACTGACGGCCATTGTACCCGATAAAACCGGGAAAAGAACATTGCCATGCATCGGAAGCGACACCGCAGGCGCGGATCACACGCCCGGATGGTCCGCGAGGATAGCCGAAACGCCCACGAAGGCGGGGTAGTCGGCCGTGATCACATAGGTCGGCACCTGCGCCAGATAGCCGGCGAAGCGGCCTTTCTGCTCGAAGCGGGCGCGGAAGCACGAGGCGGCGAAGCGCTCGCCCAGGCGCGGCACGATGCCGCCGCCGATGTAGACGCCACCCTGGGCACCCAGCGTGACGGCCAGGTTGCCGGCGATGGTACCCAGCATGCCGCAGAAAACCTCGATGACCTCGTCGCACACGACGCAGGTGCCGGCCAGGCCGCGGCGCGTGATCTCGGGGGCATCCAGCGCCTCCACCGCGCCGCCGCGCAGGTTTGCCAGCGCGCGGTAGATCAGTTCCAGACCGGAACCGGACAGGAAGCGCTCGGCCGACACGTGTTCGAATTCGCGCCAGGCGAATTGCAGGATGGCGACTTCCGTCTCGTTGGCCGGGGAAAACGTCACATGGCCGCCTTCGCTGCGCAGTGCCGTCCAGGCGGGCTTGGCGCCGGCCGGCAGGTTTTCCGCCGGCACCAGGCCGGACACGCCCAGGCCCGTCCCCGCCCCCAGCAGGCCGATCGGACTGGCCGCGACGGGCGCGCCGCCGCCGACCTGGCGCTTCTCGCCGTCCGCCAGGTGCGGCAGCGCCATCGCCAGCGCGTAGAAATCGTTGACGACGGCCAGCGCGTCGAATCCGCACTCGCGGCGCAGCGCCTCGATCGAGAATTCCCAGTGATGATTGGTCATGCGCACGAAGTCGCCGACGATGGGATTCGCGATCGCGATCGCGCCATGGCGGACGGTGCCCACGGCGGCCACGTGCGGCAGCGCGAGGTAGGCACGCAGTGCGTCGGCGAGGGTCGCGTACGCGGCGCAGGGCAGGACTTCGATCAGCCCGGCCGTGCCTGGTCCGGTTTCCAGCGCGAAGCGCGCATTGGTCCCGCCGATGTCAGCCAGCAGGCGCGGGCTCGCGTATCGGGCGCTGTCGAGGCGCGGTTCGGTGGACGGATCGACGATGGCAACGGGCGAAACGATCATGGCAGGCCGTAAGAAACAGATTCCTCGAAGCTTAAGGATTTCTTGGCTGCAGCGCAAGCTTTTATTGTAGTTTAGGTACATCCGACCCAACACTTGGGCGAATCTGCGTAAAACCCCTGTGCGGTGACGAGTAGTCCAGCTACCAATGCGCGGGATTTATCGAAAGCATGGGCGAGCGGCGACGCCGGGCCGGCGCCGCGTGATCGGGAAACGGGATACTGATCAACCGTGCTTGGGCTTGAGCTCGGCGTCGGCCTGGGCGGCCGCGCAGTGGTCGTTCCACGCATCCAGACCGCCGTGCAGCGGACGGGCGCGATGAAAACCGTTCTTGACGAATTCCTTCGCCACCTGCGCCGCCGTGACGTCGTTCGGGCAGGAGCAATAGATGACGATGTGGCGGTCCTTGTCGAGCGTGGCCATCAGGCGCTCCGGCACATGGTCGCCATAGACCAGCGCGCCGGGAATGCCTGCTTCCAGCTGGCGCGCGGTGACGCCGCGGGCGTCGACGATCAGCGGATCGTGTCCCGCCTCGACCAGGGTCTTGAGCTCGTCCATCGTGATGCGCGGCAGGTTGGCCCCGCCGAGGTTGCGCTTGCGCTCGATGTACTTGAACGCCACGAACAGCACGAGCAGGAAGCCGACCACCATCAGCGCCGTGCTGCCCAGGGTCTCGAACCAGGCGATGACGTCGTCCACGCTGTTGTGGAACCAGGCACCGAGGCCCATGCCCACGCCGCTCCACAGCAGGCCGCCGGCGACGGACAGCCAGACGAACTGCGGCGTCGTCGTGCCCATGGCGCCGGCGAGCGGCGGCGCGATCGTATTGAAGCCGGGAATGAACTTGGCGACGACGAGGGATTTCGCGCCCCAGCGGCTGAAATTGTCCTCGGTCTGGCTGACGCAGGAATCGGGCGACAGCGAAATCTTGCACAGCAGGCGCAGGATGCGTTTGCCGTAGTAGCGGCCGGCGCGGAACCAGAAATAATCGCTGATGAGGCAAGCCAGCACGGCCGCGGCCAGGTACAGCGGCCAGTTGGCCCCGCCGTCGACGGCCAGCGCACCGGCGATGATCAGCACCGGAAACGCGGGAATGGGCAGCCCGATCTGTTCGAGCAGGACGATGCCGAACACGATGAGGACGCCATATACGTGAATCAGGTGGGAGAGCTGGGCCATCCTCATATGGTAGCGGAAAACCGGCACCGGCGTGGCGAAAGCGGCAACGCGCGCAGCCCGCGCGCAACACCCAAAATTCGGGGTCAGAGCACATTTATTTCGAAATTCGGGGTCAGAGCACATTTTTGAACAATGGCTCGTGATCACAAATTTCTCGGTAAAGCCGATTACGCCAAGCCGCGCCGGCGCGATCGTCTCAGTCGAACTTTTCCGCAAGCCATTGACACAAAATGTGCTCTGACCCCGAATTTGGTTCGAAATGTGCTCTGACCCCGAATTTTTCAGGCGCCGCGCGGGATTGCGGCCAGCAGTTGCTGTGTGTACGGATGCTGCGGATTGCGATAGAGCTCGTCCGCATCGGCCATCTCGACGACGCTGCCGTGGTGCATCACCATCACGCGGTCCGAGATGTACTTCACCACGGACAGATCGTGCGAGATGAAGATGTAGCTCATCCTGTACTCGTCCTGCAGGTCCTGCAGCAGGTTCAGCACCTGCGCCTGCACGGACACGTCGAGCGCGGACACGGATTCGTCGCACACGAGGATCTCCGGCTTCATCGTCAGGCAGCGCGCGATGGCGATGCGTTGTCGCTGGCCGCCGGAGAACTCGTGCGGATAGCGGTCGAACGCCTGCACAGGGAGACCCACTCTCTGCAGCAGATGGCGCGCATGTTCCGTGCGCTCCGCATCGTTCGCGCCGATGCGGTGGATGCGCATCGGCTCCAGCAGGATCTGGCCGACGGTGAAGCGCGGGTTCAGGGACGCGTACGGATTCTGGAACACGATCTGGATGCGCCGCTTGTACGCCTGGAACTCGGCATCGCTCATCGCGACGAGGTCGCGGCCGTCGAACAGCGCGCTGCCGCCGGTCGCGCGGTGCAGGCGCAGCAGCGTGAGGCCGACCGTCGTCTTGCCCGATCCCGATTCGCCCACGACGCCCAGCGTTTTCCCGCGCGGGAGCGTGAACGACACGTCCTTCACGGCCTGGAATTCGCGCTTGCCGAACAGGCCTTCGCGCACGTAGAAACTCTTCGCCAGCCCCTTGACCACGAGGATGTCCTCGTCGCCCGGCGCATAGCCGCGCGCGCGCTGGGGCAGCGTGTCGCCGGGCCGCGCGCGTCCGCTCAGGTAATCGTCGATGACGGGCAGCCGCACGGGCCGCGCATCCAGCGGCGGGCGGCAGTGCAGCAGCGCGCGCGTGTACGCATCGCGCGGGGCGCCCAGCACCTGCGCGGCAGCGCCCTCTTCCCGCACCTCGCCGTGGCGCATGACGATCACGCGGTCCGCGATCTCGCCCACCAGGCCCAGGTCGTGCGTGATGAACAGCACGGCCATGCGGCGGCGTCGCTGGAGCGCCGCGATCAGGTCCATGATCTGCTTCTGGATCGTCACGTCCAGCGCCGTCGTCGGCTCGTCCGCGATCAGCAGCTTCGGTTCGCACGCGATGGCCATCGCGATCATCACGCGCTGCTGCTGGCCGCCCGACATCTGGCTCGGATAGGCGTCGATCTTTTGCGCCGGATCGGGAATGCCCACTTCCTCCAGCAGTTCGAGCGTGCGGGCGCGCGCCTGGCGCTTGTCCATGCCGAGGTGCAGGCGCAGCACTTCAGCGATCTGGAAGCCGACCGTGAACACGGGATTCAGCGACGACATCGGTTCCTGGAAGATCATCGCGATGTCCTTGCCGCACAGGCGCCGGCGTTCCGCGATCGGGAGGTCGAGCAGCTCGCGGCCTTCGAAGCGGATCGACGAGCCGGGATGGATGATCGTCGTCTCGGCCGGCAAGAGACCCATCACGGCGAGCGAGCTGACGGACTTGCCGCTGCCCGATTCGCCGACCAGCGCAACGGTCGCATCGAGCGGCAGGCTGAACGAGATGCCCTTCACGGCCTCGAACGTGTTCTTCCTGTCGGTCCGGAAGGACACGCGCAGATCATGGACATCGAGAAGATTCATGGTGCTCATTTGAGTTTCGGATCCAGCGCATCGCGCAGCGCATCGGCGAACAGCGAGAACGCCGTGACCAGGATGGCCATGGCGCTGGCGGCCGCCGTCAGTTGCCACCATTTGCCGAGGATGAGTTCATTCTGCGCCTCGTTCAGCATGCTGCCCCACGAGACAACGCCCACCGGCACGCCGAAGCCGAGGAACGACAGGATCACTTCGGCCTTGATGAAGCCGACGACGAGGATCGACATCTGCACGAGCGCCACGTGCGACACGTTCGGGAAGATGTGCACGAACATCTTGCGCCAGCCGGACGCGCCGATCGCGTCGGCCGCCATCACGTATTCCCGCGCCTTGTGCTTGATGTACTCGGCGCGGATCAGGCGGTACGGCCCCGTCCAGCCGGTGAGGCCGAGGATCAGCACGATCGTCAGCACGCCCTTCGTCTGCAGCACGGCGGCCACGGTGAGGATCATCAGGATCGAGGGGATCGCCGTGAACACGTTGTAGAACCAGTTGAACAAATCGTCGACCAGGCCGCCATAGAAGCCGGACAGCGCGCCGAACAGCGTGCCCAGCGCGACGGCGACGAACGCGGCGACGAGGCCCACGACGATCGACGTCTGGCCGCCCTTGATCGTCTTCCTCACGATGTCGTGGCCCCATTTGTCGGCGCCGAACGGCAGCGTGGTGCGTTTGGCCGCATGCGCGGCATGGCCCCGGCGTGCCAGTTGCGCCCGCAGCTCGGCGATGTCGCCCGCGAGCGGATCGAACGCATTCGGCGGCGCCGGCCGCGGCGGCAGCGCGAGCGCGGCCAGCGCTGGATCCGGGCCGACGAAGGAAGGCGGCGCGTAATTGACGGCCACTTCGTCTTCCCAGTCGGCCGCGACGAGACCCGTCGCCGCCAGCACGACGGACAACAGGAACAGGCCCACGACGGCCAGCGCGACCATCGCGACGCGGTCGGCACGCAGGCGGCGCCAGGCCAGACCCCACAGGCCGACAGGAGTTGCGGGAAGGCTCAGCTCTTGAACCGTCATTTGAGCTGCACGCGCGGGTCGACGGCCTGGTACATCAGGTCCGCCAGCAGGTTGAACACCATCGTGGCGGCGGCGACGTACACGGTGATCGCCTTGATCACGGGGAAGTCGCTGCGCTCGACGGCGAGGATCACTTCGCGCCCGATGCCGGGGATGCCGAAGAAGCGCTCGAGCAGGAAGGCGCCGATCAGGAGCGCCGGCAGGTTGGCCATGACGTACGTGATGATGGGAATGGCGGCGTTGCGCAGCACGTGCACCCAGACGATGCGCCGCTCCGGCAGGCCTTTCGCGCGCGCCGTGCGCACGTAGTCCTGCCCGACTTCGTCCAGCACGAAGCTGCGGAACAGGCGCAACGTCGGCGCCAGCGACACGGTGAGGCCGATCAGGATCGGCAGGGTGGCGTAGCGCAGCAGGTTTTCCGTGAAATGCTCGCCCCACCCCTGCACGGGGAACAACCCGAGCTTATAGGCGAGACCATACTGGAACACGATGATGTAGACGAGGATCGAGATCGACATGCCGACCGTGCACGCGACCATCACGACCCGGTCCGTCAGCGAGCCGCGCACGAAGGCGACGGCGAGCGCCAGCGCGATGCCGATCGTCGTCTCCAGCACCGTCAGCGGCACGAGCACCGTCAGCGATGGCCCCAGGCGGCTGGCGATGATGTGCGACACGGGCTCGCCCGTCGCCCACGCGTTGCCGAAGTCGAACGTGACGATCTGCTTCACGAAGATGCCGAGCTGGACGTACCACGGCGCATCGAGCCCCAGCTGGGCGCGAATGTTTGCGATGGCGCGCGCGTCGGCCATCTTGCCCGCCAACAGGTACGAGGGGTCGCCGCCGACCCAGTTGAACAGCACGAACACCAGCACGACGACGCCGGCCATCGTCGGCAGCATCTGCCACAGGCGCCGCAGGATATAAGCAAACATCGGGATTCCCGGGTGAGTCATCGAACGCGTTCGGAACTATAGACCAGATTGCGCCGCCCCTGCCGGGAAAAGATGTCATGAGGCCATAACCAAATGGATGGGCTGTTGTGGTGTTTACGCAATATGCATTGTCATCGTATTGACACATTGCACGCTGCGGTGGTCTGATGCGTTGCCAAAAAATGAATTCTAGATTTTTGGACAATGAGAGAGAGCTTACATCATTAGATTTTCCAGTCCGGCATATACATACCATGAATGTTCCGAATCTGGAATGCGTCGATGTTTAGCCTTGCCATCGAAGCCCCATTTGGAGTTGTAATGTATCAAAAGAAAGCTATCGCACAAGCAGTCACGCTCGCCCTCGCCTATGCGGCGCTGGGCGCTGCACCGGCCGTGGCGCAAGACGCCCAGGGTCCGATCCAGCGTGTCGAAATCACCGGTTCCAGCATCAAGCGCGCGACCGCCGAAACGGCTTCGCCCGTGCAGGTGGTCAGCCGCGAAGACCTCGCCAAGTCCGGCAAGGGCACCGTCGCGGAATACCTGCAGACCTTGACGTCGGACGGCGCCGGTTCACTGCCGACCGGTTTCGGCAACGGCTTCGCCGCCGGTTCCACCGCCATCTCGCTGCGCGGCCTGGGCGCCACCTCGACCCTGGTCCTGCTGAACGGCCGCCGCATGGCACCGTTCGCGCGCGCCGACGACGGCCAGAAGAGCTTCACCGACCTGTCGACCGTGCCGATGGAAGCCGTCGAGCGCATCGAGATCCTGAAGGACGGCGCCTCGTCGACCTACGGCGCCGACGCGATCGCGGGCGTGGTCAACATCATCCTGCGCAAGGACTTCGTCGGCACGACCCTCAAGGCCGAAGTGGGCGAGTCGCGCTACCACGACGCCGGCACCGGCAAGGCCGCGCTCACCTGGGGCAAGGGCCGCCTGGACGAAGACGGCTACAACGTCATGGTCAACGCCGAGTTCTACGGCAACCAGTCGCTGCTGAACAAGGACCGCGCGGGCCGCGAATGGATCGGCCATGGCGACATCCGTCCGTGGGGCTATGCCGCCAACACCCAGTTCGGCTACGGCTACATCACGTCGGGCGCGTCCCAGCCGACGCCGACCGGCGCGCTGCGCGATCCGAAGACCGGCAACTACGTGTCGCTGCCGGGCTGCTCGCAGTTCTCCGTCACCGCGGCGCAAGACCCGGCCGGCGGCTGCCTGTGGTACGCCGACCAGTTCCGTTCGATGCAGCCGAAGATCGGCGGCATGAACTTCTACACCCGCTTCACCAAGAACCTGAGCAACGACCTGCAGTTCTACGCCGAAGCCGGCTACTCGAAGCGCGACACCGAATTCACGCTGATCCCGCCGTCGACCAGCGGCACCATCGCGTTCCCGCCGAACGCCGCCAATCCGACCGGCATCATCAACTACGGCAACGCGATCCTGATGGGCGCCACCCATCCGCAGAACCCGTACGGCGTCCCCGTGCGCCTGCGCTACTCCCTGTTCGACGTCGGCCCCAGCACCCGCTCGGCCGACAACGAATTCTCGCGCTTCGTGTTCGGCCTGAAAGGCACCGTGGCGGGCTGGGACTTCGACACCGGCCTCACGCACTCGCAGTCGGCACTCGACCTGAACTACAGCAACATGCTGAACATGAAGGTGCTGCAGGCCGCACTGGGCGATCCGACGAACGCCCTGTTCCCGTACTACATCGGCGCGCAGGCCGGCAAGAACCCGGCGGCGCTGTATGCCGCGCTGGCCACGAACGCCACGTCGCACTCGACCACCAAGCTGGACGTCCTCGACTTCAAGGCGTCGCGCGAACTGATGCAACTGCCGGGCGGCGCGCTGGGTCTCGCGGTCGGCGGCGAATACCGCCACCAGTCGCTGGACAACCCGTCGCTGTCGGGCACGTCGGACGGCTCGATCAACTCGTCGTACGTGGCTGCCCAGGGCTCCCAGAACGTGTCGGCCGTGTTCTTCGAAGTGGCTGCGCCGATCGTCAAGACGGTCGAGCTGAACGCCGCCGTCCGCTACGACAAGTACAAGGACTTCTCGTCGACCACGCCGAAGTTCGGCGCCAAGTGGACCCCGCTGAAGACCTTCGCGCTGCGCACGACCTACACGGAAGGCTTCCGCGCTCCGGGCCCGGCGGAGTTCAGCCCGGCCTCGCAGAGCACCGGCAACTCGGCCGTGCGTGACCCGATCCGCTGCCCGGGCGGCACGCCGGCCGCCGGCGGCGCCACCCAGGCCGACTGCTCGATCACGATCGGCGCCGTCAAGGTCGGCAACCCGAGCCTGCAGCCGGAAAAATCGAAGGGCTACACGCTGGGCATGGTGTGGGATCCGTTCGACGGCACCGCGCTGTCGCTGGACGCCTTCAAGATCAAGCGTTCCAACGAGATCAACCCGCTGTCGTACGTGGAAGCCGCCGCCCTGCCGACCGCGATCCGCAACGACAACAACCTGGTCGTGAATGGCGTCGCGATCCCGAACACGGGCACGCTGCTGCTGTCGAAGGCGCCATACCAGAACTCCAGCTTCACGGAAGTCAAGGGTGTCGACCTGGACGTCAAGCAGCGCTTCCGCCTGGGCGACTACGGCCGCGCCACCGTGGGCCTGACCTGGACGCACGTCGCATCGTGGGTGCGCGCCGAGAAGAACGGCACGCGCTTCCAGTACGCCGGCACGCACGGCAACTGCGATACGTCAGACTGCGCCGGTACGCCGAAGGACAAGATCAGCACGACCGTGTCCTGGGACCGCCAGGACCTGAACGTGACGGCGACCGCGAACTACCGCGCCGACATGCAGAACGTGTACTTCGCCGGCGACAAGTGCGCCTCGCAGTACGCGAACGGCTCGCCGGCACCGGGCAACTGCCGCCTGGCTTCGTTCACGACGATCGACCTGTCGGCCCGTTACCAGGTCACGCAGCAACTGCAGGTCTACGGCTCGATCACGAACCTGTTCGACAAGATCGCACCGCTGGATCCGCTGACCTACGGCGGCATGAGCTACAACCCGATGGACGCGAGCGGCGCCATCGGCCGCTTCTTCAAGGCCGGCGTGCGTTACCAGTTCTGATGACAGACAGCCGGTTCGCCGGCTGATCGTCGGACGATGACGAACGGGACAGTGAGCACTCACTGTCCCGTTTGTTTTTGGTGCATTGCCGCACCAATATGGGGCAGAACGTTGTAATTACGCATCAATGAAATTTCGAATAAAAAACTAAATACAACATGTAAAGCAAAATTTCTTTCGAGTATTTTTAATATCCGGAGAACAAAATGTGATATTTACAGTGGTTATGCATATATGCATATTTACACGTTGACTTTGTTTATTAGCAATGATTTCATTGTCTTGCAGCAAATAAAAATTCCCTCCCAAAAGGATGGATGAAGATCAATAACAGGATCTGCGAGCCGGCGCGTAGTCCGCACCGGTCCAGCTCAGAAGGGACTCAAGACAAATGATGTCGGAAAAAGTTTTATCTCGATCGGTTCGATTGATGTTTGCCGGTGGCATGGCGCTCGGCGCGTCCGTCGTTCATGCACAGGACAATGCCGCGGCACCCGCCGCGTCGATGCAGCGCGTGGAAGTGACGGGCTCGCGCATTCCGTCGCTGAACACGGAAGGCTCCAGCCCCATCACCACCCTGAGCGCCAAGGACATCAAGATCGATGGCGTGCGCAATACCGAAGACCTGCTGAACAACCTGCCCCAGGTGTTCGCGTCGCAGGGTGCGGCCATCTCGAACGGCGCCAGCGGCACCGCCACCGTCGACCTGCGCGGCATGGGCTCGCAGCGTACCCTGGTGCTCGTCAACGGCAAGCGCCTGCCTTCCGGCAGCGTGCTCAGCGTCGCAGCCGACCTGAACCAGATCCCGAGTGAACTGATCCGACGTGTCGACGTGCTGACCGGCGGCGCCGGCGCCGTGTACGGCTCGGGCGCCGTGTCGGGCGTCGTCAACTTCATCCTGAAGGACAACTACGAAGGCGTGGAACTGGAAGCCAACATCTCCGGCGCCAACCACAAGCAGCACAACGACGAGATCCAGGGCGTCGTCAACCAGAAGGGCTTCCCGCTGCCGGGCAACCACACGTTCGACGCCAAGAAGTACGACTTCAGCCTGCTGGCCGGCTCGAACTTCGCCGACAACAAGGGCAACGCGACGTTCTTCGTGTCGCACCGCCACGCCGACGCCCTGCTGCAATCGCAGCGCGACTTCTCGGCCTGCTCGCTGGGCGCGTCCGATCCGGGCTTCGCCTGCTCGGGCTCCGGCACGTCGATCGCCCGTGTCGGCACGTTCACCCCGGATGCGAACGGCAATCCGCGCAAGTACGTGTCGGCCACCGATGCCTACAACTTCGGCCCCCTGAACTTCTTCCAGCGCCCGTCGGACGAGTACAACGTCAACTCGATGCTGCACTACGACATCAACGAGAACGCGCGCCTGTACAGCGAATTCAACTTCCACAACTACACGACCGACGCCCAGATCGCGCCGGGCGGCATCTTCTACGGCCAGCAGGCGACGATCGGCTACGACAACCCGCTGCTGAACGATGCCTGGCGCGCCGCGCTGGGCCTGAAGGCACCGGGCGACACCACGACCGTCTCCGTCGGCAAGCGTAACGTCGAAGGCGGCCCGCGCTCGACCAGCATCACCGATTCGTCGTTCCGCGAAGTGCTGGGCGTGAAGGGCATGATCGGCGACTGGTCGTACGACGTGTTCGGCCAGTTCGCACGCGTCAACCACAGCGACCGCGCGACCGGCTACTTCTCGACCCGCCTGATCGCCAACGCGCTGGACGTCGTCGCCGACCCGACCACGGGCAAGGCCTTGTGCCGCTCGGTCGTCAACGGTTCCGACCCCGCCTGCGTGCCGTACAACCTGTTCAAGCAGGGCGGCGTCACCCAGGCCGCGCTGGACTACCTGAACGCCACCGGCTCGAACGGCGGCTTCACGCAGCAATCCGTGTTCGGCCTGAACTTCGGCACCGACCTGACCCGCTTCGGCCTCAAGCTGCCGACCGCGGAAAGCGGCGCCGGTGTGTCGTTCGGCTACGAGCAGCGCGTCGAAAAACTGTCGTTCCAGCCGGACTTCGAAAACCAGACCGGCGACCTGTCCGGCGCGGGCGGCGCCTCCCCGGCCGTGGCCGGTTCGTACAACGTGAAGGAAGCGTTCGGCGAATTCAAGCTGCCGCTGCTGGACAACGTGACGCTCGCCAAGCACATGGACCTGTCGGGTTCGTACCGCCGTTCGCAGTACAGCACCGATGCCAAGACCAACACGTTCGGCTTCGGCCTCGACTGGCAGCCGGTCGATCAGCTGCGCGTGCGCGGTTCGGCCCAGCGTGCCGTGCGTGCCCCGAACATTTATGAACTGTACACGCCGCAAGCCGTGGTGCTGGCCGGTCCGAACGACGACCCGTGCGGCGGCGAAACGCCGAAGGCCACGCAGGCGCAGTGCGCCAACACGGGCCTGTCCGCCGCGCTGTATGGCAAGGTGCCGGAAAACTCGACCAACCAGTACAACGGCCGTACCGGCGGCAACCCGGGCGTCAAGCCGGAAACCGCGAACACGTACACGATCGGTGTCGTGATCGA
>Ga0308166_1003599_pt1 | contig 13065 bp, 14 predicted proteins | sample PhyCR2_2_FD_202137 | JGI IMG/M metagenome (GOLD analysis project Ga0308166, IMG submission 202137) | Phyllosphere microbial communities from UC Gill Tract Community Farm, Albany, California, United States - DLSLCC.R2 | ecosystem: Host-associated > Plants > Phyllosphere > Unclassified | place... | reverse complement strand
GGGGATTTGCGGGGTTTCGGCGAGCATGCTCGCCGCCGCAAATCCGACCCGGGCCTACCAGCCCGGGGCTCTCCGATTCGCCCATCCACGACATCGCTCCGCGATGTCGCCACCGCCCGGAGGGCTACTCACCGCTACGCGAAATGTCCGAATGCCGGACCTGACTCCGATCACGGGCCTACCAGCCGGGGCTCTCCGATTCGCCCATTCACGACATTGCTCCGCGATGTCGTCACCGCCTGGGAGGGCTACTCAGCGCTACACGGCATGTTCGAATGTCGGAGCACACGGCACTTCCGAGATATACAGAATGCTATTGCTCTGTTATAGCGTTGAAAATATCAGTAAGCTGCCTTGGCATTTGAGCCCTAGCGAAGTGTCTAGCCAGCTTTACACTGTCCCCATGGGCTTTCTGAAAGGAACATCCCAGAGTTCGACAAATTTCATTCAACAATAATTCGCCCGGAACTAGCTGAACAGCTTTTTCGAAATTCCAGCCGGAAGCTATTTTCCCTTCAATCACTTCGATTTCATTTGTTAGTCTAGCCAAACGCCCCTCTATCTCTTCTTTCGCACTTGTAAGTCGTGCGCGCACATCTCCCTCCACACCTTTCCCGCGCAGATAAATTGGCGAGAGAAGCTTTTTCTCCACATACAGTTCCGCGACTCTGCCCGCAACATTCTCAACCGCCTTGTTGACCGCAAACACATAATCTGCAGATAATATAGTCTTTCCCGTTTTTTCCCTTACAAATCCACACACTGCGGACTCTTCAATTAGAAAATTCTCGAGCTCCCGGCGTTGGAGCACGAAGATATCTGCCCGATCCCCTAGTCTCTTTACCATCTTCTCGATCTCAGCCTCGTCCCGCTCATCTCTGTCAACAACAAACCACATCCGTACACGGCGTCTAGAGAGCAAATCGAGGGTAGCCTCTGCCGCGTAGTGTGTGAAATTCGCAACTCCGCCCATGTGCACGAATGCGACGCTGGCCCCATTGAGGTCTACGCCACTTATACTCGCGAGCTCTCGTAGCACGGACTCATCAGAAGGGCCCTCAACAAAAACTATACGGTCAAACATGAAGACGGTACTCAGCCTAATTCCTAGTTCCGCAGGAAGCTTTATTGGAACATCTCCCTCGGTAAGGCTGGAGCATGTGGAAATTCCAGTCGGGCCTCTCGCCACAAGGTATATATGCTGCGGCGCAACCGCGTCGACAAAGTTTGTTGAATGCGTTGTCACGAAAAACTGCTTGCTCTTGCTTTTTTCCTGCAGGTAATTATGAACTGCAAATTCCAGACCTGGGTGCAAATGCACTTCAGGCTCTTCCAACAACACTATGCTACATGGCTCAAGTTCGATATCGAGAATTAGTCGCAATGACTCTCGAATACCAGCACCATTGGCTTCAGCCAAGAAATTATCAACGTCTATTTCTGCATTATCCCGACCGCTATCTGACTGAAACGCGTCTAGACTGACACCCAACAAGGACTTCACAGTTTGCTGCACAATACTTAGCCTTTCTGGTCCTCCTCGCCTTACCTTTAGCTGCAATAGCCGAGTAGCCTCCTTCCGACCAATCGGAGTTTTGCGCTCTCCCAGTCGCAAAATCGGCGTAGCCCCAAATGCGCGGCATAGCTTAGTTATATATTCAGGTTGAACTCTTACCAAGCCAGTTAGAGTTAATAGCGGAACTGAAATGTCTGTAAAAGTAATTCTATCGATCTCTCCTCGTGACAACTCGATTTCCACATCGGCCCTAGTCTTAAGCGCCTTGAAGCTATCACTAGACTCGATCATGCTCCGCAACTCGCGCCTTAAAGATGCCGACACGCCACCAGCGCTAGAAGTGATATTCTCAAGGATATACTGAATTGGGTATTCACCCTTTGAAGAAAAGTAGTGCTCCCACGGAATGTTTTCTTGTTTTAGCGCTTTCTCTATAAGGCCCACTTTGGAATTCAGCTCATGAATCCGTAGCAAATTGATATGCAGTTCGGCGGCAGCCTCTTTGGACGTCTCGAGTAGCAGCGTTGATTTTGGCGTGAGCATTCCTTTTTCATTATTAATACCGCCAAATGATATTGCCTCGATATATTGGTACGGAATTAGCTGAGCATTACTTATGAACCGAAAAATAAACGATATCGTATTTTCCGAAGAAATGCTAACAATTGTCTTATCAAGATGCGGGGCAGTTGTGCGCAATTCTTGACAAAGCTCATCTTTATCTTTCTCACTTAAATGCAATTCAATCCCGAGTTGCAGCGTGCGTTCTGTTTCACGATGTGTAAATTCCTCATTCGGCCTCAACGCATTCCAACTGGCGGTAATACTACCTATGGCCAAATGTTCAAACAGAATAGGAATGACAGCCAGAAGGCTAGATTTTCCGGCGTTATTTTTTCCAATAAGAATATTTAAAGGTCCGCACTCATTAACAACTCCACATTCCAAACTGCGGAAATTATTTAGGTAAATGTTTTTTACAATGTTATTCATATTTTCCGCTCAAAAAATATAGCACACTAATACGCATATTCGCAAACACCCAGACGTAAAACATAAAAATTTCGTAAGTATTCTAGCCATAAAAATAACGGCGTATCAAAAAACACAATTTCACTCAAGTGTAAGAGGTGGCGCACGACTAGCGCAAGAGGATTCAGCAACGAGACGATATCAGTGGTTGGTTATTTGCATCATGCTATATAATTAACATATCGTCACAACTTACCGGGCGCTGCTGGTTACTCTATGATATTAGCTCTTCTGGACCGCGCTGATCGCTCAGCGGATCGAGCCGCTTCCGCTGACCGTGATCTGGTTAATACAGGGCACCTCGAATTACCGAAAATTCGAGCGTAATCATGAAGAAAGCGGCGGCGCCAGCGGTCAAAGCGTGACCGAGTGGTCCTCGTCATGGCTCATTTTCGTTCAGGGTGGTCCAGACGGACTCTGGGCATCAGAACGCGAAAAAAATCTTCGCTTCCCACAGGTAGCAAAGACGGCGCAGCTTGTAGGTTGCTGCCTTGCAGTGCAGATGCAAAGTGGCGCGCGCCAGGCTGATTGAGCGCAGCACCTCCCCCGCCAAGTTGCGCCATGCCAGCGAAGATATGCTCGACGGGTGCACGTGGGCCGGCGATGCGCTGATTGCGGCGCTCCTGTGCCTCGGACAGCGACTTATCTTTGCTGCCTTGCGCTGGATATGCATGCGCTGGCCTTCGCTGGCCAGCCGCTGTTCACGATGTTGATTGAGGTAGCCCTTATCAGCATAGACATCCCGGCTGGTATTGGCCGGGTCGAGTACGTCTTCGAAATGGAGCGTGGCGTGTTCGCTGGCTGTACTGACCTATCGCGGACGAGCTTGCAGCGCTTGCGGGCGCTTACCGACAGCTTGTATCGGTAAGCTCCAAGCAGGCGCGCTGGCCGCCAGGACACAACAGAAAATATGCGACATTTATCTGCAGCGGTCTTATTTACAAGAAACCTCCACACGCGCCTGCTCACCCCGCTCCCGCTTACGCCTCGTAATCAAACACTCCCGATATTTCCCCGTAATCCCACGCGAAATCACGATCTCCCCTCCTTCGCCATAAAGACAATCCAGCCACAACCCAGGTCCTGGCCCGCTCGCGTCGTAGCCATACGAAACCGCGTTCTTCCCGACATCCTCGCCGCGCAGGACAGTCAGCGTCTCCGGGGGCCCCGCCGACATACGCGCCCCGCTGAGATAGAACGGACGATCCATAAAAACCGTCCAACCGGTGCCGGGCATGACCTTGACTGCGGACGCCGGCAACTCCGGCAGACACTGAGGCGGAGTCTCAGCCGCAATTGCCGGCAGTGACAGGGACACGATAATTGATGTCAACAAGGCGCGCATGGTCACTCGACGACATAAAAAGCCAGCGGATTATCGGACAGACTCTTGCGGCTAAGGTTACTTGTAGTGAGAAATCGTATCGAGATTTTCGGCTTGCCGCTGCCTTTCCACTGATCCATGATGTAAATCCCTTCCGACTGCTGGCCGATATAGAACGCCGCGTGGTTGCCGGTCGCTCTGTTTGGGTAACGCCCCTTAACGAACGTGGCGATGGCGGTGCCGGGTATGATCGTCTTGTTACCAAAGACCTGAGCCCCCTGCCTCCACGTGGCAGTATGGCGAAGATTGGTGTGCTTGCGGATCAGCTCGACACAATCGCCATCCCCCTCTTTCGCTGCATTTTGCAGCGTACGCACTTCCCTGAAAATGTACGGCATATGACCTCCCAAGGATTGGCACCCACGGGCGTAGGGGCCACTCATCGGCTGTTTCAATCGATGACTTCGAAAGATCATGCCATCCGCCGAGCGCACAGAATTGACAGACAGCAACGCACTTGGCACGCACCGATAAGAGAGATCAAGGAATCTGACTGGCGCACGTGGCGACCAATCAAGGTCATGTCCCCTACCGTCAGGAATCCCGGCAGATTCCTACAGCGAGTCACCCCGTACACCTACTCCGCTTGCACCAAATGCGGCATACGATCACAGTGTTATTCAAACGACGAGGGAGACCCACCATGCAAAACGAAGGCAAAGAAAAAGGCCGCGACCTGTACCAGAAAACCCACGACGGCACCACGAGCGCCGGCTCGATGGGCACGGGCGCGACGGGCCACGTAGGCACGAAAGAAGGCTACGACGAAGCGGCCCACACGGGCGGCATGCAGTCGGGCGGCCGCACCGACGACCTGCTGGCAGGCGGCTCCGAAGCCGACCAGAACGACCAGGGCTTCGCCAGCGGCGAACGCACGGGCGAGCTGCAGACGGGCATGGGCGACATGGGCAGCCTGACCGGCGGCAGCCGTGGCAACCGCCAGGAAGGTGACGCGCAGCCGGGCGGCCTGGGCGGCTCGATGCGGCCATCCGATCCGGACGGCCTGCAGACGGACGCCGGCAATATGGGTTCCGTCAACGTGCCGGAGTCCGGCGGCCAGCGCATCCAGGACGGCACTTCGAGCGACCTGATCGGTCATGGCAACGCGTCCGGCGACAGCCAGCAGAATCGTCAAAGTGCAGAGGGCGGCCACGGCAGCCCGTCGGGCGCTGGAAGCACCGCCGCGGACCAACGTGAGCTGTACAACGACAACCCGGCGGCCAAAGGCAACCAGGGCGGGAACCCGCAGCGCTAACCCCGCACACTGCGCGCGAGCGGGTGTCTAGAATCCCGCTCGCTCTCTCTGCATTCTTAGCGCCTCTAGATTAGGGTGCAGAGCCTCATCCTCCGGCAGCGCCAGCGGCTGCCCGTGCAACTCAACATACTGCGTTCCGTGCAATGCTGGAGCGACGAGTACCCGATAGTCATCCGCCACTGCGACCATCCCGAGGTCATACAAAGTATGGATATCCGCGCGTAGCAGAAGTCCATTGGTCACGTGATTCGTCTGGGGGCCGCGGTACGGCAAAATATGGGCAGCCTCGAGGACCGGCGCAACGCGACAACTCGTAATAGCACATCGCCCCGAATAAGCGTTCATTAGCGCCTGACGAAACTGCTTTTGCCCCTGTCGCCGGGTGACCTCGGCCATGATCCGCCTGCGTCCATCTGCTTCATCCGTTGGGTCGAAGCTCGGCGCCTCGTCCACGGGCTCGCCGGAAAGATACGGCTGCTCACGGTGGAGGACAAAGTCAGCCGGCTCACGACCGCTATGGCCCACGTACAGAAAGCAGCCCTCATAACGGAAAGCTGCGTTGGCGTGCTCGTATTTCCTGAGCCGATAGAAGACCAGCAGTTCCAGGCCACGCTGGAGATGCTGTTCTATTAGATAGTCTTTGAGTCCTTTGCGCTGTCCTTGCCAGTGCAGAACGTCCCCGCTTAACTTGTCGACGAATTGCGTACGGTCCACCGTCTTCTGCTCAGTGACGAATAGAAGCACGGACGAATAGCCCTTCGGCAGGAAGATGCCCGTATTGAGCGTGGCATCGTTTGTATTCAGAATCGCCTTCAGGTGCTCCCGAGAATATAGCTCCCCAACGATAAGTTCTTTTGAAAGCTGTCGCGGTCTAGGAAGCAGTACGTCGCCACGCTGCGGCTGTGCCCTCTGCGCGTGTGTTTCCTTCGCGGGGAAGTCCTGCACAGAATGCTGCTTAGCTTTCTCGTTGTCCGCCAACCGTCAACTCCAGCAAAAGTACCGATAGTCAATTATCACTACCAATACTTTTTACCGGTATTCAGCGGACTGTGCAATAACTTTCGCGTGGGCGGGTCAGTTTATTCCGACCGACGGGCCCAATCACTTTTCCCGTCAAGCCGATACAACACATGCCGCGCCAACCGATGCCCCACGGCCAGCGCTGGATGATCAAAATCCCCACCAACATCGCGCACCATCCCGATCCGCTCCATCACCCGCCGCGACCGCACGTTGGCCGGCACCGTGAACGAAACGATCTCCTCTAGTCGCAGCACCGCGAACCCATGCCGCAGCGCCGCCAGCGCGCCTTCGGTAGCCAGCCCCCTGCCCCACCACCGCGACCCGAGCCGCCAGCCGATATCGAAGCAAGGCGCGAACGGGAGGCTGTCGGCGGTGTATTTCACGCCGACAAAACCCACCAGTTCCCACGTCTCCCGCAATGTCGTGGCGAAGTAGCAGGTACCATGCTGCTCGTACAAGGCGTTCTGCCGCGCGAACAGCGCGCGGGCCTCGTCAGCTGAAACGGGCCCCGGCAGGAACTCCGTCACCAGCGGGTCGGCGTTGATCTGCACGAACGGTGCCACATCGTCGGGCTGCCACAGGCGCAGGTCCAGCCGGGCTGTCTGAATGACCGTCATCGTGCCCTCCCCGGCAGCAGTCGATTGTTTGAGGCAAAATGGTCCTTTTGACCAGGAACCCCATGATCCACGAAATCGCCGAACTCACCATCCAGCCCGGCACCAACGCCGCCTTCGAAGCCGCCGTCGCGCAAGCCGTGCCGTTGTTCCAGCGCGCGCGCGGCTGCGTGTCGATGCGGCTGGACCGCACCATCGAGCGGCCGGACACGTACCGTCTCGTCGTCGGCTGGCAGACGCTGGACGATCACACCGTGCACTTCCGCGGCAGCGACGACTTCCAGGCCTGGCGCGGCCTCGTTGGCGGCTTCTTTGCCGGGACGCCGACGGTCGAGCATATCGAAACGGTCGTGACAGGTTTCGGCGGCTGACGGCAGCGCCATCATGGGCCATCGTTGCGCCGCGATTGTCATTTTTGCAGCACAATAAGGGCAACGCAACTCTGGAGACAGCACCATGGCCAACACGATTTATCGCAATTTCAAACAGCTCGCCGATGCGGAGAGCGCGCGCAGCGCATTGATCGACGCCGGCTTCCAGGCTTCGGCCGTGCAGCTGAACACGCACGATCCGCGCGGGCAGGATACGACGACGAATGCCGTCGACAGGATCATGAATTCGATGACGCCGGACGATGCCGATACGACCGATCACGGCGAGCCGCGCGCGGCTGCGATGCTGACCATCGACGTCGATGGCGACGAAGAGCGCGAGCGGGCCGATTCCGTCGTGTCGCGGTTTGGCGCGGTCGAGGCTTAGACGTATTCCACGTCGGGGACAGGCACCAGTCGCAGGGCGTTCGCCCTGAGACTGGAGCCAGTCCCCGGGTGCTTCGAGGGCCAGCGGATGCGCGGCCAAACGGCCATTTAGCGGTTTGCCGGCGACGAGGCCAGATCGCAATTCACGTCGGGGACAGGCACCAGTCGCAGGGCGTTCGCCCTGAGACTGGAGCCAGTCCCCGGGTGCTTCGGGTGCCGGCGGATGCGCGGCGCAACGTCCGCGACTGAGGCCCTTACTTCGGCGGCTCGATCTCGAACACCTGCCGCAGGTAAGCCAGGAACGTCTCGTCCTTCGACATCGTCTTGCCCGGCGAGTCCGACAGCTTGGCCACCGACTGGCCGTTGCAGCGCACCAGCTTCATGACGATGTTCAGCGGCTGCAACCCCAAGTCGTTCGTCAGCCACGTGCCGATGCCGAAGCCTGTCATGATGCGGTCGGCGAAGTGGCGGTACAGCGACACAGCCTTGTCCAGGTCCAGGCCATCCGAGAACACCAGGCGCTTCGTGTTCGGGTCGATGCGCAGTTTCTGGTAGTGCGCGATCGCCTTTTCGCCCCAGACGACGGGGTCGCCCGAGTCGTGGCGCAGGCCGTCGAACAGCTTGGCGAAATACAGGTCGAAGTCGCGCAGGAACGCGTCCATGCCGACGACGTCCGTCAGCGCCGTGCCCAGGTCGCCGCGGAATTCCTGCACCCAGTCCTCCAGTGCGGCCTTCTGGAAATCGCGCAGCCGCACGCCGAACGCCTGGAACGACTGCATGTATTCATGCGCCATCGTGCCGATCGGGTGGATCTTGTAGCGCATCGCCAGGTAGACGTTCGATGTGCCCTTGAAGAATTCCGGCACCTCGTTCGCCAGGCGCTCCACCACCTCGTCGTGCCATGCGGCCGAGAAGCGCCGGCGCACGCCGAAGTCGGAGAACTCGAACGGGTTGCGCAGCTGCGGTTCGCGGCCGAATTCCTTCAGCGCGGCGATCTTCGCATCCAGCCGGCGGCGGCCCTCGGCCAACGCTGCCGCCTGGTCGAAGCGCCGGAAGTACAGCTCATTGACGATGTACAGCACGAAGATCTCGAAGCCCATCACGTGCACCTGCGGGCCGACCGCATGGATCGACAGCTCCTCGCCTTCGGTGGTCACGGTGATGAACTTGCGCTGGAAGCGGAACACGGTGAGGAAGTCGACGAAGTCGCTCTTGATGTAGCGCAGCGAGCGCAGATACGCCAGTTCCTCTTCCGTGAACGCCATCGTGCACAGGTGGTCGAGCTGGCGTTCCACCTCTTCCTTCAGCTCCGCGAGCGGATAGGCGGGCCGGTTACGGCAGCGGAATTCGTATTCCGTCTGCGTGCCCGGGTGCCAGTGCAGCAAGGCCTGCCACATGGAGAATTTGTACAGGTCCGTCTCCAGCAGGCTGCGGACGACGGGAACGAATGGTGTGGTAGTGGTCATTTCTCAGCGCCCCGCGTTGATCAGCAATTCCTGCAGTACTTCGTCCGCGCGGGCCATCTGCACGCCGCGCTCGCGCATCTCTTCGAGGAAGTGCTGCTGCTGGCCTTCGAAGCCGGCCACGGGGCTCATGCAGTCGGTGACCAGCACCAGCTTCGCCAGTGCTTCCGGTCCGACCCGCGCAAATTCCGCGACGATGTGTTCCGTGGTCGCCTTGACGCAGTGACTCCCTGCCTCGCCCGCGATATACACGCGGTCCGAGCGCAGCAGGCTGTCGATCAGCTTGCGGTTCAGCTGCGTGTCCGCATCCTCGTCGTCCGGCACTTCGGCCATGACGGCCGAGTAGTGTTCCGTCCACGGATTGGAGCCCTTGGCGATCTTGGTGACGACGCCCAGCGCCGCGTCTTCCCAGCGGTTGTAGGCGACGCGTACGTCCTCGTGCACGTTGTGGCCCCACGAACCGATCTCGCAGTGCACGGGCCAGACGATCAGGCGGTAGCGGCCGTTCGCCTCCAGCGAGTCCAGGTAGGCCTGGGCGCGGGCGCGCGCCTGCGGGTGGCGCGGCAGGTAGCGCGCGGCGCGCAGGTCTTGCGCCGAAATCTGGGTAAAGGGTGCGACCGGGCCGCCGTCCGCGCCGACCCAGAACGTCGGGTGGGCGATATCGTAGCGGTGGTGCGAGTCGAGCGTGACGCTGATCGCCGCGATGCCGTCGCGGCCACGGTCGATCACTTCGGCCAGGCGGCGCATGTCCTCGTGCGCGCCCGGCACCGGCAGCGCCGGCAGCATGGCGCGGCCGGTGCCCGGACTGACGGGCAGGTAGTCGGGCGGCAGGTCGCAGAAGTCGTTCTGCGGATCGATGATCAGCAAATGCAGGTGTTGTTTCATTCAGGGCTCCGTTGCAGGATGCCCATATGATAACGGGTGCCGCGCATTCCTTCAGGGCCTGACGAAAAAACGGCGCGGTCGACGACCGCGCCGGAGTGCCGCCGGTGCGTTACGCCGCCGCCAGCTCGTCGATGGCCGCGCGGCTTTTCGCCAGCGTGTCCGCCACCGCCTGTTCGCCCAGCGCGACACCTTCGGCGCGAATGAAGGTGATGTCCGTGATGCCCAGGAAGCCCAGCACGGCGCGCAGGTACGTGGCCAGGAAGTCGTAGCCAGCGGCAGGACCTTCGCTGTAGACGCCACCGCTGGCCGTCACGATGCACACCTTCTTGTTCGTCAGCAGGCCGACGGGGCCCGTCTCCGTGTACTTGAAGGTGCGGCCGGCGCGGGCGATCTGGTCGATGTACGCTTTCAGGCCGGACGGCACGGAGAAGTTGTACATCGGCGCGCCGATGACGATGACGTCGGCGGCAATCGCTTCGTCCACCAGCTGGTCCGACAGCTTGACGGCATACGCCTGGTCGGCGTTGCGCTTGTCCGCCGGGGTGAAGAACGCGCCCAGCATTTCCTCGTTCAGGTGCGGCACCGGATTGGCGGCCAGGTCGCGCTCGACGACGGTGTCCTGCGGGTGGGCCGCCTGCCACTTGGCGATGAACTCGGCAGACAGCTGACGCGACAGCGAACCGGTGGTACGAACACTGCTATTGATGTAGAGGACGTTTGCCATGATGAGCTCCTGAAAGTTGGGTAATTGCGTTCATCATAGATCGGGTTTAGTATCGAGGAAATCCACTTTAATTCGATGAGTTCTATCGATTTTCACGATATGCGCGAACCCGGCCTTCCCTCCCTCGACCAGCTGCGTGTGTTTATCGCCGTCATCGACCAAGGCGGCTTCGCCCATGCTGCCCGGGCGCTGCACCGCACGCAATCCGTCATCAGCTACACGATCGCCAATCTGGAAGAGCAGCTGAACGTGGCGCTGCTCGACCGCGGCAAGCGCAAGCCCACGCTGACGGAAGCGGGCAAGGCGCTGCTGGCGGACGCGCGTGCCGTCACCGCCAAGGTCGACGACATGCGGGCGCGGGCCAAGGCTCTGGGCGCCGGGCTGGAGGCGGAGCTGTGCCTCGTTGTCGACATCATGTTCCCCATGTGCCTGCTGGTGACGGTGCTGGAAGCCTTCCGCCGCGAATACCCGACCGTCTCGCTGCGGCTGCACACGGAAGCGCTGGGCGCCGTCATGCAGATGGTGCTGGACGGGCGCTGCCAGCTGGGCATCAGCGGCATGCCGATGGCGATGCCGGATGCGATCGAGCGCCAGCTGACGGGCCACGTGACGATGATGCCCGTCTGCGCGCCGCACCATCCGCTGGCCGCCATCAATGGCGTGATCCCGACGGCCACATTGCGCGAGCACCTGCAGCTCGTCGTCACGGACCGCAGCCCGCTGACGCAAGGCCAGGATTTCGGCGTCTTCGGCCGCACCAACTGGCGGCTCGGCGATCTGCACTCGAAGCACGCGCTGCTGCGCGGCGGGCTCGGCTGGGGCAGCATGCCGGAAGCGATGATTGCCGACGACCTGGCCAAGGGCCGCCTCGTGCGCCTGCAGCCGCAGGACGGCGCGGCGCTGCAGTACCCGCTCTACATCATCCACCGCAGCGACGATCCGCTGGGCCCGGCCGGGCGCTGGCTGCGGCAGCAGTTCCTCGATCTCGACTACGGCCTGCCGCACGACGCGTTCTGAGCTCTTCCGCTCGCTCCTACACCGGGGGAAGGCGTGCGCCTACTCCCGCCACTCCCTGCGCGGCATAGCATGAGCATCTGCCGGGTGCCCGGCACCCAGCCATAGACCATGCTTTTGCAAAGGAAATGGACATGACGAACAAGATCGACAAAATCGGTGGCAATTACCACGACGGAAAAGCGGAGGATGCCGGCTACATGACCCAGAGCGGCACACACGCCGCCGGGATCGAAGCCAACGATACCCCCAGCATCAACCGCGAACCCAATATCAACAGCGCCAACAACGCCGGCAGCCAGCAGAGCAGCGCCGCCGGCAGCTCGGGAGGAATGGACATGACAGCATCGCAATCGATCGGTGGACAGAACGCGCAGGACGGCATTGCCGGCACCCCATCCGGCACGCAGGGTGCCGACGCGGGCCAGGGCATCAATCAGGGCGGCAACAAGCAAAGCGGACAATCGGACTACCTGGGCGGTTCGCCGCAGGGACAGGACAGCCCGGGCGGCGTGGGCAGCCAGCCGTCGGGCAACCAGATGTCGACCAACCAGTCGGGCAGCCAGTCCGGCGGCCTGCAGGGCGACGTCCGCACGGGCGAGCAGCCGGGCCAGTCGTACGGCGAACGCTCCCCCAACCAGCAGGCGGGCGACAACGGCAATGAAACGGGTCTGGGCCGGACGGGCAACGACGGCAGCGCCGCCGGCGCCGGCAACAGCCAGCGCGCCACCGGCGACACCCAGCAATCGTCCAGCGGCTACGCCTCCAGCTCGCCCGGCGGCTCGGGCGACCTGGCCGACAAGCTGCAAGGCGGACCGGAAAACCAGCAGGGTTCCGGCCAGGGCCTGCAGGGCGGTCCCGGCAGCCAGGATGCGACGAGCCGCATGCAGGACCAGAAAGGCGGTCCGGGCAAGGAGCAGCAGCAGCAGCAGCAGCAGCAGCAACAAAACCAGAGCAAGGACCATTCCGGCCACGGTCACGGCGGCCAGGGTTCGGGCGGCATGGGCGGTGAGCGCGGCGGCGACCTGCACGACGCCGGGTCCGGCCAGAGCGGCATGACGGGCCGCGGCGGCATGGGCGGCAACGAGGGTTCGATGCAATCGTCGCAGCAAGGCGATTCGCAGGACACCCGCACCGACAACCTGGGCAGCCAGGGCATCGACAGCGGCAACCTGCAAACGGGCCTGGGCGAGAACGAAATGGGCGGCACGGAAGCGCAGCAAAGCGCCCAGCGCGAAGGCATGGGCAACCACCGCCATACGACGCGCGGCAACGAGCAGTCAGTGGATGCGACGCGCGACGTGGATGACCTGGGCAGCAAGCGCTCCGCCGGCGCGCAGTCGCGCGACAACGAGAGCGAGGATCAGCGCTAGCGCTTGCGTAAGCAAGACCGGGGT
>Ga0308166_1003597_pt1 | contig 13066 bp, 9 predicted proteins | sample PhyCR2_2_FD_202137 | JGI IMG/M metagenome (GOLD analysis project Ga0308166, IMG submission 202137) | Phyllosphere microbial communities from UC Gill Tract Community Farm, Albany, California, United States - DLSLCC.R2 | ecosystem: Host-associated > Plants > Phyllosphere > Unclassified | place... | reverse complement strand
CCGCTGAACATGAAGGTCTCGTTGACCACCTTCAGCAGATCTCGGTACAGCGCGTGATAACTCTCGGCCGTATGGGCACGGGTATAGCCCCACGTGCCGTCCTCGGGCGTCGCGTTCGGATCGAATGCGATGCCGCCGAATTCGGTAAGCACGATGGGCTGGCCGCGGTGCGGGAAGCCGTCCAAAGTAAGGATGCGTCCGCCGGGGCGGCGCTGGTCGAACAGCGTGCGCACGGGGTCGGAGACCTCGTAGCGCGCCTTCACCTTGTCCGGATTGCAGTCGTAGTCATGGATGCCCAGGATGTCGGTGGCCGAGGCTTCCCAGCCGTCGTTGCCGATCACCGGGCGGGTCGCGTCGAGGGTGCGCGTCAGGTGGTACAGCGCCTCGACCGCATTGCGGTGCGCCTGGGTCAGCGTCAGGTTCGGCACGCCCCAGGATTCGTTGAACGGCACCCACACGATGATGCATGGGTGGCTGTAGTCGCGCTCGATCGCTTCCGTCCATTCCTTGACGATGCGCGTGATCGCGCGCGGCGAGAACCGGTAGGCCGACGGCATCTCTTCCCACACGAGCAGGCCCAGCCTGTCCGCCCAGTATAAATAACGCGGGTCTTCGATCTTCTGGTGCTTGCGCACGCCGTTGAAGCCCATCAGCTTGGCCAGTTCGACGTCGCGTTTCAAATGCTCGTCGGACGGCGCCGTCAGGAAGGACTCGGTCCAGTAGCCCTGGTCCAGCACGAGGCGCAGCGGATACGGGCGGCCGTTCAGCAGCAGGCGGTCGCGGTTGATGTGGAATGCGCGCAGCGCCGTGTACGACCTGACCGTGTCGACCACCTTGTCGCCGCAGCGCAGGATCACCTCCGCGTCCAGCAACGTGGGCCGCTCGGGGCTCCACAGCAGCTCGTTGCGCGAATCGTCGATGCCGGGGTCGGACAGCGCGATCTTGCGGTTCGCCTCGCCCTGGAGCAGCTTGTAGTTGTCGTCCGCGAGCAGCTGTTCGCCGTGCCAGATCTTGACCTCGACGAACATGTCTTCCTGGATGTCGCCGCCGGCAAATACTTCGCAGCCGATCTCGAACGTTTCGAAGATCGGCGTCCAGCGCAGCGAACGGATGAAGGTGCGCGCCACCTTCTCGATCCACACGGTCTGCCAGATGCCGGTCGTGCGCGGATACCAGATCGAGTGCGGTTCCAGCAGCCAGTCCTGCTTGCCGCGCGGCTTGGCGAGGTCGGCCGGATCATCCTCGACGAACACGGTCACGATCTGCCTGCCGTTGCCGTTCAGCGCGGACGTGATGTCGGCACTGAACGGCGTATGGCCGCCTTCGTGCTCGGCCACGAGCTGGCCGTTGACCCACACGCGGGCAAAATAATCGACGGCGCCGAAGTGCAGGATGACGCGCTCCTCGGACGGCATCAGCTCGAAGTCGCGCTCGTACCAGCAGAAGCGGTGGAAGCCGGTGTCCTGGATGCCGGACATCTCCGTCTCGGGTGCGAACGGCACGTTGATCTCGTGGGTCCAGCCGGTGACGCCGGCCGGCATCTTGTTGACCAGCTCATCGTCGAAACGGAAGCGCCATTTACCGTTCAGGTTGATCCAATTGTCGCGGACCAGCTGCGGGCGGGGATACTCAAACTGGCTCATTGTTTTCCTTTCCTTGGGTCGGGACCGGGATCAGGATACGACCCTGACGTCCTGCTTTGTTGTAGGTGGAGAGTGCAGTTTCCGCTGCCTGTCGTGCCGAATTTTCTTTACCTTCAGCGCGGCATAGCGCGACGCAGGCACCGCCGAATCCCGCGCCGGTCAATCTTGCTCCGAGCACGCCCGGGGCGGCGCGCAACGCGGCCACCAGCTGGTCGAGCTCGGGAATCGAAACCTCGTAGTCGGCGCGCAGGCTCTCGTGCGACGCGTTCATCAGTTCGCCGAAGCGTTCGGCCGACACGCCCTTCGCCGCTTCCAGCACGCGCAGGTCTTCCAGCACGACGTGGCGCGCGCGCCGGCGCAGCGGCTCGGGCAGCGACTCCACGGCCGCCGGATCGGTCACGTCGCGCAGCGCCTTCACGCCCAGCTTGCGCGACGCCTCTTCGCATTCGGCGCGGCGTTCGTTGTACTTGCTGGCCGCGAGCGTGCGCGGCACGCCGGAATCGATGACGATCAGCTCCGCGCCTTCCGGCAGCGGCACGAGGTGATGTTCCAGCGTGCGCGCATCGATGAACAGCATGCTCCGTTCGTCGCACAGGCTGGCCGCCATCTGGTCCATGATGCCGCAGTTGACGCGGGCGAATTCGATCTCCGCGCGCTGCGCGATCTGCGCGAGTTTCACGTCGTCGAGGGAGAAGCCGAGCAGGTTGCGCATGGCGCGCAGCATCGCCACTTCGAGCGCCGCGGACGACGACAGGCCCGAGCCGACGGGCAGGGTCGTGGTCACGAACACGCGCAGCGGCGGCACGGTGACGCCCGTCGCTTCCACGAGGCGGATGCAGCCTTCGATATAGCTGCCGAAGCCCTGCGGCGCACTGCCCCCTTGCGCCGCGAACGTGACGTTGCCGTCCAGCGTGCCGGAGTACAGGTGGTGCTGGTCGTCGTGGCTGCGCGCGAGGGCGATCTCGGTACGCTGCGGCGTCGCCACGGGCAGCATGTAGCCGTCGTTGTAGTCCGTGTGCTCGCCCAGCAGGTTGACGCGGCCGGGGGCCGACGCGAACGCTTCCGGAGCGCCGCCGAAGAAGGTCTCGGGATTGTTCATGTCATGTCACCTCCAGCCAGACGGGCCGCGTGCGGCCCTGGATTGTCGTCGCCGGCCAGTCCGGATCCAGCGTCAGGTTGTCCAGCCCATGCGCGCCGAGCAGGAACGTGTCTTCCACCAAGGCATAGCCAAAGCGGCCGGCGAAGCTGGGGTTGAACGCGAACGCCATGCCCGTCTCGATACCGGTCGCGGTGCTCGGGCTCGCGACGATCTCGCGCGCCTGGTAGCCCGTGATGCCGCCCTGGTGATGCTCGCGTATGGCCTCCGGCCGGTTCACGTGGCGGTACGCGGCCTCCAGCGCGTGATAGACGGCCGCCAGCGACTGGCCCGGACGCACGGCGTCGAGCCCCGTCGCCTCGACCTGCAGCAGGTCGGCCTGCGCATTGCGCTCGTCGTCCGAGAGCGGAGTGAATGCAACGCCGCGCGACAGGTTCGCCACGAGGCCATGACGGCGCGCGCAGAACGCGAGCATCGCGCGTGCGCCCAGCGGCTCGTCCGTCGGCACGGGATGGCGGAACAACGGCAGCCGGCGCGCACCCGCGGCCAGGACGAGCGCGGGCTGGATCCCGCGCCGCCACAACGCTTGTGCACCAGCCGCCGCGAGTTCGCGTTCGGTCCATGCGGGCCGCGCGGCACGGAGTGTCTCCGCCATCGCACGCGCGGCGTCGCGCCCGAGCGCACGGTAGCGTTCCTGTTCGGCCGGCAGCAGCACCATGCGGCGCAGGCGCAGGCTCGCGGGCAGCGGCTGTTCGGCATGACCGTTGCCATGGCGAGGATGGTCGGACAGCACGACGCCGCCATTCGCCACGCCCAGCACATAGGTGTCGCGCAGCTCCGTCTCGGCCCACGGCGCGATGTGGAACGTAAAGCCCGGCGGCACCTGTTCCACGCGCAGGCGCTCGGCGTCGATGGCGTCCGTCAGGATCACGGCCTCGTCACGCGTGACGAGCACCTCGGCCACGCCGCATTCGGCGGCCAGCAGCACGGACGAATCTCCGCCCGCCGTCACCCACGCGAACCAGTCGGTGCCGCGCAGCCGGATCGCCTGCGCACCCGCCTCCGCCAGCGCGGCACGCAGCAGCGCCAGTTTGTCGGCCACTTCCGCCGCGCGGCTCATGCTTCAGCCTCCAGCCGCACCTCGACCTGCTGCAATTCGTACGCCGTGGTCTCGGGCAGCACGTCCATCGCGAACATGCCGGCGCCGATCTCGGTGCCGGCCAGGTATTTCAACCGGTCGCGCGTGCGGTACGGCGGATAGAACTGGCAGTGCAGCTGCGTCTCGGGGTGATCCGCGCCATCCGTCGGCGCCTGGTACCACGTCATCAGGTACGGGAACGGGCGCTCCCACAGCGTGTCGAACTTGAGCAGCACCGTCTTCAGCGCGCGCGCCAGGCTCGTACGCTGCGCGGGGCTCAAGGCCGCGAAATCCTTGCATGGCGCGGTCGGCATCACCCACACCTCGTACGGATAGCGCGCGCAGGCCGGCACGAAGGCGATCGCCTCGTCGTCACGGTACACGACGCGCTTCTCGTCCGCCGCCTCGTCGCGCGCCATGTCGCACAACAGGCTGGTGCCGTGCTGCAGGTAGTACTCGCGTTCCTGCGCGAGCTGGCGAGCGGGCACGGGCGGGATGAACGGGTACGCGTAGATCTGGCCGTGCGGGTGGTGCAAGGTCACGCCCACTTCGGCGCCGCGGTTCTCGAACGGCAGCACGTACTGGATGTGGTGCTGGCCCTTGAGGCGTTGCGTGCGGTCGCCCCACACTTCCAGCAGCAGTTCGATGCGCGCCAGCGGCAGCCGGCCCAGCGCTGTTTGTGGATCCTGCGTGAATACGACGACCTCGCATTTGCCGTTGGCGGGCGCGGTCGGCACGGTGAGCGTCGGCGGCTCGTGCGCGTCCAGCGCCAGCGACGGGAAGCGGTTGTCGAACACGGCGATCTCGTAGTCGCCCGCCGGCATCTCGGTCGGGTGTTCGGGATCGCGCGTGGGGGCCAGCGGGTTGTACTGCGGGGGCGGTTGATACGTGCGGTTCTGGCGGAACGCGGCATACGTGACCCATTCGCCGCGCAGCGGATGCCAGCGCAGGTGCGGGTTGGCGTGTTGCGGCTCGGCGAAGGGACTGGTCGCGACGATGCCGTCCGGAATGGGCCGGCTGCTGTACAACGTCAGTTGTCTTCCGTCAGGTTTGATCAGTTCTTGGCTGTGCATGGCATCGGCAGGTCAGGCATTGCTAGGTCAGGTCCGATCCTATCATGGCGTTTTCACCACATTTTCTCGGGGCCACCTCTAGCTTTTCCGACAATCAACTGGGCGTAGAAGGGCCGATCGGGCGGCCGTGGCCCTGCCTGCTGTCTCTCCTAGGGAAACGGGTAGGTAGTCCCTATGAAGACCATGCTCATGTAGGCCTAAACCTACAAAATTTTTGGAAGGATTTACACATTTTGGCGAGAAACCGGCCTACATGACTGCCGGGCGCCCAACATCGTGAAGCGCCCCCGGAAGCGAGCCCGGCGGCGCTGGATCGTGACGTTTATTTCGCGAGCTCGGCAAGCACGGCCGTGTACATCTGCAGGTTCAGCAGAAGCTGCTTCGTGGTAATGAACTCATGCTCCGAATGGCCCGTGTAGACCGTGCCCGGCATCGCCGGGCCGAAGCTGACGGCGTGCGGGAACAGGCGCGAATTCGTGCCGCCGCCGATCGCGACCGGCTTCGGCTCCTTAGTGCCCGTGAAGTATGCGAACGTCTTCATCAACACCGGCAGTTGCGGCGCATCCTTCTGCACCCACGGGTCGCCGATCTGCATGTTCACCTTCGCCAGTTGCACGTGCGCGCCCTGCCACTGCGCGAGCGCGGCATTGATCTCGTTGGTCAGCTGTTCCGCGGTCTTGCCTTGCGGGCGGCGGATGTTGATCGCCATTTCGATGGCGCCGCCGTCCTGCTGGCGGATCACGGTCGGCGCGAACGTCATCGGGCCCATGAAGGCGTCGCGGTAGGCGATGTTGCCGAATTTCTCGCCGTAGTAGCCGGTGCCCACCATCTCGTTCAGGAAGTTCACCAGCGCGCCTGCCGTCGTGTCCGGCCACGCCTGCACGGCGAGCGCGTCGGCCAGCATGCTGATCGCGTTGACGCCGTCTTCCGGTTTCGACGAGTGCGCCGACAGGCCCTTCGCGACGACGAGCAGGTCGCCGTCCTGGCGCTCGAACTGGTAGTGCATGCCCGTCTGCTTGCCGGCGCGCGCGCGGATCTGCGCTTCCAGTGCCGGCGTCGCGTTGGCGATCGTGGCCTGCGCATCTTCCGGAATCTGGCTGCCGAAGAAGCCGCCCTTGAATGCCTTTACGAACGGGCTACCTGCCGGCGGCGCGGCCGTGGTGGCGGGCATCGTCACGGCCAGCGTGCCGTAGCCCTTCTCCGCCGTCACGGCCGGGTACTCCGCGTCGAGCGTGATGTTCATCTGCGGCAGCGTGTGCGTCTTGATGAAGGCTTCGAGCGGCGCCCAATCCGATTCCTCGGCCATGTAGACGTACAGTTCGATGCGCCTGGACAGCGGCACCTGCAGGTCCTTCAGCGACTTCATCGCATACAGCGCGGTGGCGATCGGGCCCTTGTCGTCCTCGGCGCCGCGCGCCAGCAGGCGGCCCGGTTCGCTCGTGCGGTCCAGCTCGAACGGCGACTTCTTCCACTTGCTCGCGTCGACGGGCTGCACGTCGCCATGCGCGACGAGGCCCACACGCTCAGCGCCCTTGCCCAGGCCGACGATGGCCACGCAGCCGTAGTCCGCGTAGTCCAGGCCGAGGCGCATCGCCTCCTGTTTCAGGGTGTCCTTGAACGCCTGGTGGCGCGGGTTGCGGTCGCACGGGATGTCCTTGTCCGCGACCGTGTTGTAGCTGACCAGTTTGGCCAGGGTGTCGACGACGTCGTCGCGGTATGCCGTGACGGCATGTTTGGCCGCCTTGATCGCCATGTCGCCCGGCACGGCCTGGGCGGGTGCGCCCGTCGCGCTTGCTGCCCAGGCGAGGCTGATGGCCACGGCCAGGTTGCGTGCGCTGGTCTTCGTATGCATTGTCTCCATCTCCAGATTGAAAGGGGGAAACGAGCATAGCAGGGATGCGTAAAGATTGCTGGCGACTCCTCCCCGCGCGATCGGTTATCGTAGGCGCTGCACATTCCAACGAAGACGAATATGACGCACAAGATCATCCGGCGCGTGCACCCCGCGCTGCGCGACGACATCGGCGACCTCATCACCCAGCGCCCCGTGCCGGGTCCGCATCTCGACCAGGTCGATCCCTTCCTGTTCCTCAACCATCACGGCCCGCAGGTCTATCCGCCGCATAACCGCGGCCTGCCGTTCGGCCCGCATCCGCACCGCGGCTTCGAGACGGTGACATTCATCCTCGACGGCCTGCTCGCGCACCGCGACAGCGCCGGCCATGAAAGCGTGATCGGTCCCGGCGGCGTGCAATGGATGACGGCCGGCCGCGGCATCGTGCATGCCGAAGTGTCGCCGCGCGACTTCATGGAACGCGGCGGGCCGCTCGAGATCCTGCAATTGTGGGTCAACCTGCCGCCCGCGCTGAAGATGACGGCGCCCCGCTACATCGGGCTGCAGCGCGACGAGATACCCGTCGTGGACAAGGGCGATGGCGTGCGCGTGCACGTCGTGTCGGGCACGTATGGCGGCGTGACGGGGCCGATCGCATCGCTGACGGACGTGTCGCTGTGCACGGTGGAGATGAAGGCGGGTGCGCGCCTGCATGTGGATGGACTACTCGACCGCAACGTGTTCCTGTACGTCGTGCGCGGCGTGATCCAGGGGGTGCCGGAAACGGTCAGCGCAATGCACCTTGCGGAGTTCGATGCGGAGGGCGATGAACTGGACATCCTGGCCGACCACGACAGCGTGCTGCTGCTCGGTCACGCCTTTCCGATCCGCGAACCCGTCGTGGCGCACGGGCCGTTCGTGATGAACACGCACGAAGAAATCCAGCAGGCGATCATCGATTACCAGGCCGGGCGCTTCGGCGCGCCGATCTGACCCGCGGTTGACATGCGCCGGCCCGGTCCGCATCGGCCAGGCCGGCCGTGTTCGGCGCCGCGCATCAGCGCGCGGCCTGGTTGACGACGACCTCGTCGGCGAACGGCACCTGGTTGAAGGCGATCTCGGCACCCGTGTCGCGCGTGACGAATTTCTTCGGAGCGACCGGCACCATTTCCTCGCGCTTGCCGTCCAGGTCGACGAACAGCTTGTTCATCCGGTTGGTGACCGTGATCGTGCGGCCGTCGGTGAGGCGGAACGAACCGCGCATGTGTTCGGCTTCATCCTGGGTCAGGCGGTAGGCGGTGTGCGTCGACGACGACATCATGACGGCGCTGGCGGTGGCCGAGGACGGCGCGACGGACGGGTCGGCGAACGCGCCCAGGGACAGGGTGGCGGCGGCGGTGAAGACCAGGGCTTGTACGATACGCATGATTGCTCCGAGATTAATTTTCGATATGTATTACGGACCATGAGCACGATTTCAAAAGAATCGTCGGATGCTCTAACGGTCCACCGTTTTTCGTATCGCCGCGTCGTTAATGTGCGGCGAGTGATGACAGTGTAGGAACGGCGCCTCGAGGCGTCATCGGGGAGACGCCAAAGCGTCGAAATGGAGGGATGAACTGTCGAAAAACCGGCCCGAAATGCTGTGGATGCATATAGTTTCCGGCATCGTTCCGGGCCGCTTTTGCGCTCCCTGGGCGGCCGGAATCCGTTACAGTGTCGGCTTCGAACAGCCCATCCAGACGAAGGAGCGAACCGATGCATCCAGTGCCTTTGGTCGCCACCACGCGTGGCTATCCGCCCGATGGCGAGCTTGCCGGCGGCTACGCGGTCGAGAACATCCATTACGGTTCGATCGCCGTCGTCGACGTGGCCGGCCGCCTGCTGTGGTCGGCGGGCGATCCCGACTTCATGACCTTCACCCGTTCCGCGCTGAAGCCGTTCCAGGCCCTGCCTTTCGTGCTCGACGACGGCCCCGCGCGCTTCGGCCTCACGCGTGCCGAGCTGGCCCTGCTGTGCGCCAGCCACTCGGGCGAAGAAAAGCACCTGGTGGGCGTGACGTCCATCCTCGACAAGATCGGCCTGGACGAAAGCCACCTCGCCTGCGGCTGCGCGGCGCCGCTGTACTACGACGCCGTCGGCCTGCCCGTGCCGGCCGAACGGCGCTGGCGCACGGTCCACCACAATTGCTCGGGCAAGCACGGCGGCTTCCTCGCCTGGTGCCGCCTGCACGGCGCACCGACCGAAGGCTACGTCGATCCCGCGCACCCGCTGCAGCGCGCGATCCGCGCCACGCTCGCCGACTGCGTGCAGATGACGGAAGACACGCTCCCGATGGGCATCGACGGCTGCTCGGCACCGAACTACGCGATGCCGCTGGCGCGCCTCGCGCACCTGTACGCGCGCCTCGCGCAAGGCAGCGCGGACGCGCGCCTCGGCGCCGCGCTGGGCGACCTGTTCGACGCGATGACGGCGCATCCGGACATGGTGTCGGGCGACGCGCGCACCGACCTCGCGTGGATGCAGGCCGGCGGCAGCGACTGGGTCGCGAAGATCGGCGCGGACGCGGTGCAGGCCATCGGCATCCGCTCGGCCGGCATCGGCATCGCGATCAAGGTGGCGGATGGCGCCGTGCGTGCGCTGCATCCGGCCACGTTCGCCGTGCTCGATCAACTGGGCCTACTGGACGACACGCGCCGCAAGCATCTCGAGCAGTACCGCGCACCGCCCATCAAGAACGCGCGCGGCGTCGTGGCGGGCGACATCCACGCCGTCTTCACTTTGGACAAACCGGGGTCAGAGCCCGATTTTGGGCAATTGATTAAAAACGGGCTCTGACCCCGGTGTTGTCACTTGCGCAGTTCGGTTGCACGGCATAAAATCGATAGGTTCCTATCTATTTTGTGGCTAATGATGAGCAAACTACCTGAGTCGGTCGAGGAGCGCTTCTCGGCGGCCCTGCACACGAGCGCGCGCCTGTGGCGGCTCGCGCTGGACAAGCGCCTCAAGCACCTGGGCATCGGCCAGTCCGGCTGGATGACGATCGCGATGATCGCCAAGTCGGGCGCGCCGATGTCGCAGCGGGCGCTCGCCGACCTGGTCGGCGTCGAGGGGCCGTCGATGGTGTCGATGCTGGACCGCCTGGAGCGCGACGGCTTCGTCACGCGCGCCCCCTCGCCCACCGACCGTCGCGTCAAACTCGTGCAGCTGACCGACACCGGCAAGACCGTCTACGCTGAAGTGCTCGCGGAAGCCTCGCCGTTCCGCGCCGACCTGCTGGCCGGCCTCGACCCGCAGGCGCTGGCCGCCGCGACCGTCCTGCTGGATACCCTCAGGAAGCGCCTCGAGGACGGCCTGTGACGACAGCGGCACCCATCAACCGCACCATGATCACGATCTCGATCATGCTGGCGACGATCATCCAGGCGCTGGACGGCACCATCGCCAACGTAGCGTTGCCGCACATGCAGGGATCGCTGTCGGCGTCGCAGGACCAGATCACCTGGGTGCTGACGTCGTTCATCGTGGCCGCCGCCATCGCGACGCCGCTGAACGGCTGGCTCGTCGACCGTTTCGGCCTGAAGAAGGTGTTCCTCGTCTCCGTCGCCGGCTTCACGCTTGCCTCGGTGCTGTGCGGGATCTCGGCGACGCTGACGGAAATCGTCATCGCGCGCATGCTGCAGGGCGTGTTCGGCGCCGCGCTCGTGCCGTTGTCGCAGTCCGTCCTCCTCGACATCAACCCGCGCGAAAAGCACGGCTCCGCGATGGCCGTGTGGGGCATGGGCGTGATGATCGGGCCGATCCTCGGGCCGACGCTGGGGGGCTGGCTGACGGACAGCTACAGCTGGCGCTGGGTCTTCTTCATCAACGTGCCGATCGGCGCGCTGGCCTTCTGGGGCATCTGGCGCTACATCCACGCGGCCGATCCGGCCCGGCGCGTCCGCTTCGACACGTTCGGCTTCGTCACCTTGTCCATCGCCATCGGCGCGCTGCAGATGCTGCTGGACCGCGGCGAACAGAACGACTGGTTTGCGTCGACCGAGACATGGGTCGAACTGATTTTGACGACGCTCGCGTTTTCCTATTTCATCGGCCACACGCTGACGCGCCCCGCCGGCCAGTCGTTCGTCGATTTCCGCCTGCTGAAGAACGCGAACTACGTCACCGGCCTGCTCCTGATCTTCATCGTCGGCATGGTGCTGTTCGCGACGCGCGCGCTGATGCCGACGATGCTGCAAGGCCTGATGGGCTATCCGGCCAAGCTGGCGGGCCTCGTGACGGCGCCGTCGGGCCTCGGCACGATGGCCGCGATGATGATCGTCGGACGCCTCACGGGCAAGGTCGATTTCCGGCTGCTGCTGGGCGTCGGCTTCGCCATCACCGCGTTCTCGCTGTGGCAGATGACCCATTACACGCTCGTGCTGTCGCAGTCCGACATCGTGTGGCCCGGCGTGATCCAGGGCGTCGGGCTGGGCCTCGTGTTCGTGCCGCTGTCGGCCGCCACGTTCGCGACCCTCTCGCCGCAGATGCGCGCGGAAGGCACGGCGCTGTACAGCCTCGTACGCAACATCGGCTCGTCGATCGGCATCGCCCTCGTGCAGGCGCTCCTCGTGCGCAACACGCAGATCGCGCACGCATCGCTGGCCACGCAGGTCACCGCCGCGAATCCCGCCGTGCACGATCCGACGAGCCTCTACGACATGGCCACGCAAGCCGGCCCTGCCCTCATCAACAACGAGATCACGCGCCAGGCGTCGATGATCGCCTACGTCGACGACTACTGGCTCATGATGCTGCTGACCATGGCCGTGATCCCGATGCTGCTGCTGATCCGTCCACCGAAGGCGGCCGCCGCGCCGGCGCAGGTGGACCATGCTGCCCTCGAATAACCAACAAGACGACACCGTGCGACATTTCAAACTCATCCCCATCGCGGCCGCCGCGCTGGCCCTGCTGTCCGGCTGCATCAGCGTCCCGCCGGACGCGAACAAGGCGCCGGGCCCGGACTTCGCCAAGGCCCAGCATGCGCCGGCGATCCAGCTGCCCGCCGCCGCCTGGCCCGCCGAGCAATGGTGGCTCGACTACCACGACCCGCAGCTGAACGCGCTCGTGGCCCGCGCCCTGCGCGACAACCCGACGCTCGCCGTCGCCGCCGCGCGCGTGGCCAGCGCCCGCGCCGCGTTCGGCGCGGAAGTGGCCAACGAAGGCGGCAAGGTCGACCTGGCGTCTGGCCTGAACCGCCAGCGCTATTCGTCCAACGGCTTCTTCCCGCCGCCGATCGGCGGGGCGTGGTTCAACGACGCCAGCGTGTCCGTGCGCGCCAGCTACGACGTCGACTGGTGGGGCAAGCACCGCGCCCTCATCGCCGCCGCGCTGGGCGAGACGAATGCGGCCGCCGCGGAAAGCGCGCAGGCGCGCCAGGTGCTGGCGGCGTCGGTCGTGCAAAGCTATCTGCGCCTGCAGATGCTGTGGGCGCGCCAGGACAATACGAACGCCCTCATCGCCGTGCAGCGCGACGTCATCGCCGGCCGCAAGGCGCGCATGGCCCACGGACTCGTGAGTCTCGACAGCCTGCAAAGCGCGGAGCAGGACCTCGCCGGCCTGCAGGAACAGGCCGCGCGCTACGACACGGACGCCGCGCGCGAACGCGAAGGCCTGCGCGCGCTGAGCGGCGGTGACGCCGCCGCCTTGACCGATCTCGCCCGCTTCCAGCCGGCACCGGCAATCGACGCCGTCCCGCGCGAGCTGGGCATGGAACTGCTGGCGCGCCGGCCCGATTTGCAGGCCGCGCGCTGGCGCGTCGAGGCGCAGCTGGGCCGCGTGGCCGCCAGCGAAGCCGCGTTCCGGCCCGACATCAATCTCGCCGCGGCGATCGGCCTCGACGCGACGTCGCTCGGCAAGCTGCTGCGCTACCCGAGCCGCACGCCGCTGATCGGCGCGACGCTGGACCTCCCGCTATTCGACAGCGGCCGCCTGCACGCCCGGCTGGGCCAGGCGCGCAGCAGCCGCGACGAATTGCTGGCCGAGTACAACGAGGCCGTGCTGAACGCGGTGCGCGACGTCGCGCGCGAAGCGGCCACCCTGCAAGGCATCGCGCAAGAGACGGCAGCGCACGCCGCGACGCTTGACGCGAGCCGCAGGCTGGCCGCGAACGCGGAAGCGCGCATGGCGCGTGGCCTCGCCGACCGCGCCGCCGTGCTGCAGGCGCGGCTGGCCGTGCTGCGCCAGCGCGACGTCGACCTGCAACTGACGGACGCCCGCCTGCAGACGCAGGTCGCCCTC
>Ga0308166_1003595_pt1 | contig 13073 bp, 13 predicted proteins | sample PhyCR2_2_FD_202137 | JGI IMG/M metagenome (GOLD analysis project Ga0308166, IMG submission 202137) | Phyllosphere microbial communities from UC Gill Tract Community Farm, Albany, California, United States - DLSLCC.R2 | ecosystem: Host-associated > Plants > Phyllosphere > Unclassified | place... | reverse complement strand
CAAATTTATGTTGATGATAAAAAGTTAAATAATTCTGGTTATTATGGGGAATTAAATAAAAAGAATCCTTATGCTAATTAAGAAAGTTTGATATATTATCCCCCTTAAAGCCTGATTTTTATTGTGCCTGGGATAAATTAACAACAGAAAAAGCCTTTTCTAAGGCTTTTTTGTTTACATTACAAATGGTTGATAGGTAATAGAAGTGTCAAATTATTTTCTTTTTAGTCTGATGGTTTGTATGGTTAATACTGATTTTTTATTTTATTTTTCCTGATTTTAAAGATTTTTTTAATATTAGATTCGTCTGCGAATCCTGACTTTATCAACTTCATTTTTATCGACCTGATTCAGAAGATTGTTCTTTTCATATTCTACAAATATTTGTTTAGCAACTGATGAATCTTTTAAAAGACGAGTCATTTCATCAAAATATTCAGGCTCTGCTCTTAATATATAAGTAAAGATATTCTTTAAAACTTGTGGTAATGGATATGCTTTATAATCAGAAAGATAGGAGCTTTTTGAAAATCTGCTTGAGTTTTTTAAAGAAGCCTTAAGAAAATTAATCATTGTTTTTTTATTAAAAAAGTAATCTTCATTTTCTTTGATTATTTTATCAAGTAATGCAATATTACAATTATTTGTAGTTAAAGAGACATCAATATCACTGTGGTTTAACTTTATGTTTACCAAAATATGTTGACAAAAGTAATCTATGATAGATTCACCACAGAAAAGATTATTAGATGAGTTTCGCAAAAATATAGTTTTAATAGTGCTATTATCCAATGTCTCTAAAAAATTGAGAAACGATTTTTCAAGCTCTTTAGGATCTCCTGCAAAATGATCAAATCCTATCTTATCAAAGAAGGGAACATAAGAGCCTATTTTATAGATTTGCTCCCGACTAAAAGGGAACTTATGTTTTAGAAGAATATCTACATAATCATAATGTATTCTGAATAAACAGTAATCAATAGCAGAAACATCAGGATCGTTAACATTTAATTCAACATAAGAAGGATCTGTTCTGTATAAAGCCATCGAAGTTTCCTGAAACTGATCATAATAAGAAAATAAATAATCTTTCTTATCAACAGATAAACTATCCAGAAATGTATTCAGGTTTTTAATATTTTTAGGTGATACTTTGAATAGATTCTTTTCAAATTCTTTAACCATAATGGCTAATTCATCAATATCACTTTCCAATAAATGCTGATGGTTAGAATTAAGTCTATCTTTAACAGGATGTGATAGAAGCAGTGTCAGTTCTTCCTGGTTTAATTTGTATCCATAATCTAAAAGCCGATTAATCATATGGTGTTGATCTTTTATAATGGCATATGCCATAACATATTTTTTTTCTTTGTCAGTATCAATGATTTTTTCAATATCTTTTTTACCTTCGAGTTTTTTAGCTAAACCTTCTAATTTCTTAATAATTTGAGGTTTCGCTTCTAAAATAAAATCAATTTTAGCAACAAAGTCAGAGTCGGTTTTTTTAGTAAAGCCATTAATCATGTCAAACAAAAAAGAAAATGAATAAAAATTGTTCATAAATTCGGTTTCTGCATTTTTATAATAAGAATTATTTTTTATTGTTCGGGATAGCTCTTTTTTGATAATTTCAGAGTGGTTCTCAAAAGCATATAAAAATTGCTTAATTTCCGGTAGAGTGCATTTTTTAGCAAGGTATTCCAGAGTTATTGCAGGATTCCACATTGAGCAATAATGCATAAAACAAAGCACAGGTAAAGATTGATTATGAACACCTAATCTGAAAACAAAATCAGTTCTTTTTAAGTTTTTATCTGCCCGATAACCTTCATTTTTGTAGAACAGAAGTGTTGAGTTATGCATATAGTATGAAAAAGAATCCATAAGTTTAAAAACAGCCTGTTTAAATTTATCATTCGATTCGCTAAAATAACCTTTATCATTTAAGAAGGAGAAAAGTAAATCATGAAGGGATATAGTTCCATAATTGTTATTATATTGCATAACAACCATACCATACTTTATTTTTTCTTTGAAAGTCTCATTGAAAGCTTCAATAAAAACAGAATTCAATGAAAAAAAAGCCAGAGAAAATAAAGAGTGAGTAAAATCTTTAGCCTCTCTTCTGTTATAAATAGGTTTTGTTTGTGTAATATCAGTTTTCAATATATCTTGAAAATTGTATTTTTTCAATTCAAGAAGATAGTCTTTTTTAGATATGGTGTTGTCAAGAATCATATCATGTAAAGTCATAAATTTTCCTTTTACTAAAATAATGAAAAAGAGGCTCTCAGAAAAGAACCTCTTGTAAATAAAAACTAAATACGACGACGAATACGAACTTTATCGACTTCTTCTTCCTGAGTAATCGTAGATGTAATCATTTCTCTTTCGTATTTACTCCAGATTTCTTGTGCTCTTGCTTTTCCAAACATTTTGGATGCAATCTCATTATAATCCCGGTCTTGCTTTAGAATATAAATTACAATATTTTGAAATGTTTGTGGCATGTTATCATCTGGATTAAGATGTTTATTTCTTTCAGCATCGAAATTATGCACATTACTTTTGATAAAGTTAAGCATAGCTGATTTGTTAAAGAAATAATCCTGATTATCTTTTAAAATCTTATCAAGAAGCGGAGCATTAAAAACATTTGTGTTTAACATAGCATCAATTTCATTTTTTGTTAAGTTAATTTTGGATACACAATATTCAGAAAACCCATCCATCATATCATAACCACATGTAATTGTTTTGATCGAGTTTTTAAGCATGATGGTTTTAATTGTTTCTGCTGGCAAATTAGCCATAAAATCAAGATAAGTTTTTTGAATCTGATGGTAATCATCAACAAAATCAGGTTTATAAAAAGAAGAGAACATAGACATCATTTCCCCAATTTTATAAATTTGTTCTTCACTAAAAGGAAAATTATGTTGAATAAGAACGGCTGTCTGCTCAACATAGCGGTTAAAGAGACAGTAATCAATCGCTGAAATATCTTTATTATTAATATCTACAGAATCGACACTGGATTTATAGAGTGACAGGTGAGTTTCCTGAAATTGGTCATAGTAGGAAAATAAATATTCTTTTTTTTCAGGAGTAAGAGAATCGAGAAAATTTTTAAGGTTTTTAACATTTGTTTTTAATCGCTTAAATAAAGGCTTTTCAAAAGCTTTAACCATAACAGATAATTCATCAACATTACTCACTAAAAGAGAAGAATGCTCTTCTTTGATAGATTCTTTAATTTTGTTTGCCATCAACAAAGAAATTTCTTCATCATTAATAATATAGCCATAGTCAAATAGTTTATTAACCATTTGAGGAACATTTTTTAAAACAGAATAAGCCATAACATATTTTTTATTTTTATCCGTTGTAATGATTTTGGCAATATCACTTTTCCCAATCAAATCTTCTGCATAAATGTTTAATTCTTTTAAAATGGAGTCTTTATTGACTGACAAAATAAAATCAATTTTTTCTTCAGTAACACTTTCCATTTTTTTACTAAAACCTGTAACCACATCAAATAATGCTTTATGTGTATGTAAATATTGTTTAAGACTGGGAAGTTCAGTAGCTTGTTTTAATCGCTCTGCATTAAATATAGTATTCTCTTTAATAATTGTTGCGAAGTTATCAAAAACAGAAAACAAATGATTAATTTCATTCATATTGCCTTTTTTAAACATGTATTCAAGAACATGTGTCTTGTTTGCCATAGAATAGTAAAATAAATGGGCTAAGATAGGCTTTGATTTTAAATGAAATGCATATTTAAATAATTCATTAAGCTTATTATCCGCTCGGTAGTTTTGTTCTTTAAAATAAAAATCATTTCCGCTACTAAAATAAGAAAACTGATTCATGTATTTTAAACAAACACTTTTCAATAAATCACTACTTTCATCCAGCCCATAATATGATTTAGTATTCTCATTAATGATCATATGAAAATTGCTATGAATGCTGGAATGCTCTTCATCTCTATATCCTCTTTTCACTAAAATAGATGTTTTATAATTTACTTTATGTCCGAAAAGATCGTAAACAGCTTCTAAAAAAGGAATATCAAGAGAGTATAAAGCTAAAGAAAAAAGAGAATGTTTTGTTACATGGCTAACACTTTGTTGATTTTTAAGTGGTTTTACATCTGTTAATGAAGCATGAAAAACCTCATGCATACTAATATTTTTAAGTGTTTCTTTATAGGTTTCTTTAGATGTGTTGCCAGCTAAAATCATGTCTGTTAAGTTCATGTACTTTTCCTTTTTAAGTTACTTTAATCACATGATTATAACAAAAATGAGCATGTAAAACAACTTTTTATAGTGTTTAAGTTAATATTTAAAATCATTAAAATCAAAAACTTATAGAATTTTAAAGAAATAAATCATTGCTTGTTTAGTATATTTATCAATCATATTTTATTAATTTTTAGTAAAATTTTTATGTTAAAAAAATCAAATAAAGAACTAGAAGTAGACCATATTAAATGAGAATCAAGACGGGTATTTTTTCTACTTGTTGCTTATCCCGCCCGACCATAAAACCTCATCCTTCAGAGATAGGGATATGTTAAAACTACTTTGATCTAAAAAAAATTAAAGCATATGATGTCGGTAAGAAAATAAGTTAAATGCAATTAAAAGATGTGCATACACCTATTTTTTTATTTATATTGTGTACTTTTAAATAAATTTTTGCTATGCTTCTATAAAAACACCTAAGAGGTAAAAAGAATGAATAAACAAGCAATAATCGCTAAATTATCTCAAAATGAGGAAATTAAAAAAGAGCTTATAGAAGAGCTTTTTTTTCAAGGAGTAAAGAATAACAAAAAAAACCTGTTTATTGCTTTAAGTAGAGGTTTTTTAGCTAGTGCTTTCAATTATGCTGTGATTATTTTTTGTGCAATAAATTTTTATGATACAATTTCAACAAGACAAAATATAGAGTTGACCGTTTTACTTTCGTTTATGGTATGTGCACTTTCAATGGTTATATCAGCAATGATAACCGAGAGCCTTTATGGAGAATCTCCAAATTTTACTTTTTTAAAACAAAGCATTTTTTTTTCTGGAGTTAAAAAAGACTACACTAAATTAAAATATAAAAAGGTTATTTCGTTATCTGGGTTAAATGTTTTGAAAAAATATCTAAGTTCTGATGAAATGAAAATACTTTTAGCTGACAAGAATAATAAAGTCACTTATAATAGTTTTAATTTGCAAGATTTTCAACAAGCACAAGAAGAAAGGTTAAAAATAGAGCAGTATAAAAAAAAGTCAGATGCGCTTGTTGATAACATGTATAAAAATAATGTTTAATTAAAGGAAATTATAATGAATATTGAACAATTTGAGATGTATCGCACAAAAAATATTAAAAAGCCTTACCTCGATGCAATGAAAGATTTTGGAGATAAATTTTATGGAACCTTGCTTTATGGCAATCTTTCTGAAGACGGCGATATGATTCATGTTTATGTAGAAAATGGGTTAATTCATAAACTCAGATATTATCGAAAAGAAGGCAGATATGTGAAAGAGTCACATGAGAAAAAAACAAAAGTAAGTTTTGAAGAACTGATTGAAGATGGTCGTTTCTACCCTGAAGCTTGTTCATGGAACCTTATTCATAAGTTTATAGAAGCTCATATAAAGATTAATTTTGCAACTTTTTCCACATCAGCACCTCTTCTTGAAGAAGGCACTTTTTATCCATTAACCTGGAAAGCCTAAGTAATAAAAATAAAACACCATATCACACATGGTGTTTTTATTTAAAAATTAATTGAACCCGTTCTTTGTTTTATTCTTAATTTTATTTTTCTCTATCTGTCTTAGTAAGTTCTCTTTAAGTCTGTCTTTTGGTGTTAGTCTTGAGATATCAATCAGTTTCTGAGGTTCAGGTCTTTCTATCTTTTTAACAGGTTTAACCACAACAGGTGAAGCCGTTGGGTCTGTCAAAAAAAGAGATTTAGGATCATCTAAGTGTGTTATGTATTCTTGGTGCATATCAGCCAGAGTGTTTATTTCTCCTAAAACAGATTCCATTTTATCCGCTAATTTTTGATTTGCTTCATTAGATAGCTGAACAGCTTTTGCTGTTTTATTTATGAAATTGTTTTGTTGGCGATGCTCATTATTTTTACAAATAAAGTTAAATAATTCTATTTCACTGCCAGACAATTCATTTTTTATTTTATCCGCATATCCAGCCATAATAAGGTCGTTTAATAATGGATTACTTTTTTGAAACACCCCTTCATATTTTTCTTTAGCTTTTTCTATTGATTCAATCATATCTATTTTAGATTGTATTAAGGTCAATTTATTATCGCAAAGATAATGGAATTTTTGATGTATAAGGTTATCGTAAAGAAAAGATGAGGCTTCATTATTTGTCGTATTTTTTATATGGAGAAACACACACCCTACATTAACTTCTTCCTTTTCATTAAGTAGTCTAAAAATAAAATTGAAGTTTTGTATTTCCTCTTCAGATTTTTTTAAAGTATGATAATGATCCAAAATGGTATTTGCATAATCAATCTCATGAAAACCAAAAAGAGGTAATTGGTTTTCATCATTTTTGACAGATAAATATTTCATTAATTCAGGGAATCGTGTTTTTTGTAATACTTTATTTATTGCTCTTTCTTCAATAGAATTGGTTTTTTCTTTTATTTCACTGATAACTGAGTTTAAAAGGTTAATTTTTTCAAATAAAGATAATCCGGCATAATTATTTTTATTGTGAAAAAAATCACCTATATTGGAGAAAAGTAAATTAGAGTTTTTTTGAAAAGACTCTGTATCAGGAAGTGGTTTTTTATTGTTCATAAAGATATCCTTTTTAATTTAATGATTAAATTTTATTACAAAAAGCTAAAAAGTAAATAAAAGATCTTTAAAATAAAGATTGCAAAAAAATTTGTAAAGAGATAATATTATTTAAATTATACAAAGAAGAGAAATATTATGAAAATATATAAAGATGGAGTAATAGAAGACGGGCATTGAATTAGTTTAAATTCAATGGAGATATTCTATGAACAAGCAACAAATCACTTTATATTGTAAAAAAGAAGGCTGGGCTGTAGCTTTTGCCAATAAAAAAGAAGTGTTAAAAACATACAACTGGTCTACCATAAACAATAATGTAGGAAGGCACTATAAAGAATTAAAAGTCAGATATTTTTATGCCTGGGATTGGGAAATTGAAAAAAATGTCTTGATGGATGTAAAAAGAGAAACCTACTATTCAGATTACATCATGAGGGATTGGAATGGTGAACCTGTTACTGCTCAGGATTTACCTCACCCTTCCCGAAGAAAAAAGAAAAAAAATTCTATAATTCAAGCTGGATGCCCTGTTGAAGGAACAGGTAAAAAGAAGAAAACGAAATATCGTGATGATCGTAATCTTAAATATAAAAGGACCTTAAAAAAGGTTCTTGATAACGAAAATAAAGATGAGTCAGGAAATGATATTCCGCCTGTAAGAGCGAAAGTGAAGAATAAAGTACTAAAGCTGATTTGGGATGATTTCGACAGACCGTACTCTGTCTTAATTAACAAAAGCTGGAAAAAATACAGAAAAAATCAGTGGAAGTAAACGATAAAAAGAGAGGGATTCCTCTCTTTTTTTATTTCTTGAAATAAGCATGTGCTTTGTTTTACACATAAAAAAATATAGATTATAATTAAATATCAATTGAAAAAGGAGAATTTTAAATGGCTATTAAACCAATCACACCTGTATCTCAGGATGAAGTAAAACCAGCATCTAAAGAAGAAGTTTTAGCTGAAAGAGAAATTTTAAAAGAAACTTTAAAAGAACAAGAAATTAAAAAAGATAAATATAAAAATCTTGATAGATAATAAGAGTAAAAAGAGAGCCAAAGCTCTCTTTTTTGTTTAACCATCGTATTTTATGGTGTATAAATAACTTGGCATTTTCAATTGTTGTAAATCTTTAAGTTTTTTGGATAGTGCATCCTTATCTAACATTTTTGTATCATCCACAGTGATATTTGCTGCTTCACAAAGATCTTTGAAACCCTGCAATACTCCAGGTATAATATCTTCTTTATCTGTTCCACCAACAGCCCATGCTAATCTTTCTGAAGATTCTTTGGTATAAGTTTTTATATTTATGGAGACATTAGCTATATCTTTTGCAAAATCGCTTGGATTTTTAAAGAAGGTGTAAGTATCCAGATCTCTTTTGATATTATAATCATAAATATTTTCTTTAATTATATTAAGTGGTTCTTCAAGAGAAGCTAAAAATTTTTCTTCACTTAATTGGCCATTAACACTTTTGTAGATATTATAAAAATTAGCAAATGCATTTGTATCTGAAAAGTCGCTCAGGAAATTTGAATTGAATTCTTTTTTATTTTCCATGCTTAGCCAGCTTATGGCATCAAATGTTTTGACAACCTGATCTTTATGGTTGTTAATTACTTGATTTATTTTTTTTTGGTCAAGTTTAGCATATTCATCAACTGAAAAAGAATGTATTAATAAGGTTTTAAACATATCCTTATTAAATTCAAAAGCATTTTGGTTGGCTTCCTCAATACTTAAATATTCATTTTCAAGATCTGATACAGAATAAATAATTTTTCTCAAAGCTTCAAGAGCTTTGGGGTTTTGTATTTTTTCTTCATATGGAAGTTCACTGAAATATTCATCATGTCCCATTTTCTTTCCTAAATACATATCAATAGAATGTGCATATTCATGGTCAATAATACGTGTTTGTTCACGAGTATGATCAATATTTGATTTTAAACGAATAGCCCCGCAATAATGAGATTGATAGCCAAATTGGGAAAAGTGGGCCAGCTCTCCTTTAGAACACAACAAGGTTTTATCAAACATATAACCAATCCTGCCATAACCTACTGATTCGTTTTCAAGATGAAACCTATTTTTGAAATTTGAAAATGCTGTTTCTATGTCGTCCAGTTTTTTGGATAAGTTTTCTGTATCTATCAAGTCAAGTAAGCTAACATTTAAAAATCCAAGGTCGTATTTCTCACCAATTTGTTGTGCTCTTTCTATAAAGGGAGTTATTTTTTCGATATCTATTTTAACAGATGAAATAGAATGATTAGTTTTATTTGCATTATAAAGTTCATCAATTTTTTTAGCTTCAGATTCTGACAATAATTCATAAATGTCTAGATCTGCATCTCTTTTATTATCTATAATGGGTTTTCCTGGTGTGTAGACACCAGAATTATTCAGGAAATCAAGAAATTCTTTTTCTTTACTGGAGCATTTTTGTCTTTCCTCGTATCGGAATAACTCCGCTAAATGATCTTGAATTAATTCGTTGGACCTTTTTTCATCATTATCAGTTAAAGACTCAGCTTTTTCTTTTAAAACTAGACTAAATTTTCCGTAATTAAAAGAAGTCGCTTCTTCAATAGTTGGAAAAATTGATGTATAATCATTAAACTGTTTAAGAAAAGCTGGAATAGAACCTTGTAATCCATCAATAAAAAGAGAAGGTCCCGCCTGTAAAATTTCACTGGTAAAGTGAAAATGTTTAATGAGGTTGTTAATTTCGTCTGTGGACTTGTCAGGATAGAAATTATCCTTAATGGTGTCAAGAATAGAATCTTGCATACATGCTCCATATTTTTAAAAGTATACTCTAAAAGTATAAAGCTAAAAGCAAGAGTTAGCAATATCGGTACTACTGAACTTCATGACATAACAGAGCAACCTGTCGAACAATATCCCAAGCTTCAACGACCATCTCATTATTTTTTAAGCCTTTCTTCCTTAATATACTTGCGACACTACCACTTAATAAAGTGTTTATAATCTTATCTTTTTGGACAGAACAAAGTAAAACTATTTTAGGCTGATTGTTTTCTAAAAGTTGTATTTTTAAAGTATTATTAAGCATATTATCAAAAATAATCTGATATTTATAATTATTTAAAAGAATAATTTTATTTTTAAATTGCAGAAGATCTAAATCATTAATTTTTGCAGGCAGATTAAAATTATGCATACAGGAAGCCTTTTTTGTAAATTATTATAAATTTAGCAAAAATTTTTTTGAATAGCAAATAAAAAATGATAGAGTAGTTTTAAAATTGTAAAAGGTATAGGTATGAAAAAATTAATACTTTCTATTTATGATGTGATTCACTCATCAACAACAACAGATCTAACAACCATGACAAAATCGTCTCATGTAGTTAAAGAAAAAATACTAAAAGATGAAGATGATTTTATAAATGATCCTATATTTATAGATTTAATGTATAAAAAGGTAATGAGCTTTGATGCAAAAGCACATAATAAAAAAGTGAGAAGACAATTTATAAAAAATCACAGATTTCGTTTTATAACAACGTTTGGTTTGTCTGCGATGTTTGTGATGTTATTAAACTTTCTGGCAAACAAAGATTTTAATTCCATATTAATGATAGGCTTATTTGTCACTATTTTTAGTTTTTTATTGTTTATGCAGGATAATATTTCTACAATAGGCACTGTTTCAGATAAAGATGATGTTGTAAGTAAAATCCATTTTACTCATGAAGATTACTCCTTTTTATCAGAAAATTACAGCAAAGAAACAATCAAAAACCTGTTAGAGATAATGGAATCAGAACATTCTTTTTCCTCCTATTCTTTTGATAATATTGTGCAAATGCAGGAGAGTAAAAATGGAGTTGAATCTTTAATGAATAATATAGATGATCTATCACCTGACTATATCAAAAAATTAAAAAGAAACGAATATGCAGAAAGTTTGTATATTGATAAAAAAGATTGATGTTGAAAAAGAGGTATGCTACTCTTTGGTAAGAGAAAACCCGTGGAGAACACTATGACTACTTTTTATAACAGCACAGAAGAAGCTCTTGAAGATCCACTTTGCCCGGATATTTTCTGTGTGGGCACAAGTAAAGATTATAAGCTTTATATACTTGAGGGGAATGATGCTAATGAACATGCCATTTTCGTTAAACATGTTAAAAGTCGCCCAGATGTAAAAACTTACCGTACTTTTGAAGAAGCAATTGAAAAAGTAGAAGATGGTGGATATGTAGGCATAGGTCATCCTAATGCCCAGCTTATTTATCGTGTTAATAAGAAGAATTATGCAGGCAATCCTGATGATAAAGACACCTTAGTAGGATGTTTTAACTTTCTATACCATTTTAATAAGTAATGAAATTATCTTAAAAGGTTGAAAAATAGAACAGTAAGCAAAAAGAAGATATACATTGATAATGCAAAGATATTTATGCAGGTAAGCAATAAAAAAGAGGGTACTCCCTCTTTTTTTATTTTCTAAATCTTTTCTTGTCAGCATCACTTTGATAATATCTATACTCTTTTGCCATATCATAAATAGTCATAACATCATGAGGCACAGGAGTTATATAATCATCAAAATCATTTTTTTTAAGATGGTAATTAATACTTTTTTTTATTGCTATACGAAAAGCCCTATGCCATATTTTTTTGTCTTCTTTCTCAGAACGGTTGTCACCATAGATAGAGAAAAAAGGTTGCTTGCGATAACTTCTGGACATACAAAAATCCTCTTGTTTAAGATATTTAATGTCTCATGCAGCCTCCAATAAAATATTAATATATTAAATGATAGTATCTATTTTTAGAAAAAAGATCAAATTCTTTTTTTAATGTGGACAGGTGTTTCTGAATATTGTTCTATAACTTTATTAAGTAATTGCTTTTCTTTAAGTGCTTCAGTTTCTAATTTTTTGTTCAGGAAAAAATCATAATATGTAGAATTTTTAATGGTTTCACACGAAAAATCAATGTAGTCTGTGTTAAAACCTGCTTTAACAAGCAAAAATAATTTTTGATACAAATCATTATCAAAATATCTTGCCATGCAATGTTCTCCATCAGAGCTTAATTGATTAACATCAAAATCAACTCCTTTATCAAATAAAAGAACATCAGTAAGCCATGAATTAGCCACAAAAAGAACATGTTCATTGTATATATTTATCTGGTTATGATTTATGCCTTTTTCAATAAGTAGTTTAAATTTATCATATTCACCTCTTCTGTCATCTTTCCAGTAAAAAAGAGCATTCTCATTTTCTTTCGTTAATTGATGAATATTAATCCCGTTCTCAATTAAAATTTTACTTCTTGTAAAATCCGCATCGAATAAGGCATTTTTACCGTATACATTAGTATGATTGATATCAACACCGCCTTGCACCAAAAGAGGAATGAGTTCAGAATTAGCATCAAAGATAACAGTATTGTTATTTTTATCATGCAAATCAATTTTGCTCCCGTTCTCAATATAATTCATAACAACATCAGGTGTGCCTTCAGTTAATAAATGCCAGAGAGAATCGAATTTATTGAGTGGTTGCATAGGTTATATTCTTCTCTTATTAGCGATTAAATTTGTCTGTCCGTTATTTTCAAGAATTTCGAGTAAATCTCTTTTTTCAGAAAATGTATGAAAATAAGTTAAAACAGGTTGGGTGATATGTTCAAAGGTGGATGTAAAATCCTCTCTATTCATACTGCCATATCCTGAACTGGTCATTTGGTCATACAATCGGTCGATGTGTCCATCAATGCAAAGACTAAAATACTCTGCTAACTCAAGATTTTCTTCTAATGAGAATCCTTGTAAACGTTTTGTTAAGTCTAATGCCAGATTTTCATCATCTTCTTTAGTATAGCCCGTTTTATGATTAAGGAGATAAATAAAAAGTTTATCTTTAACATAGTTAATTTGTTTTTCTTCGTTTGAAATATTGGATTCTCGATCAACAATATCTGCAATTTCATCGAAACACTTTTCATTTTTAATAACCATTTCATCATACCCACTAAATGAAAGGTTGCCTTGGAAATGAGTAAAAAGATCAGCTATATCCTGTTTGACCTTATCATAAATGCTGGATAATTCTTTTTCTTTTAATGCAGTTAAAGTACCATAGCATGAATAATCCGCATCTTTTTTAAAATCTATATTAATCATTTTTTTAAAGCATTTCTCAAGTTCTTGAT
>Ga0308166_1003592_pt1 | contig 13075 bp, 7 predicted proteins | sample PhyCR2_2_FD_202137 | JGI IMG/M metagenome (GOLD analysis project Ga0308166, IMG submission 202137) | Phyllosphere microbial communities from UC Gill Tract Community Farm, Albany, California, United States - DLSLCC.R2 | ecosystem: Host-associated > Plants > Phyllosphere > Unclassified | place... | reverse complement strand
CGGGCCGGGTTGCCGGGATACGAAGGCCCCGACATCGGATGGCCGCCCGGCTGGGCAGGGTTGTGGACGCGCCGGCACGAGATGCCGATGCGCAAACCCAATTTCACGGGCGAGCCGGAGCTGCGCTAGCGGTGCCTGGCGCCTGTCGCCGGCGTTTGCCGGATGTGCGGCTGCCCGTCGGTCAGGCGCCCGCCGTCAACTGCCGCGACCGTTACCGCCGAGCGCGTCCGGGTTCAGGATGTTCGTCGGATTGCCGTTCGCAAAGTTGGCCACATTCTCGAACGCGGTCCGGAAATACAACTCGTAACTGTCGCGCTCGACATAGCCGAGGTGCGGCGTCGCCAGCACGGTCGGAATCTTCAGCAGCGGCGCGTCGGCGCCGAGCGGCTCGCTCGTGAACACGTCCAGCGCGGCGTAACCCGGGCGCCCCTTGCGCAGCCCGTCTTCCAGCGCGCCTTCCTCGACCAGTTCCGCGCGGCTCGTGTTGACGAACAGCGCGTCCCGTTTCATGCGCGCCAGATCGTCCGCCTTGACGATGCCGCGCGTCGCATCGTTCAGGCGCAGGTGCATCGTGACGACGTCGGCCTGTTCGAAGAAAGCTTCGCGCGACGGCGCCGCCGTCAAGCCGTCGGCCACCGCGGCGGCGCGGCTCTTGTCGCTGCCCCACACCATCACCCCCATGCCGAACGCCTGCGCATAACCCGCGACCATATGGCCGATCTTGCCATAGCCCCAGATCCCCAGGGTACGGCCCTTCAGCACGCGGCCCAGGCCGTTGAGCTCGGGATTGATGGACGCGGTCTGCCACAGCCCATCCTTCAGATTATTGGCGTAAGGCACGATCTTGCGGCTGGCCGCCATGATCAGCGCCCACGTCAGCTCGGCCGGCGCGATCGGCGAGCCGACACCTTCCGCGATGGCGACGCCGTGCTCGGTCGCGGCGGTCACGTCGATGTGGCCGGCGACCTTGCCGGTTTGCGACAGCAGCTTCAGGTTCGGCAGCTTGGTCAGCAAGGGGCGCGCGAAAGCGGTGCGTTCGCGGATCAGCACGAGGGCATCGAACGGGGCCAGGCGGATCGCCAGCTGGCCCAGGCCGCGGGTCGAACTGGTGAACACTTTGACCTCGTGGCCGTCCAGCATCCGGAAGCATTCGAGGCTGCGGACGGCATCCTGGTAATCGTCAAGGATCGCAATTTTCATGGGATTTAGCCGAAGTTATCTGCAAGAAAGTAATGAAATAACAGGATTAAATGGATGAGAAATAGCCTACTACTTTACTCAACCAAAATTCCTACATTTTTGTTATTGAAGCATTTGAAACCCGTTTGTGCAGGTGTAGAATCGACCAGACATAAGAGCCGGTGCTGTCAGATTGACATCACTTGAGGCCAGCAGCACACGTTCCAACCAGTCCACCGGCACCGCGCATGACGCGTCCGGGACTGGCGACATGACCGCCGTAGCGCCCGACCGCGACAACGCGGATCGCGAGGCGCGGGCCCACGAGGCCATCCTTGACGACGATCCTGCCGGGACAAGATTAACGGGATTTCCGCCACCGCGCGCATTGCAGGCCGCCGCCTCTGCCGCACCACAGGTGCCGGGAATCGCCAGAGATTCTTAATTGGCATTGGAGGTATGTATGAACCAGCCCGTGATGGGCGGCGTCGCCGCACTGAACGTCCCAGCTTACATCAAGCACAACAAACTCATCAATTGGGTGGCCGAGATCGCGGCCCTCACGAAGCCCGACGCCATCTACTGGTGCGACGGCTCCGAGGAAGAGTACGACCGCCTGTGCGCACAGATGGTCGAAGCGGGCACGATGAAGCGCCTGAATCCGGCAAAGCGTCCGAACTCGTACCTGGCCTGCTCGGACCCGAGCGACGTGGCCCGTGTCGAAGACCGCACGTTCATCTGCTCGGCCACGAAAGAGCAGGCCGGCCCGACGAATAACTGGACCGACCCGAACGAAATGCGCCAGACGCTGAACGGCCTGTTCGACGGCTGCATGGCCGGCCGCACGATGTATGTCGTGCCGTTCTCGATGGGCCCGCTGGGTTCGCCGATCGCCCACGTCGGCGTGGAACTGTCCGACTCGCCGTATGTCGCCGTCAACATGCGCATCATGACCCGCATGGGCAAGGCCGTGTACGACGTGCTGGGCGCCGACGGCGACTTCGTGCCGTGCGTGCACACCGTCGGCATGCCGCTGCAGGCCGGCCAGCAGGACGTGCGCTGGCCGTGCAACGCGACCAAGTACATCGTGCACTATCCGGAAACGCGCGAGATCTGGTCGTTCGGCTCGGGCTACGGCGGCAATGCGCTGCTGGGCAAGAAATGCTTCGCGCTGCGCATCGCCTCCAACATGGGCTACCAGGACGCGCAGCAGGGCGGCCCGGGCTGGCTGGCCGAACACATGCTGATCCTCGGCGTCGAATCGCCGCAGGGCGACAAGAAATACGTCGCCGCTGCGTTCCCGTCGGCCTGCGGCAAGACCAACTTCGCGATGCTGATCCCGCCGGCCGGCTTCGAAGGCTGGAAGGTGACGACCATCGGCGACGACATCGCCTGGATCAAGCCGGGCGCGGATGGCCAGCTGTACGCCATCAACCCGGAAGCCGGCTACTTCGGCGTTGCCCCGGGCACGAACGAGAAGACCAATCCGAACTGCATGGCCTCGCTGCGCGAGAACGTCATCTTCACCAACGTGGCGCTGACCGACGACGGCGACGTGTGGTGGGAAGGCATGACGAAGGAAGCCCCGGCGCACCTGATCGACTGGCAAGGCAAGGACTGGACCCCGGCGTCCGGCACCAAGGCCGCGCACCCGAACGCGCGCTTCACCGTGGCCGCCACGCAGAACCCGGTCATCGACCCGGCATGGGACGATCCGGCCGGCGTGCCGATCTCGGCCTTCATCTTCGGCGGCCGCCGCTCGACCACCGTGCCGCTCGTCACCGAGGCGCGCAACTGGACGGAAGGCGTGTACATGGCTGCGACGATGGGCTCGGAAACGACGGCCGCCGCCGCCGGCCAGATGGGCATCGTGCGCCGCGACCCGTACGCGATGCTGCCGTTCATCGGCTACAACATGAGCGACTACTTCCAGCACTGGCTGGACCTCGGTAAAAAAGTGGAAGCGAAGAACGCGGCCGCGCTGCCGAAGATCTTCTGCGTCAACTGGTTCCGCACCGACGACAAGGGCAACTTCGTGTGGCCGGGCTATGGCGACAACATGCGCGTGCTGAAGTGGATCCTGGACCGCAGCGCGGGCCAGGGCGGCGGCGTCGAGCACATGTTCGGCACGACGCCTTCGTACGGCGACCTGAACTGGACCGGCATCGACTTCACGGCCGAGCAGTTCACGCAGATCACGTCGATCGACAAGGATGCGTGGCGCGAAGAGCTGAAGCTGCACAGCGAACTGTTCGAGAAGCTGGCCTACCGCTTGCCGCAGGAACTGGTCGCGACCAAGCAGCAGCTGGAACAGCGCCTGGCCGACTAAGCCGGCGCGGAGAAACACGAGCGGGGAGACGACGGCTGTCCAATGAGGCAGCCGCGACAAAGGACGAAGGGCCAGGCGTGTGTCTGGCCCTTTTTTCATGTGCATTTCTGTAATCTCATGCGCCCGGCGCCAGCGTTTCAGGGCGATTTTCAGCAAGACCAGGCCGTGGTCGCAGCTTCACGGTCCCGTCATATTGCAAAGGAATAATGCGCGGCTCCTTCTGTCTTCGGAGCAACCATGCAACATTCTTCCGCCGTCCTGTCCCGTCATGCGATCGCCATCGCCGTCCTCGCCCTGCTGACCGCCTGCGGCAGCGGCGACTACATCGATGTCGCCCCGGTCACGACCGCGCCCGCCGCGCCGGCCGACCCGGGCTTCGTCGAGAACGTGCCGGCGCCGACCGTCGCGGCCTTCGTCGACACGGCCGCCACCAACCAGCAGAGCCAGCTGACGGTCGACGTCAACGCCGGCGTGCGCGTGCTGGCGCCGTTCCTGGAACTGTGGCAGCCCGTCACGCAGACCGTCGACGTCAGCACGTGGAACGGGCTGCCGGGCCAGGGCACCGTGCTGAACGGGGCGGTGCACGACAAGAACATCCAGTACGTGGTCGACGCGACGACGCAACGCACGGCCGCGCAGGCGACCGCCGCCTACCTGGACGACCGCCAGAACCAGGCGTACAGCATCGTCGACGGCATGGGCCCGCTGACGGCCGCGTGGCGCGCCGGTTCGAAAGCCACCACGACGATCACGAGCGTGGCCGCGGACGCGACCACCGTCAAGTACGACGACGGCGGCAACGGTGCCGGCGACGCCACCACGGCCGAGTTCGGCTCGGTGGTGAACTTCATCAACACGATGCGCAGCAATGGTTCGACGGAACCGTCCAAGCGCTTCTACAAATACCCGCGTCCGTGGCGCTGGACGAGCGCCGTCAAGGTCGTGCCGGCGCTGGAACCGGCCAAGAGCCCGACGCCGGCGACGGACGGCGGCTTCCCCAGCGGCCACACGAACGCGGGCATGCTGAACGCACTGTCGATGGCGTATGCGATGCCGGAGCGCTTCCAGGAAATGCTCACGCGCGGCCTCGAATTGGGCGAGAACCGCATCCTGGCCGGCATGCACTCGCCGCTGGACGTGATGGGTGGCCGCATGCTGTCCGCCGCCATCTTCACCGGCAACATCAACGCCGCCGCCAACGCCACGCTGAAGCAGAAGGCGTATGCCGATGCGCACGCGTACCTGCAGGCGCAGACGGGTACGGACGCCAACACGATCTATACGTACGCGCACGGCGGCACGGCCAGTACCGACCGCTTCGCCGACCACGACACCAACAAGGCCAACTACCTGCGCCGCCTGACGTTCGGCTTCCCGCAGATCAAGGCAACGAACGTGGCGGCCGCCGTGCCGAAGGGCGCCGAAGCCATCCTGGAGACGCGCCTGCCGTACCTGGACGCGATGCAGCGCCGCGCCGTCCTGCGCAGCACGGCCCTGCCGTCCGGCTATCCGCTGCTGGACGATGCTGAAGGCTGGGGCCGCCTGAACCTGTTCGCCGCGGCCGATGGCTACGGCGCGTTCAGCGGCAACGTGATCGTGACGATGGATGCGACGCGCGGCGGCTTCTGGGCGATGGATGCCTGGCGCAACGACATCGCCGGCAGCGGCAAGCTGACCCTGAAGGGCACGGGGCGCCTCGTCCTGACCGGCAAGAACAGCTGGACGGGCGGCACGGAGATCGCCGGCGGCACGCTGGAAGCGGATTCGACCGCGGCGCTCGGCACGGGCGACGTGTACGTGGGCGCCGGCACGCTGGCGACCGCGGCGCCGGGGCAGGTGGCGATCGGCGGCAACTACGCGCAGCTGGACAAGGGCACGCTGGACATCGCGCTCGGCGCCAACAATGCGGGTACGGTGGCGGTGCAGGGCACGGCGACCATCGTCGGCGGGACCTTGCACGTGACGTTCGCGGGCGGGTTCAAGCCGAGCGTCGGCACGACGTACCAGGTGTTGTCGGCGGGAAGCCGCAAGGGCGTATTCACGAACGTCGTCGTGGCGGGACATGCGTCGACGGTCGTGTACAGCAATACCGGGGTGTCGGTGCGGATCGACGGGTAATAAGGCGAGTGTGAGCTGACGCGAAAAACCGTCGTCCCCGCGCAGGCGGGGATCCAATTTCGCTTGTATCGCCAATTAATTGGGTTCCCCCCTTCGCGGGGAGTCGTTTCCGGCAATGCCGGGAACGACGGAGTGGCGCTACCTCATCCTTATTCCGCCACCACCCATCATCCCCAGCCCCTTCATTTGGTTTTTTGATTTTACTAATCCGACACAATCCACTATCCTTGGCCGGACTCGCACTGTTAGCGCAAACATTCTTTTCCAAAGCGAGCCCGACGTCATAAGGATAACAACCATGAGACACCGCCGCACCGCACTGCGCGCCGCCCTGGCGCTGGCTTTTTCCGCTTCTTTCACACTGCCTGCCACGACACACGCTGCCGACACCGCCCGCCGCATCGTCATCGATGCCCAGGCGCCGACCGTCGCACGCGACCACTTCGCCGACCTGTCCGTCGGCTCCGATTTCCCCGGCACGCTGATCCGCGACGACAGCCTCGCCCAGCTCAAGACGGCGAAGGACGAACTCGGCTTCCGGTACATCCGCTTCCACGGCATCTTCCACGACGCGCTGGGCACCTACAAGCTCGTGGACGGCAAGCCCGTGTACGACTGGACGAAGATCGACTACCTGTACGACAAGCTGCTCGGCATGGGCATCAAGCCGTTCGTCGAGCTGGGTTTTACGCCGGAAGCGATGAAGACGTCGGACAACAGCATCTTCTACTGGAAGGGGAATACGTCGCATCCGAAGCCGGACCTGTGGGCCGGTCTCGTCGACGCGTTCGTGCGCCACGTGCAGCAGCGCTACGGCCGCGACGAAGTGCGCACGTGGTTCTTCGAAGTCTGGAACGAGCCGAACCTCGACGGCTTCTGGGAAAAGGCCGACCAGAAGGCGTATTTCGACCTGTACGACGTGACGGCCAAGACGATCAAGGCGGTCGATCCGCAACTGCGCGTGGGCGGCCCGTCGACGGCCGGCGCGGCCTGGGTGCCGGAATTCCTCGCGCATACGCAGGGCAGCGGCGCCGCCGTCGACTTCATCACGACCCACACGTACGGCGTCGACGGCGGCTTCCTCGACGAGGACGGCAAGGGCGACAACAAGCTGTCGCCGTCGCCGGACGGCATCGTCGGCGACGTGCGCAAGGTCCGCAAGGAGATCGAGGCGTCGTACCTGCCCAAGCTGCCGCTGTACTTCACGGAATGGAGCACCAGCTATTCGCCGCGCGACCTCGTGCACGACTCGTACATGAGCGCCGCGTACATCCTGTCCAAGCTGAAGGCGACGGAAGGGATCGCGCAGGGCATGAGCTACTGGACCTATACCGACCTGTTCGAAGAACCGGGTCCGCCGACGGCGCCGTTCGAAGGCGGCTTCGGCCTGATGAATCCGCAGGGCGTCCGCAAGCCGGCGTGGTTCGCCTACAAATACCTGCACGCGCTGGGCGAGCAGCAGGTGCCCACGAAGGATGCGCAAAGCTGGGTGACGCGCGATGCCCGCAACGGCGTGCAGGTCCTGGCCTGGGATTTCCGGACGCCCGACATGGGCAACAAGAGCAACCGTCCGTTCTTCGGCGTCGTCCAGCCGACCCGCGCGGCCGAGCCGCTGAAGCTGGAATTCAAGGGAATGACACCGGGCACCTACGCCGTGCAGGTCTACCGCACGGGCTTCAAGGCGAACGACGCGCACACGGCGTACATCGAGATGGGCAAGCCGAAGACGCTGACGAGCGAACAGCTTGCGCGGCTGCAGGCGCAGACCGGCGACAAGCCGGAGACGCGCACCGTCAAGGTCGCGGCGAACGGCACCGCCAGCCTGCAGGTGCCGATGCGCGTCAACGATGTGGTGCTGGTGAAGATCGGCGCGCCGCGCTGAGGCGGCGCCGGTTCAGCTCCACCCCGTCAGGCAGGGCGGTATCAGGAGGACGAGGGCCAGCACCAGGTAGATCAGCTGCAGCGGGATCATCCACCTGGCCCACGTCAGCCACGGCACGCGCGCCAGCGCCAGCACGCCGACGGTGATGCCCGACGTCGGGATCATTGGCGTCGACAGTTCGCCCAGCTGGAACGCGAGGATCGCCGTCTGGCGCGTGACGCCGACCAGGTCCGCCAGCGGCGCCATGATCGGCATCGTCAGCGCGGCCTGACCCGTGCCCGAGTGGATGAAGAAGTTGATCACCGACTGGATCAGGTACATCTTCTGCGCCGCGAACACGGGGTGGCTCGACTGCACGAGCGGCATCAGGCCATGCAGCATGGTGTCGATGATGTGGGCGTCGCGTGCGAGGATCATGGTGCCGCGCGCGATCGCGATCACCAGCGCCGTCGGCGCCAGGTCCTTCGCGCCCTGCATGAACGCGCCCACCCAGTTGTCGGGGCCCAGGCGGCCGACGACGCCCACGACGATCGCCATCGACAGGAACAGCGCCGCGATCTCGTCGATGTACCAGTCGAACTTCACGACGCCGATCACCATCGCCGCCAGGCCGAGCGCGAAGATCGCCAGCACGGCCTTGTGCCTTGGCGTCATGCGGTCGCTTGCATGTTCGGACGCCACGCCCGCGGGCTGCTCGCTGCGGCGCGACTGGTCCAGCACGTACGTCGGGCTCAGCGCCGGATTGCGCTTCACGCGCGCCGCGTACCACATCAGGAACAGGATTGTGACGATCGTCGCCACCGCCCACACGATCAGCCGGTAGCCCAGCCCCGAGAACACCTGCACGCCCGCGATGCCCTGCGCGATGCCGACGTTGAAGGGATTCAGGAACGCGGCGCCGAATCCGACCTGCGAGCCGAGGAACGGGATCGAGACGCCGACGATGGTGTCGTAGCCGAGCGCCAGCGCCAGCGGCACGAAGATCAGGATGAACGGGATGACTTCCTCGTTCATGCCGAACGTGGCGCCGCCCAGCGAGAACAAGGTGACGAACACGGGGATCAGCGCGGCACGCACCAGCGCGGACGTCTCGTGCGCGCGCGCGATCGAGCGGATCGCCGTGTCGATCGCTTCCGTGCGCTGCACGACCGCGAACGCGCCGCCGACGATCAGCACGAAGCCGATGATCTGGGCCGCCTCGACGAAGCCCTTGATCGGCGCCTTCATCAGCGCGATCAGGCCCTGCGGCGCGCTGGCGACGTAGTGGAACGAGGCCGGGTCGACGAGCTGCTTGCCGTTCACGAGGTGCGTCTCGTACTTCCCGCCGGGGACGAGCCACGTCGCCAGCGCGATCAGCGCGAGGATCGCGAACAGCAGCACGAAGGTATTGGGCATCCGCAGTCGCATGCTCATTCCCCCGTCATTGGCTCAGCAGGGCGCCGGAGCGGAACGCCGTCGCGCCCGCGATCTTGCAGACGTGCATACCGCGCTGCAGGTAGCGGTGCGCCGTCGACGCGAACAGCAGGCCGCCCTGCGCGGCGTGCACCGTGCTGGTGGCGCCTGTGACCGGGTTGACGATGTCGGCGACGGCCTCGCCCGGTGCCACCTCGTCGCCCAGCGCCTTCAGGAACACGAGCACGCCGTTCTGCGGCGCATGCAGCGGTTCGACGGCTTCGAGCGGCGTGGGCGCGCAGCGCGGCGCGGGCAGGTCGGTGTGCGGGATGTCGAGCACGCCCTCGCGCGCCAGGTACTGCAACAGCGCGTGCGCATCCTGTTCGGCGTAGTCGTAGCGCACGTCCATCTCGCCGCGCAGTTCCACCGTGACGGCCGCGCAGGCCGGCGGGATCGGCACGTCGGGGCCGAAGTGTGCGGCGAGGTCCCACCACAGCCGGCTGCACGCCTCGTCGAACGGCTCGCCGCCCGAACCGGCGGACAGCAGGTAGGTGCGCGCGCCGAGCAGCGTCGCCAGCGGTGCCACGCGGTCGGCCAGCGCCGGGCCTGTATAGACATGCAGCAGCGCTTCGTTGTCGCAGTGCAGATCGAGCACGATGTCGGCGTCGACCGCCAGGGACAGCAGTGTTTTTTTCAGGACGCCGGTCGCGTCGAGTGGGTCCCAGCCTGCGAGGGCATCGCGCGCCGCGGCGCGGATCGCCGCCACGTTCGCATCGGCATCCGGGCCGAGCTTGCCGGCCAGGGTCGTCTTGAGTTCGTCGGCCACGTGGCGGAACGCGCGATTGAAATTGGCGCCGGTACCGAGGTCGAAGCGCCCGAACGGGATGCCGTGCACGACCTGCGACAGGCCGATCGGATTCGCCGCCGGCACGAGGATGATTTCGCCGTCGATGCGGCCCTCGGCGTCGAGCCGTTCGAGCTCGCGCCGCAGCACGTGCGCGACGAGCATGGCCGGCACTTCGTCCGCGTGCAGCGAGGCCTGGATATACACCTTCTTGCCGCCGCCCGCGCCGTAACGGAAGGACGCGAGTGCATAGGCGGCGCTGCCCGGCTCGGTCGCGATCGGGTGTGTCTGTGCATGCATGTGCAAGGTCTCCTGATGCCGGATCGGGGCGGCTTGCGGCCGATTATGTATGAATTTTTACACAACGTAAATCGATGAAAGAAAATTTTCAAAAATCGATTGAGTTCGCCGCCACACCTGCTTTACATTAAAAAAACGTTAATTCATTGGCATGCCGTCACGATGGTTTCCACCGCCGCGTCCAGCGCTTCACCCGCCATCGGTTTCGCCGAATCCGCGCTCGGCCAGTCGCTGCTGCGCGTGCTGGCGGAAGGCTCGGCGTCGAACCGCGCGATCGCCGATCACCTGCTGCGCAACCAGGTACGCGTGACGGCGCTCGGCATCGAGGAACTGGCCGAAGCGTGCGACGTGTCCACGGCCACCATCAGCCGCTTCGCGCGCGACCTCGGTTTCAAGAACTACGCGGCGATGCGCGGCGCGGTGGCCGAGACGCTGCAGTCGGTGCTGCAGCCGGTCGAAAAGCTGCGCAGCACGATCGAACGCCGTGCCGCCAAGGCGTCGCCCGCGCTCGAGAGCCTCGGGTATGCGGAAGCGGCGCTGACCGCCACGCGCGCCGGCCTGGACGGCACGCGGATCGACCGCATCGGCACCGTGCTGACGCGCGCGCGCACCGTGTACGTGCTCGGCTTCGGTTTGTCGTCGTTCCTGGCCGGCACGCTCGCGATGCATCTGCAGCCGTTCTGCCGCCACGTGGTGGAAGCGGCGGCGAGCGGCGGCACCGAGGTCGCGGCCAGCCACCTCGCCACCATCACGGACAAGGACGTGCTGGTCGTGATCTCGCTGCCGCGCTACACGGTCGACGTCGTGCCGCTGACGCGGTTTGCACGCGATGCCGGCGCCACCGTCGTCTCCATCACCGATTCGCCCGCGTCGCCGCTCGCGGAACTGGGGCACCACGTGCTGTATGCGCACAGCGCGCATCCCGTGCTGCCTAGCAGTTCCAGCGCCGCGCTGGCGGTCATCGAAGCGCTGGCCGTGTCGCTGATGACGTCCAACAAGGCCAACGTCGCCAAGGCGGCGCGCCACACCGAGGCGATCGCCGCCTACCTCTACGGTGAACACCAGATTCGCAGCAACCCCACGCAGAAAAAGGAAGGCGTCCGCAAGCGCCGCATCGCGCAGTAGTCCGAAGTGAGCAAGACACCACGACACCAAGACACCAAGAGGGAGCATGGCATGAACAAGCATTTTTCGAGAACCCTGCGGCCGACGATCCTCGCGTCGAGCATCGTCGCCGCCCTGGGCCTGATGGCGCAGCAGGCGCACGCGCAGGCGCAGACGGCGGCGGACGCGCCGAAGATGGCGCGGGTGGAAATCACCGGCTCGTCGATCAAGCGCATCGACACCGAGACGGCGCTGCCCGTGCAGCTGATCACGCGCGAGGACATCGAAAAGATGGGCGCGACGACGGCGGCTGAACTGGTCAAGAACATCAGCGCCAACACGGCGCCGCTGACGGACGGCCCCAGCATCTCGGACGGCACGTCGGGCCAGCGCGGCATGAACGGCGCCAACATGCGCGGCCTGGGCGTGTCGTCCACGCTGGTGCTGCTGAACGGCCGCCGCCTGGCCAACTTCGCCTCCCCGGGCGACAACCAGGGCGTCGACCTGAACAACATCCCGGCCGGCGCGATCCAGCGCGTCGAGGTGCTGAAGGACGGCGCCTCCGCGATCTACGGTACCGATGCCATCGGCGGCGTGATCAACTTCATCACGCGCAAGGACTATACGGGCATCGACCTCGCCGCCTCGGCCGCGGGTACGCAGCAGGGCGGTGCCGGCAAGCGCACGCTGAGCCTCAGCGCCGGCCATGGCGACCTGGCGACCGACCGCTTCAACGTGTTCGGCACGTTCGACTACCAGCAGCTCGACCGCATGCGTTCGGGCCAGCGCGACTTCATCGCCAATCGTCCGCTCGCGACCACGCTGCCGGCGCAGATGTCCAGCAACACGTTCCCGGCCAATATCGACATCAACGCCGCGCAGCGCGCCGCCCTGATCGGTGCGGGCCTGCTGCCGGCCGGCAGCCGTGCCAGCCGCGTCAACCCGAGCGCGCCGAACTGCAACCCGCCCGCCACCGTGTACGCGCCGCAAGGCCCGGGCGGCGTGGCCGGCTGCAGCTACGACTACATGGAAGACACGGAGATCTATCCGGACTCGCGCAAACTGAGCTTCATCGGCCGCGCCACGTTCCAGCTGAACCCGGACAACCAGCTGTTCGCGGAATGGGTGCAGACGCAAACCAAGACCAAGTACGTGCTGTCGCCGAATCCGGTGTCGACCTTGCGCAACCTGCCGCTCAGCATCCTGCCGGATGCGTACCGCAACGCGCTGACGGGCCCCGGCCTGCCGTCCACGGTCAGCCGGATCCGCTACCGGATGGCGGAAGCGGGCAACCGCACCAACGACGTGGAGAGCACCGGCCAGCGCCTGCTGCTGGGCGCCACCGGCACGCTGGGCGGCTGGGACTACGACGTGGCGCTGGGCCGCGCCGAGAACAAGGCGATCGACAAGTACGTCGACGGCTACTTCCTGTACGACCAGTTCGAGGCCGGCGTGCGCTCGGGCCTGATCAACCCGTTCGGCGCATCGTCCCAGGCCGGCAAGGATCTGATCAACAGCATCCGCATCAACGACGAAGCGCGCAATGCGAAGGGCGTGTCGACCTCGCTCGACGGCAAGATGTCGCGTTCCTTGATGGCGCTGGCCGGCGGCGACCTGGCACTGGCCGTCGGCGGCGAACTGCGTCACGAACACCAGACGTTCCGGCCGTCGGACCTGCTGCGCTCGAATAACATCCAGGGCGACCGCGACAGCACGATCCCGGCCGGCGAACTGGCCGACGTCGAGACGGCGGACAACACGCGCCGCGTGGCGTCCGTGTTCACCGAGGTGGTCGCGCCCTTCACCAAAGAGATCGAGATGCAGTTCGCGCTGCGCTACGACCACTACAGCGAAGTCGGCAACACGACCAATCCGAAGATCGGCCTGCGCTGGCAGCCGAATCCGTCGCTGCTGCTGCGCGCGTCGG
>Ga0308166_1003589_pt1 | contig 13086 bp, 15 predicted proteins | sample PhyCR2_2_FD_202137 | JGI IMG/M metagenome (GOLD analysis project Ga0308166, IMG submission 202137) | Phyllosphere microbial communities from UC Gill Tract Community Farm, Albany, California, United States - DLSLCC.R2 | ecosystem: Host-associated > Plants > Phyllosphere > Unclassified | place... | reverse complement strand
ATTCCGACGTTGCTATGTGCGTATTTCAGCAAAAACCTCTTTCTCAGTGTGGCGGTTGGGACGGCTGCGTACATTGCGCTCGGCTCGATCATGTAGCGGCAGATCGACCACGTCGTTCAGGGCCTGGCCCGACAGGTTCGGGTTATTCACCGCCAGACGCACTTCGAGGAAATCCTCGAATCCGGGGAAAATCGTCAGGCCGTTCTTTTGCGCGGCCTCACGAGAAACCATGCCCACCGCGTCCATCTGCGTGATCAGCGACAGGGTCAGGGTTTCGCTGCAGGAATAGACCATGCGTTGACCGTTCTCGTGATTGCCCAGTCCGGCGTCGAGAAAACGCAGGAAACTGTGGGAATACGGACAATCTTCCGCAGGACGCACCTGAAACTTGTTGCCCAGCAACGTCAGTGGATCGTTTTCCTGCCCGCAATGGGCACCGACCACCTGTACCTGCACATCCGGCAAAACAATGCTCGGCAAACCCGGCCGCTGCGGGCCGATCAACACCGCAAGATCAAAGTCTTCATTCTTCAGCTTGCTGAGGTTCTCCATCGACTCGGCGTAGCTGAATTCCATCTGGTAATCGGGAAACACCTCGATCAGGCGTCCGATCATTCGCCGGTTGAAGTCAGACGACAACGTGTTGTTCAACGCAACCTTCAATGTGCGCTGGCCGGGCACCTTGAGCGCCTCGACCTTTTCTTCCATCTGTCGCGTGGCAATCAGCACTTTGTCCATGTAGGGCGTCAACTCAGTGCCTTGCGGCGTCAGCGTCAGCCCTTTGTTGGAACGTCGAAACAAGCGGAAACCGAACTGCTCTTCGACCTTGTTCAACTGCGCGGCCAGGGCCTGCACAGTCAGGCACGAATGCTCGGCTGCGGCCGACAACGAGCCGGTCTGCACGATGCGCATGAGGTTGCGTAAGGTTCTGCTATCCATGGGTAATGCCCTCTGAAGTGGGCTGGGTATTGTTGTTTACGAGACGGCCGATCCGGCGTCATATGCCGGCTATATTCCAGCACCTGAGCATAGTTGTCGCGGGTTTAGTAGCGAATTGATGTCCCCGCCGATGGCTGGAAGCTGACACAGGATCGGGATTTTTGATGACGTGGGGGTGATTGGGGTCAAGAAAAGTGCCCGATTCGGACGAGTCGGGCACTTTTTTTACGCCTCGGACTACAGCTTTTTTGAATGTTTCCCACACCGAAACGCCACTGTTTTGCACCGTTGTCGGAAGCCTCCTATAGAAAAGAGCGAACGGGCTTATTTACCGCCGAAGCACAAGTGGCTGAAATATCAGGTAGTTATTTTCGGGACTTCTAGTCCGAGGCCATGGATTTCCAGGCAATGCCGGCATCCGCGAAGCTAGCGAGTCGATGCCATGAGTTTGCAGGGGAGCAGGGCGTTACCCGATCAAAAAAACTGGAAAGATCTGGGCCTGCCGGATATTCGCGATATTGACCCCGGCCTTCTGATTTCTGCGGTTAGAGAGCTGCCAGGTGAACTGAGTCTTAATGCAGCGTGGGAGCAGGTTGCCAGAGTCTTCGGACTTGATCATGGTCTTGATGCTGTTCTGATCGAAACGCCATATGTGCCGATTTTGGTGAAGCGCGAGCATTTGCTTCATACGGTGGAAAAGCGCCCGAATGCCCGTGAGCGGTTCACCGAATTTGCGCGAGATACCCTGACGAGGCCGTTAGAGATATGGCGGGTTTCCTACGATGACGCCTCGTTTCGACTCTCTTTCATCGGTGCTTACAACGCGAGATACCAAATGCTGGTGGTGGTTCATGTTGAGCGCGGCAACGTACTCTGGAATTTCATGAATTGTGACAAGAAAGGCTTGAACAAGCATCGGCATGGTGAGCTGTTGTATCGACGTTACCGGTAGCTCAAACGAAAAAGGGCAGCCTTCTCAGGCTGCCCTTCACATGAATGTTGCTTGATATTGTGCTCCCTCAAGCAGGGGAGAAGAGGTCTCACCCGAGCGCTGATTTTCAGGTCATCAACGGGGTTCCTAACGCCGACTATTGCCACCTGAAGGCAGTCGGTTTCGCGCTCTTGAGCCGGATTCTCTGCCACCGAGCATTGAGATGTCAACCTGGGTTTTGAGGATTTTCATTCGTATATGAATAACTCTATTGAAAATATTCATATCTGTACTACGCTCAGCTTGCGGACCTGCGAAGAAGGACAATCATGCCTACCTCATCCCCAGCCCTCACCCCGCGTGAACAACTCGACGTCCCCGAAGCCGGGCGCGTCGCGCTGAAGTTCTTCTTCAACCTCATGGAACGCTGGGGCTGCAATGCCGAGCAGCAGCGCACGCTGCTGGGCGGCGTCGGCAACACCACGTTCTACAAGTACAAACACCTGCCGCCGAACATTCGCCTGCCACACGACACGCTGGAGCGTATCTCGTACCTGATGGGCATTCACAAGGCATTGAGCATCATCTTCAGCAACAGCCGCGAGCGCGCCTACACATGGGTCAGCAGCCCGAACACGGCGGCGCCATTCAATGGCCGGACCGCGCTGGATTACATGCTGGCGGGGAGGGTGGTCGATATCGCCGACGTGCGCCGCTACCTCGACGGGGTGCGCGGTTGAAGGCCCCGCCACTGGCCGATCCGCAATGGCCCAAGGCCTACCGGATCGTCAACAGCAGCTTCCCGCCGATTGCACTATTTGAAGACGTGCTCGACCCCGAAGACCTGGAAATCGCCTACGCGCTGGAAGCGCTGACCAACGATCGCCTGATCGAACAGGCCGGCGTTCTCGCCCGCGTGCGTCCCGAAGACCGGCTCTCCGGCCCCGGTTCAACTCCGGTGATGGCGGCGTTTACCCACATCGGCAAAAGCAGCCGCTTCACCGATGGCACCTTCGGCGTCTACTACGCCGCCAGCAGCCAGGCCGCGGCCATCGCCGAAACCTGCTATCACCAGGAGCGTTTCCTCGCGGCCACCAACGAAGCGGACCTTGAGTTGACCATGCGTACTTACGTCAATCATGTGGTTAAGCCGCTGCACGATGTTCGTGATGGTTTTGCACATTTGCATCAACCCGATCCGGAAGCCTACGGCCCATCCCAGGCATTTGCCCGACAACTGCGCGAGTCTGAATCGTGGGGGATGCTCTACAACAGCGTTCGCCTGCCGGGCCACGAATGTGTCGCCGCTTTCCGGCCGCCAGCGGTGTCGATTCCGAAGCAGGGCAAACATCTGCGTTATGTGTGGAGTGCGAGTCAACGCAGGATTTCGTTTGTGTTTGAGATCAGTCAGGTTTGAAACACAAGAAGCCCTCGCGGTATGGCGAGGGCTTCGTATTGGCGGTTTACGTCAATGGCTTGTTGTTGGCGCATCCAGAACTTTCACCACATCGTCAATCAGCGCCTTGCTCAACTCCTGCAGATACTGCGAGGCGTAAGCGTGAAGGTAAGGATCGCGAGAAACTGTGGAATCTGCAGTGAGTAGCTTCGAGATGTGAAGCAAGTGTGAGGCGTGCGAAAGGGCGGCGATTAATGGCACACCACGATTGGTGCGGAACAGCGCTTGATTGGCCTGGAAGGAAAAGTGCGTGAGGCCTGGGGTTTTCAAATCGAGGTAGTCGGTCATTTCGTTTCACCTGCCGTATCCAAGGCGTGAAGTGAGGTGACCGGTGTGGTAGAGCGGCGGATTACGGATGGATCGATGGCATTCATTTGTGAACTCCCTGTATCAAATGAGAGCTGCCAATTCGTTATCAGGCGAATGGGTGGCAGCTATGCGCGGGCTGATAAACCGGAGATACAGGAACCCGGCAGACCCGAAGATCTCCCACGCACAGCCGCCATTGCACGGTAATGCAGACACAAAAAAGCGCCGGCAAACGTGAATTGGGGCGCTGGTGCGCCTGTATCTTACCCGGGTTATCAGGCCCGGTCGCTGAATTGGCAGCGACGAGCTGAACGGTAGCTTTGCGATGGGCGAATGAGCAACGGTGGCTAGTGGTGGCTTCTCGTTACAGCAGATTTCACAGCGCTTAACGCCATGCATTTCGTCGATCTTTACCCATAAGCGTTTATGGTTTGTTTATACGGCGTAGCCGTATAGTGCGATTCATGTATACAATCATCGAAACGGAAATGTTTAAGCGCTATGCAGACGCTATATGGGTCGATGGTGAACGCCATGAATTCATAAATTGGCTTGCTGCAAACCCTCTGGCTGGAGATGTCGTGCCTGGTAGTGGGGGTATGCGCAAGGTGCGGTGGACTCGCAGCGGCATGGGTAAGCGAGGCGGTACACGCATGATTTATTACAACACGCTTTCTGAAGGCTCGATTTGGTTGCTCATTGCCTACACCAAGGCAAAGCTCGACAACTTGCCCGTAGCCTTCCTTAAGCAACTGAAGGAGGAAATCAGCGATGGTCTATGAACTGGAGCAATTCCAGCAGGACTTGCTCGAATCTGTACGTCAGATGAAGGCCGGAAAGGCCGCGCGCGTTACGCAGGTGCCGCTCTCTGCGGCAGCGGAAGCACGTGCCAAAGTGGGCGTTTCACAAAGTGCGTTTGCCAAACTTATCGGTGTGAGTCTGCGGACTTTGCAGGATTGGGAGCAGGGTCGCCGGCAGCCGACAGGAGCAGCGCAAACCCTCTTAAGGGTGGCTAGTCAGCATCCAGAAGCGTTGCGGGATCTGCGCCCAGCTTGAGCTATCTTCGGCACTCATTGGATTTCGTACAGCACTGCGACTTTCGGTTCGATTTTGGAAGACGATCCACGATTTTCAGCTTGAGGGGGGATCTTCCGTCTGCCAAATTGTGGAGGAATTCTTTTCAAATGCGCTGGCGTCGTGGGTTGTGAGAACAGGTTAGGCAAAATATTCTTTTGAATTATAAACGAGACCCTTTCCTATTCAATGGTAGAAACGGTGCAGTCTGTGAAAATTTCTTTTTCGGAATTAGGTGAACCCTGACTACAACGTGTGTCATCAACGTGATGGCTCATGATAGGGATGGTTGTGGAAATACTTGAAATCCGATGGGCTGAAAAAAGCTTCCCCCGATGCGTTTGGTCGCGTCTACAAGAATCGGCCTTCGATCTATAGCATCGATGAGATAGACTGGGGGTTTATACAGTGTTGAATAGCAAGAGAATCACTATAGAAATGTCCAGACCAATTGGAATTGACCTATTTGCCGGAGCTGGCGGACTCAGCTTGGGTTTTGAGCAGGCTGGATTCGAAGTAGTTGCTGCCGTGGAAATTGACCCGGTGCATTCTGCTATCCATGAGTTTAATTTTCCTCAGTGCAAGGTTCTTGCTCAATCAGTTACTGATTTGACAGGCGCAATTATTCGTGAACAAGCAGGGTTAGGTAATAAAGAGGTAGATGTAGTTTTCGGAGGGGCTCCCTGCCAGGGATTTTCAATGATAGGACAGCGAGCCTTGGATGACCCCCGCAACTCATTGGTCAATGAATTTGTTCGCATTGTTCACGAACTCGACGCGAAATATTTTGTTTTCGAAAATGTTAAAGGATTAACCGTTGGTAAGCATCGAAAATTTTTGGAAGAGTTGATAGCTGAGTTTGGAAAAAAAGGATACCAAGTCCGAAAGGAGTGGCGTGTTCTAAATGCTTGTAATTTCGGTGTCCCACAGGATCGGCAGCGTCTATTTCTGTTGGGGGCTAAGAAAGGTTTAAGCGTCCCCGAATATCCACTATCGATTACCTCTCGCCCAGGAAGGAATGAAAGCGAGCTTCCTGATGGACCCACGTGTTTAGATGCTCTTGCTGATCTTCCAGACGCAGAGCAGTTCGTAGAACTTCTTAATACAGATGAAGTTCAGACTAATGAGTGGGGGCAACCCAGTGAATATGGTCGGCTCATGAGGTGTACGGGGGAGGACGGTTGGTATTTCGGTTATCAGCGGGAATGGAGGCCTGATCTACTTACTGCAAGCCTTAGAACAGATCATACGGAAATATCCAGACGTAGGTTTTCAGAGACTGCACCTGGTCGTGTAGAGCCGGTGTCGCGCTTTTTTAAGCTGCCACTAGATGGGGTATCAAATACTTTGCGTGCAGGAACGGACTCAGCCCGCGGTGCTTTCACTAGCCCTCGCCCGATACATTATAAGTATAATCGATGCATTACTGTCCGTGAAATGGCCAGGCTACATGGCTTCCCAGACTGGTTCCGTTTTAATGAAACTAAGTGGCATGGCGCGAGACAGATCGGTAATGCTGTACCGCCACCGCTTGCAAGGGCGGTGGCGGGTCAAGTTCTGATTGCTATGGGAGTTGAGCCTGTTCGACCAGACAAAAAAGTTGAACTAGGAGCTGTAGAGCTCTTACGAATGGGGGTTACTGAGGCTTCACGATACTGGGGAATAAAGAATCCTATTGGTCGGCGTGATCAAAAAAGCGGTATAAAAAAACGTAAGCAACATGAAGTGGAAGCACAGCGTCTTGAATTAGTTATTGAAAGCTAAACCGTCGAACGCTCACTATATCTATTTGGTCTATATCTGTGTGGGGAGAAAATTCGACGATCCACACAGTATTAAGATTGTCACGCCATAGGCCAATGCTACGAATTTTCAGTCCTGGTATAGGCGGTTTTTCCGATGCGTAGGTGTTGAGATTCAAAGCTTGAGACCAAGAAAGTTTATCTTGCCCCCCTTTTCCTGAAATTGGGACAATTGTTTGAATACCGTCACGATCAATACCTGCTTGCACTTCGTCAATCTCAATTTGACCATAACTGACGGACGTACGGTGGTGCCCTTGTATTGGCCATGCTTTGAAACCGAGCACAGTACTCAACAGGTCTATGTTCCGGACTCGAGTGAAAACTGCCTGTTCATCATTACCTAAGAGAGATGAAATAAACGGTGTAGTCTGGTCGATGGCAATTTCAAGTGGTGGCGGTACAAACTGATCAAAGTCGATAATGTTTTTACGTCGAGTCCGACGAAGTTTGTATAGACCCTTTCCTCGTTGCAGCCAAGTCACTGGCCCGCACTGTTCAACCTCTGCAGGGAATTCGCGTCGTGCATCGTAGGTATATTTTATGTCTGGCACATTGGCTACTTCAGCGTCAATGACACCATCAGCGACTGCTGCTCGCATGGCGACGCGTACGTGCTCTTGACTAAAATGAATTTCATATGGCATGGAAGTAGGAGTCATTCCTACAGTTAAGTGCCTGAAAAGATACACAACAATTCGGTCGTATTTGGTAAGTTTAAGCAGTGCCTCGCTCGGCATTCGGATAAGCATCTGAAGTCTTCCTTTAAATAATCTCGTTAGAGATTTCCATGGCTCGATGTGTGATCAAATTACTGAGCTGCATTCGAGCCGCATTTTCTCTATTAAAATCAATGTGTGCCTAATAATGTGGCGATGCGCCATCATTTAACGATATTTTCAGAGTCAGAACCATAGGGTTGAATGTTTTCCAATATCAGCCGGTCCTACGAAGTTCATCATTCCAGATTTTTCGAGGATGCGCTCGTAGGAAACCATCCTTGCGTCACAGTGGCCACTCGCTTTTTTCAGCCCGGGTCTCGGTCGTGTCAGTTATGCCACGCCGTTTCAGGTCGTGCAGGGCGAAGCGATCTTCCGAATTTACGTTTCCGTCTACGATCACCAAAGTGATAAAGCGTTGCCAAGCGGTGTCGAGACTCGTTTTTCGAAGCGGGCCACCGTGGATGGCCACGATGATAAAGCGCTTTGACGCCATGATCGGAATAGGCGTTTTACGGCGTTCCCATAGCCGACTCTCTCATTAAGTCGAACCATCGTCATCGCCTTTGTCTACTTTGATAAGTCTGAGTTTCCTCACGATCACATCGCCAGCGCCCACACCGAACGCTACCAGGCCGCCGCTTATCCAAGCCGCGTAGCCGGAGACTCCACCAAACATACGGTCAAGGTCCTCGACGACTTTTCCCATGGCTAGAATGCCGCCCAATCCGCAACCCACTGTCGACGCAAGCGCAAAGCGCCAGTCAAGCAAAATGCTCCGCCGTTTTGGAATAATCAAAATGTACGAAAAATAGGCTGCGAGCGCAGAGAGGCCGAGAATAAAGTAAGTGGCAAGCCGTGTTGGACTGCCGCGATCCACAGACGCATCTACGAAAGTGATCTCACGTATCCCTGCAATTCTTGCCTTAATACTGATCACCGGGTTGGCACCAGAGGTGATCACCGAGAATACGACTTTGTCCTTTGGATTAAACAGAAAAGGGGATATTGAGACATGCTTAGAGTCGACTGAAATTTTGACCGGAATTTCTTTCGGATCGGTGTAGTCAACTCGCGCGCTTACGAATTCCAACCCGTTGTTGCCTGAAAGCTCAATAGGTGATTCAAAATCTGAATTTAAGATCGGCTTCGATCCGGAGTTGATTAACTCGAAAGATGTGAAGTGTGGGTTCGCTAGCTGAACCCCGTTGAGCGTCACTTTGACATCGTAAATTTTTGCGCTAGCGAAGGGCTGCAGTGAAGATGACGAGACGAGTCGCGCGGAGAGGTCGTGTGATTGTAGGTCGAACTGCCACAAATAAACAGGAATCGCCAAACCGACAACTGCAAGCGCGGTCGCGAGAAGATACTTCCAGTCGAAACTCCGTTTCATCACTGTTCCTCAGACGATGCGTACGTCTAGAGCCGATCCGTAGGATGCTTGTTGCGTGCGTTTTTACGCGCTGCAGAAAAAGCAAAGGCCCGCATTTCTGCGAGCCTTCGTTTTGTATGGTGCCGGCACCAGGAGTCGAACCCGGGACCTACTGATTACAAGTCAGTTGCTCTACCAACTGAGCTATACCGGCGTGTGGGCGACGATTATAGCGATTGGGTTGGTTCTGTAAACCCCTGAATTCAGACTATTTTTACGCAGGCGCTGGATCAGGCTTGGCGTGAGCGGTGTCGCCGAGTTTTTAGCCGCAAAACCGAGGTGCTACGCGATCAAACCAGAATGAGCGTGAGGGCAGGATTTCTGCACCGTTCAAGCACCCATTTCACCCGTTTATGTCGTTTTGATTGGAAGCTTATGCACAACGGATGGGCGCTACGGCGGCGTTGCAGGGGATTTTGTGGACACGTTCTCATTTTGTGCGCAAAGCCCTGTTTTACCGGTTTTTTATCTATATGAACAAAAAATGACCAATGCTGTTTTTGTCATGCAATGGCCGTGGATATTGGATCCACGGGAAAACCATCAACAGAGTTATCCACAGGCTGTAAAGATTTTAAGCGCGCTCGGCCAGCAGCAGAATATTACGCGGAGTCAGCGGTGCGTCGCAGAAGGTACCGAGACGTACGACGTATCCCTGTTCGGCGAGGAAAATGGCTCGATCAAGATTCAGCCAAAGCTCCAGCGGTCGTCGGAACAGTCCGCGCAGTAATTCCAGGTTGCGAACTTCGGCCAACCGCTGCCAACCGGCGGCTTCCAGTGCCTGCCAGTCTGGCGTGACGATTGTGGATAACTCTTTCAGCGCTGCCAGGTCGCGGCAGTAATCGGCGAAGGGTTTTTCCAGCCAGGCGCTGGGCAGGGACGGGGTGGGCAGGTATTCGTCTACTCCGCGCACTTGCCGTTGCAGCAAATCGAAAGCCAGGCGTCGGGCCATGGAGGTGTCGCGCTGACGTCGGACTCTTGCACCGGCGGTGACGGTTTCGCTCATGGGCAGCGCCAGATCTTCGAGCGAGAGCTGTAGGGCGGATCGCAAGCCCGCTGAGGACAATGCCTGGTACTCGCTGCGATCGATCCGGTTGTAGCAGCACGGGGCGATGGCCATCTGCTGGCATCCGGCCGCGCTCGCCAGTTGCATCAAGCGCACATGCAGATCGCCGCAGGCGTGCAGGGCGACCGGGGTGTGCTGAGCACTTATAACGCTTGCTGCGTCTGCCGCCAGCACATCCTGCTCGACATGCAGGGCGTGCAAATGATGCCGCTGACTCAGGGCCTGACCACTGGCGACCAACGCCGGATCGTATTCAACACAGGTCAGCTGTTGCCCGGCACCCAGCAGGCGTCGGCCCAAATGCCCCTTGCCGGAACACCAGTCCAGCCAATATGTTGGCGCAGAGGCGAAAGACAAGCGGCTGGCGAAGGCTTCGATCTGCAGCCACTTGCGCCCCGGCACATCGACATTCAATCGATGGCCTGGGGTTTCCAGCGCATGTTCCGGCAACTCTCCGACTGCGCTCAGCTCAGCCGACAACGCCGCCAATGAAGCGAACGGCTCCGGCGCATCGATGAGATCGGCAGGGTGGTTATGCACAAACTCTGCATCTTCCAGCGATCGTCCACGTAGCCACGAAGCCAATTCGGGGTAGGCGGTTTCCCATGGGAGCGAAAGATGAGTGAACGGACGAGGTTTCCACAGCGCCTGATGCTCAATCAGAAAAGCATCCAGCGCGGTGAAGCGGGCGAGTAGGGCCTCGCCCGTCAGCACGTGGGAAGTTTCAACGCCCTTGGCAGGCATCGACGCGCAACCAGCGCTCCAGCAGCTTGAAGCCGCGCACCAGCACGTAGGACATCAGCAGATAGAACACGCCGGCGGCGAAGAAGATTTCCACCGGCAGGTAGGTGCGGGCGATGATCGTGCGGGCCATGCCGGTCAGTTCCAGTAGGGTCACGGTACTCGCCAGCGCGCTGGCCTTGAGCATCAGGATCACTTCATTGCTGTAGGCCGGCAGGCCGATGCGCGCCGCTCGCGGCAGCATGATGTAGAACATTGCCTTGGGTTTGGACATGCCCAGCGCTCGCGCCGCTTCGATCTCGCCGGGTGGAATCGCCTGAATCGCGCCGCGCAGGATCTCCGCGATGTACGCCGCCGTGTGCAGGGTCATGGTCGCGGTGGTACACCAGAACGGATCGCGCAGGTACGGCCACAACGCGCTGTTACGTACTGCATCGAATTGCGCCAGGCCGTAGTAGACGAGGAACAGTTGCACCAGCAACGGCGTGCCACGGAAAAAGAAGATGTAGGCGTAGGGCAAGGCGCGCACATACCACAGCTTTGAGGAGCGGGCGATGCCCAGCGGAATGGCCAGCAACAGGCCGGCAATCACGGCAATCGCCACCAGCTCCAAGGTCAGGGTCGCGCCCTGCGCCAGTTTCGGCAGCCACTTGATGATCACTTCCCAGTTCATGAAGCGCTCCTCGCAAAGCCGCGAGCGGCGCGTTTTTCCAGGAAGTGCATGCCGGTCATCGCCAGCACGGTGAGGCCCAGGTACATGACCGCCGCCACCAGATAGAAGGTGAACGGTTGTTTCGACACGGTCACGCCGATCTGTGCGTGACGCATGATTTCTTCCAGGCCGATCACCGAGACCAGCGCGGTGTCTTTCATCAGGATCATGAACAGATTGCCCAGGCCTGGCAGGGCGATGCGCCACATCTGCGGCATGATCAACTTGGTGAAGATCCGCCATTTCGACAGGCCCAGCGCCACACCCGCTTCACGATGGCCCTTGGGAATGGCAAGGATTGCGCCGCGGAACACTTCCGTGGCGTAGGCGCCGAAGCACAGGCCCAGCGCAATTACGCCAGCGGCGAAGGCGCTGAGTTGCAGGTCGGGGTTGCCGAAAAACTCACCGAGGCTGCGCATCAGGTTGACCGTACCGAAGTAGATCAACAGCACCCAGAGTAATTCCGGGACGCCACGCACCAGCGTCGAATAAGTGCCGCCAAGCCATTGCAGCGGCTTGTACGGGGAAGTCTTGGCCAAGGCGCCGAGCAGACCGAGCACCAGTCCCAGGCACAGGGCCGTCAGCGCCAGTTTGACGGTCATCAGCGCACCGGCGGCGAGGGCCGGGCCGAATCCGTAGAGGTCGATAATCATGGATTTCTTTTCAAATCGCGGCAGGCAAGGCCGGGAGCCGGCGCCGTCGGATCACGGTGCCGGTCCCGCAGGTCAGATCAATAGATGCTGAACGGGAAGTACTTGTCGTTGATCTTCTTGTAGGTACCGTCAGCGACGATTTCCTTCAGTGCGGCGTTCAGCTTCTCACGCAGTGGATCACCTTTGCGCACGGCGATGCCGATTTTGTCGCTTTCCACGACCGCGTCGCCCTTGAACTCATAGTTCTTGCCGGCGTCGCTTTTCAGCCAATCGTAGTTGGCGTACTTGTCGGCCAGGATGGCGTCGACACGACCGGAGGTCAGGTCCAGGTAGGCGTTTTCCTGGGTGTCGTAGAGTTTGACTTCGATATCGCTACCGTAGGTGTCCTCCAGCCAGGTACCGGCGAGCGTTGCGCGCTGGGTGCCGATGATCTTGCCTTTGAGCGAATCCTTGTCAGTTTTGAACTCTTTATCTTTTGGTGCGATGAACTGCAGCTTGTTCGAGTAGTACGGGTCGGTGAAATCCACCGCGCCCTTGCGCTCTTCGGTGATCGACAGCGAGGAGACCAGGAAGTCGAACTTCTTGGCGTTCAGCGCGGGGATGATGCCGTCCCAGTCGGAGGTAACCACGCTGCACTCGACTTTCATCTTGGCGCACAGGGCGTCGCCGATGTCTTTGTCGAAGCCGACCACATTGCCGCTGGCGTCTTTGTTGTTGAACGGCGGGTAAGCCGCTTCGATGCCCATCTTCAGGGTCTCGGCCATGGCACCGGCACTGAACGCGAGGGTGACGGCGGCGGCCAGGAAGACCTTTTTAAAATTCTGCATGCATGTTGCTCCGTTAGCGGTTGCTGGACATGAATTGTTTGCAGCGCGCCGAAAGCGGGTTTTCGAACACCTGCTGAGGCGATCCTTGCTCTTCCACCAGCCCCTGGTGGAGGAACACCACTTCGCTGGAGACCTGACGGGCAAAGCCCATTTCGTGGGTCACCAACAGCATGGTGCGGCCTTCTTCGGCCAGTGCGCGGATGACACTAAGTACTTCCTGAACCATTTCCGGGTCAAGGGCGGAGGTGGGCTCGTCAAACAGAATCACCTTCGGCTGCATCGCCAGCGTGCGGGCAATCGCGGCGCGTTGTTGTTGACCACCGGACAATTGCGACGGATAGGCGTGGCGCTTGTCGGCGATGCCGACCTTGGCCAGCAGCGCTTCGGCGACCTCGATCGCCTCGGCCTTGCTCTGGCCGAGCACG
>Ga0308166_1003581_pt1 | contig 13106 bp, 11 predicted proteins | sample PhyCR2_2_FD_202137 | JGI IMG/M metagenome (GOLD analysis project Ga0308166, IMG submission 202137) | Phyllosphere microbial communities from UC Gill Tract Community Farm, Albany, California, United States - DLSLCC.R2 | ecosystem: Host-associated > Plants > Phyllosphere > Unclassified | place... | reverse complement strand
TTGAATCGCATCGAGCAGGCCGATCATGCCTGCCTGTACCAGGTCATCGACTTCGACGGACGGCGGCAGCTTCGCCTTCATCTGGTGGGCGAGACGCTTTACCAACGGCGTGTGCTCCGTCAGCAAATGATTCTTGTCCGCTTTCCCTTTGACCGTGTACATGTTCTTTTAAAATTATGCCATCGCAAAACGACCCGCCAGGCGGCGGAATGCCACCGAAGCGCCCGCCAGCGGAAACGCGTCGACCACGGCGCGGCCGAGGCGCGCGGCGCGGTGCAGGTACTCGTCGGCAGGCACCGAACCCATGGAGCTCAGCGTTACTGCCAGGTAACGTGTTGCCGCTGATGACATATTATCGTATACCACCTTCGCCTCGGCTTCGGTAGCGCCGGTGACAAGGATACCGAAAGGACGACGGCCAAGATGTTGCGACAGACGCTTCACCAGCGCGTAGGCGTTGGTGATCGAGGTGGCCGACGTCGAGACCTGCACCACGATCTCGGACGACGCCATGATCGGCACCGGGAAGCTGTCGTGGTCGGAAAATTCACCGTCGACGATCACGATACTGCCGGCCGACTGCTTGACCAGCACGTCGAAAGTCTTGGCCAGGCGGCGGGCGTCATCTATCATCATTCCCGCGGAGGCGGGAATCCAAGCTTGGGTTCCCGCCTTCGCGGGAACGAAGTTGGAAGACATCTTCACCACCGAAAACCCCTGCGGCACGGTCTGGATGACCTGGTTCAGCGCGCACTCCTGGCGCGCCACCTGCAGCAGGCCCGGACTGCGGTCCACGCCCAGACGCTGGGCGACGCCGTAGTCGCGCTCGCAGGCGTCGACGATCAGCACATCGTTGCCGCTCTGCGCCAGCGAGGCGCCGAGGTTCACCAGCATGGCGCCCTTGTCGTCCTGCGGGGTCGCGGAAAGGAAAGTCACGATGCGCGGCTTGGGGCCCGCCAGCATCCGGCGCAGGCCTTCGGCCTGGTCGAAGTCAAAACTAGCCAACATACACCTCGCGCAGCGAACGGTCGTTGTTCAGGTTGCCGAGGCCGGACATCATCAGCGGCAGGTCGGCGTCGTTGAACTGGGCAGCGGCGTCGCGCTTGTTGCGGAACGCGCGGTCGATCAGCATGGCGCGGTCGGCCAGGTGCAGGTCTTCCGGGACGCGCTGGCCGTTCGAGATGTAGTAAAGATTTAACTTCTGCCGCACCAGCACGTCCAGCACGTTGCCGATCGACGCCGCTTCGTCCAGCTTGGTCATGATGCAGCCGGCCAGGCCGGTGCCCTGGTAGGCGCGCACCACTTCGTTCAGGGTCTCGTTGGTCGAGGTCGCGTTCAGACACAGCAGGCGCTGCACGTTGGCGCCGCTCTCGGTCAGCATGGCCACCTGTTCGGTCACCATCTGGTCGCGCTGCGACATGCCGATGGTATCGATCAGCACAGTGTGCTTGTTGCGCAGTTCTTTCAAGGCAATCCGCAGGTCGGCCTCGTCCTTTACGGAGTGCACCATCACGCCGAGGATTTTGCCGTAGATGCGCAGTTGCTCGTGGCCGCCGATACGATAGGCGTCGGTGGTGATCAGGGCCAGCTTTTCCGGGCCGTGGCGCATCACGCAGCGCGCCGCCAGCTTGGCGGTGGTGGTGGTCTTGCCGACGCCGGTCGGGCCGACCAGGGCGAACACGCCGCCGCGGTCGAGGATCGCGTCTTCATCGGCCATGGTGGTGATGTTGCGTGCCAGGACAGTCTTGATCCAGCGGAGCGATTCGGCGGCATCCTTGCCGGCCGGGAGTTTATCGACGAGATAGCGCGACAGGGTGGCCGAGAAGCCGGCCGCCAGCATCTCGCGCAGCACGGCGGCCTTTTGCGGCTCGCGCTGCTGGGTCGAGCCCCAGGACAGCTCGGACAGCTGGGTTTCCATCATGCCGCGCATCGCGCGCAGCTCGCTCATCATGCCCTGCATTTCGGCGGCAGCGGATTCCTTGGCCTGGGCGATGGCGGCCGACATCATCGCGGTCATCGCGGCCATGTCGAAACTCGGCGCTTCCGGCTGCGGAGCGCGGCGGTTGGCGTAGGTGTGCGGCGATGGAATCGACTGCGGGGCCGGCTCGTCGAGGTCGGGGAAGGATGGCATGGCCGGGCGGGGCGCCGGGGCGCGCATGGCCGGCTCGGCCTGGATGTCGCTGAAGCTGCGGGCGCGGTCGGCCGATGCCACCGGGGCGTCGTAGGCGCGCGGGGCCGGTCCGTCGCCACGGCCGGCTGCGTGGAGCGTGCGCACAGCCGGGGCGGCTGCCGGCGGCAGGTCGTCCATGTGGTGCAGTTGCGGGCGCGGCGCCGCCATTTCCGATTCCGGCGACGGCGAGGACAGCGAGGCGACGTCGTCGTTGTCCAGCGCCAGGATCTCGACCACACCATCTACAGGGCGGTTCGACAGGATGACCGCGTCCGGCCCCAGGGCATCGCGCACTTTGCGCAAGGCCTCACGGGAAGTCGGGGCTGTAAATTTCTTCACGTTCATCGTCGGTCTCCGCTCTTGCATCGCATATAGGGGCAATTGCCCTTGATGGATAGGATTATTGACGATGCCGTGAGGAAACCATCGGGGGAAAAGGATGGGGAAAGGGGCTTATTTCCCAGTCGAACCAAGAAACAAAGATGCGCGTAAATACAACCAGGCCGCCCGCTACCAAATTAATTGAACACAATTGTGTTGAATTGTAACAAGCGTCGTCAAATGTCGTGCTAGACTGTGTTCAATGAATTTCTGACATGGTCATGAAAGGCCTGCACATGAGACTGAGACTACCGAAGCGCGAAGCTGGCAGGACTACAAGCGTCCATGCGCACTTCTGTGAAGCCATCGATCAGAGTATTCCAGTCCTGCGCACAGCATTGATCATTGCTGGACTGGTAGTTGCCGCCACACGCGGCGGTAGGCTCGCCGATTTTCTATTTGTAACCGGCCTGCTCTTCCACTTTGCGATCTCGTTCGAGCACTGGTGGATAACAAAACGGACCCGCTGAGGGTCCGTTTTTTATTTGTCTGCTGCTGGAAAATTAGCGCAGCTTTGCGTCGACGCTCATGTCGGCATCGATACGGCTGGCCTGGCCAGCCAGCCAGCGGCCACGCACCAGGCGGCCATAAGCCAGCACATACATTACCACCTGCGCTAAAACGATCGCCATGCTTGCTTCCGCCGAGGCACCCAGCACCACGCTGATTGCCACGCAGATGGCAACTGCCGGGGCAATAACGCAGACGACTGCCGCGTTACGCTTCCAGGGACGGGCCGCATCGGAGCGCACGTGCTTGAACACAAGGCGGCGGAACACCAGGGTATGCAGGTGCAACGCATCAGGCGCACCCGGGCTCACGCCTTGGATGACCTTACGGCGATAAATGCTGAACAGGACTTCAATGACCGGATAGGCGCAGATCGCCAGCACCTGCCAAGCGTTGACAGACGGATTACGCACCAGCAGCAGCACCGCCATTTCCGACACCCAGAAGCCCAGGAAGTAGGCGCCGCCGTCTCCCAGGAACAGCCGCCCGCTTGGATAGTTTACTGCCAGGAAGCCGAGCGTGGCACCGATGCCGATCGCACCGAGCGTCACCACCAGGGTATCGTCGTGCTGGAAGCCGACTGCCGCCAGGCCCGCGGCCATGATGATGATGGTGCTGCTCGACAGGCCGTTGAAACCGTCGATGATGTTGATCGCGTTTGACCCACCGGCCACGACGATCGCCGTCACGAGCACGGCGAAGGGCGTGATCGCCAGCAGCGCATCGATGCCCCACAGGTCGAGTTCGTTGACAGTTGCACCAAGCAAGGCACTAGCAGCGACTGCGCTCAGCGCAGTCGCCGCCAAGCGTGCCTTGACGGAGACACGCTTGGTGAAATCCTCAATGACGCCGGCGAGGAAGGCCGGCAGGCCTGCTGCCACCAAGAGATAGACTTCGCGTGCGCCAATCCCGCCCGCTTTCGCGAACAAATGCTGGTAGCACAGGAAGCCGAGCACGAGACCAGCAAACACGCCTACGCCGCCAATACGCGGGACCGCCGTCGTGTGTACCTTCTGTACGCCGTCGAGGTCATGGTCGTGGGAGAGACTGCCATGCCATTTCTGGGACAGCACGATGAACAGGCATGCAGCGAAACTTGCACCAAATACTGTCAATCCGAGCTGAAAAAACTGGAATTCCAACATTAATTACTTTCCCTTATTAGTTTTGAGCTCGTCTTAACAGCACTTTCTTGAAACGTAGCGGTAGCAAATCGATAGAACACCAAAATGTTAGCACAAATCAACATGAAAATTGACTATGCGCATGGGGGTATCTGCTACTTGTTGTAGCGCAACAACCAGCTGAAAGCACCAAAACGGGGCGTTTCGAGCACCCCGTTCATATTTAATCAAGATAAAGATATTGATCAGGTAGTGCCCACAAGACTGGTAACCCGAATCGTCTTCGTCTCCGGAATCTCCGAATGCGACAGCACTTTCAACTGCGGCAGCGCCCGGCGCAGGAAACGCGACAGCAAGGTACGCAGCGGCCCCGGCACCAGCAGCACCGGCGTCAGGCCCATCGCCTCCTGCTGCTGGGCGGCGTTGGCCGCCTGCTGGACGATAGTGTCAGCCAGGCCCGGCTCGATGCCGGTGCCGTCGCCGCCGGCGTTCAGGGCCTGGACCAGCAGACGCTCGAGGCGGTTGTCCAGGGTCATCACTGAGAGTTCATTGGTACCCGGGAACAGCTGCTGCACGATCGCGCGGCCGAGGGCAATACGCACCAGCGCAGTCAGGTCGTTCGGGTCGGCGGTCGCACCGCTGTGCTCCGACAGGGTCTCGATGATGGTGCGCATGTCGCGGATGTGCACGCCTTCCTGCAGCAGGTTCTGCAGCACTTTCTGCAAGGTCGACAGCGACACGACCTTCGGCACCAGGTCCTCGACCAGCTTCGGCGCATCTTTTGCCAGATGGTCAAGAAGTGCCTGCACTTCCATGCGGCCCAGCAGTTCCGAAGCATGGGTCGTGATCAGGTGGTTCAGGTGTGTCGCGATCACGGTGCCGGCGTCGACCACGGTATAGCCCATGCTCTGCGCCTCGTCCTTCAGGCCGGCGTCGATCCAGATTGCCGGCAGGCCGAAGGCTGGATCGGTGGTCACCAGGCCCGGCAGCGTGCCGCTGGCCATGCCCGGGTTAATCGCCAGGAACTGACCGTTCATCGCTTCGCCGCTGCCGACTTCCACGCCTTTCAGCGTGATGCGGTAGGCCGAGGGCTTCAGCTCCAGGTTGTCGCGAATGTGCACCGGCGGCGCCAGGAAGCCGACTTCCTGCGCAAACTTCTTGCGGATGCCTTTGATGCGCTTGAGCAGCTCGCCGGCCTGGCCCTTGTCGACCAGCGGAATCAGGCGGTAGCCCACTTCCAGGCCCAGGGTGTCGACCGGCATGACGTCCTGCCAGGTTGCCTCTTCCTGCTCGGCCGGCGTGGTGGCGGCCGCGGCGGCGCCACCCGCGGCGCTCCCTGCCCCGCCGGCCTGGCCGGCAGCACCCGCCGCCGCGCCCTGGGCCCGGGCCGGCGCATTCTTCTGGCGCTTCTCGACCAGGTAGCCGGCGCCGAACAGGGCGCTGCCCAGCAGCAGGAACACCAGGTTCGGCATGCCCGGGATCATGCCCATGCCGCCGATGATGGCGCCGGTGATGTACATGACGATCGGGCGGCCGAACAGCTGGCCGACGACCTGGTCGCCGACGTCCTGGTCGCTGGCCACACGCGAAACGACCATACCGGCGGCGATCGAGATGATCAGCGAGGGGATCTGCGCAACCAGGCCGTCACCAATGGCCAGCAGGGTGTAGTTCTTGACCGCATCGCCGAAAGCCATGTCGTGCTGGATCATGCCCACGATCAGGCCGCCAATCACGTTGATCAGGGTCACCAGGATGCCGGCCACGGCGTCACCGTGCACGTACTTCGAGGCACCGTCCATGGCGCCATAGAACTCTGCTTCCATCGCCACGTCCGAGCGGCGCTGCTTGGCTTCCGCTTCGCCGATCAGGCCTGCGTTCAGGTCGGCGTCGATCGCCATCTGCTTACCCGGCATCGCATCCAGGGCAAAGCGCGCGCCCACCTCGGCGATACGGCCGGCACCCTTGGTGACGACCATGAAGTTGATGATGGTGAGGATGATGAAGACCACCAGGCCGACGGTGTAATTGCCGCCGATGAGGAAGTGGCCGAAGGCTTCGATCACCTTGCCCGCGGCCGCGCCGCCGGTGTGACCCTCGGTCAGCACCACGCGGGTCGAGGCCACGTTCAGCGCCAGACGCAGCAGGGTCGTCACCAGCAGCACTGCAGGGAAAGCCATGAAGTCGAGCGGCTTGACCGTGTACAGCGCGGTCAGCAGCACGATGACGGACATCGCGATGTTAAAGCTGAAGAAGAGGTCGAGTGCAAATGCCGGCAGCGGCAGGATCATCATCGACAGCAGCAGGATGATGAGGATAGGCGCCGCCAGCGCGTTACCGCGTCCCGCGATTGCCTGGGCCCAGGCCGGCAGTCTAAAACCGTTCATTACTTGATTCCCCAATTACTCTTAATGTTTTTGCGGCGGGTTTTGCTGCGAGGCCGGATTGAACGGGTCCATTTCCGGCGGCACCGGCAGCTTGTTCGGACGGTCCGGATAGTGGTCGCTGCTGCCCTTGGTGTAGGCGCGCAACTGGTAGACATAGGCCAGCACTTCGGCCACCGCCGAGAACAGGGCTTCCGGGATCTCGTCGTCGATGTCGGTGTGCTTGTACAGCGCACGGGCCAGGGCCGGGGCTTCCAGCAGCACGACCTTGTTTTCCTTGGCGATCTCGCGGATCTTGGCCGCGACTTCGTCGGTACCCTTGGCCACGACTTTCGGCGCGCCCTTCTGGCCGTCGGCGTACTTCAGCGCCACCGCGAAGTGGGTCGGGTTGGTCACGACCACATCGGCGGTCGGGACGTTGCTCATCATGCGTTTGCGGGCCATCTCGCGCTGCATCTGACGGATCTTGCCCTTGATCTGCGGGTTGCCATCCGACTCTTTCGATTCCTGGATCACTTCCTGGCGCGTCATCTTCAGCTTGTTGGCGTAGTGCCATTTCTGGTACGGGCCGTCCAGCAAGGCGATCGCACCCAGCGAAGCGACCATGATCATGAAGGCGCGCGCGATCAGGCCGCCCAGGTGGGCGGTGGCGGTGCCGAGCGGTTCGACCACCAGGCCGATCACGGCATCCTTCTCGCTCATCACCACATACCAGGCGACGGCGCCCACCAGCAGGGTCTTGGCGACCGCTTTCAAGAGCTCGACCAGCGCATTGGTCGAGACCATGTTGCCGAGGCCGTTCATGGGATTGAGCTTGGCGAAGTTCGGCATGAAGGACTTGGCAGTGAAATTCCAGCCGCCGATCAGCAGCGGCGACACCACGGCGACCAGCATGATGGCCAGCGCCAGCGGCAGGCAGGCCAGCATCACGGCGCCGATGTCAGCGGTAACGCGTTCGATCAGGGCGTTCGGATTGAAGATCTGTTCGCGGTCGAGCGACAGGCCGCGCTGCAGCGTGGAAGACAGCTTGTCGACCACGGCGCCGCCCAGCATCCAAAGGCCAGCGCCGGCAGTCATCAGGACCGTGAAGGTAGCGACTTCGCGCGAGCGGGGGATGTCGCCGTTCTTGCGTGCGTCGCTCAGCCGTTTGGCTGATGCTGGTTCGGTCTTTTCTGCGTTGCTTGCTTCCGCCATGTCCTGTTCCCGCTCTTTGGTTCAGGATGGGATTATTCCAGATGTTGCCGCAGGGCTATAGAGTGAACAGGTAGGGAAAGGCAGGCCTTTTCGTGCGCAGAGAGAACGAACTGTTAAAAAGTGTGAGCATGTTCAACAACATTTGCTGTACACTGATGTGTTACGGATAAGTGATCGAGTATTCACTTTGTCCGTTGGCATAAGGTCATCACGACCATCATTGCTGCAATTTTTCTGATTAAAGGATCAACATGAAGAAGATTATCGTTACCGGCGCAATCCTGGGTCTGCTGTCGGCACAAGCTCTGGCACAAGACACTGCAGGTTCGGCTGCTTCGAATGCAGGTAACACTGCTGCTGCCCAGACCGGCACCGCATCGACCGGCGCCGCATCGACCGGCACTTCCGGCGGCTTCCTGAGCGGCGGCACCATCGCCGGCGTGTCGACTGCTACGGCCGTCGCCATTGGCGCCGCAGTTGCTTTCGTTGCCGTTGCAGCATCGGACAACGAAACGACCACCAGCCACGCGACCACCACCCACCACTGATCGGATCGCGGGACGCTCTCCTGCGTTCTTTGCGCTACTGGTTAGCGAGAAGCGGCTCTCAAGATAACGGGAGCCGCTTTTCTTTTTTGAGTGTATTTAGCGCATGCAGCGGAGACAAGTGGAAAATTAGGTACACTTTTTTGCAGAGAGTTACCGAACAAGCAGGCTTTTGATGAAGCAAGGCAACATATAGTTGCTATAATCGCTCAGCAACAATGTATTGCTGCATTGCCCCTATTTGAAACTAAGGACTATCATGAAAAAGATCATCGTCACTGGCGCAATCCTGAGCCTGCTGTCAGCACAAGTGCTGGCACAAGAGACCGCTGCTTCGGCTGCTTCGAACGCAGGTAATGCTGCCGCCGCTGGCCAGACCGCTGGCGCAGCTGGTACCGCTACTTCGGGTGGCTTCTTTGCTGGCGCCGGCGTGGCTGGCCTGTCGACTGGCACCCTGGTTGCTATCGGCGCCGCTGTGGCCGGTATCGCTGTTGCTGCTTCGGACAACGATTCGACCACCAACCACTCGACGACCACCCATCATTAATCGGTGGCACAAAGGCGTCTTGTGCGCCTTCGCGACGATCTGGTTTCTAAGATTGTTCGCTAGTTGAAGTGAACCCCAAAAGTTGCCAAAACTTTTGGGGTTTATTTTTGAAAACCCTGCCTTGATTGTCTAAGCGACAACCCAACTGTTTCAAAACTCATATGGGATAGGCTCTACGAGCAAGCTGACTGCATTCGGCAATGTTCCCCTAAGGAGACACCGAGTCGTCTATTAGGGCTATCGATATTGCTCGGACACAAATAAAATGTTGTAATGAGCGGTTTCTTTCAGCAGGCATCGCCTCCTCTCCCCCGCAATGCACCTACGAGCACTTACCTCACTTCGTTTTTTTGCCGCCCTGATGGTGGTTTTCCATCATATGGATTTTCTGAAGAAAAGCGAAGCAGCCGAACTTGGTTTTTGGTATGAAAAACTGTTTTACGAAGGAACGATTGGCGTCACGTTCTTCTTCATTCTCTCCGGATTTATCCTAAGCTATTCTTACGGTGAGAAACTGGTAACGCAGTCGGTTGACTATACAGACTATATGTTTGGTCGCGTTGCGCGGATCTTTCCATTACATCTGCTGACGCTCTTGGCTGCGCTCCCGTTATCGCTGGCAGGCGCTATTTTGAACCCAACCAAACTGCCATCCACGCTTTTGGCCTTAGCGGCTAATGCTACGCTTATCCAAGCATGGATTCCCTCAGAAGCGGTATATTTTTCCTTCAATGGTCCAGCATGGAGTATCTCGGTCGAGATGTTCTTTTATGCATTATTTCCGCTTCTGCTTTTACTGCGTTCCCAGACACTGCTTGGACTAATAGTGCTTGTCGCGCTTTTCCAGCATGCGATACCGTGGGAGTCGTCCGGTTTTTCGCTGCATTTTGTAGCCTATGTTTTCCCGCCTTCCCGTTTGGCTGATTTTGTCACCGGAATACTGCTTTGTCGACTCTATCGGCAACGTCCAATAGTATCGTCGACGGTCGCAACGATAGCGCAGGCGGCAGCGCTATTGCTCATCCTAATATTCCTTTCAATGAAAGAAAGCGTGCCAACTGCTGCTCGGTTTGACTTGTACTATCTGGCACCGATGAGCTTCATTATACTTACGTTCGCTTGGGCAAATGGGTACTTGTCCCGCATGATCTCGAGTCGCTATCTTGTACTGTTAGGTGAATCAAGCTTCGCACTTTATCTTGTACACCAGATTGTTATTCGCTATGGGGAAAAGATTCGAATTTCCTTGAACCTGCATAGTGCGCTCACCGACGTTGCAGCAGTGGCAGCCTATATGATCATTAGTCTTGTTCTTAGTGTAGTTATTCACAGACTCTACGAGAACTCGGCACGAATTCGACTGTTAAGCGCCTTACGCAGGTGGCGTTCTGCTCGCATCTCTACTGCGGAAGCGCTTCGCTGAAAAACAAAACTGGTACTATTAAGGGTTCCCGGCAGACATCTCCTATCCGACCCGTATAAGGGTGCTTTTAGATTTTGCAAATAGTAATTTTGAAATAACGAATTTATTGGAGTCATTTTTTGAGCCACAAATACAAGTTCACAGTTTTTACTGCTGCAACCAGAAAAGGGACAATTCATCGGGTTTACGAATCTCTCTCCAAGCAGACATTTTCTGATTTTGAGTGGCTGATTGTTAGCGATGGTGGGGAGGAAGGACTGACAGATGAGGTAAATAAATTTATCTCCGTCGGAAATATTCCTATTGTATATATTGAAAAAGAAAACGGCGGAAAGCATACTGCGTACAATAGAGCTTTAAAGGCGGCGCGTGGGGAGCTATTTTTACCACTCGACGATGATGATGCTTGCACAAATGATGCGTTGGAAATCTTCAACTCCGAATGGAAGAAAATCAAGGACGACCAGAGTTTCCTTGGTATCTGTTGCGACTGCATCGACCAAAATGGTAATTTGGTGGGAAATTCCGCCCCCGAGGATTTTATAGACGCTACTGCGTTCGACCTCAGAACGAAACATAATATCCAAGGGGAAAAGTGGGGATTTGGGCGAACGGACGTGGTAAGGAACTATTTGTTCCCAGAACCCGAAGGCGTTAAGTTTGTGATGGAAGCAGTTATTCAAGAGCAGTATGCACATCAATATAAACTGAGATATATAACAAAAGCCCTCCGCGTTTATCATGTTCCCGACCTTGCAGGACAAGGTGACAACTTGAGCTATTTGACACCCAGAACCGCCATCGGGATGGCTTTTAGTTACATGTATGCGCTTAATAATGGCATTCGCCTGAGGTCTACCGTTAAAAAGAATTTCGGCCTAGTTGACATGGCAAAATTTTATGTCAATTGCTGGCGATTTAACTTAATAACGGGAAAGAGTTTTAGTGAAATTATTTCTGAGGTCAGCACTGCAAAGAACCGGGCTGTAATGATTCTTTACTACCCACTTGGAGTCGTCTTATTCAGAAAAACAGCTTCGATTTATCCTGAAGTTTATCGGGATTTAAAGAAGATCTGAGTTTCTCGGACACGGTTTAATGATTAGCCTGAAAATGACCGTGTCCAGCAGTGAAAAGCATAGTAAGGAAGTGCCGCTTGCAACGCACTGATCGTAAAATTGTAGTTCGCACAATATATTCAATAGCTTATCAACCATGTGCCGCAATTAGTCGTCGCCACCAGTGAATTGGCAGCAGCAAGTTCACGTTGACCTTCATGCGGCTTTAATGGAATGGACGCATCCTTCCTGAAACGGCATCGACGTGCCAAAGTGGATGTGTAAGCGATCCACAACCAGAAAGGAGCGTCCACCATGAAGCTTAGTGCATGCGGCATCGACTTGGCAAAATCGGTATTCCAGATACACGGTGTCGATCTTCACGGCAAGCCGTGCCTGCGCAAGCAACTCAGGCGCGCAGAACTGCTGATGTTTTTTGTGAAGCTCGAGCCATGCCTGATTGGCATGGAGGCTTGCGGCAGCGCGCACTATTGGGCACGCAAGCTGAGTGAGATGGGGCACACCGTAAAGCTGATGGCCCCGCAGTTCGTGAAGCCCTACGTGAAGACGAACAAGAACGATGCAGCCGATGCCGAAGCCATCTGTGAAGCGGTGACCCGGCCTAACATGCGCTTCGTAGCGGTCAAGACAGAGCAGCAGCAGGCGTTGCTGGCGGTCCACCGCGCGCGACAAGGATTTGTCAAGGCAAGGACCGCCCAGGCCAACCAGATCCGTGGCCTGCTGGCTGAATTCGGGATCGTCCTTCCACAGGGGCTTTGCAATCTCGGTCCCAAGTTAGCATCGCTGTCCGATGACGCTACCGGACAGTTACCCGGCAGCTTCTGTAAACTGCTGCAGCGGCTTGCCGAGAATCTGAAGGAATTGGACTGTCAGGTTGGCGAGCTGGAAAAAGAGATTCAGCTCTGGCACGCGCAAAATGAAGCCAGCCGCCGACTGGCCGAGATACCAGGAATTGGCCCGATTACCGCAAGCGCATTGGTGGCGTCGATTGGCGATGTACGCTGCTTCAAGAATGGCCGGCAGTTAGCTGCGTGGATGGGATTGGTGCCCAGACAGCACTCCAGCGGTGGCAAGCAGGTTTTACTGGGCATCAGCAAACGGGGCGACGGTTACCTGCGTGCCCTGCTGATCCATGGTGCGCGTGCTGTGCTTCGACACGCCGAACACAAGGTCGAGACTGCCACCAGTTGGCTCGGGCACTTGCTGTCGCGGCGACACAAGAATATCGCGGCTGTCGCGCTGGCCAACAAGAACGCGCGCCGGGCATGGGCACTTCTCATGCATGACGAAAGGCGGTTCCGTGCGGATTACGTCCCCGCTGGGGCGGGCACGTAATCCGCACGGCCAGGTTACCTCTCAACCGACTTCAAGGAGGATTGGCAAGCATCCTTCCACCGATTGCTCAGGCAATCAAGATGTGATGGCAAGACAGGTCAGACCGTGACCGGCAAACCCTGCGTGCAACAAGGAGCATCAAGCTCGTGGCTTTGATCAGGAGCCGGTCAGCAAATTCCATCAGGGACAGAGGCTACGCCTCGACCAAAGTCCGGATGTATGGCTGCAATCTACCTCTTTTGGACATCACGAATCGAAAGCCTGGCAAACCTGGATGCGTCCATGTATGTTGCGCAAATCAGGCTCGACCAGCGTAGCACCCGCAGGTCTGGTAGCCTGAGCGGATGAAACCAGCTCCACAGAAGTACCGCACGACCAATTGGAAGACGTACAACGAAGCCCTCAAGTCACGCG
>Ga0308166_1003580_pt1 | contig 13111 bp, 14 predicted proteins | sample PhyCR2_2_FD_202137 | JGI IMG/M metagenome (GOLD analysis project Ga0308166, IMG submission 202137) | Phyllosphere microbial communities from UC Gill Tract Community Farm, Albany, California, United States - DLSLCC.R2 | ecosystem: Host-associated > Plants > Phyllosphere > Unclassified | place... | reverse complement strand
ACGGGAGTAATAAATGCAGCTATACCCGATCTTAATCGGCATGATCATGGGCATTATTTTAAGTAGTTCCATGTTCTTATATCTTGTCGCATAATGCCAAGCCCCTTCAATGGGGCTTTATTATTTTACAGTCAACAGCCCTTCAATCCTGAAAGGATTCTTACTCAGTTTATCTCGACTCATTGACCAAGTTCTTCCAGGTATAAAACAAGGTCCAACACCTAATTTTTTCTTACCGTATTTTTGGTGCACTCCTTCTAAAGTTTTCATTAATTTTTCTTTCTTCTCAATCGTTTCAAAGTCTGTAAGTAAGTCATAGGTATGGCCAGATTTTGGCTCTAACCCCGTTAGGATTACTCCACATTTTTTATATTTCACGCCCTCTTTAAAAATCTCGCCAACCATTCGTGTCGCAGCTTTAACGAGATCCATTGCACAATCAGTTGGTTCTGAAAAACCGCCACTAATTGACTTGTTATAAAAAGGGACATTGGGGTCAAAAGGATTCGACTGCACGAAAGCAATCATGCAGCCACAAAGCAGAGATTCATCTCTTAATCTGCTACAAGCATCTTGTGCATACATACTTATAGCTTCTTTTAATTCTTCAAGTTCAGTTACGCGTGAGCCAAAAGAACGGCTGGCAATAATCTGCTGCTTGGTTTGCGGTGTATGTTCTATTTCAATACATGAAATGCCTTGGAGTTCTGCAACAGTTCTTGCCATGACAATCGAAAACTTTTTTTTCATCTCACGTGGATCTGCACAAGCCAAATCAAATACCGAGTTAATTCCCATTCCTTGTAATTTCTTACTATGTTTACGGCCGACTCCCCAAACTTCAGACACATCAATTTCAGCTAAAAAAGATTCTTTATTGCAGAGATCCATATCCACCAAATTGCACACACTATTAAATGCCGGATACTTTTTTGCGATGTGATTTGCAATTTTTGCTTCAGTCTTGCTGCTGCCAATCCCCACACAGCAAGGTAAACCTATCCACTTTAAAATTGTTATTCTCATGTCTTGTGCATAGCTGGATAGGTTAAAGTTTTCGTAGTAATCAGTTAGGTCTAAAAAGCATTCATCAATCGAGTAAATTTCTTGTTCTGATTCGGTCACATAAGTGCCTAAAACTTTATGGAAACGTCGAGACATTTCAGCGTATAGCGTGTAATTGCTTGAAAGGACAATCACGTTATTTTGCTGAACAACATCTTTGATTTGAAATAGCGGGACTCCCATTTTAATACCAAGCATTTTTGCTTCGTTGGATCTGGCAACAGCACAGCCATCATTGTTGCTTAAGACAATAACAGGCTTATCAATCAAACTTGGATTGAACACACGTTCACAACTGACGTAACAGTTATTTACGTCCACCAAAGCAAACACTTTGTTTTCATGCTTCATTTAGTTTTTCTTGTATTTTTTAAAATGAAGGTCACTACACCCCAGATAAAAAGTTCTTGGCCATCCTTTAAATGAATATCACAAAACTCTGGATTTTCAGCTTTTAACCAGTGCTCTTCAGCATCGATCATTAAACGCTTTACGGTAAATTCGTTATCAACTAAAGCAATCACAATATCGTTATGTTTGGCTTCAATACTACGATCGACAATCAGTTCGTCGTCAATATCGATACCTGCATTTAGCATCGATTGAGAGGCTACCCGGACCACGAAAGTTGCACACTCATTTTTAATTAAGTGCTCATTCATATCTATATTTTTATCTACATAGTCTTGTGCCGGGCTTGGAAAGCCAGCTGCAACTTTTTCTATTGCTAGAGGAATTGAAAACTTAGTAAACGGGGTTACTTTTTCAATATAGTCAACCTCACTCAAAGCATTGCCCTGCTTGAGATGAGGCCTAATTTTAATGATGGATGGTTCGATATTGCTCATAAGATCACCTTGATTTCGTTACACAATCAAGATGATAGTTTATTAACTGATTTATTAACAAATTCTAAAAATCATGCAGAATCAATAACAAGTCATAACCTGACGCGCTCAACTACGCATTTGATCGGATTTTCTTCAACTCTTCCTTAGGCTGTGCTAGGTATTCGTCAGGTTCCATATCTAAGAAAAAATCTCTCGCTTCAGTATTTTTACAGTTGAGCCAATCATTTCTTAGGCTATCTGGAATCACAATAATTGAGCGTTTTTCATCAGTCGGCGCGTGGAACTGAGACATAAATGGATGGTGATCGGCATTGATGGTGAGCATGGTCATTGAGCGCACTTGGTGCCCTTCTACTTTTGCATTTTCATAAAGTGCAGCAACGGTAAAAGGCATACCGTCTTTACGGTAGATCCCGTACCAATGTGCTTTGCCGTCGATATATTTTGGTTCGTAAATCGTATCGACTGGTATTAATGCAAATTGGCTGTTCTTCCATGCATGACGGAAGCTTGGTTTTTCATGGACTGTTTCTGTCCGGGCATTATAAGTTTTGCGGCAAATTTTGAGGTCTTTAGCCCAAGTCGGAACTAAGCCAAATTTGACTTGTCGCCACTCAACGTTTCCTTCGTTTGAAAATAAAAGTGGGCAATCTGCACCAGGATAAATGTCATTACTATATTCAAAGGTAGGTTCAAATAAATCTAAGAGGTGAACACGGTCTTTGGAAATTGGTTCATAGTTCGCACACATAGCTCCCCCCTTTTTTTAGATTCATAATTTATTCTGTTCCACCTGTTTGGTTTTTAGTGTTTTTTTCTGTATTACTCTTAGTACCAATGTTATTGCCAATTTGTTCAATTGCTTTAGCTGCGAGTGCACTAACATTAGTGGGTAAATCTTTAAAGCTTTCGTTAGTACCATCAATATTTCCAGCATCTTTACCAAAGAAATCAGGTATTAACTCTTTTCTAATTTGGTGTTTAGCATCTAAAGGAAGATCATCAATAAATGCATGAAGTGAAGCAAGTTTCAAATGTGTATTTTCACTATGACGCCAATGTAAGTAAGATCTATAAGCAAGACGTCCCGTGTAGATGACTGTAAGAAAAAGAAGCACTGAAATTAAAAGTCTTAAAGATAAATATAAAAATGCTGTTTGATGGACTAATTCGATTTCTTGAGACGATAAGCCTTTTATTGTTTCCTTTAATCCATTTGGATCAACATAACTTTTATAATATTTATTTAGACTAAGCCATGCTAATCTTAAAGAAGTTATAATAGAAATAAATGAAATGAAGGTCATCATATAATAAAGAGTTTTTTCTTCTTTAGCTTTAGTTTTATAAAACTTTGAAAATTCATTTTCAACTTCTACTGAAACTATACTAGTATAGTTCCCAACAACAATACCTAAATTACTCAATTTATTTTCTGTATTAGTTAATTTTCCTTTAAGTTCTTCTACCTTATTAATTACCTCTTCATCAACTTTTTTAAAGAAACCTTCTACTTCTAATTGATAATTCCTAGAAGCACTTAATACTTCATCACTTACTTTTTTTCTAGCATCACTTATGAAATTATCAATTTTTTCAGTTTGATTATATTCAAATTTTTCAATAGATTCATTTATAACTGATAGTTTCTTTTCAAGCTCCTCTAAACGAATCTTATTATTTTCCATTGATCTTAATTTATTACTTTGCCCCTTATCAGCCCAAATATTTAAAATCTTATTAGCCACACGATATAATTTTTTTTCATCTGCTGAGCTAGATTCACTTACTCGACTATAAAATCTGAGATCGACAAATACTTCTTTAAAGTAACTTAATAAGGCATCAAAAAATGAGGTAATTATCCAATATTCAGCTTTAGTAATCATAGCAATTTTAATATTTCTTAAATTTAAATTGAGCTTTTCAACAGCTTCTTCATGTTCTTTTAATTCAGTGCCATACATATATATTAAATTATGAAGAGCTATTAACCCATCTTTCAAATCCCAAAAGAATAATTTTAAAGACTCATCATTTTCAAAAAAGAATGTAAATTCAGGAATGTAATCTGTATTTCCGGTTCCAACTCTTTCATATATCGCGTTTATAATTTCAAAACTTTCACTATATAATTTATATGTATTAATTTCATGACGTGTAAACAACATTTTCTAATCCCCAAATCACGGAATTCGAACAAAATAACCTTCTGGAAGTTCTCCCATAGGCTCAGCAATACGAACTAAAAACTCAACGTAACAACGTTCCCAACTTTTCATTAGTATTCCCCTGATTTCACGGCTTTTTAATAACTTCTGTTACTGCTTTAACCATTTCTGTTGTACTTTTCATTTGGTCTGAGATTAAATTACTCATGTCTTTATGTGCTGCCCCATCAATTTCTCGACCAAAGTACTTAAGTGCAAGTTCTTTACGCACATTAGCAGCTTCCTCAGTTGGAATACTTTCCATAAAACTTGGATAAGCCTTTAACTCAACATGAGTTTGATAGTTTTGATCTGCCAATTTTTGATAGTGAGAAGATTGCTTTAGAAAATAACTAATTAGAGTAATACCCACTAATAATATAGAAGCTTTTAAAATCCAATATTCTGTAGTAGATAAACTAAATAATAGAGTAATCTTCTCTTTACCCAATAATGTAATAAGAGCTAATACTAGAACAGCAAAAATACATCTATAAAAATATTTTCGATATTTCTTTTCGAGCTTTTTATATCGTTCAACTGCCTCTTCATAAATACTCTCTGTTTCAGCATTATCTCTTTCTGCACGTTGTTTTCTAAAACCAGATAACTCACTAGCAACAGCTGCTTGAGCATTTGCCAAATACTCTTTAACTAAATGTTCAAAACCGCCCTGTGCTGTTCTAATAGTATTAAGATATGTATCAACTGCTTTTAAATCACCTATTACTCTTGCTAAATGACTTTTATCACCAGTACTAAGGTAGGCATCTTTATCATGTAAAGTATCAGCCATTAAATCCTCAATAGAGATAATAATTTTTTCATCAGCATATAAATTCTGAAAATTATCTAAATTAGGAATAATATTTCTATCGACTAAAGTTTTAATATTTTCATCTTGAATTTTGGCACTAATATCTTTTAAGTTTTCTATTATTTTTGCTCTTTTACTAATAAAATTCTGAGCTCTATCGTGCTCTTTTTTCAAAGCATCATTCGCCTTAACTTTTTGCTGATCCATTTAAACTACCCCAAAAATTATTATAAAGTCTTGACGTGTAATAGTATCTAAGCTACTGTAAAAACGCTAGATAGACATAAGTCTTTTTAGTCAGGCGTGGAAACCTGAAATTTTGAACAAGGACGCACAAAAGTCCGTCTACGGGCTATTTTTTTGCGTAAAATTCGGCTTTGCTGTTCTATGGCAGGCTGGACAGGGCAGCCTTTTGGCTGGCCGTTTCTTTGTTCACGGTATTTCCACCCCTGTTCAGTCTGTCACCATCTCGTGGAAAAGATGGTGTCAGGTTTAAACAAACTTGAACAAGGACAAGCAAATGAAAACATTCGCTTTAAAGAACTCCCCTACTCAAAATTCCGTTCTGGAACACACTCCAATTTACGATCTAGACGCGTACTTAAAGCAAAAGCGTCGTCAAAAAATATTTAAGCTCCTCAAGCGCACCTTTGAAGGTAGTTTCTTCTCAATCATTATTGTCTTAACATTTTCCATAATATCAGGCAGATAAGCGACATAGCGTGTCGCCACCACCTATATTTTCAAAGCAGATTTTAAGAAAATAGACCCATGATCAATAGACAGGGGGAGAAATGCACTCAACACTAGACGTTAAAAGCCAAAAGAAAATGACGGCCGAAGAAATACTGGAAGAAATTGAATATCCACTTGAGAACCTTCAAAACTTACTTTTTGCCTTTTCAAAAATGAAAGTCGATGATGGTTTAAAAGAACAAGAATTTAGCGCCATCATCAACACGCTACACCACCAAGTGGTCAACATTAACCGCGCGGTTCATGCCAAATGAATTAAAAGAAACCCGGCTTAGGCCGGGTTTTGCTGTTTATCAAAAAAGTCTTTCCATTCTTTCAGATAAAAATGTGATTTTTCATGATGCTGTAGTGCATAATTACAAGGTCCTGGATTTATACCAAATTGGTTGAAAAGCTCACTATCTTTTAAAAAGGAACTAAAATTTAAAAATATAGGCGAAACCCAAAATAATAAAATTTGCTCTTCTTGAAACATTGAATTTCTCAAAATACTTTTAAAGTGTTCTCTATCTTCATTAGCAATATTAGCTCTAGAAATTAATTCAGTTAAATCCTTATATATGTATAAATAAGAAATGATTGGGCTAATCGGATCATCAAATTTTTTTTTACTTATTCGATAAAAATCATCCCTCAATTCTCGAATAGAAAATGTCGTAAAAGTATGAGGATGATAACCTAAAGACTCATTGAACTCTTCAACCATCTTCTGAATCACAGACAAACCACTAATTTTAATCCTTTTCTTATTTTTATTAGATTTAAATTGATCAGAATTTTGGCTTGTGTCTTTCTCTTTTTCAATTAATTCTTCAGTAATAAAATTCAATTCAATACTATTTAATTTATCTTTCTTGTAATTTAAAAGTGAATAAAATTGATTTACAAAAATTGCATTTCTTGATTCATTAAGCTGTTCATTATGAGAGTCTTCTACAAGCTTTAATTGCTTTAAATTTGTTTCCCGTGTTTCTTTTAAAGATCTTACTTGTAACCAAGTTGAATAAGCGACAGCACATAAAGCAATTGATGAAATAAGAGCATTTAAGCTGCCATAAATATCACCTACTGCTCCAAAATTTTCACCATACTCCTTTGGATTTTTAATAATTAAATTAAAAAAAACAGAAAATATCCAAGGAAATAAGAACCATAGTGTGATCCCTAATAAAATCCAAGCCCACGGTAATTTTCTAAAGCTAAAAGAATCTTTTTGTTTATCCATTTTTTATTTCTTATTTAAATTGATTTGCATAAGTCTCAGCAATAGAGACTAACCCCGAACGCATTTCTTCACGTGTTTGACGGTACAACTGAATCAGTTTTGCTTCATCATCTGCTAGTTCACTGCTCTTTAACTCTGAAGCCCCCCACAGAATATATGCAATGTTAAACCCATGATCTTCAAGTAAATCTAACTGGTCAGTGTCTAAAGGTGCATTGTGCTTTTCATAACGCACTACCGAGTTCTTTTTAACATTTAAGATCTCAGCCAACTCTTCTTGCGTCACAATGCCCAACCGCTTACGTTCTTCTTTTAAACGTTCACCACGATTAGAAAAATCACTATTTTTCATACTTTTTCCTTAAAAGCACTTGTAAATCACCATAAATAGTACTAAATTTAATACCACTAAGTATCTAAGTACGATTTATGGTGATTTTCGCATGACTACATCAAATGTTCAAACTAAACCTAAACACACTGAACTTACTCAAGTCCGTTGGACTAAAGCTCAGTTAAAAGTCCTTAAGAAAATTGCGTATGAAAAGGACACAAAAATTGCCATCTACATCCGTGATTTTATGGTGAACCATCACCCCGAGTTACAAGAACCGCGCAAAGACGAGCAATTGTAATCAAAGCCAATTCGCAATGCTTACAAAGCTACAAACTCAAACAAAATATTCACATTCTCAAACAGTTACCAATAATCACGCGTGGTTTTAAATGTCAGTATTACAAAGACGCATTGATGACAGACTCAATCAGTTATTCAACTTTAAAAAGGTTGGCGACTGGTACCGTGAAGGTCTATGTCCTCAATGTGGGAAAAAGGAACTCTTTACCCATGCTGAAACACCACGTGTAGTGAAATGTGGTCGTTTAAATAAATGTGGATATGAAGAGCACGTAAAGGAAATCTGTGATGACCTTTTTAAAGACTGGTCTAAAGATTTCCCTCGCACACCGGAAAACCCTCATGCAGCAGCAGACGCATACCTAGTAAATGCTCGTGGGTTTGACGTATCAAAGCTAAAAGGAACCTACACACAAGAACTTTTTAGGAACGATCGCAAATATCCCGACCTAGTTACAGCAACCGTTCGCTTTAAACTTGCTGAAGGCGTTTACTGGGAACGCTTTATAGATCGCCCTGAACGCTTTGGCCGTCAAAAAGCAAACTTTATGGGGGACTATAAAGGTCTAGCTTGGTCACTAGATGATTTAGACAAGCTCTGTAATGTCCAATCAATTTGGATTACTGAGGGCATCTTTAACGCTATTGCCCTTTCACTTTCTGGACAACCTTCTATAGCCACGATGTCTACAGAAAACTACCCGGAAAAAATGCTGAAGCAAATTGCCGACCGTTGTCATGAGTTAAATCGACAAAAACCCCGCATCCGCTGGGCATTTGATAATGACAAAGCAGGCAAAAAGTCTATTCGTAAGTTTCATTTAAGAGCTGTTCAAAACCATTGGGACTCGACCGCTGCCCTACCACCTTCAGGTGGTCTGGACTGGAACGATCTTTACATGCGTGACCAGTTGCATAGTGAAAACCGAAAGACGTACAAGCACTATGGAGAGTTACACATTGCAGAAACTCCGGAGCAAGCTGGCCTACTCATCTACAACTTCAACGACGGTCGACGTAGAACCTTTTATTTCAACCATAACTATCGGTTGTATTGGTTCAATTTAGACATGGACAAATACAGCAAAGAACTCGAACGCATTGAAGCAGATCCAGACCGAGATTTTCTACTCGATAGCCAAAAACGTGAACTTGCCCTTCAACAATGTTCAGCAGTTTCTGAAATATGTAATCGTCAGCTAAACCCACTTTATTTCCAAAGAAATGAAATAACAGATGAGTCCTGGTATTACTTCCAGATCTCTACGTCAGACGACGAAATGAAAGCCACTTTTACCGCAGACCACATCTCTGCACCGGGTAAATTTGGCCCACGTTTACTGTCAGTGCACGTAGGGGCTTGGTGGACAGGCAATAACCATCAACTTTTAACATTCATGAAGCAAAACACCGAAAGGTTAAGAGAAGTGAAAACAATAGATTTTATGGGGTACACCAAAGAACATGGCGCCTACATCTTTGAAAAACATGCTGTGTATAAGGGAAACGTTATCCACATAAATGACCATGATTTCTACAAACTTGGTCGTTTAGAACTAAAAACATTGGCTGGTAGTCCATCTATCAAACTAAACCCGAAAAAAGAGTTTAAAGCGTCTTGGTGGAAAGACTTTTACCGGGTGCGTGGTGCAAAAGGTTTAATCGCCTTGGCATGGTGGACAGGCTCATACTTTGCTGAGCAGATCCGAGCAATGCACAGTTCATTTCCATTTATTGAAATTGTAGGTGAAGCCGGTGCAGGTAAATCACGCTTAATTGAGTTTATGTGGAAGCTATCTGGCCGTGCTGACTATGAAGGCTTTGACGCAAACAAATCTACCAACGTGGCGATTTACCGTAACTTTGCTCAAATCTCCAACTTACCAGTAGTACTTATTGAGGGTGACCGTAATGACCAAAATGGTAATGCGGTTGCTAAAGCCAAGTTTAGTTGGGATGAATTAAAAGATGCCTACAACGGCCGTGCAATCCGCTCTAAAGGCTTAAAAACAGCAGGAAATGAAACATATGAGCCACCTTTCCGTGGTGCCATCATGATTTCCCAAAACACCCAAATCCAAGCGTCTGAAGCGATTCTGACACGTACTTTACACATCTACTTCGACCGCAAAGGCCAATCTTTAGAAACAAAACGAATTGTCGATGAACTCGACCGTTTAGATATCGAAGACACTTGCACGTACATGACACATTGCCTAGTTAACGAAAAGGAGATTTTAGAAACCTATGCACGAAAGCTCGAGGAGCTAGAAACCGAGTTCCATAACAACGGCATTACACATACACGTATCGCGCTTTGTCATGCACAAGTTTCGGCTCTAGTTGATGCTTTGGCCAAACATGTTCTACAAGACGTGATCGACCTTGAAGAAGTGATTGCAGCAAAAGAAATGTTGCTTGCAATGGCTGAAGAAAGAGTGAATCAACTTAATGGTGACCACCCTCTTGTTGAACAGTTTTGGGATGCTTACGAATACCTCAACAGTAGCCGTAGCCCTGCTTTCAGCTTGAACCATTACGAGGTAGATGCCCAGCAAGTGGCTATCAATTTAAACGAGGTTTACAAGGTCGCAGCGCGAAATTACCAGGTACTTCCCGACATCAAAGAAATGAAAAATTTACTACGTAACAGCCGTCGTTATAAGTTCATCGAAATGAACAAAACAGTGCGTTCAAACAAATACCCAGCCGATGAAGTAAAGAACGTAACTGGTGAAGACACCAGCAACCTAGATCGTTCTCACACAGTGAAATGCTGGATCTTTACTAACCCAAGCTATGGAGCACCACAAGCATGAATACAGAAGAATTAAGCCCAAATGCTTTACCCTTTGTAGATGAAGAAGAAAACGACCTACGTTTGGTTACCCCAACACATCCAATCGCACATGAAGCCTATGCAGCAGTTAAAGCCATGCGATGTGATTACGTCAGAATCATTGCTTCAAGCTACCAGAAATCACCGACAGAAACGGGTTACTTCATTTCTGGCATATTCCCAAGCAATGCTGACCGAGGCTTAAACCGTGAAGAATGGATTTCAACTTTTGAGAGTTTAAAGGGGTAAATATATGGATGTGGAGGTGTTATTAGAAAAAGTGCTTCGTAAAATTTTAAAGCAAATTGATGCTAAACCAATTATCCCAATTGATTGTCAATTGTGGGATGAACAAGACATTGCTAGTTATTTTAAATATTCACTGGACTACACTAAACGTCACATTATTAGTAATGCAAACTTTCCACCAAGTCGTGAATTACCGACTTCAGCTAATGGTGATCGGACTGTTCCACGGTGGAAAGCTACTGATGTGATTAGCTTCGGAATGGCTTTTGATAAAGTGAATGTTAAGTATTTTAATAAATAAAAAATTTAAACAATGCATCTTAATTTTTTTTTATACTAAGATGCATTAAAAAATGGAGGGGAAATAACTAATGCTTTTAGAAAAAATTCGTAGTGTTCAAATAAATTTATTAGAAATTGTGACTGTTATCTTTTTTCTAGCCCTTGGATATTGTCTTTTTTATAAATATTCATTTTATAACGCATTAGGAATTCCTTGGTTTATAGCAAATATAACACCACAATTCTTATTTTTGACTTCCCTAAAATTACTTTTCATAACTATAATCTTCAGTCTTTTAGGGTACTTGTTTGCAAGTATTGGTAATACTCTAAATATAAGAAAAATAATTTATTTGATATTTTTAGTTTTATTTATCTTAATGGGTATCTTTTATCAATATACGATTCAATCAAATAAACAAATGAGTTCAACATTTTATTCAGTAAGATACTCTGATATTTTCTATTGTTTCTACATATTTTCGTGTGGACTTTTATCCACACTATTTTATAAAGTAATCAAGAGCAAAGATCCCAATAATGAATTTAAAATAAGTACAATCAGTAAAAAAATTAAAATATTTGCACATTTATTTATAGTATCAATGGGGTTGATTCTTTTATTACAACCTATTTATTTCGGACTATTAGAGGCAAATAATATATTACAAAATAGACAAACATCTTTGAATAAAACAAAATTAAAGAGCCTTAACCAAGATTGGTATGTTATTGAAACAATGGGTGAAAAATTCCTTCTAATTGATAACAACAATAAAATAAAAATAATTGAATATAAAGATATCGAATATATTCAAAGAACAGAATAGTTATATCTAAATTCAAAGTAATAATTTGCTTAAACCTATTGAGAGATTCAACTCATCTAAAATTTCATCATTAGTTGGGTTGTAATAAGTCAAAGCTTGCTTAGGATCCTTCCATCCAAAAATCTTACACAAGGTCAGCGCATTTTTAATACGTTTGGCCATGAGTGAAGCAGCTTCATGTCGTGAATCATGAAAAGTTAAATCAGCATTTTCCAATCCAGCTTTTTTCCGTGCTTTTCTAAACAACGCATCACGTGAAGAGTCAGAAACAGTAAATACTTTTGGACTTCCCTTTCGGTTAATTTTCAAAGCTAACGTCCACAGCTGTAAAGCGAAATCATCTAAAGGTACTTTTCTGGCCATACCATTTTTAGTTTTATCTAACTGGACATAACGCTTAGACAGAAAAACATGCTCAGGTAAACGGTTTACAATCTCCCCGGATCTCATACCCGTGGCCATAGCAATAAGCCAAATCAATCCTACTTCCTGCATTTTTGTAGCTGGCACTGTTCCAGGCTTATATTTTAAAGCCGTTAAAATAGCCTGCAGCTCTTCAACTTCTGTCCGGCGTTCACGGTGAGCGGGCTTTTTGGGCTTCCGAATGTTCTCAACAGGGTTTATTTCTATCCATCCTTTATCTTTCCGGCACCAGTTAAAGAAAGAAGACAGCGTTGAATAGTCTCGTAATATGGTTGACGCCTTCAAAGGTTTAATCGTGCGTTGAGTGACAGCACTCTCCCATTGCTTTAAAAACTCACCTTTATAAGCACTTAATGGCCATTCAGTGTTAGGTAAATTATCCTGGTAATAGCGAATCCTTTGCATTTCTTTTTTTCCAGTAGCTTTAAATCTGGAAACTTCTTCTGAGTATCGCCCCAGTGCTTCACGCATCGTAATAACTATTTTATTTTTAAGAGCCTTTTGAGTGGCATCATTTAAAATCAGATCTCGTTCTTTTTCTTTAGCCCAGCGTTTAGCTGCAGCTTCAGACTCACAAATTTTCGTAGGCCTTGTATTTTTATCAAAGCCAATCTCAACACGCCATTTACCGTTTTTGGTCTGATAAATAGATCTGTACATTTTACTCCTAAACTTGTGTGGGTAACGTGTGGGGTCTTATACCGAATTATCCCGAAAAATACCGTTAAAAAACATAAACGCCAGAAACGACAAAGCCCCAAGCCTTTGATATATAAGGCTTGGGGCTTTGGAGAATCTAATAGATTCTGAATCTGGTCCCGAGGGTCGGACTCGAACCGACACGTCATCTCTGACAGCGGATTTTGAGTCCGCCGCGTCTACCAATTTCACCACCTCGGGAGAGGAAGTATGTTTGTGTTGCGTATA
>Ga0308166_1003578_pt1 | contig 13114 bp, 11 predicted proteins | sample PhyCR2_2_FD_202137 | JGI IMG/M metagenome (GOLD analysis project Ga0308166, IMG submission 202137) | Phyllosphere microbial communities from UC Gill Tract Community Farm, Albany, California, United States - DLSLCC.R2 | ecosystem: Host-associated > Plants > Phyllosphere > Unclassified | place... | reverse complement strand
GGAACTGCTCATCACGCGCGTCGGCGTGCTCGGCGCGCTGTACGTCCTCGGCTTCGAAAAGAGCGTCATGGACGTGTACATCGTCGTCGTCGGGTTCCAGGCCGTGTTCAACCACGCCAACGTCCATTTGCCGTGGGGGCCGCTGAAATACGTGATCGTCACGCCGGATTTCCATCACTGGCACCACTCCTCGGACGACGTCGCGATCGACAAGAACTACGCGGCGCACTTCGCCTTCATCGATTACGTCCTCGGCACGGCCGTGCGCGGCCAGACAGGCTTCCCGGAAAAATACGGCGTCGTGGGCGACTATGTGCCGGACGGGTTCACCAAACAGCTGATTTTTCCGTTCCGCTCGCAAAAGAACGATTGAAGGAGACAGGGATGGGAGCGCACAGCCCGCACACGGACGTCCCGGCCGTCCGGGACGCCGACAACGAGCGACCCATTCCAACGGCGTGGCGGCCGGTCCTCGCCGGCATCGTCGACGCCTTCGCCGCGCATGACTACCGTCTCGAGCGGGGCATGCCGGGCGTCGTGCCGGTATCGGGCGCAACGGCGACGCAGATCCGCGAGGCCATCGAGGATTACGGCGACGCGCTGACGGCGCTGCCGGACGCGGCCTGGGAGACGTCGGCCTGCATCTGGACGGGCGACCGTTGGGATGCCCTGGTCGATCTCTGGACGGAATACGACGGGGCAAGCGACCTGGCGCTGCAGGTGCGCGTCGTCGGGACCGATGGCGAATATGTCTTCGACGTGCACATGGTGTACGTGCCGTGATGGGGGCGGAACGATCGGGCCGCCACCCGGTGAGGTAGCGCGCCGCAGGGCGGCGGGCGTATCGAGCGATAGCATTTTGTCTACCATCGGCGGCCGTCACGTAGTCGAACCGGTCGCATCCCCGCAACCGCCCCCTGTCGATTCGCGCGCCGCTCCGGTATCATGACGGCATGAGTGAGATTTCTTTCCAACCGTTCGTCATTGGCGTCGCCGGCGGAAGCGGCAGCGGCAAGTCGACGGTGTCCCAGCAGGTCCTCGCGTCGTTCGGCGCCGACATGGTGTCGGTCGTGATGCAGGACGATTATTACCGCGACCAGTCCGACCTGCCGCCGGAAGTGCGGCGCAAGCAGAATTACGATCATCCCGACGCGTTCGACTGGCCGCTGCTGCTCCAGCACGTGCAGGCGCTGCGCAACGGCGAAACGATCGCGATGCCCGAGTATGATTTCACGATCGACAACCGGTCGCACAAGACCATTCCGGTCCGGCCGGCGCCGGTCATCGTGATCGAAGGGCTGTTCGCCCTGTACGACGCGGATCTGCGCGACATGATGTCGCTAAAGATCTTCGTCGACACGGCGCCGGACGTGCGCTTCATCCGCCGCATGCAGCGCGACATCGCCGAGCGCGGCCGCTCGATGGAGAGCATCGTCAACCAGTACATGGGCACGGTCCGGCCGATGCACAAGCAGTTCATCGAGCCGACCAAGCGCCGCGCCGACGTCATCCTGCCGCACGGTGCGAACGGCCCGGCGGTCGACATCATCACGACCAAGGTCGCGAGCGTCATCGGCCAGCTGAAGCGGCCCTGAGCGCGCGGCGGGCGCGCGTTGGCGCCGTTCGGTGGTAGGCTGCACGGACTTGTAACCAGTCCCCGACGGGAGCCAACGATGACCATCAAAGTGTACCGCTATGCGCAGCACCCGGTTGACCATGACGAGACGCTGTCCCACGGCTATGCGACCATGGATTTCATCGTCCTCAACAAGCTGACCGCCGTGCCGGACAGCGACATGGACGTGGACCCGGCGCATGTGGCCGAGGACGGGCGCTACCTCGGTCTGAACGGCAAACCGGGCTGACGCGCCGCCCGGGCGCCGGTGGAAATGTGCGCATTTGTGGGGCTGCCGTTCTGGTAGCGTAACGTTGCGGTAGCAAGACCGCACCGTTTTCCACCACGCACAGGGGACGTCGACATGCGACACACGAACCACACGGGACATCGGGCAGGACATCGGCCGCGGACCGGCACGTCCGCAGCGGGCGCGATCGGCAGACTGGGGTGCATGCTCGCCATCGCCGCGCTGTCGGCGGCGACCGCGGCGTCGGCGCAGGCCGGGCCGGTCGAGACGGCGGTAGACGCCGCCGGACCTGCCGGGCCGCTGAAAGGCGTCCTGCTCGCCCCGGGCGCGGCGGCGCCCGTCGCCCTCATCATTCCCGGGTCCGGCCCCACCGACAGGGACGGCAACAGTCCGCTCGGGGTGCGGGCGTCGACCTACAAACTGCTGGCCGCCGATCTGGCGGCGCGCGGCGTGGCCACCGTCCGGATCGACAAGCGCGGCATGTTCGCGAGCGCGGCGCCCGGCGTCGACGCGAACGCGGTGACGATTCCCGATTACGTCGCGGACGTGCATGCCTGGGTCGCCAGCCTGCGGAAACGGACCGGCGCCCGCTGCGTGTGGCTCATCGGGCACAGCGAAGGCGGACTCGTGGCGATGGCGGCCGCGCAGGACGACCCCGACGTCTGCGGCCTCGTGCTCGTGGCGACCGCCGGCCGCCCAATGAGCGCCGTCTTGCGCGACCAGCTGAAGGCCAATCCGGCCAATGCGCCATTGCTGGACGGCGCGCTGGGCGCGATCGATGCGCTGGAACACGGCCGGCGGGTCGATACCGCCGGCCTGCATCCGGCGCTCCAAGCCCTGTTCGCGCCGCAGGTGCAGGGTTTCCTGATCAGCGCGTTTTCCTATGATCCGGCAGGATTGTTGAAAGCCTATCGCAAGCCGGTGCTCGTCGTGCAGGGGCAGCGCGACCTGCAGGTGAGCGAAGCGGATGCGCGCCTGCTCCAGCAGGCCGCGCCGCAGTCGACGCTCGTGCTGCTGCCCGGCGTGAACCACGTGTTGAAGGCCGTCGCGTCCGACGACCCGCGCGCCAACCTGGCGACGTATGGCGATCCGGCGCTGCCGCTCGCGCCTGAGGTCGGCCAATCCATCGCGGCGTTCATCGGACGGGGCGCGGCGAAGTAGGGCAGCGCGCCGGCGGCGATCAGTGCGGCCTGCCGGCGTACAGGCCCACCAGGTCGCGCTGGCCGAACACCCGGTCGGACTTGTCGACCTGGGCGCGAATCAGTTCGTTCAACACGGCATGCTGCTTGCGGCGCTCGCGGTCGGAGGCGACCAGCTTGCCGTCCCAGTCGTACAGCTCGCGCCATTCGCATTCGTCGCAATTGCCGCCGTTGTACATGTCGGCCAGGATGTAGCGTTCGTCCGTCTGTGCGCGGATGCAGGTCAGCGCGCCGATCTTCTCGTCGATCCCGGGCGGTGCGCCCTTGTCGGCATCCGGGGCCGGCGCGAACGCGCGCACGGTCTTGGCGTCCCCGGTCGCGCGGTCGGCGACGGTCAGCGATTGCTTGCTGCACATGAGCATGGCATCGTCCTGTGCGCCGCTGCAGGTCGCCTCCACCACGATGGTGCGGTCCTCGCATTCGAGACTCGCCTTGCGCTGGACGGTGATGGTGTCGGCGGTGGCGGCAGGAAGCTCGGGCGCGGCAGGCGGCGACAGCGCCGCAGCCGGCGCGGATGCCGTCGCGACGACGGGTTGCGCGGCGGGTGCTGCCGGCGCTGCCGGCGCGTCCGGTTTGCCCGAGCAGGCTGCGAGCGTCGATGCGAGGAACAATCCAAACAGGCGGTACGAGATCATGGGATGGGTCGACAGGTCGGTTTAACGAACGGGTTGAGCGGCACTGATCCGCCTGATGCAGGACTGGGCGGCGCCGCGCCGCTCCGGCGACTGGATGCGCGCCACCGCCTCCTCGAACTGCCTGCGCAGCGGCGCCGTCTTCTTCATGCTCATGAAAACGGAGAGAGGCGAACCGAGTTCGGTATCGAAATAGCCGGCGCACCCCGCGTGCTGGTCGATCAGGGCGGCGCAGCCGGAGACCTCGGCGAGTTCGGCCATGCGGCCGTCGTCCACCCGGCGCGCGGCGACCCTGGCGAAGACCTTCGGCTCGCCGACCTTGGCGGCGTCGGGGCCGAGGGCCGCATCGAACGCCTTGTCGAGGACCTGGGAGACACCTTGCACCACGCTGTACGGCACGTTCTTCGATGACGCGTCGGTCACGGGACACGCGTAGCCTGCGCGCGCGGGCGTCGGGGACTGGGCGTGCGCCGCCGTGGTCGCGGCGAACATGACCATGGCTGCGGCGAGGACGGCTGGATGACTGGATTGCTTTCGATGAGACACGATGTACGCGACGCGAGGCGCCGGCCGGACGTAAAGTCGGGATTTTACCAAGCGCGCACCGAACGATTCAATCGGCGCTTCGGTGCCCGGCCTCGCTACCCGAATTGCATGAAGGTGCTGGACACACAGACAATTCCCTAACGCTTACAATGCCCAAGGTCCGCGCGAGGCGCGCTTACGCATCAGGGTCATTTGGGAGGATCGCATGGCGAAGAAGGATGTACCGGGTATCGGCGAATACGGAGGACCGGCCGGCGGCTGGGGCGCGCTGCAGGCCGTGGCGAAGGCGATCCGCGGCCAGATGGGCACGCGCGACACGCCGATCCTGCTGCAGGTGAACCAGCCGCAGGGCTTCGACTGCCCCGGCTGCGCATGGCCCGATCCGCGCGAGGGCTCGTCGTTCGAATTCTGCGAGAACGGCGCCAAGGCCGTGTCGTGGGAGGCGACCAACAAGCGCGTGACGCCCGACTTCTTCGCCGCGCACACGGTCGCCGAATTGTTCCAGTGGGAGGACTTCGCGCTCGAGTGGGAAGGGCGCCTGACGCATCCGATGAAGTACGACCCGGCCACGGACCGCTACGCGCCGATCGCCTGGGACCAGGCGTTCGCCGAGGTCGGCGCGCACCTGCGCAGCCTGCCGGATCCGGATATGGCCGAGTTCTACGCGTCCGGCCGCACCTCGAACGAAGCGGCGTTCCTGTACCAGCTGTTCGTGCGCGAATTCGGCACCAACAATTTTCCCGACTGCTCGAACATGTGTCACGAGGCGACCAGCGTCGGCCTGCCGCAGTCGATCGGCGTCGGCAAGGGCACCGTCACGCTCGAGGACTTCGATCACTGCGACGCGATCTTCTCGTTCGGCCACAACCCCGGCACGAACCACCCGCGCATGCTCGGCACCCTGCGCGAGGCGCGGCTGCGCGACGTGCCCATCGTCGTGTTCAATCCGCTGAAGGAACGCAGCCTGGAGCGCTTCAAGTCGCCGCAGAGCCCCGTCGAGATGACGGTCGGGAAGGCGGTGTCGATCGCGACGTCGTACTACCAGGTCAAGGTCGGCGGCGACGCGGCCGTCGTGCAGGGCATGATGAAGGCGCTGCTGGCGCGCGACGCGGCCGAGCGCGCGCAGGGCGGTGCCGGGCTGCTGGACCGCGACTTCATCCGCGACCACACGGCCGGCTTCGAGGAACTGGCCGCGGACCTGGACGCGATCTCGTGGGCCGACATCGAAACCGTGGCCGGCCTGGCGCGCGCCGACATCGAGGCCGCGGCCGACGTCTACGCCAAGGCCGAGCGCGTGATCATCTGCTACGGCATGGGCATCACGCAGCATCGCCACGGCACGTCGAACGTGCAGCAACTGGCCAACCTGCTTCTGCTGCGTGGGAACATGGGCCGCGAAGGCGCCGGCATCTGCCCGCTGCGCGGCCACTCCAACGTGCAGGGCGACCGCACGGTGGGCATCACGGAAATCCCGAGCAAGGCATTCCTCGACAGCCTGCAACGCGTGTTCGGCTTCGAACCGCCGCGCGGCAAGGGCCATGCGGCCGTCGAGACGATCGAGGCGATGCGGGCAGGGCGCTCCAGCGCGCTGGTCTGCCTGGGCGGCAACCTGCCCGTCGCGATGCCCGATCCGCAGGCGTGCTTCGAGGCGATGAAGAAGCTCGACCTCTCCGTGCACATCGCCACCAAGCTGAATCGCTCGCATCTGCTGGTCGGCAAGCACACCTATCTGCTGCCGTGCCTGGGCCGCACGGAACTGGACGTGCAGGCGACGGGGCCGCAGTCCGTCACGGTCGAGGATTCGATGTCGATGGTGCACGCGTCGCGCGGCTCGCTGCCGCCGGCGTCGCCCGACCTGAAGTCGGAACCAGCCATCGTCGCGGGCATCGCGCGCGCCACCTTGCCGGCGTCGAAGGTGGACTGGGAAGGGTTCGTCGCGGACTACAGCCGCATCCGCGATGCGATCGAAGCCGTGTTCCCGGACTTCAAAGACTACAACCAACGCGTCGCCAGTCCGCGCGGCTTCCGCCTCGACATCGCGGCCAGCCGGCGCGAATGGCGTACCCCATCGGGCCGCGCCAACTTCATCGTGGCGCCGCGCGACCAGCGTCCGCTGGCGCGCCCGGACGCGCAGCACGTGCTCGTGCTGACGACGGTGCGCAGCCACGACCAGTACAACACGACGATCTATGGCAAGAACGACCGCTACCGCGGCGTGACGGGCCGGCGCGACGTCGTCTTCCTCAACGCGGCCGACCTGGCCGAGCGGGGACTCGAACACGGGGACCTCGTCGACGTCGAGGCGGTGGCGGCGCAGGACCACACGACGCAGCCGCGGGTGCTGCGCGGTTTCGTGGCCGTCGCGCACGATATCGCGCGCGGCGCGGCGGCGGCCTATTATCCGGAGGCGAACGGACTGGTGTCGCTGGCGAACTTCGATGCGAAGAGCGGCACGCCGTCGTACAAGTCGGTGCCGATCGTGATCCGGCGCTCGGCCGGGCCGGTAGAGGGCGAGCGGCATGCGGGGGCGGTGCCGCACGGGATGTAATCGGACGGCGGCATGGCATCCACGTCGTCCCTGCGCAGGCAGGGACCCAAGTATTGTACGCACTGCGATAGCGCGTAGAACCTGGGCCCCCGCCTCCGCGGGGGTGACCGTTAAAGCTGACGGTCAAAGCCGATGGCTCAAACGCGGACGGCTGCCATCAACCCTTGATGAACGCGAGAATATCCGCGTTGATGACATCCGCCTGCGTCGTCGGCATCCCGTGCGGGAAACCCTTGTACGTCTTCAGCGTGCCTTTCTGCAGCAGCTTGGCCGACAGCACGCCGGAATCGGCGTAGGGCACGATCTGGTCGTCGTCGCCATGCTGGACCAGCACCGGCAGCGTGATCTTCTTGAGGTCTTCCGTAAAGTCGGTCTGCGAGAACGCGACGACGCCGTCGTAGTGCGCCTTGGCGCCGCCCATCATGCCCTGGCGCCACCAGTTCTGGATCACGCCTTCCAGCGGCTTCACGCCCGGACGGTTGAAACCGTAGAACGGGCCGGACGGCAGGTCGCGGTAGAACTGCGCGCGGTTCGTCGCCACCTGCTGCTGGATGCCGTCGAACACGTCCTTCGGCAGGCCGCCCGGGTTGGTCGCGGTCTTGACCATGATCGGCGGGACCGCCGCGATCAGCACGGCCTTCGCTGCGCGCGCCTGGCTGTGGCGCGCCAGGTAGCGCACGACTTCGCCGCCGCCGGTCGAGTGGCCGACGTGGATCGCACCCTTCAGGTCCAGGTGCTGGACGACGGCCGCCAGGTCGTCGGCGTAATGGTCCATGTCGTGGCCGGTGCCGACCTGCGTCGAGCGGCCGTGGCCGCGGCGGTCGTGCGCGATGACACGGAAACCGCGCTGCACGAAGTACATCATCTGCGCATCCCAGTCGTCCGAGCTCAGCGGCCAGCCGTGCGAGAACACGATCGGCGTGCCGCTGCCCCAGTCCTTGTAGAAGATGTCGACGCCATCTTTCGTGCGTACCGTGTTCGTCGTCATGCGCGCGGCGCCGCCTTTCGCGTCGGCCGGGGCCGCCTGCGCGGCCGGTGCGCCCGCGATGCCCATCATGGCCAGCGGCAGCGCGGCCGCGCTGCCGGCACCGCGCAGGATGTTGCGGCGTTTTCCGTCGATGCCCTCGGAGGTGTGATCGTTTTTCATTTTTTTCCCTTATTGTTGGAGACTTGGGTGAACCGGTGTTCACCCGCTACGATGCCGCAGGCGGACGGCAAAATCTACTCGCCAGAAGACAGGGCCGGGCCGATTTACGCGGCCGCCGGCGCCGGCTCGATCGCAGGCCAGTCCAGCAGTACGAGCCAGCCGAGCAGCGCCAGCGCCGGCAGCAGGCACCAGAAGCCGAACACCATGTACGCGCTGCCGCCGGCGATGCAGCCGGCCGCGAACGCCACCACCGGCCAGAAGAATTTCGTGAAGCGCGTCCTGACGGCCGGCGTGGCACGGCCGCTGGCCATGTCCGTCATGTCGATCAGCAGTTCGGTCACGTTGCCGGTCATGACCGTCGTCGGGGCGATGCTGCCGAAGCGCAGCTTGCCGGCCGCGTTCTGCACGCCCATCGCCGCGGCGCCGAGCATGCCGCACACGAGCACCAGCGGCGCCGTCGGCCCGGCGAGCGGCGTGGCGGCCACGCCCGCCGCCATGAACGCGGTCAGCAGGGCCAGCTGCATGCCGAGCAGCGGCCGCGCCGGATTGTTGCCGAGGCGCGCGCAGCGCACGTCCATCAGCCGGGCCACCACCACGCCGGCGGCGAACGACGGAATGGCGAGGAATTTCAGCGGCAGCGCGTTGTGGTGCGTGGCGCGCGCCAGCTCGCTGCCGATCAGGACGAAGTTGCCCGTCACGTGCGCGGTAAACAGGCCGTACAGCGCGACGAACGCCGACGTGTCGATGTAGCCGGCCAGCAGGCCGAGCCCGACGCCGAGCGCCAGGTCGCTGGGTTTCAAGGTCATCGTGGCCTCCTCAGAACGCGAAGCAGCTGCAGCCGAACGCGCCCCAGAACGCGCTGAAGTCCGACACCGGCACGTCCGACCGGCGCGCGCGGTCGTGCGCGTGCGCGTGCACGCCGCAGGCGCCGGCGCACTGGTGCGGCAGTTTCGCCAGCGCGGACGCAGGTTGCTGCGCGGGGCGGTAGTGGCCCGGCACCTGCGCCACCGGCGACCACTCGGGCAGCACGGGCAGCGCCGGCGGCGACAGCTCGCGGAACGGGCCCTGGCCGAACACGATGCGCCCGCCCACGACCGTCAGCACCGATTCGATGGCCTTGATCGCTTCCTCGTCGACGCGGAAGTAGTCCGCCGACAGCACGGCGAGGTCGGCCAGCATGCCGGCCTGGATGCGGCCCTTCTGGCCGTTCTCGCTGGAGAACCAGGCGCTCCCCGCGGTCCACAGTTCGAGCGCCGTGTGGCGGTCGAGGCGCGCGCCCGCGTCGTACAGGCGCAGGCCGCCGACCGTGCGGCCCGAGACGAGCCAGTACAGCGCCGTCCACGGGTTGTAGCTGGCCACGCGCGTCGCGTCGGTGCCGGCGCCGACGGCCACGCCGGCATCGAGCATGCGCTTGATCGGCGGCGTTGCCTCCGCGGCCTTGGCGCCGTAGCGCTCGACGAAGTATTCGCCCTGGAAGGCCATGCGGTGCTGGATCGCGATGCCGCCGCCCAGCGCCTTCACGCGCTCGATGTTGCGCGGGGTGATGGTCTCGGCGTGGTCGAAGAACCAGCGCAGGCCGGCGAACGGGATCTCGCGGTCGACCTTTTCGAACACGTCGAGCATGCGCGAGATCGACTCGTCGTAGGTCGCGTGCAGGCGGAACGGCCAGCGGTTGGAGACGAGGTGGCGCACCACCTGTTCCAGCTCGCCTTCCATCCCGGCCGGCAGCTCCGGACGCGGTTCCAGGAAATCCTCGAAGTCGGCGGCCGAGAACACGAGCATCTCGCCGGCGCCGTTGTGGCGGTACCAGTCCGTGCCCTGGCCCGGGCTGACCATGTCCGTCCACGTCTTGAAGTCGTCCAGCTCGCGGCCCTTGTTCTGGGTGAACAGGTTGTAGGCGATGCGCACGGTCAGCTGGTCTTGCGCGGCCAGCTGTTCGACGACCTGGTAATCCTCGGGGTAGTTCTGGAAGCCGCCGCCGGCGTCGATGGCGCTCGTCAGGCCCAGGCGGTTCAGTTCGCGCATGAAGTGGCGCGTGGAATTGATCTGCTGGTCGAGCGGCAGTTTCGGTCCCTTGGCCAGGGTGGCGTACAGGATCATCGCGTTCGGGCGCGCGATCAGCATGCCGGTCGGGTTGCCGTTCGCATCGCGCACGATCTCGCCGCCCGGCGGGTTCGGCGTGTTCTTGTCGTAGCCGACGGCGCGCAGCGCGGCGCGGTTCAGCAGGGCGCGGTCGTACAGGTGCAGCACGAATACGGGCGTGTCCGGCGCGGCGGCGTTGAGTTCCTCGATGGTGGGCATGCGCCGCTCGGCGAACTGGAACTCGTTCCAGCCGCCGACCACGCGCACCCACTGCGGGTTCGGGGTGCGCAGCGCCTGCTCGCGCAGCATGCGCAGCGCGTCGGCCAGCGACGGCACGCCTTCCCAGCGCAGCTCGAGGTTGTAGTTCAGGCCCCCGCGGATCAGATGCAGGTGCGAGTCGTTCAGGCCCGGGATGACGGTGTGGCCGTCCAGGTCGACGACGCGGGTGGCGGCGCCGCGGTGGCGCATCACCTCTTGCGCTTCCCCGACGGCGACGAAGCGGCCGTCGGCGATGGCGACCGTGTCGGCCTGCGGATTCGAGCGGTCCAGCGTGTGGAACCGGCCGTTCGTCAGGATCAGGTCGGCGATGGCGGGTGTGTTCATGGAATTCTCCTTCGATATGGATGGTGTGCGGGGCGGGCTGTCACCGTGTACGGCTGTACTGCAGGGGCGACAGGCCGACGCGGCGCCGGAAGCTGCGGCAGAAATGGCTCTGGTCGGCGAAGTGCAGCAGCATGGCGATCTCGCAGACGCTGTGGCGGCGGTCGGCGAGCAGCGTGCGGGCGTGCTCGATGCGGCGCCGCATCAGGTAGCGCATGGGCGGATCGCCGGTGGCAGCGCGGAACAGGCGCGAAAAATAATGACGCGACAGGCCGGCATGGCCGGCCAGGTCGGCGAGGGTCAGCGGTTCGGTCAGGTGGTCGTCGATGTAGCGGCACACGCGCGCTACGCTGGCGGCAAGCGGGATCTCAGGCATGGTCGCGGGTCGGTGTGGGCGTCAGCGCGGCGGGCGCGCGCACGGGCAGCACGATGCGGAACAGCACGCCGTGCGGTTCCAGCGGCACGCATTCGATGCGGCCGCCGTGGGCCTCGACGATGGCGCGGCTGATCGACAGGCCCACGCCGGTGCCGTGCGCCTTGGTGGAATACAGGGCGTCGAAGATGCGTTCGCGGTCGGCCGCGGCGATGCCGGGACCGTTGTCGCGCACGCGCAGTTCGACCAGGGCCAGGCCCGCCGCGCTCGACTCCAGCACGATGCGGCGCGGGCGGTCGGACACGCCGGCGAGCGCCTCGATTGCGTTCAGCAGCAGGTTCATGAGCACCTGCTGGATCTGCGCGCGGCTGGCATGGATGCGGTGGCCCGGCAGCAGCAGGTGGGTGTCCAGCTGGACGTTCTGGCGCACCGTCAGCGCGCGCAGCAGCTGCGCGACTTCGGCCACGGCCGTGTCGAGCGCGAAGGTGCTCGGTGCCTCGCCTTCGCGCCGCGCCAGGCCGCGCACGCTCTTCACGATGTCGCCGGCGTGGCGGCCGCTCGCCGTGATCTGCTCCAGCGCTTCCAGCGCGCGCCCCGTGTCGGGCTGGGCGCGGCGCAGCCAGCGGCGCGCGGCCGCGGCGTGCAGCAGGATCGCCGAGAGCGGCTGGTTGACCTCGTGCGCGATGGCGATGCCCAGTTCGCCCACGGTGTCGGCGCGCGCGGCGCGCGCCTGCTGGCCGTAGTCGAGCGTGGCCGGGACGGCGTCCCACACTTCCATCAGCCCGCGCACGCGGCCGTGCGCGCCCCAGTCGCGCCAGGTGTCCAGCGCCAGGCGGCGGTAACCCGGCAGCGCGCCGGTCAAGCCCTCGCGCGCACACACGCCGGCCGCGCCTTCCCAGGCGAACGCCGCGACCCACGCCTGGCCGCCGGCCTGCGCCAGCGCGGCCGCGCGCTCGTAGGCGGCGAGGGCGCGCGTGGCGCCGCCGGCGTCCTGCTCGACCGCGAGTGCCAGTTGCGCGACCGGGCCGGCCAGCTCGGGTGCCCGCCGCGCCCAGCCCTGCAGCGCGCGGCGGTGGGCGCGCATCTGCGCCGACTTGTCCGGCGCGGCGGGCGCGCTGACGAGCGTGAGGATGGCGAACATGTGGTAGCGCAGCAGTTCGCACGGCGGCGTCAGCGGGGTGACGAGGTCGCGCGCGGCGGCCAGCGCGGCGAGCGCATCGTTCATGCGGCCCTCCATCCAGGACACCTGCAGCCAGCTGAGCCAGCAGCCGAATTGCCAGGCCGCGCGCGGGACGGTCGGCACGTAGGTGTCGCGCGCCGTGCCGGCGAGCGCGCGGAACAGCGCGATGCGCGCTTCCAGCTGGCAGATCGCGACGGAATCCGGATCGGTCGGAATGGCCTGGCGCACGGCCTCGGCGTAATGCAGCAGTTCGACCAGCGGCGCGCCGCACATCAGGCGCACGCCGGTCCACAGCACGGCGTTGCGCGCCAGCGTGTCGGGCTGCGGCGCTTCGATCCGGCAGGCCTCCGCCTGCAGCAGCGCGGCCTCGCGCAGCGACGTGCGGCGCGCCTGCACGAGCGTGGCGTAGGCACGCAGCACGGGTGCGACCACGGCCGCGGCATCGGCGCCGCGCGCCCGCTCGGCGCAGGCGTCGGCGAACAGCAGCGCGCGCCGCCCGCCATGGAAACGGTCGAGCGCGACGGCGGCCAGCAGCACCCCGGCCAGCAGCGTGGCGTCGCTGTAGCCGTCCAGCAGCGCGCGGCGCATGTCGTGTTCGATCGCGGTGCCCGGCACGCGGCCGGCGTTCGCGGCTTCCTGCAGCGCCTCCGCCAGCGTGGGATCGGACCGCAGCACGGGGATCCCCGCGGGACTCGGCATGCCGGCGTCGCACAGCAGTTGCCAGGCGCGGCGGCAGGCCGCTTCGAAGGGCTCGGGCGCCGCCGCACCGGGGACGCATGGGGCGGACGGGGCGCGGGCGGCATGGAAGGGATGGGACATTTGGTTCATCTGCGCACTCACGATTGCGCCCGGCGAGTGTTGGGGCGGGGCGGAACCAGTATCGCGGTGCAGCAAGACAATCCCCTCATACGAAAGGATGATCGTTGCGTGTATGGACGGGCG
>Ga0308166_1003575_pt1 | contig 13120 bp, 15 predicted proteins | sample PhyCR2_2_FD_202137 | JGI IMG/M metagenome (GOLD analysis project Ga0308166, IMG submission 202137) | Phyllosphere microbial communities from UC Gill Tract Community Farm, Albany, California, United States - DLSLCC.R2 | ecosystem: Host-associated > Plants > Phyllosphere > Unclassified | place... | reverse complement strand
GCCGCCGATCAGCGCATGCGACGACGACGACGGAATGCCGTAGTACCACGTGATCAGGTTCCAGACGATGGCGCCCACGAGCGCCCCGAAGATGACGTAATGGTCGACGACGGCGGGGTCGATGGTCCCCTTGCCGATCGTCAGGGCCACCTTCAGCCCGACGATGAAGATCGCGATGAAGTTGAAGAAGGCGGCCATCGCCACCGCCGTTTGCGGCTTCAGCACGCCCGTCGACACGACCGTCGCGATCGCGTTCGCCGCGTCGTGGAAGCCGTTCATGAAGTCGAAGACGAGAGCCAGGAAGATCAGTACAGCCAGCGCATAGATGCTGATTTGTAGGGTCTGCATATTATTTGGACTTGTTCTATCGGGGAGCGCTTACGCGTTCTCGACGATGATGCCTTCGATGATGTTGGCCACGTCTTCGCAGCGGTCCGTCACCGTTTCCAGGATCTCGTAGATGGCCTTCATCTTGATCAGGTTGCGCACGTCCGGCTCGTCGCGGAACAGCTTCGACATCGCGGCGCGCATCACGTGGTCGGCATCCGATTCCAGGCGGTCGATCTCTTCGCAGATGGCGACGATGTCGCGGGCGTTGTCCATGTTCGCCAGCAGCGCCACGGCATCCTTGACCTTCTCGCAGCAGGCCAGCACCAGTTCGGCCAGGCGCTTCGCTTCCGGGGTCACGGCGTGCAGGTCGTACAGCGAGACCGTCTGGGCCGCGTCTTCCATCATGTCCAGGATGTCGTCCATCTTGGTGATCAGCTTGTGGATGTCGTCGCGGTCGATCGGCGTGATGAACGTCTTGTGCAGCAGGTCGACGGTGGTGTACGTGATCTTGTCGGCCTGTTTTTCGATGCTTTCGATCGCGTGCACGCGATTTTCCAGGTCGTCGAAATTGGTCATCAGGCCCAGCATCTCTTTCGCGCCTTTGACGCACAGCTCCGCATGCTGGTTGAACAGGTCAAAGAATTTGCCCTCGGTGGGCATCAAGCGTCCAAACATATTGTTCTCCGTTGGTTGGTGGTGCTGGGCCGTCGCGCGAGGACGACCCGTTGGTAGTCTGCGGGTTTCAGGCGACCGGATCAGTCGCCCTGATAGACCGACAGATTACCGGTGTAGTTGCCGAATTTCGTGTACATGCCCATCCACGTCAGGCGGATTGCGCCGATGGGACCGTTACGCTGCTTGCCGATAATGATTTCGGCGGTACCCTTGTCCGGCGAATCGGGGTTATACACCTCGTCGCGGTACAGGAAGATAATGACGTCCGCATCCTGTTCGATAGCGCCGGATTCGCGCAGGTCGGACATCACGGGACGTTTGTTCGGGCGCTGTTCCAGCGAGCGGTTCAGCTGGGACAGTGCGATCACGGGGCAGTGCAGTTCCTTCGCCAGGCCCTTCAGCGAGCGCGAGATTTCGGAAATCTCGGCGGCGCGGTTGTCGCCCGGCTGCGAACCCTGCATCAGCTGCAGGTAGTCGACGATGATGAGGCCGAGCTTGCCACACTGGCGGGCCAGGCGGCGCGCCCGTGCCCGCATCTCGATCGGGTTCAGCGCCGGCGTCTCGTCGATATACAGCTGCGCCTCGTTCATCTTCTGGATCGCGTGCGTCAGGCGCGGCCAGTCTTCGTCGTTCAGTTTGCCGGTACGCAGCCTGTGCTGGTCGAGCTGGCCGACCGAACCCAGCATACGCATCGCCAGCTGGGCGCCGCCCATCTCCATCGAGAACACGGCCACGGGCAGGCCCGCTTCGATGGCGACGTTTTCGCCGATGTTGACGGAGAATGCCGTCTTGCCCATCGACGGACGGCCCGCGACGATGACCAGGTCGCCCGGCTGCAGGCCGGACGTCATGCGGTCGAGATCGATGAAGCCCGTCGGCACGCCGGTGATTTCGCTGCCGCTGTCGCGGCTGTACAGCTCGTCGATACGCTCGACGACCTGCGTCAGCAGCGGCTGCACGGCCGTCCAGCCGGACGAACCGCGCGAGCCCGCCTCGGCGATCGCGAAGATCTTCGATTCGGCCTCGTCGAGCATCTGCTTGACTTCCTTGCCCTGCGGGCTGAACGCGTTGCCGGAGATTTCGTCGGCCACGGTGATCAGCTTGCGCAGGACGCCGCGGTCGCGCACGATCTCCGCGTAACGGCGGATATTCGCCGCCGACGGCGTGTTCTGCGCCATCGCGTTCAGGTACTGCAGGCCGCCCACTTCATCGGCCTTGCCCAGCATCGTCAACGCCTCGAAGACGGTGATGACGTCGGCCGGCTTGCCGCTGTTGATCAGGCGGACCATCTGTTCGAAGATGATGCGGTGATCGTAGCGATAGAAGTCCTCCGCGTGCATGAAGTCGGCGATGCGGTCCCACGCGGCGTTATCGCGCAGCAGGCCGCCGATGACGGACTGTTCTGCCTCGATGGAATGCGGCGGGATGCGAAGGGAGTCGACTTGCGGGTCGGATGGGGCGGCGTTCATGGCGCGAATTATACCTGCTTCGGGTAGGCGAAGTTCACTAAAGAAAGGCTGGGAGGCCGCGCCGACGTTGCATTTCCGCGCTGGCGCCGCCACAGTCCGAGGCTGCAATAAAAAAGCCGGGCGAACCCGGCTTCTTTATATGTACGACAGTCTACCCGTGAAAAAATTCCCGGATAATCAGGCAGCTTCGCCCACGACGGCCACGGTCACTTCGACCACGACGTCGGTGTGCAGCGCCACGGAGACAGGATGCTCGCCCGTCGTCTTCAGTGGGCCGGTAGGCATGCGCACGGCAGCTTTCTCGACTGCGAAACCAGCTTTCGTCAGCGCTTCAGCGATGTCGTAGTTGGTCACGGAACCGAACAGGCGGCCGTCAACGCCGGCTTTCTGCGACACGGTCACGGTCATGCCGTTCAGCTTTTCGCCCTGAGCTTGCGAAGCGGCCAGCTTTTCAGCAGCGGCTTTTTCCAGCTCGGCGCGCTTGGCTTCGAACTCGGCAACAGCCGAGGTCGTAGCACGACGTGCCAGTTTTTGCGGGATCAGGAAGTTACGTGCGTAGCCGTCCTTGACCTTCACGACGTCGCCCAGGTTGCCGACGTTGATGACTTTTTCCAACAGAATGATTTGCATAGTTCTCTCCAGGATCTATCTGCCGCTATTAAGCGTGGTGCAGATCGGTGTAAGGCAGCAGGGCCAGGTAGCGGGCGCGCTTGATCGCGGTGTCGACTTGACGCTGGTAGTGCGCCTTCGTGCCGGTCAGGCGTGCTGGCATGATCTTGCCGTTTTCCTGGATGAAGTCTTTCAGCGTGTCTACGTCTTTGTAGTCCACTTGCTCAACGCCAGCGGCGGTGAAGCGGCAGAACTTCTTGCGCTTGAACAGAGGATTTTGCTGTTTGCGCTTCTCTTTCAGCTTTGCTTTGTTTTTGTCGAACTTTTTACCGAATGCCATTTTAGGCTCCTGTATCTAAATGTGGTGCTGTCTCGACAGCACGGAAATCAATGATGTGAAATACCAGGCTTTTGCTGTGGCGGTTTTTCTTGGCCAGGAATCCCGTGAACTCGTACGTCCCTCCCAGTGCGGCGCCGCTGAAGCGGTTCGAGATCTCGCCCGCGGCAACCGCGGAGATTTCAAACTCGGCCAGACGGGCGATGCCTGCCTCCATCTGCTGCGAACTGTGCTGCAATACTGCATTCACGAGTGGCAGACCGGCCGGGGTGTATCGCAATACTTCCCGCTCGGTGATGAGGCCGACAAACTGAAGGTGGTTCAAGGACTCCCTGCAATACTCACGCCGACAAACTTAAGCTGCTGCGGCTGCTGGAGCGGCTGCTGCTGGTGCTTCCGAGCGGTGGCTCTTGGCCGCGTCTTCACGCTGGACCGACTTCATCATTGGCGAAGGAGCGGTTTCCGCTTTCTTCATCTTGACGGTCAGGTGACGCAGCACGGCATCATTGAATTTGAATGCGGTTTCCAGTTCGACCAGGGTCTCGTTGTCGCACTCGATGTTCATGCAGATGTAGTGTGCTTTAGCCAGTTTCTGGATCGAGTACGCCATCTGACGGCGGCCCCAATCTTCCACGCGGTGCACGTTACCGCCGCGCGAGGTCACGCTGGCTTTGTAACGTTCGATCATCGCGGGCACTTGCTCGCTCTGGTCCGGATGGACGATAAATACGATTTCATAGTGACGCATGCAAACTCCCTTAAGGACTGTTGATAGCCCACCCCGGCGTCAAGACGGGTGTGGGAAGAGGTAAGCCCGCGACTATATCAGGGTTTTGCCGGAAAATCCAGCACCGCCGGCGCTTCGTCCGTGCCGCAGCCTGCCATGCGCCAGCCCCGCCCCACAGGCAAAACCGGTGACAGACACCTTTTTTAAACCGGTGACAGACACCATTTTTCTTGCCCGCCTCATGAAGCGCAGAACGGCAGCGCTCCCATCGTTGCGCCCGCGACGCCAGGAAAACGGTGTCTGTCACCGGTTTCTGGCCGGTCATCTGCGCTAGCCGAGACGAACTCATCACAAATATTTCGCCCAAACCAACAATTCCCCTTGCAATCCCCCGAGTACTGTACAAAAATACAGACTGTCTATATAAACAGCCATCGCACCATGATCAAGCTCACCGCAAGACAGGAACAAATTCTCAATCTGATCAGGGATGCCATCGAGAACACCGGCTTCCCGCCGACCCGCGCGGAAATCGCGGCCGAGCTGGGCTTTAAATCCGCAAATGCGGCCGAGGAGCACCTGAAAGCGCTGGCGCGCAAGGGCGCGATCGAAATGACGGCCGGCACGTCGCGCGGCATTCGCCTGCTGGGCGAGCGCCCTGCTCCGTCGCAAGGACCGAAACCGGCGGACCTGGGCCCGATGCCGCAAGTGCCGGCGGCGCTGCTGATGTCGCTGCCGCTGATCGGCCGCGTGGCCGCCGGTTCGCCGATCCTGGCGCAGGAAAACCTGGAAACGAGCTACAGCGTCGACCCGGCCCTGTTCTCCGCCAAGCCCGACTTCCTGCTGAAAGTGCGCGGCGAATCGATGCGCGACATCGGCATCATGGATGGCGACCTGCTGGCCGTGAAGAAGGTGGACAGCGCCAAGAACGGCCAGATCGTCGTGGCGCGCATCGGCAACGAAGTCACCGTCAAGCGCTACCGCCGTACGGGCGCCACCGTGGAGCTGCTGCCCGAGAATCCGGACTTCAACGTGATCACCGTCGATCCGGAGAGCGACGAGTTTGCGCTGGAGGGGTTGGCGGTTGGGTTGTTGCGCAGCTGGCACTGATACGCGCTAGCGGTTTCGAGACGGGTCGGCTTCTGAGTTTCGCAACCGGCAGCGCCCGCGGCGCGTATGCGCCCGCTATCCGGGCTGTATGCACGCGCCGTCTGGTTTTATGCCCTTGCTGTCCAGGTTTTTTAGCGCTTGCTGTCTACTTGCCGGTAGCCCGCAGCGCCACCGTCCGGTGCGCCAGGTCCACATACACGGCGTAAGCCTGGAAGAAATCCGCGCCCAGGATACCGTCCGACTTGAACCGGTCCGGCAGCGGCATCAGGTAGGATTTGATGGCGGCCGGCTTGCCACCCTGCGCGACCGGCCCGTTCGGCAACGCCACCGTCACGTATTCGCACGGTCGCGCGGGGCCGAACAGATCGCATTTCGCCGTCTCGTCGCGTTGCCCCTGCACGCTGCCCGGCTTGACGATCGACAGGTTGGCGGCCGAATCGAACACGAGACGGTAAGCCGCGCGCGGGTTCGACAGCTTCATCGCGACCCCTTCCTGGATGCGCTCATGCGACATCTCGCGCCAGCCGTCACCCGGCATCAACGGCGCGCCAACCGCAGCTTCAGGTTGGCCTGGTCGTAGACAAACGGCTGCTTCTCGAACAGCGCCAGGCCGATGACGGAATGCGGCGGCGGTCCGGCCCCTTCGCCGACGTTCAGGCCCCACGGAACGTAGGAAACGCCTTTCACCTCGCCGAACGACACGCCGTCGATGACGAGGTCGGGAATGACGAATTCCTCTTCCTCCCGCACCTTTCCCGCCAGGTCGCTGCTTTTCACCTTGCGGCCCGTGAGTTTCAGCCCGGGGATCTTCGCCATCACTTCCGGCGTCAGGTGAATCGTGCGGCCGGAGCCGATATCGAACGTGAACGGGAACGACGTCCCGTTGATCGTCAGCGTCGCGACGGGTATGCCTTTCTCCAGCGCCAGCGGCACCGACACCTCCCCCCGCGCGCCGGCGGCGGACAACACCAGCGCGCCGATAACGAGCAGCCGACGCATTACGCGTCCAGCGCGGCCTTGAAATCGTCCAGCAGGTCGGCCGTGTCCTCGATCCCCACCGACACGCGGATCAGCGACTCGGCGATCCCCATCGACGCACGCCGCTCGGCGCCCATCTCGTAGAAGATCGTGTGCGCCACCGGGATCACCAGCGTGCGCGTGTCGCCCAGGTTCGACGCCGGCACGGCGATCTTCATCCGGTTCAGGAAGTCGAACAGGTCGATGCCCTCCTTCAGCTCAAAGCTGAACAGCGAACCGTAGGCGCGGAACAATTCGGTGGCGATGCCGTGCTGCGGATGCGACGGCAGGCCCGGATAGTAGACGGCAGCCACGCGCGGATCGGCCGCCAGCATCTCGGCGAGCGCCTTCGCATTGGCGCACGTGCGTTCCATGCGCAGCGCCAGCGTTTCCGAGCCGACGGCGATATGATGCGCCGCCTCCGGCCCCAGCGACGCGCCGAAGTCGCGCAGGCCCTTGGCACGGATCTGCGTGATCCCCCACATCGGCTGCGCCGCCTTCTTGTAATTCTCGAAAATGTTCGGGAAGCGGCTCCAGTCGTAGACGCCGGTGTCCGTCAGCGCACCGCCCAGCGCGTTGCCGTGGCCGCCGATCGACTTCGTCAGCGAGTTGACGACGAGGCCCGCCCCTACCGCCTTCGGCTGGAACAGGTACGGCGTCGTCATCGTGTTGTCGACGATGTACAGGATGCCCCGCTCGGCGCACAGCTCGCCGATGCGTTTCAGGTCGGCGATCTGCGTGCGCGGATTGGCGATCGTCTCGACAAACACGACGCGCGTGTTCTCTTTCAACGCGGCCGCGACGTTGGCGACAATCGTCGCATCGACGAAATCGACGCCGACACCCTGCCCCGCCACCGTCTGCCACAGCGAGTTCGTGTTCCCGAACAGGAACGACGACGACACGATATGGTCGCCAGAGCGCAGCAGCGCCTGGAACACGGCGCCGATGGCGGCCATGCCCGTGGCGAAGCACAAGGTGGCGATGCCGCCTTCCATCTTGCTGACCTTTTCCTCCAGTGCGGAGACCGTCGGGTTGCCCTGGCGGCCGTAGCGGAAGCCAGGCTCGCGCCCCTGGAAGACGGAGGCCAGCTGGCGCGCATCCGTGTAGCCGAAGGCCACGGATGTGTGGATCGGTTTATGCAGCGAGCCCTGCTCGATGGGTTTCTGGCGGTCGCCGTGCAGGACCGTTGTCGTGAAGCCGTAGGATTTTTTTTCGCTCATGTGCGTGGTTAAACGTCGTCCGTGGCAAAGGTCGGGGACAGGCACCAAACCCCGGTGCCAGTCCCCGGCGACATCACACTTCCGGGGTTGCCGGGTGCAGGTTCAGCTGGTTGATTGCGGCGCCTTCAATGCCCGGCACCTTCGGGTTGTGGCGCGCCTGCTCGATGCGGTTCAGGTATTCCGGCGTGATGCCGCCCGTGACATAGACGCCGTCGAAGCACGACGCTTCAAAGCTCGTCAGCGCCGGGTTGACGTCGGAGATCGCGCGTTTCAGGTCGTCCAGGTCCTGGTACACCAGCGCATCGGCCGTGATCTCGCGGCACACTTCCTCGACCGTGCGGCCGTGGGCGATCAGTTCGTCGCGCGTCGGCATGTCGATACCGTAGACGTTCGGGTACAGCACCGGCGGCGCGGCGGAGGCGAAGATGACTTTCTTCGCGCCGGATTCGCGCGCCATCTGGACGATCTCGCGGCTGGTGGTGCCGCGCACGATGGAGTCGTCCACCAACAGCACGTTCTTGCCCTTGAACTCGTCGCCGATGGCGTTCAGTTTCTGGCGTACGGATTTCTTGCGCAGCGCCTGGCCCGGCATGATGAAGGTGCGGCCGATGTAGCGGTTCTTGATGAAGCCCTCGCGGTATTCCTTACCCAGGCGCAGCGCCAGCTGAATCGCGGCCGGGCGGGACGAATCGGGAATCGGCATGACGACGTCGATATCGTCGGCCAGGCCTTCGCGCTTGATCTTCTCGGCCAGGTACTCGCCCATCTTCAGGCGCGTGTTGTAAACGGAGGCGCCGTCGATGACGGAATCCGGCCGCGCGAGGTAGACGTATTCGAACACGCACGGGTTCAGCGATGCCGTGTCCGAGCACATGCGGCTGTGCATCTGGTGGTCGTTGTCGATGAAGATCGCTTCGCCCGGCGCCACGTCGCGCAGGAAGCGGAAACCGATGCCTTCCAGCGCCACCGACTCGGAGGCGATCAGGTACTCGTTGCCCTGCTCCGTTTCGTTGACGCCCACGCACAGCGGACGGATGCCGTGCGGGTCGCGGAAGCCCAGCATGCCTACGCCGGCGATCTGCGCCACGGCGGCGTAACCGCCCTGTACGCGGCTGATGACGGCCCTGACGGCCTGGAAGATCGTGTCCGGGTCGATCGAGTAGCCCGTCGTCGCCTTCTGGATCTCGTGCGCCAGCACGTTCAGCAGCACTTCCGAATCGGAATCCGTATTGATGTGGCGGCGGTCGTTCTTGAACATCTCGGACTTGAGCTGTTCCCAGTTCGTCAGGTTGCCGTTGTGTGCCAGCGTGATGCCGAACGGTGCGTTGACGTAGAACGGCTGCGCTTCCTCTTCCGACGACGAGCCGGCGGTCGGGTAGCGGCAGTGGCCGATGCCGGTGTTGCCCAGCAGCGAGCGCATATTGCGGGTACGGAAAACGTCGCGCACGAGGCCGTTGGCCTTGTGCATCGTGAACATGCTGCTGTAATTGGTCGCGATACCGGCCGCGTCCTGGCCGCGATGCTGCAACAGCAGCAGCGCGTCATACAGCAGCTGATTGACGGGTTGATGGGAGACGACGCCAACGATGCCACACATACTGTGCTCCTGAATGGGTGCTACGGATTTAAGAAATTCTAAAATTGCACGTGCTGCGCCACGGCAGCGGGAAGAAAGGGTTTCACGGTGCGCACGCCGCTCTCGGCCAGCGGGCTGAGCAGCGCATGGCGCCAGAAGTCCTGCTGCGGAATCGACGTCATCCCGCACAGTATGACGCCGGCCAGCACGATTACAAGGCCGCGCCCCAGGCCGAACAGGCCGCCGAGGCCGCGATCGGCCAATGTCAGGCCGCCCGCTTCGACCAGCGCGGACACGGCCATCGACAGCAAGCCCATCAATATGCGCACGCCGATGAACAGGGCAATGAACGCGACGATCAGACGCACCACTTCGCCGGGAATCGCGCTTGGGAGCAGCGCCGCCAGCGGCGCGCTATACGTATTGGCAACCACGAAAGCAACGATCCAGCCCAGCAGCGACAGCATTTCCTTCACCAGGCCGCGCAGCATGCTGACGACGATGGATGCGACCAGCACGAACAGCACCAGGTAATCGAATATCGTCACGCGTCTCTTCAGCTGCGCTTAAACGGGGACGAGGCTGCCGGACAGGCCGATCTTCTGCAGCCGTGCCTTCGCCTTTTCGGCCTCTTCCCGGCTGCCGAACGGCCCCACCTTCACGCGGGTCAGTTCGCCCGACGGCGACTTCTGCGTGAACGACTTGATGCCGGCGGCCTGCAGCTTGCCCTGCAGCTCATCGACCTTGTCCTTGGCCGACAGCGCCGCGACCTGGATCACGTAGCGGCTCGAACCTTCGGACTCGGCCGGCTTCGCGGCAGGCTTGCCTTCCAGGATCGCCAGCGCGCGGGCGGCATCGTCGGGCTTCTGCTCGTGCTTCGGCTCGGGTTTTGCTTCGCGCTTCAGGTCGGGCTTGGACTCGGGCTTGGATTCGGGCTTGGATTCGGCTTTCGCTTCACGCTTCGGCTCGGGCTTCGCGTCGGCCTTGCGTTCCGGCTTCGATTCAGGCTTTGCTTCGTGCTTGGGCTCAGGCTTAGGGTCGGGCCTGGCTTCCGGCTTTTTCGGTTCCGGCGTCGTCACCTTCGGCTCCGTCCAGACGACGGGTTCCTTCGGCGCCGGCTTGGCGAGCGCCACTTTCGGTGCCGGGTCGGCCGGCTCGACGATTTCCTCGCTCTGGTCGAGCGCGTCGTTCTGCGCGACCTTCTGCTCCGCTTTCGGCGCAGGCGTCACGGCTGCCGCGTTATCGTCGGCGGCGGTTTTTTCCCGTGCGGGGATCTGGATGGCGATATCGTTGGCCAGCGGCTTCGGTTCCGAGTCGAGCACCATCGGCAGCCCGATGGCGACGGCCAGCGCCAGCGCGATGGCGCCGACGAGGCGGCGCCGGGCCCGTTTCTTTTCCGGCAGCACCGGATCGGGCACTTCCCGGCCGGAACGGCTGCGGCCGCGCGCGGCGGCGGCTTCGGCGCCGGCATGCGCGGCGCGCTTGGCGCGGGCCCGTTCCGCAAGGTTGCGGTCGTCTGCAGCCCGGTAATAGCCACTGTCTTCAGTGGACTCCTGCTTGTTTTTACCAAATTTCGAGAACAAGCCCATGCGTGAATTTCTCAGTGGAGTGAGGATTTGCGTGCCGCCATGACGGCGGCAACGGTCAGGAACGATCCAAAGACCACAATTCTATCATTCTCCCCTGCCCGGCTCATTGCATTTGCAAAAGCCGCCGCGGGGTCGTCGAACACATTGACGGTCCGGTCCTGCCGGTCCGGCTGGATCATCTGCACCTTGGCGGCCAGCTCGGAAGCGCTGGCGGCACGGGGCGACGGCAAGGTCGTCAGGCACCAGTGATCGACGTGCTCGGACATGGCCTTGACGACGCCGTCGATGTCCTTGTCGTGCATCGAACCGAACACGGCGAACGTGTATGGGTGGTAACCCATATTGCCCAGGTTCTGGTTCAGCGCGGCGGCCGCATGCGGATTGTGCGCCACGTCGAGGATGACGGTCGGGCGCCCCGGCAGGACCTGGAAGCGGCCCGGCAACTCGACGGTGACGAGACCGTGGCGCACGTCCTGCGCGCCCACCGGCAGCTCGTTCTTCAGCACCTCCAGCGCGGCCAGCGCGGCGGAGGCATTGAGCAGTTGGTTCGCGCCGCGCAGGCTCGGGTAAGCCAGCGAATTGCGGCGCTGGTTGCGGCCACCGTAGTTCCACTGCTGCTTGTCGCCGGCGTAGTTGAAGTCGCGGCCCATCAGCCACAGGTCGGCACCGATGGCGTTGGCGTGGTCGATCAGCGTCTGTGGCGGCACCGGATCGCTGCAGATGGCGGCCTTGCCCGGCCGGAAAATGCCGGCCTTTTCAAAGCCGATCTGCTCGCGCGTGCCGCCCAGGTAGTCGACGTGGTCGATGTCGACGCTGGTGGTGATCGACACGTCCGCATCGACGACATTGACGGCATCGAGCCGACCGCCCAGCCCCACTTCGAGGATGACGACGTCCAGCGGCGTCTTGCTCATCAGGTGCATGATGGCCAGCGTGGTGAACTCGAAATACGTCAGCGACGTGTCGCCGCGCACGGCTTCCACGGCGTCGAATGCCTCGACCAGCTGGGCGTCGCTGGCCAGGTCGCCATTGATGCGGGCCCGCTCGTTGAAGTCGAGGAAGTGCGGCTTGATGTACAGCCCCACCTTGTAGCCGGCGCGCAGCAGGATCGATTCCAGCATCGCGCACGTGGACCCCTTGCCGTTGGTGCCCGCGACCATGATGACGGGACAGGAGAACTGCAACGCCAGGCGTTCCTTGACGGCGCGCACGCGGTCCAGGCCCATGTTGATGACGGTTTCGGCGTGGCGCGATTCAAGCAGCGCCAGCCAGGCTGGGAGGGTGGTGGGAGTGGACATGACTTCGGCGGAAATGCAGGGAAAGGCGGGATTTTACCAGCGGTACAAAAAAACCGGGGACAGGCGCCTCTGCGCGTCGTCGACGCGCGAGGATGCCTGTCCCCGAGGTGCGGCTGAAAACTTACGCCAGGACTTCCACAGCCTGGTTCTGCAGCAGAGCCAGCAGGCGCGCGATTTCTTCGCGCATCTTGCGACGGTCGACGATCATGTCGATCGCGCCCTTGGTCAGCAGGAACTCGGAACGCTGGAAGCCTTCCGGCAGCTTTTCGCGCACGGTGTTTTCGATGACGCGCGGACCGGCAAAGCCGATCAGCGCCTTCGGCTCGGCCATGACGACGTCGCCCATGAACGCGAACGAAGCGGACACGCCGCCCATCGTCGGGTCGGTCAGCACGCTGATGAACGGCAGCTTCTTCTCGGACAGCTTGGTCAGCATCGACGTGGTTTTCGCCATCTGCATCAGCGACAGCAGGCCTTCCTGCATGCGTGCGCCACCGGTGGCGGTAATGCAGATGAACGGCACTTTCTGTTCCAGCGCGACCTGGGCCGCGCGGGCAAAGCGCTCGCCGACGACGGAGCCCATCGAGCCGCCCATGAATTCGAATTCGAAGCACGCCACGACCACCGGCAGGCTCATGATCGAACCGCCCAGGCAAATCATCGCGTCGGTCTCGCCGGTGGCTTCCATCGCCTGCTTCAGGCGGTCGGGGTATTTCTTGCTGTCCTTGAACTTCAGCGTATCGACGGGCAGGCTTTCCTGGCCGATCTCATAACGGCCGCCGGCGTCCAGCAGCGCATCGAGGCGCTCGCGGGCGCGGATGCGCATGTGGTGGTCGCATTTCGGGCAGACGTGCAGGTTCGATTCCAGATCGGTACGGTACAGGACGGCCTCGCAGGACGGGCACTTGACCCACAGACCCTCGGGCATCGTCTTGCGAGCGGCAGCGTCCGAACGCTGAATGCGCGGCGGCAGCAGTTTTTCCAACCAGCTCATATTTTCTCCTGTTGCTCTGTGACGTAGGGCGGAAGTGTAGCCTGTTCCTTCTGCCGTGTCGAACATTCAACTTTGCCAACTTTACGCACGACCGTGAGATTTTATGCGGCCTCCAGCCGACATCAACAGCCGAGCCCGTGTCCACCTTGGGGTCACACCCCGACAA
>Ga0308166_1003573_pt1 | contig 13125 bp, 9 predicted proteins | sample PhyCR2_2_FD_202137 | JGI IMG/M metagenome (GOLD analysis project Ga0308166, IMG submission 202137) | Phyllosphere microbial communities from UC Gill Tract Community Farm, Albany, California, United States - DLSLCC.R2 | ecosystem: Host-associated > Plants > Phyllosphere > Unclassified | place... | reverse complement strand
CGTATAATCCAACCCGCAACTCCCGGTTGCCGCATCCCAATGCGCCCTTAGCTCAGTTGGATAGAGCAACGGCCTTCTAAGCCGTAGGTCACAGGTTCGAGCCCTGTAGGGCGTACCATTTCGAAGTCAACACACCTCTACTGAATTCGCTTTTTATCTCTTATACTCCCTGAAATTACTGATTTTTTCTGTCACGAGCGCTATCGAGGTCAACTCAGTTAAAGCCAAATCAAGTGGTATCTGGGGGCTTTAGAGGGTGCTCATCTCGATTAGAGGCCTCTGATGCCACTAAATACACGACAAACCCAAATAAAAAGAATACAAGCGACACCGATGTAGCAGCCTGTATCTGTCGGTAACACTTAACCTACGAAATACTGGTGGTTTAGGCTGTTTGCGACTTTAGTCATAGAGTTTTCTTACCTTGAACATAAATCATTCTCTATTCAGAAATAAGATTCTGGTATGACATTCACTTTCCTTAGCGGCGGTTTTGCCGAAATAGTGCACTTCGCCTGCGTATTCGTGAGAACACTTAACTCCATGTTTATTATGTTTATCGCAAGTATGTAAATACACAGCGAGACGATTTTAACCCTGTGTCGGGATTTTAAAAGAAGATTTTTCAGTCAATGGGTTTTCACCCTCGCTCTATCAAAAAGTCAGTAATTTTATTTAAAGATATATCGGGTGGCGATGGTGGTATTCATTAGTTTGGTTCATTTTTATTGGCAATTTCCCGTTTGTTATTTTTATATGAGAGATTGTAGCGTTGTTTTTTTTAGTTTTATTATCTGATTTTATCTTGATGGTTTCATTTTTGAAACGCCTGATTTCATTACAGTGACTAGTCAAAATTTAAATGCATACCGATAGTGAGTGAATTGATGATGAGGATTCTTTTCATGACAACATTTCACCTTGGTAAAAGTAAGTTTTCACCGCTATCTGAGCTGATCTCGATTCATGCTAACGAACGTTCTGGCGCTATCGCTTTACGCTACAAGGACTTCGTTGTTACATATAAAGAATTGCAGCGTTATTCTGAACAGATTTTGGCAGCGATACAGTATAATAAAATCCCTCCGCGCACTGCTATTGCTATCGCTTCGTCCAATCCATTGCTATCCACGTTAGCTCTTCTCGGCGTTATTAGTGCCGGTTGTGTCGCTGTCCCCGTCGCTCTATCGTCGTCACCCGAGCAAATCGCCTCGGTTATTGCAGACGCATGTATTCCTTTAGTCTTTTTGGATAACGAATTTCTTCAGGGGTTGCCATCGATTGGCGCCAAGGTCGCTAACCTTGACGACTTCGATAGCTGGTTAGCCCCTGAAGAGTTTGCTGTTACGCATGTGGAAATATCGCCGGCAGATCCTTTTAACATCATCTATTCATCAGGAACCACGGGTACGCCAAAGGGAATTATCCATACGCATGGTATGCGTTGGAGTCAAATAGCGGCATATGGGCAGATTGTTCCGCGATGTGACTCTGCGGTCACTTTGATCGCCACGCCGATCTATTCCAATACGACATTAGTCTGTTTGCTGCCGTCGCTTGCCTACGGGGGGACTGCGGTGTTGATGGGCAAATTCGATGCTTATGAATATTTAGTTGAAGCGCAGAATTCACGAGCTACCCACACCATGCTGGTTCCTGTGCAGTATCAACGAATTATGGCTTCAACAAAATTCGACGATTTTGATCTTGGTAGTTTTATTTTTAAATCATGTACGGGGGCACCTTTTTCTCCCGAGTTAAAAGCCGATGTCATCCGCCGTTGGCCAGGCGCCTTGCTCGAAATTTACGGGATGACAGAAGGAGGGGGGAGCTGCGTCCTCTTGGCAAATGAACACCCTGATAAACTCCACACGGTCGGTCAGCCTGTGCTTGGCTGCGAAATTCGCTTGATTGATGCACAAGGGAATGAGGTCAATTCTGGAGAGATCGGTGAGGTCGTGGGGCGTTCTAATATGATGATGGCCGGTTATCACGGGCGCCCGGACACGACCCGGGAAGCCATCTGGATTGATGCAAATGGCGATAGATTTATACGGCATGGTGACCTTGGGCGTTTCGATGATGAGGGTTTTTTGACCCTGCTTGGGCGCATTAAGGACATGATCATTAGCGGCGGTTTTAATATATATCCATCAGATATAGAAGCAGTTTTGCGGTTACATCCCTTCGTTGCAGATTGCGCGGTTATAGGTGTTCCCTCGGTTAAATGGGGAGAAACTCCCTACGCCTTCTACGTGCCTAAAAACCACTCGCTCAGCCCTAATGAAGTCATCACTTGGGTTAATGAGCGCATGGGCAAGACACAGCGTTTAGCCGGCGCACAGGCAATTGCTCAACTGCCTCTTAGCGCGATAGGAAAAGTACTGAAACGTGAACTGCGCGCGCTCTTTCTGACCGAGCACCCCACCTCATTAGCATGATAAGGAATTGAACTATGAAACCCGACCTGCAGGATCGTGTTGCGATTATCACCGGCGCCGGTGGCGGGCTTGGTCGTGCCCATGCACATCTGCTAGCCCGTCACGGTGCCAAAGTTGTGATAAATGATATTGGGCCGGGTGCCGACAAGGTTGCCGAAGAAATCAATTCATCGGGGGGAGAAGCCATTAGTTTCCAGACCTCTGTGACCGATGAGGAGAAAATAAAGGCCATGGTTACGGACACGATGGAGCGGTGGGGGAGAGTCGATATTCTGGTCAACAATGCAGGTAATCTGCGTGACAAGACTTTTGTCAAAATGACTTTGGATGATTTTCGCTCCGTGTTGGACGTACATCTAATGGGGTCCGTGATTTGTACCAAGGCCGTATGGGAGCCTATGCATCGCCAAAAGTATGGGCGCATCGTATTCACGACGTCCTCTTCCGGTCTATATGGCAACTTCGGGCAGGCCAATTATTCAGCGGCGAAAATGGGTTTGGTGGGGCTGATGCAAACACTGGCACTGGAAGGCGCCAAGAGCAATATTTTGGTGAATTGTTTGGCGCCTACGGCAGCGACCGCTATGAGCGATGGGCTTTTGGTACCGCAAGCAAAGCGAGTATTGCAGCCTGAGGCAGTGAGTCCGGCACTCCTGCCGCTGGTTTCGCAGTGCGCCCCGACCAGGGCTATTGTTTGCGCAGGCGCGGGTAATTTTGCCCGCGCCTATATAACGTTGACCGGTGGGCGCTTTTTAGGCAGTGACGCCCATGTCACCAACCGTATTTTCGCCGACTGGCAAGTGATCGGCGATCGCGAGTCTGAGCAGGTTCCTGAGTCTGCCACTGCGCAGATTCATCAAGAACTCATCGCCGCTTTCCGTTCACAAACCGAAAATAACCAGTGAGAATCTACTATGCGTGATGCCGTTATTGTTTCCACAGCCCGAACCCCGATTGGCAAAGCCTATCGGGGGGCTTTTAATGCCACCCCATCTGCAACACTGGCTGGGCATGCAATTAAACACGCTGTCGAGCGAGCAGGGATTGTTGGTAGTGAAGTGGATGATGTGTTACTCGGTTCTGCGTTGCAGCAAGGAGTGCAAGGGCTGAACATTGGCCGCCTGGCTGCATTGCGCGCCGGATTACCCACGTCGGTTTCAGGTATGTCGTTGGATCGCCAGTGCGCTTCGGGCCTTATGGCGGTTGCTACGGCGGCCAAGCAAATCATTGTCGATGGTATGAGTATTGCCGTTGCCGGAGGTGTGGAATCCATCTCGATGGTGCAGACTGATCGGATGCGAATTGAGCCTGACATGGAGCTTTTTTCGCTGTACCCAACTGCCTATATGCAGATGGTGGATACGGCTGACATCGTAGCGAAGCGTTATGAGATCAGCCGGGAATCCTGTGACGAATACTCGTTACGCTCCCAGCAACGAACGGCAGCAGCGCAGTTAGAAGGGTTGTTCGACAAGGAAATTGTTCCTATGCGTGCTTTGATGGCCTACAACGACACGGAGACCGGCGTATTGGCCTATAAAGAGGTCTTGTTGGAACGTGATGAAGGCAATCGTCCAGAAAGTACCCTGGACGATTTGCGTGCCCTTTATTCCGTCAAGGGACCCGGCAAAAATGTTACCGCTGGCAACGCTAGCCAACTCTCCGATGGTGCCTGTGCGCTGGTGCTTATGGAAGCCAAGGAGGCCGAACGCAGAGGCCTGCAGCCGTTAGGTCGCTATGTTGGTATGGCCGTAGCGGGGGTTGATCCGGACGAGATGGGAATTGGCCCCGTTGCCGCGGTGCCTAAATTGCTGCAGAGCAATGGCCTAAAGATTGATGATATCGGGTTATGGGAGCTCAATGAGGCATTTGCAGTGCAAGTGATCTATTGCCGAGACAGGCTGGGTATTCCGGACGACAGGTTGAACGTTAATGGCGGCGCTATTGCAATAGGTCATCCCTACGGCATGTCCGGCGCCCGGATGACGGGTCATGCGCTGATTGAAGGGAAGCGTAGAGGCGAGCGCTACGCCGTAGTGACGATGTGCGTCGGCGGAGGAATGGGGGCTGCCGGTTTATTCGAAATCTATTGAGAGCGGCGCCTCACTCAGAAGTTAACCACTCACAGGATGGGTCAGGCGTCATTTTTGGCTTGGAAGTTTATCGACGGGAAAAGAACGAGGTTCTGTTTCGGAAAGAGCTTATCGGCCCGCGGTTGCCACTCTTTTGTAAGACGCCTAACGATTTCCTCGATGAAATCCAGAAATACTTTTAACTTGGGTATGGATGCCAGCCGATCGAGATATAAAGCATAAAGTTGCGGCGACTCACTTATTTCATAATCAGGCAAGATGCGAACTAACTCTCCCGAGAGTAATCCTGGCAGCGCCCAAATACCGGTAATGGGGGCAATGACGCGGCCATGTTTCACCAGTTCGAGGATTTGTGAATGATCTGTCGACAAAAATCTATGGTAAGTAGGTAACGTAAAGCGTTCCTGGCCCCGGGATATTTCGAGCCTGGGCACATAAGCAGGCAAAGGGCCCGGCTCAACCGCCGCTGCGTCGAGGTAGAAATTACCTATGATGGCATGATCTTCGAGATCCTCTGGAGAGGTCGGTATTCCGTTGGCCTGTACGTATTCTTGGCTTGCTACCAGGATGTTTTTTACCTCTGCGATTTTTCGGGCGGTCAAACGAGAATCCGATAACCACCCGCAATGGAGAACGACATCGAGAATGTTAGGCTCTGGGAGTAATCTTTCTCCCACTCGTACGCGAACGTCGATCTCTGGATAGTTATCCAGAAACTTGTGTAAGTTGGGAGTGAGGAGCGTTTTAGCGACATCACTGGTACAGCCTATGCGCAATATACCGGCCGGGCTACTCCTGTAGGTTGCAATCTCGGCGTCAGCGTCTTCCATTTCTTCTCGCATGCGTATGCATCGTGCGTGTAAAACACTCCCCACTTCGGTAAGCGTTATGCGCCGCGTAGTACGTTCGACAAGTCTAACGTTGTAGAGGGACTCCAAACGCGATACCGCCCGGCTTACCGTTGCTTTAGACTCACCCAGTGCACGCGCTGCCCCAGAAATAGAGCCACGATCGCCGACCATTGCGAATATTTTGAAAGCATCGCTTTTTTCCATGTTCTATCCTCTGGCTGTCACATTCTCATTAGCTAAGAAACTCGAGTGCTATTTAACATTAAAATAATGAGAGAGATTGAACGGGGTAATATTCTAAAGCGCTGACCAATTTTTGTTGGCAACTATCGCTTAGGCATCGACGTAGTATCAAAGACAGCAATACCGCCAGCCTTAACAGAGACCCCTATATAGCCGATCCTTTGTTTCCACAACTCCGGTGGTCGCAAAGAGGGGTTCCGCGCGGCCTTACATGTCGGCTAACATTTCGTCATTTTCATTAAAGGTCAGGATGGATATGACTCCTGACCTTTAATGTGATTATTGATTAATGTATTTCCGTCTATTTCAAGGGAGAGTGTTGGATTAACTCTCCGCCGTTACAATTTTGTTTTTTGAATCTTTCACCAGGAAAATAAATAAAATTTTCTATAGCTGATTGGCTATTGACCCCGCTTCCTTCTGCCATCCTTCTGCCAGGGTGCGCACCAGTGCATCATAGCCGTCTTCGCTTTGCTTCAGTTCCAGGTTGAACGGCCGTTTGATCAGCCGGCCCTGGTGATTCAGGATCCACTCACCGCGGATGACAGCCTTACCGTCAAAGCGGCCATGGAAGCCGCTAATGGAGACGTTAAGCACATCCTGATTGCGACTCATTGGCTGGGAAGATATTACCCAACCCGGTAGCGCGCTGCTCAGATTGGTCACCAGCGTTTGCTGCAGTTGCTGGTCGAGTGGGCTGGCCCATAGGTTGTTCTGGGCTATGACGTACTGCACATCGTTAGTCTGAAAAACCACGCCATTCTGCATGAGATAATCGGCCACGAAAATATGTTCCAACCACAGTTCACGCGTTGACGCGCCGCTGCTCACCGGGGCTGGCATGCCCAACGCCTGCAGCTGATAGTAGGTTTTTTTTGGGGTGCTGCTACAGGCGCTGAGCAGCAGTGTCAGAGCTATCGGGAGCCATTTCATCATTTATTGGCCTTCTTAGGCTGGGGATCATCATGGCTGGCGGCTTCAAACACCAGCGCATTGCTCTTGTCATTCAGAGTGCGTAGCACCGGCTGCAGTTCACGCAGCACCTGATCCAGACGTTGCATGTCCGCTACCATTTTGTTGTAGGCAGGAGAGCCTGGTTGGAACCCTTTCAAACTACGATTGAGTTCCTGCAGCGTTTTCTGCATGTCCTGCGGTAGCGCCTGCATCTCTTTGCTGGAGATGATGCCATTCAGCGACTTCATGGTCTGCTGAGTGGACTTCATGGTCCTCTGGCTTTCCGCCAGCGTTTTGGTCGCTTCGTTGATCATCGGATTGAGTGGTATCGCGTTGATCTTATCCAGCGTTTGCATCAGTTTTTGCTGGATCTGCGCAAGACCGCCGCTGGTTGTAGGTATCAGCGGGTAGCCGAACAGCTCGTGCGGTTCATCCCAAGCCTTATCCTGCGGATTAAAGTCCAGATCGATATAGAGAGAACCGGTTAGCAAGTTGGCTGATTTTAGAGAAGCGCGCATGCCGCGTGACTCGGCGTCTTTCAGACTTTTATCAAAATCAAAGTCCTTGCCTAACTTCCTCAGGCGTTCTGGCTCGATGTGGATTAACACCGGAATGCGGTAATCGTTGTTCAAACGATGTTCAATACCTTCTTTAAAAAATGGCACTTGGGCCACAGTTCCGAGACGGATACCCCGAAACTCTACCGGCGCACCCGGCTGCAATCCGCGAACCGAGTCGGTGAAGAACATCAGGTAATCTTTGTGCACGGTATACAGTGAGTCCTGAATACTGCGTTGGTTGTCGAACAGTTGATATACGTCCTTTTCTTTAGCCTGTTGGCCTCTATCCCAATCGTCTGGCACGTCAAAGCTCACGCCGCCGCTGAATAAGGTGGCCAACGAGCCCATTTCCACACGCATGCCTTGTGCCGACATGTCGAATGCCACACCGCTGTCTTTCCAGAAGCGCACGTTGCTGGTCACTAACTGGTCGTAGGGGGCCGAGATAAACAGCTGGTAGCGCATGGTGCGCTGTTTGGGATCAAAATAGCTGGTTTCCACTGAACCGACACGGTAGTTGTGAAATAGCACCGGATCGCCGGCGTTCAACTGGCCAGATTTCTCACTGTCTAGCAAGATGCGCAGCCCTTTGGCGTCCGCAGAGGCCAGCGGCGGCGCATCGAGCAGTTGGTAGTTATCCTTGCCGTCTTTGCCTTTATTGCCCGGCCGCAGTTCGATATAGGCACCTGACAATAGCGTACCCAGGCCGGAAACGCCTTCGCGGCCGATCTGCGGCTTCACCACCCAGAAGGCGCTATCCTGACGCAACAGCTTATCCATGCCGGAGTTAAGGCGTGCTTGCACCATCACCTTGCTCAGGTCGCCGCTTAAGGTCACGGTTTCGACGACGCCGACGTCGACGCTGCGGCTTTTGATTTCGGTTTTGCCCGCTTCCAGCCCTTCGGCGCTGGTGGTAACCAAGGTCACCACCGGCCCCTGATGGCTAAAGTGGTAAAACAGGATCCAGGCACCGATCAGCGCGGTGACGATAGGGATGATCCATACCGGCGACCAGCGCGCAATCTTCTCAACGCCTGCGATGTCATTATTGTTTGCCGTCACCTTGCGGCTCCTTTTTTATTGTTTCGTTTAGACGATCCCAGGTCAGCCGGGGGTCGAAAGCCATGGCGGCGAACATGGTGAGGATCACCACCAGAGCGAATAACAACGCGCCAGTTGCAGGGTAGACGCTCATCAATAGGCCTATATGAACCAGCGCAGACAGTACGGCGATGACAAACACGTCGATCATTGACCAGCGGCCAACGAATTCGACCACTTCGTAAATCAGATGCATACGTTCACTGTTGCCGCGGTTTTTCCCGTTGCCGTTGGCGTCCCAGCACAGCCAGCCGATCGCCAGCATCTTCAGCGACGGCACCATAATGCTGGCGATGAAAATGACCATCGCCACCGGATAAGATCCTTCTCCCCACAGCAAGATCACCCCGGCCATGATGGTCGAATTCATTTTGTTGCCCAGTGCTTCGGTGACCATGATCGGCATCAGGTTGGCAGGGATATAAAGCATGAGTGAGGTCACCAGCAGCGCCAGCGTCCACTGCAGGCTGTTGCGGCGGCGCACGTAGCCATTGGTATGGCAGCGTGGGCATTGGGTCACCTCGGCCGGCAGAATTGCCGTGCAACAGAGACAGGAGCGCACGCCCTGGCGCATGCCAGTGCCCCCGACCGTTAACGGAAGATCCAGGCGCGGCGCCGGTGCGATGTCCTGCCACAGCCAGTGGCGATCTACGCACTGAAAGGCGCGCACCTGCAACAGACAGAACAGGCAATAAGGCAAAAAGCTGCCGCCGATGCCGATATCGCCATAGGCCATCAGTTTGACGAAGCTGACCAGCACCCCGGCGAGGAAGACCTCCACCATGCACCAGGTTTTAAACTGGAACAGCATCTTGCCCAGCCACTCTTTTAATGCCAACGGCATACGCACTCTGGCGCACAGCACAATGATGGCCAGCATACAAAATGCGGGGATCAGTTGTACGAGCAACATAAACAGCGTAGCCATGCTGGCGTGGTTTTCTTCCAGCATGACCTGAGGGATATTAATCAGTTTGATTTCATTACCGAAGCCGGCAACGCGCATATTGATAAACGGAAAAATATTGGCTAGCAGCAGCATGAACAACGCACTGAGGGCGTAGCCTATCGGCCGTTTGCGCGGTTCCTCCCAGCGGGTGCTGAGAGTCGTGCTGCAACGTAAGCATACCGCTTTGGTGCCCGCGCTTAACGGCGGTAACGCCATCAGTAAATCGCACTGCGGGCATAGAATCAGTTTCTCAGTTAAAGGTTGCGCGTGCCGGATTGCTAAAATTATACGCATATGAGATTCAACGGCCCAGATTACCCTGTCCCAACAGAGTTTCATGCTCTTTGGAGGACAGAAATCGTAGAGAAACCCCAGTAGGGCCGTATTCCTTGCGGAGCGTGCCATTGAGAGTTATGTCGGTTATGTATGTGCAGCAGGCCATAGTTACCGGGATAACAAGGGAAGAAGAACTTGATCTACCACTTCTGCGATCAGTTCGCTGTCCACTATCTGGCTGCGCTCGGTATGGCGGAATTGAACAACACCTGGCAACAAGTCGATTAACAGATCCAGGTTCACTTGGTCCGAAACAAGCAGCTCACCACGGTCAATTGCACGTTCGATTATTTCTAAGACGCGAATACGACGGCTATTCAACCAGCCTGGGAGCGTCTGTTCTACCCAGCCGCTGAGGATGCGATGGTTTCCAAGAAACTCAATGATTGCGAGACGGATATCGGGGTCGTTCAGGCCGTAGAAGTGTTCATAAACGGCGATAAGGTCACTGCGCAGTGAGCCCGTATCGATGGGCAGATCGGTGGGTGAAAAGGCCAGTAGGGCATCAGCCAACAGGGCGTCACGAGACTTCCACCGTCGGTACAGTGAAGCTTTGCCTGCTCCTATCCGTTTAGCTACCGCTTCCATAGTGAGTGAATGGAAGCCGCCTTCCGCTACCTGCGCTAACGCCGCTCGCATAATCCGCAAGTCTAATTCTGCATCTCGAGGGCGTCCCACCGCCGGCCTGGCGGTTTCCGGGGCTAAAGTGGGGGCGTCTGAGGGTGTAATTTTCGACATAATTATGATCCTTGACAGTTTCGATACTGAATCGTATCGTAAATTAACGACTACTTCTACGGAAAATTCACATGAGCGTATTTCTCACCTGCGCAAGACTCTTGATGGGGCTTGCGCCAAAAATTCTTGCCGATGACGTGAAGCTGCACAAGTACCTGCTAAATAGGCCTTCCCCTCAGGCCGCGCCTATTCCAGCCGCACTTCGTTCTTCCTGCCAAATCGAGGAGCGCGAGCACCAGGGGCAGCGAGTCGTGACTCTGACGCCACGGATCGGAAGGCGCGATCTGCACGTGCTCTATCTGCACGGCGGTGCCTACGTGAACCCACTGCATCACTCACACTGGAGCATCATCAGTGCGGTGATCGGCGCGACCGGCGCTACCGTAACCGTTCCGCTGTATGCCCTTGCTCCCGAACATGACTATCGCGTTGGCACCGCTCTGATCGATACGGTCTTTGACAGCATCGTTTCCGCCCGAAAGGGTGAGCGAATCGTCGTGATGGGCGACAGCGCAGGGGGCAACGCAGCACTGACGCTAGCGCTTCGTCGACGCGATGATGGGTTGTCGCTCCCTGACCATCTCTTTCTGTTTGCCCCATGGTTGGATCTCTCTATGAGGGACGCTGAAATGAGGGAGCTGGAGAATAAGGACGTTATGCTTGCCGTGGACGGCGCACGAGTATGCGGGAGAATGTGGGCTGGAGACATTTCCCCCGAACTACCCTACATGAGCCCGCTTTACGCTGACTTGCGGGGGATGCCGCCGATGAGCATATTCCAGGGAGACCGCGATATCTTTGTTGTTGACGCGCGGAAGTTCGCGGTAAAAGCGCAAGTCGCAGGCGTCACGCTCGACTACCACGAGTATCCAGGTGGTTTTCACGTATTCATGGGGCTCACTTTCCTGCCGGAAGCGAAAGACGTCTTTCGCAAGGTGGAAGCAGTGACTAGATACCTAGGGAATGCGGCATGACAACCAGCCATACAAAGCCAGGCTGCTCTTGCCGCTGGATCAGCGCCTGTCTGGGGCTTATCCTGCTACTCACCGGTGCTGCCATGCTGTACGGCGGTATCTGTCTTATCAAGCTGGATGGCTCCTGGTACTACGCCATCGCCGGCATCGTGTTGCTGATAACGGCATCGCTATTGCTGCTGGCACGTCGCAGCGGCTTTGTGCTCTATGCCGGCTTTTGCGTAGCGACGCTGGCCTGGGCTTTGTACGAATGCGGCTGGGACCCGATTGCACTACTGCCGCGCTTGTTGTTCTTTCTGGTATTGCTCATCGTCATGTTGCTGACCTGGCGTTGGTTCGCCCGGCCTTTTACGCGGCATCGCGAAAGCGCGCGCGGCGACATGCCTGCGTTGCTGCTCGGCAGCGCGCTAACGTTGTTACTTTTTAGCCTGTTAATAGTCGGCTTACAGCCTGACCACGGCATCGATCTGACCACGGCATTGGGCGAATATCCCGCCGAAGACATGCCCGTCAACTCGGCATCTAACGCCCCCGGCGATTGGACGAACTACGGACGAACACCCGGTGGCCAGCGTTACTCGCCTCTGGATCAAATCACTCCGGCCAACGTTGCCGATCTCACACTGGCCTGGACCTTCCACTCTGGCGCAACCGGCCTGCCGCAAGGCAATAAAGCGAGCGAATTGATGTTCGAGGCTACGCCGCTGAAGGTACGCGACAAGCTTGTGTTCTGTACCCCCCATGACGAAGTCATCGCCGTTTCGCCTGAGACAGGAAAATCGATCTGGCGCTTTAATCCTCATGCGAATCTGAGCGCAGCACCGTTTCTTGCCTGCCGTGGCGTATCCTATGACGAAACGCCAGGGGCCAGCGGCGTTTGCGCTCATCGGATTATCACCGCCACTCTGGATGCCAGGATGTACGCGCTGGATGCCGATACCGGCCAGCGTTGCCCGGCGTTCGGTCAGAACGGCGAAATCGATCTGACCGCAGGCATGGGCCTGGTCAAGCCGGGTTTCTACTACGTCACTTCACCGCCCTCGATCGTGCACGGCAAGGCTGTGATCGGCGGGTGGGTGTTCGATAACGTGGAACGCGGCGAGCCCTCCGGTGTCGTGCGCGCATTTGATACCCGCACCGGCGAGCTGGCATGGGCCTTCGACATGGGCCGCACCGATCGCACAACACTTCCACCCGCAGGCGAGTTCTACACGCGCGGCACGCCAAATGTCTGGGCACCGATCAGCAATGATCCGGCGTTGGGCCTGGTCTATCTGCCAACCGGTAACGAAACGCCGGATTTCTTCGGCGGCGGCAGGCAAGCCGTATCGGAAAAATATGCCAGTTCGCTGATCGCCGTCGACGCGGATAGCGGAAAGATACGCTGGCACTTCCAGACCACCCACCACGACATTTGGGACTACGATATTCCATCTCAACCGACCACGGTCGACTTGTCTGGCGCACAGGGCGTAGCGCCAGTACTCGCCTTGCTGGTACCGACCAAGCGCGGCGAGTTGTTCATGCTTGACCGGCGCACGGGGGCTCCGTTGACTCACATCGAGGAGCGGGCGGTGCCACAAGGGGCCGTGCCAGGCGAACACCTGTCAGCTACCCAGCCCTTCCAGACCGACATGCCAACGTTTGCACCGGCCGCGTTGCACGAAAGCGACATGTGGGGAGCTACGCCGCTCGATCAACTGTATTGCCGTATCCGCTTCAAGGCGTTGCGCTACGAGGGCGCATTTACGCCGCCATCGGTACAAGGTTCACTGGCGTACCCCGGCTCGGCGGGTGTCTTCGAATGGGGCGGTGTATCGGTCGATCCTTTGCGACATATCGTCGTGGCTAACAACAATTACATGGCGATCATCAACAAGCTGAC
>Ga0308166_1003569_pt1 | contig 13129 bp, 10 predicted proteins | sample PhyCR2_2_FD_202137 | JGI IMG/M metagenome (GOLD analysis project Ga0308166, IMG submission 202137) | Phyllosphere microbial communities from UC Gill Tract Community Farm, Albany, California, United States - DLSLCC.R2 | ecosystem: Host-associated > Plants > Phyllosphere > Unclassified | place... | reverse complement strand
TTTTTGAGGATCATTTGCCGAAAATTCGATAACCTCTCATCCGTTGCCCACAACATGCGCGAGCGTGTTTTCCGCGGTGTATGATGAGCCGGTTCCCACACTTTCGGCATCTTTTTTCGCGCACTCATGAACGATCTGACCCCCAAGCAGTCCTGGCCGGACGATCGGCGCTACCAGTACCTGATTACCGGAATCAGCGATTACGCCATTTACATGCTGGACCCCAACGGCCTCGTCAGCAGTTGGAACGCCGGCGCCAACCGGTTCAAAGGCTATGTCGCACAGGAGATCCTGGGCGAGCATTTTTCCCGTTTCTATACGCCCGAGGACCGCGCGTCCGGCAAGCCCGCGCGCGCGCTGGCGACCGCGCTCCGGGAAGGCAAGTACGAGGCGGAAGGCTGGCGGGTGCGCAAGGACGGGTCGCGCTTCTGGGCCCATGTCGTGATCGACCCCATCCACAACGAGGACGGTGTGCTGCTGGGCTTCGCGAAGGTCACGCGCGACGTCACCGAGCGCAAGCGCGCCGAGGATGCGCTGCGCGAGAGCGAACAGCGGTTCCGCCTGCTCGTCAACGGCGTGACGGACTATGCGCTGTTCATGCTGTCGCCGGAAGGGACGGTCACGAACTGGAACCCGGGCGCCGAGCGCATCAAGGGCTACCGGCAGGAAGAGATCGTCGGCAGCCATTTTTCGCGCTTCTATACCGAGGAAGACCGGGAGGCCGGCGTGCCGCGCCGCGCGCTGGAAACGGCGGCCACCACCGGCCGGTTCGAGGCCGAAGGCTGGCGCGTGCGCAAGGACGGTTCGCGCTTCTGGGCGCACGTCGTGATCGATGTGATCCGCGGCGATACCGGCGAACTCCTCGGCTTCGCCAAGATCACGCGCGACCTGACGGAAAAGAAGAAGGCCGACGAGGCGCTGGAAAAGGCCAACATCGCGCTGTTCCAGGCGCAGAAGATGGAGTCGATCGGCCAGCTCACGGGCGGCGTCGCGCACGACTTCAACAACCTCCTGTCCGTGTTGTCCAGCGGCCTGGAAGTGCTGAGCCTGCAACGGGGCGAGGGCGACCGCCGCACGCTGGACAGCATGCGGCGCGCCATCGACCGCGGCGCGCGCCTGACCCAGCAGCTGCTCGCATTCGCCCGCCAGCAGCCGCTGCAGGCCGAGACGCGCAACCTGAACCGCGTCATCCGCGGCTTCGAGACCGTGCTGCGCCGCGCCGGCCATCCCGCGATCGATTTCGTCATCGATCTCGACCGCAAGGCCCACTGTGCCGTCATCGACAGCGCGCGCTTCGAATCGGCGCTGCTGAACCTCGTCGTCAACGCGCGCGACGCCATGCCGGAGGGTGGCCGCCTGACGATCGCCACCGGCAACGTCGTCGCGGACGGTGCCGAGCCCGCCGGCCTCGCGCCGGGCGACTACGTGCGCGTGACCGTGCAGGACACGGGCACCGGCATGCCGCCCGACGTCGTCGCGCGCGCGTTCGAGCCGTTCTTCACGACCAAGGAACTCGGCAAGGGCACGGGGCTCGGCCTGTCGCAGGTCTACGGCTTCATCAAGCAGTCGGGCGGCGACGTCGTGATCGACAGCGCGCCGGGCACGGGCACGACGATCTCCATCTACCTGCCGGCCGCTCCCGACGCCGTCGAGGAGACGCGCGCCGACCACACCGAGAGCGTCCTGATCGTCGAGGACGAGCCGGACCTGATGGACGTGGCCGCGTCGCTGTTCACGAGCATGGGCTACGACGTCGTCACGGCGGCGAGCGGGCAGGAGGCGATCGACGTCATGGAGCAGCGCGACGTCGACATCCTGTTCACGGACGTCGTGATGCCGAACGGGATGAACGGCATCGAATTGGCCAGTTTTACGCGCGAGCATTATCCAGCGACCAAGATCATGCTGGCGTCGGGTTACCCGCTGCCGGCGCTGCGCCAGCGCCACGGCGACGACTTGAGCGAGTTCGCGTTCGTCAACAAGCCCTACCGCCTGTCGGACCTGGCGCGTACGCTGCGCTCGGCGATGTGACCGCGCGTCACAGGCCGAAGATGATGTCGCTGATCCGGTCGTAGATCGGGTCGGCGGACGGTCCGGGGTTCGGCCAGTTCAGGATGTCGAAATGGTCGTACCCGCGGTAGTTGCCGAGGAAATTCCACGTGCCGCGCCGCGCGCTGCCGTCGTAGTCGCGCACCGGATGCCCGCCCGGCGCGCGCATGCTGACCGTGTTGACGACGCCGTCGTTCGGGAACCACGCGCTGTCGATGCGCACGCGGCCGGGCGCATCCTGCGTGTACGACCCCATGCCCCGCTGCGCCACCGAGCCGACGATCCACTCGCCCGCGAACAGCTTGTAATACGGGAGCATGTCGGTGCGCGGATACTGGTACTGCGCGCTCTGGACGGGCGCCAGCACGCGGTCGGTGCCGTTGCAGCACCAGGCACCGGCTTCCGTCGCCAGCGTCCCCACCGAAAAGTAATACACCGACGGCGACGTCAGGGCCCAGCGGTTGAATGCGCGCGCGCCGTCCGGCGCCAGTTCCCAGTGCGCCAGCGCGTTGTCGAGGAGGTCGCGCAGTGGACTGCGCAGGTTGGGCAGCACGTCCAGCACGGCGTCGCTCAGCGTGGTGCCGTCGTGCGGCGCGGAAATCGTCACGACGCTCTTCACCCAGCCGACCCGGCCGCCCTTGTAGAGTTCGCCGCCGCCTTCGTCGCCGTCCGGCGAACCGTGCTCCAGCAGCTGGATCAGCGCGCGGATCGTCGTGCCGCCCTGGCTGTGGCCGATCAGGTGGATCGGGTGCGCCGCGTCCCATTGCGGATAAAACGCGAGCGGGTAGTTGTCCGGATTATCGGCCGGGTCGGCCGCCCAGCACTTGCCGGCCGGCTTCTGCTGCTGGCCCGGGTAGCCGTAGCGTTTCACGTGGTGCGCGCCGTAGTCGACGCAGCCGCCCTTGACCTGCGCATACAGCTCGGCGGCGCGGTCCCAGTTGGAGGCGATGGCGCCGACCTGGGCGGTGTAGACGGAGTGGGGCCCGTGGTACACGGCCAGGTGCGCGGCGATGTTGCCGTAGCCGCCCCAGTACAGGAAGCTGCCGAGCGGATGCGACTCCGGACCGAAGCCGAGGACGCCGTGCACGAGCACGACCGGATCGTTGTTCGCCGCGCGGGCCGGGACGATCGGCAACGCGGCGCAGGCGAGCAGCAGGCACGCACAAGTCTTAATCAGGCGCAACATATCACTCTCCATCGGGACGTGGCGGAGTGATTGTGGATCTGGTATGCCGGATGGGGTTTGCGCTGGCTCGACCGTGCGCGCGAATGGGATGCTGCGCTGCAACAGAATACGCAAAAGCGACAGGTTCGCCTAGCCGGTGGTGGCTGCGGGGACAGGGTCGCCGGTTCGCTTCATGCTTGGGCGGTGCGTTAGCCATCCGCCCATCGAATCATGGCCGCCCGAGGATGGTGCAAAGCAAAAAAAGCGGCCCCGCAGGGCCGCCACAGTGGAACGCTAGGACGCTCAGTTCGCCGCGGTCAGGCCCGGCGCATTGCTCACCGCGCCACCGGCCGGTGACGACGGCAACGGCGTGTTCGATGCGGTGACGGCGGTCTTCTCGGCCAGATCCGGGTTCCAGACGACGCTCTCGTCGACCGAGTACAGGCGGCACGGCTTGTCGCTCTTGGCCGAGCAAGTGGCCAGCGCGCGCGCTTCCGGATCCTCGCCTTCCTCGGCCCAGCACCAGGCGCCGCTGGGCGACACGGCAAAGGCGCGCGGCGTCATCTTGGTCAGGTAGTCGCGGTAGGCGCGCCTGCCGTTCTCGGACAGGAACGGCACGGCATCGATGTCCTGCAAGCCGGCGAAATTGGTCGGCTGCGGCTGCGGCGGTTCCGGCACCTTGAAGACGACCTTCGTCGGCATGCCGATCCGGCCCAGGAATTTCATCGTGTCGGCCAGCCACACCTTCTCGCCGTCGCGGCTCGCCAGCATGCCGTGCGAATCGCGCTTGAAGGGCGCGTACTCGACGAGCTGGGCGCGGCCGCCGGCCTGTTCGAAGGCGTCGTGCATGCGCGCCACCAGTTCCGGCGAGAACAGCGAATCGTTCTGGCCATACATCCACAGGCTCGGCACCTTGTTCTGCGCACCGTACTCGGCAAAGGCGGTGACGAGCGCCGAGCGCCAGCCGCAGCCGTTGCTGTCGTCGCGCAGGCCGCCGGCGAAGTTGATCAGGCCGCGCACGCCGGGCAGGTCTTCCGTGCCCAGGGCCATCGTCGCCAGGCCGCCGTACGACTGGCCGGCAACGACGATGCGGTCCGCGTCGATCCACTTCTGGTCGCGCGCATAGTCGAGCGCGGCGCGCACGTCGGCGGCTTGCGTGTAGCCGTTGGCCGTCATGTCGCAGCCGTGGTCGTGGTAATAGCCCGTCGAGTTGGCGAAGCCCTGGCGCATCGGCACCATCACGGCGTAGCCGCGTTCCACGAAGGCATGGGCCATGTGGTAGAAGCGGTCGCGCGGCTGCAGGTTCGGGTGACCCGGATCCTTGCCGTGGTTGATGATGATCAGGGGGAAGGGCCCGGGACCGTTCGGCTGGAACACGGTCGTCTCCAGGCGGGCCTGGTGGTCCTGGCCGGCCGGAATCAGGACGATGTGTTCGTTGATCCGGTAGTCGAGCTGGAGCTCTTGTTCGATCGCGAGACCCGGCAGCATGGCCATGGCCGCGAGGAGGGCGGAGGTCAGTTGGCGAACGGAAGGGCGGACTTTAAGCATGGGAAACTCTGAAACTTCACCGGGTTTGCTCGATCTCCTCGAGAACTCATTGCCTCAAGGAATGAATTGATTCTAAGCACGGTGATTTTGCAGAGCAATATCCATTTAACCAATTCTCGAACTAAATCTTTGTGTGTGGGCAGATTTGCCAGAACCGACCGATAATCGGTTGAGCCAACGATTGGGACACCCATGTTTCCTTGACATGACCACCGACGACCGTTTCCTGCAGGCGCTGCAAGGCGCGGCGCGCGCCTGGCGCCTCGCGCTCGACCGCCATCTGAAGGCGCACGGACTGACCGCGGCCGGCTGGAATGCGCTGGCGGCCGTGGCGGACAGTCCCGAGCCCCCGTCGCAGCGCGAACTGGCGCGGCGCCTGGGCGTGGACGGCGCGACGCTGGTGACGACGCTCGACCGGCTCGTCGCCAGCGGTCTCGTGCGGCGCGATTCGGAACCGGGCGACCGCCGCGTCAAACGCATCGGCTTAACGCCGGACGGCGACGCGCTGGCGCGCCAGGTGCGCGCGGACGCCGCGGCGCTGCACGGGACGACCGTCGACCGGCTCGACCCCAATGCGCGCGCGGCCGCCGGCGCCGTGCTCGAAGCGTTGCAACGGCTGCTGGAGGGGACATGAGAGGGAGCATGAGCGACGCCGACTACGCGCCGCGCGAGTGGCACCCGGACGAGCGCCCGACGATGCCGGGCGGGCCGTCGTTCCCGGCGCACTCGACGCCGCGCCGCATCGCCTTTTTCCTCATCGGCACGCTGGTGACGATCACGGGCGGCCTGGGCAACGCGCTCGTCACCGTCAACCTCGTCAACCTGCAGGGCACCCTGGGCGCCTTTGCGGCCGAGACCAACTGGCTGCCCACGGCGTACGTGATGACGAACGTGTCGATGAACCTGCTGCTGGTGAAGTTCCGCCAGCAGTTCGGCCTGCGCGCCTTCACCGAATTCTTCCTCGTCCTGTACGCGCTCGTCACCTTCGGCCACCTGTTCGTCAACGATCTCGCCTCGGCGATCGCCGTGCGCGCGGCCCACGGCATGGTCGGCGCGGCGCTGTCCACGCTGGGCCTGTACTACTCGCTGCAGGCGTTCAAGAAGGAGTGGCGTTCGCGCGGCATCATCATCTCGACCGGCGTCTCGCAGCTGGCGCAGCCGATCGCGTATATCTTTTCGCGCAGCCTGCTGCAGTTCGCCGAGTGGCGCGGGTTGTACCTGTTCGAACTGGGCCTGACGCTCGTCACGCTGGGCGCCGTGCTGTGGCTCAAGCTGCCGCCGGGCGACCGCTTCAGGGCGTTCCGGCCCACCGACTTCCTCACGTTCTCGCTGTTCGCCCCGGGCATGGCGCTGCTGTGCGCGGCGCTGGCGTTCGGCCGCGTGCTGTGGTGGACGGAAGCGCCCTGGATCGGCATCGCGCTGGCCGCGTCCGTCGTGCTGCTGCTGGCCGCGCTGTGCATCGAGCACAACCGCAACAACCCGCTGCTCAACATCCGCTGGCTCACGACGGGCATGATCGCGCGGCTCGTGCTGGCGCTGGTGCTCGTGCGCGTCGTGCTGTCGGAGCAGAGCGTGGGCGCGGTCGGCTTCCTGCGGCTCGTGGGATTGAACAACGACGAGATGCAGACGCTGTTCATCGTCATCCTGCTCAGCTCGATCGCCGGCATCGTCGTGTCCGTGTTCGTGACCCGGCCGCCGCACCTGATGGCGCCGCAGGTCGTCGCCCTGCTGATCATGGCGCTGGGCGCGTGGATCGATTCGCACGCGACGAATGCGACGCGGCCGGCGCAGATGTACGTCAGCCAGGGCATGCTGGCGTTCGGCGGCGTGATGTTCCTCGGGCCGCTGCTGCTCACGCTGCTGGGGGCCGTCATCGCCAACCCGGCCAACCTGATCACGTTCTCCGTGATGTTCGGCCTGACGCAGAACCTGGGCGGCCTGGCCGGATCGGCCCTGCTGGGCACGTTCCAGGTGATGCGCGAAAAATACCACTCGTCCGTGCTGGCCGAGCAGCTGAGTTCGCTCGACCCCATCGTCGCCGCGCGCATCCAGCAGGGCGGGGCGGCGTACGCGCGCCTGCTCGCCGACCCGTCGGCGCGTACCCGCCAGGGCATTTCCGTGCTCACGCAGACGGCCGCGCGCGAAGCCAACATCCTTGCCTACAACGACGTGTTCCTCCTGATCGCCGTCCTGGCCACGCTGCTCGCCGCCTGGATCTTCGGGCGTTCGCTGTGGCTGAAGTACGTGGCGCCGCCGCCCGCGGCCCCGGCCCCGGCGCCCGCGCCGCCCGATCCCACCGACTCGCCGATCGCCGTGCCGTCCGGCGACCGCCGCACCGCGCCGCGCCCGCCGCAACCGGCGAGCGCCGCCTCAACCTGACCGACTATCGTTGCCATGCCCGAAACGACGACCACCACGACCACCTCTTCCACGACGACCACGCAGCAGAAGTCGAACCGCAACGTCATCGTCAGCGGCCTGCTGTTCGCGTTCATCGCGCTGATCGGCGTCCTGATCGTGCTGTACGCCTGGAACCTGCCGCCGTTCCACAGCGCGCTGCAGACGACGGAGAACGCGCTCGTGCGCGGCCAGGTGACGATCATCAGTCCGCAGCTGTCCGGCTACGTCGTCGAGGTGGACGTGCAGGACTACCAGACGGTGCGCCAGGGCCAGCTCCTGATGCGCATCGACGACCGCATCTACCAGCAGCGCCTCGACCAGGCACGCGCCCAGCTGGCGACGCAGCGCGCCGCGCTCGCCAACTTCACGCAGAGCCAGCGCACGGCCAGCGCGACCATCGCCCAGAACCAGGCCGCCGTCGCCAACGCCGCGGCGCAGGCCGCGCGCGCCAATGCCGATTTGCGCCGGGTGGAGGAACTGGCGGCGGACGGTTCGCTCTCCGCGCGCGAACGCGACGCCGCCCGCGCCACGCGCGCGCAGACCGTGGCCGCCGCCGAACAGGCGCGCGCCGCGCTGGAGATCGCGCGCCAGAACGCGCGCACGGTCGACGTCAACCACGCGTCGCTGGAAGCGGCCGTCGCGGGCGCCGAGGCGGCCGTGCGCCTGGCCGAGATCGACCTGGCCAACACGCGCATCGTCGCGCCGCGCGACGGCCAGCTGGGACAGGTGACGGTGCGCCTGGGCGCGTTCGTCAACGCCGGCGCCCAATTGACGGCGCTCGTGCCGCGGACGATGTGGGTCGTCGCCAACATGAAGGAAACGCAGATGGCCGACGTGCGCCTGGGCCAGCCCGTCACGTTCACCGTCGACGCGCTGAACCACGCGAAGCTGCGCGGCCGCGTCGAGCAGATCGCGCCGGCCACCGGCTCGGAATTCTCCGTGATCGTGCCGGACAACGCGACCGGCAACTTCGTCAAGATCGCCCAGCGCATCCCGGTGCGCATCAGCATCGATCCGGACCAGCCGCTGGCGGCGCGGCTGCGGCCCGGGATGTCGGTGGTGGCCAGCATCGATACCAGGGCGGGCGGGCAGGTGCCGCCGGGGCCGGGAGGGCAGGCCGCGCCGGCACCGGCGGTCACGGCGCCCGCGGCCGCCGGGCAGCCGGCAACGAGTCCGGCGCCGGTGGTCCAGTCCCCGGCCGCACCCGCCGCCGCGGGGCAGGCGCGATGAGGCGCCGGTTCGTGCTGGGCGCCTGCGCGGCGCTGCTCGCGGGCTGCCGCATCCCGGTGCAGCCGCCGCCGCAACCGACGCTCGTCGTGCCGCCCGCGTGGACGAGCCAGGTCGGACCGGGCACGCCCGTCGAGCGCGACTGGTGGCGCGCGTTCGGCGACCCCGCGCTCGACCGCCTGGTGACGCAGGCGCTGGCGCGCAACAACGACGTGCGCACGGCGCAATCGCGCCTGCAGGAATACCGCGCGCGGATCCAGGTCGCGCGCGCGGCGCAGGACCCGACCCTGAGCGTCGGCCTGTCGCCGACGCGGGCCCGCGCGATCGGCCCGTCCGGCACCCCGATCGATTCGACGTCGCTGTCGGCCAGCTTCCAGGCCGCCTACGAACTCGATCCGTTCGGGCGGCTGGGCAATGCCACGCAGGCGGCGCGCTTCGACTACGCCGCGCAAGGGGCGGCGGCCGACGCGACGGCGCTGTCGGTGGCCGCGAACACGGCGTCCGGCTACCTGAACCTGCGCGGCCTCGACGCCCAGCTCGACCTCGCGCGCGCCACGCTGGCGTCGCGCCAGCGCTCGCTGGAGCTGGCGCGGCGCCAGTTCGAGGTCGGCTACAGCTCGCGCCTGGAACTGTCGCAGGCCGAAGCGGAATACCGCGCCACGGCCGCCGTCGTGCCGCAACTGCAGCGTGCGATCACGCAGCAGGAGAACGCCCTCGACATCCTCATCGGCGCCAACCCCGGCCCGGTCGAGCGCGGGCCCGAGTTCGCTCGCCTGGCCGTCCCGGCGATCCAGCCCGGCCTGCCGTCGGCACTGCTGCGCCGGCGTCCCGACGTGGCCTCGGCCGAGCGTGCCGTCGCCGCGGCCGACGCCAGCCTGGCCGCCGCGCGCGACCAGATGCTGCCGTCGCTGCGCCTGACGGCGTCGCTGGGCGCCTACGCGCACGACCTGCCCACCTTGCTGCATTCGCCGGCGGAGTTGTGGAGCGTGGGCGGCAGCATCCTGGCGCCGCTGTTCGACGCCGGCCGGCTGCGCGCCCAGGCCGAGATCAGCGCCTCGCTGCGCGACCGCGCCGTGTTCGCGTACGAGGCGGCGGTGCGGAGTGCGTTCGCCGACACGGAAAACGCGCTGACGGCCGTGCGCCGCCTGCGCGAACAGCTGGACGAGGCCGAGGCGCGCCGCGTCGCCACGGCGGAAGTGCTGCGCATCGCGCACAACCGCTACCGCAACGGCTATTCGTCCTACCTGGAAGAGCTGGACGCGCAGCGCAACGCGTTCAGTGCCGAGAACACCGCGCTGCAGCTGCGCGCGAGCTGGCTGCAGGCGCACGTCGACCTGTATCGCGCGCTCGGCGGCGGCTGGACGCCGGATCATTGACCTTCAACGAGAGAGGAACACAGCATGATCAAGATCGGGATCATTATCGGCAGCACCCGGCCCGGCCGCAAGGCGCCGGACGTGGCGCGCTGGGTGCTGGACATCGCGGGCATGCGCGCGGACGCCGTGTTCGAGCTGGTCGACATCCAGGATTTCAACCTGCCGCTGCTGGACGAGCCGGTGCCGCCGGCGCAGGGCCGGTACACGCAGCCGCACACGAAGGCATGGGCCGCGGCGATCGCCGGCTTCGACGGCTTCGTGTTCGTGACGCCCGAGTACAACCACGGCACGTCGGGCGCGCTGAAGAACGCCATCGACTTCCTGTACAAGGAGTGGAACAACAAGGCGGCCGGCTTCGTCGGCTACGGCGGCGCGGGCGGTACGCGCGCCATCGAAAGCCTGCGCCTCGTGATGGGCGAGCTGATGGTGGCGGACGTGCGCGCGCAGGTGTCGCTGTCGCTGTACACGGACTTCGACGAGGGCGCGACGTTCAACCCGGCCGCGCACCACGAGGCCGCCGTCGACACGATGCTCGACCAGGTCGTGGCCTGGAGCCGCGCCTTGAAGCCGTTGCGTCCGGACGCGCCCGTGACCAGCCCGGACGCGCCGCAGGCCGGCAAGCGCATGGGCAGCATGTAACGCACTGGACAACGCGCGGCGGCGCTACAATCGCCGCCCATGACCCATTCTTCTTCTCCCGCGCGGCGCGCCGAATGCGCCGCGTGCCTGCGCGCGCAGAGCGCCTGCATCTGCCGCTGGGTGCGGCCCGTGGCCAGCCGCGTCGAGCTGTTGATTTTGCAACACCCGCTCGAGGTCCGCAACGCCAAGAACAGCGCGCGCCTGCTCCACCTGTGCCTGGCCGGCAGCCGCATCGAGGTCGGCGAGGCGTTTGACGCCGCCGCGCTGGACGCGCTGCTGCATGCCGGCGGACGCACGCCGCTGCTGCTGTATCCGGACACGCCCGGGGACGCCGCGCTCGGCATCGCGCCGCCGCCGGCGCTCGATGCCGCCGCGCTGGCGCGGCCGGACGCGCTGCGCCTCGTCGTGCTGGACGCCACGTGGCGCAAGAGCCGCAAGATGCTATACGCAAATCCCGGCCTGCAGCGCCTGCCGCGCGTGGCCCTCGCGGACGTGCCGGCGTCGGCGTACCGCATTCGCAAGGCGCACGCGCCGCACCAGCTGTCGACGCTGGAAGCGGCCGCGCTGGCGCTGGGCCAGCTGGAGGGGGACGGCGCCGGGTACGCGCCGTTGCTGGCGGCGTTCGATGGGTTCGTGGAGCAGCAGGCGGCGCGTTTTCGCCTTTGACGCCGGGGAGGCGACGCCGCATACGCCCCGTCGTTGCGGGCGTTTGACGGTTTTGTGCAACAAAAACAGGCACTTTTTTCGCGCTTGAACCCATTTCGCGATCGGCGTACTATACTGTATAAACATACAGTACTAAGGAGCGCGGTGTGAACCGGGTCAAAGCAAACGCAACCAACGCAAGTCGGGCGGTCAGCCAGGTGATGTTGCCGTTCCCGCAAAAGTCGGCCGAAGTCGTATCCCTGCACGGTCCCCTGAAAGGTCGGGGCGCCGTCTCCAATCTGCAAGGCCGCTACGAAGTGAACGGCCGCGAGCGCTTCGACGACGGCTGGACCGTCCCGGGCGCGAAGGACGAGGCGCCGGCGCCGCTGAAGACAATCGTCACGGACGAGATCGCCAAGACGATTCTCAGCCGCAACACGTCGCCGGACATCCCGTTCAGCGTGTCGCTGAATCCGTACCGCGGCTGCGAGCACGGCTGCATCTACTGCTTCGCGCGGCCCACGCACGCCTACCTGGGCCTGTCGCCGGGCCTGGACTTCGAAAGCCGTATTTTCGCCAAGGTGAACGCCGCCGAGCTGCTGCGGCGCGAACTGGCGCGTCCCGGCTACGTGCCGGAAAACATCGCCATCGGTGTCAACACGGACGCGTACCAGCCCTGCGAGCGCGAGCGCCGTCTCACGCGCGACGTACTGGAAGTGCTGGGCGAGTGCAACCACCCGTACGGCCTGATCACGAAGTCGTCGCTGATCGAGCGCGACATCGACCTGATCGCGCCGATGGCCGCGAAGGGCCTGGCCTGCGCCGCCATCACGCTGACGACGCTGGACGGCGAGATCTCGCGCACGCTCGAGCCGCGCGCGGCCGCGCCTGCGCGCCGCCTGCGCGCGATCCGCACCTTGACGGAAGCCGGCATTCCCGTCAGCGTGAGCGTCGCGCCGATCATCCCGTTCGTGACGGAACCGGAAATCGAACGCATCCTGGAAGCGGCGAAGGACGCCGGCGCCGTCGGGGCGCACTACACCGTGCTGCGCATGCCGTGGGAAGTGAACCCGCTGTTCCAGCAATGGCTGCATGCCCACTTCCCGGACCGCGCCCAGCGCGTGATGAACCGCATCCGCGACATGCGCGGCGGCAAGGATTACGACAGCGATTTCAGCAAGCGCATGACGGGCGAAGGCATCTGGGCCGACCTGATCCGCCAGCGCTTCACGAAGGCCGTCAAACGCCTGGGACTGGAAGGCCGCATGAGCCGCTTCAACACCTGCGATCCGTCGCAATTCCGCCGGCCGCTGGTGGTGCCGAAGTCGGTCGTCAAGCCCGCCAGCGCGGCCGCGGCGCAGATGGATCTGTTTTAACGGCGCTGTTGATGCTTCGCCGAGACGGCATCGGTGGTGCAGCGGCCGGGTTAACGAGGCGTCCGGCGATGCCGCTCAGGTTGGCGAGGCCGGGGAGGCTTCCGGTACGAGCGACAGCACGTGCGCCGCGACGGGACCGCCGTGCAGGTGCAGGCGGTTGCGCGCCAGGCCTTCGTGGACGGCGCAGGCCCGGCGCGCGAGAGCCAGGCTGGGCAGATTGCCGTCGGCGACGACGATTTCCACGCGCGCCAGGCCGAGCCGGTCGAACCCGAACCGGGCCAGCGCATGGATGGCCGCAAGTCCCGCGCCCTGGCGCTGGGCCGCGGCGCGTACCCAGTAGCCGAGGTTGCAGAAATTGTGGACACGGTTGAACTGGTTCAGGCCGGCGTTACCGATGTAGTCCAGGTCGTCCTCGCCGGGGGTTGCGCTTCCGGCGGTCGAGCCGCCCGTGCCGCGTGGCCGGAAAATGCCGAACTCGTAGGCGCTGCCGTCCGCGCGCGCGGCGGCGCAGCCCGCGATCCAGTCGAGTGCATCGGCCTCGTCGTAGCCGGCGTGCGCCCACGGCATCCAGGGGTTGAGGCTCGCGACCGATTCGCGCACGGCGGCCGCCATGGCGGGAGCGTCGGTGGGGACGAGCGGACGCAGCACGTAGCGGTCGGCGTGGAGTAGGGATGTCGTGGCGTGTTCCGTGGTCATGGTCGTGG
>Ga0308166_1003565_pt1 | contig 13147 bp, 11 predicted proteins | sample PhyCR2_2_FD_202137 | JGI IMG/M metagenome (GOLD analysis project Ga0308166, IMG submission 202137) | Phyllosphere microbial communities from UC Gill Tract Community Farm, Albany, California, United States - DLSLCC.R2 | ecosystem: Host-associated > Plants > Phyllosphere > Unclassified | place... | reverse complement strand
TCGACCACGTGATCTTCCCGTCGGGCCGCCGCATCATCCTGCTGGCCGAAGGCCGCCTCGTGAACCTGGGCTGCGGCACGGGTCACCCGTCGTACGTGATGAGCTCGTCGTTCGCGAACCAGACCATTGCCCAGATCGAACTGTTCTCCAATACCGCCGCCTACCCGGTCGGCGTGTACACGCTGCCGAAAAAGCTGGACGAGAAAGTCGCCCGCCTGCAGCTCAAGAAGCTCAACGCCCAGCTGACCGAGCTGACGGATGAGCAAGCCGCCTACATCACGGTGAGCAAGGAAGGCCCCTACAAGCCGGAACACTACCGGTATTGATCTGGTAAGCTCTTCCGTGAATTGACGCGGGCCGCTGTCGGGATTCCATCCCCGGCGGCGGCCCGCGTGCCGGACAACCCGTGCGGACCACCTGCCTGCCTCTCTTGCGAGCGCAGGCAGTGGCCCGGTCCGCCCTCACGAAAGACACATTATGCGTTTGCTCCTGACCTGGCTGATCAACGCCCTGGCCCTGCTGGCGTTGCCTTACCTGATGCACTCCGTTTCGGTCGACAACGTCGGCGCCGCCCTCGTCGCCGCGCTCGTCATGGGCCTCGTGAACACGGTGATCCGTCCCGTGCTCGTCGTGCTGACCCTGCCGGTGACGTTCCTGTCGCTCGGCCTGTTCATCCTGGTGATCAACGCGCTGCTGTTCTGGCTCGTCGCGCATCTCGTCGCGGGCTTTCACGTGGCCGGGTTCTGGTCTGCCTTCCTGGCGGCGATCCTGTACAGTGTCATTTCGTGGGCGCTTTCTACCTTACTCCTCAACAAAGATGGAAACCCCTGACATCAGCATCGAGTTTTTCCCGCCCAAGACCCCCGAGGGTGCGGACAAGCTGCGCGTCGCTCGCCAGAAACTGGCCGAGCTCAACCCCAAGTATTTCTCTGTGACGTTCGGCGCCGGCGGCAGTACCCAGCAGGGCACGCTGTCGACCGTGCTCGACATCCAGTCCGAAGGCCATGCGGCCGCGCCGCACCTGTCCTGCGTCGGCGCCACACGCGAATCGATCCGCGCCATCCTGCAAGAGTTCAAGGACAAGGGCATTCACCGCCTCGTCGCCCTGCGCGGCGATTTGCCGAGTGGCTACGGCGGCGCGGGCGAACTGCGCTATGCCAGCGACCTCGTCGAATTCATCCGCCAGGAAACGGGCGACTGGTTCCACATCGAAGTGGCCGCGTATCCGGAAATGCACCCGCAGGCGAAATCGCCGCAGGACGACCTGCAGGCGTTCGTCCGCAAGGTGCAGGCCGGCGCCAACGCCGCGATCACGCAGTATTTCTACAATCCGGACGCGTACTTCCAGTTCGTTGACAATGTCCGCAAGCTGGGCGTGGACGTGCCCATCGTGGCCGGCATCATGCCGATCACGAACTACACGCAGCTGATGCGCTTTTCCGACATGTGCGGCGCCGAGATCCCGCGCTGGATCCGCCTGAAGCTGGCCAGCTTCGGCGACGATTCGGCGTCGATCAAGGCGTTCGGCCTGGACGTCGTGAGCGGCCTGTGCGAGCGCCTGATCGCCGGCGGCGTGCCGGGGCTGCACTTCTACAGCATGAACCAGGCGGCCGCCACGACCGCGATCTGGCAACGGATCAAGGGCGCCTGAGCCGGCAATCGCTTGCATCGAAGCCCGCGCGACGACCCGCCGCGCGGGCTTTTTCACGACCTGTCATGCCCGTGCCACACGCGTGCGGTACGGTAGGGCAGGGGTCAGGTGACGCGGGTCGTCTCGGTCACGATCACGTCGAGCGGCACATCGTGCGGCGCATGCCCGAACACGGCCTGCTGGTTGCTGTAGGCGATGCCGAGCGTATGCGGCCGCGGCGCCACGGCGAGCGTGCGGTCGTAATAGCCGCCGCCATAGCCGAGGCGGTACCCGTCGGCATTGAAGCCGAGGCATGGGATCAGGAGCGCGGGCGGGCGCTCGATGAAGCGCAGCGCGGCCGGGACCTGTACGCCGGCTTCGTCCGGCAGCATCGCTTCACCGGGCGTCCACGCCGTGAACGTCAGCGGCGCGTCCCGTTCCATGACGACCGGCAATGCCAGGCGCACGCCGACCGCATGCAGTTCCGCGTAGGCGGCCCGCAGATCGGGCTCGCCGGCCAGCGGCCAGTAGACGCCGAGCGTGGCCACCTGGCGCAGGCGCCACCACGCGACGATCTGCGCGCCGATGTGAGCGTCCCACTGGACCTTGATTGCCGGGTCAAGCGCCCCACGTGCTGCCCTGAGCGCCTTGCGCAGCGCTGTCTTTGCCGCCTGGCCCGGGTCCGTCACGCTTGGGCGTGCGTCTGGCAGGCCGTCGGGGCCGCATGGTATTCTTGATTCGCCGGTCATGGATGAAATGAAGCCTACATTGAACTGTGAATTGTTGATGTCGCAGAAACTGTTTGCCGGCACTGTCGTTGCCGTATCGAGTCTGCTCCTCCTCGCGCCGTCCGGTGTCGCGGCCCAGTCCGCCACGCCCGTCACGGCACCCCCTGCGTCCGCGCCGATCGCGCCAGCGCCCACCGGGCCAGCGCTCACCGTGCCTGCGCCCGGTGCGCCTGCGCCTGCGCCGGTTGCGCCCGCGCCTGCCGCGCCGGCCCCGTCCGCCGCGTCCGTGCCGCCCGTCATTGCGGCCGCACCGATCGTGGCGCCCGGCCTGCCGTCGGACGCCACGCGCGAGCAGGACGACCTCTTTGCGCAACTGCGCGATGCCGCGCGCAAGAACGATGCCGACCGCGCCGCGACGCTGGCGGCGCGGCTGCCGAACTACGCGGTTCCGTCGTACGTCGACTATTATCGGCTCAAACCGCGGCTGCGCGACGCTTCCAACGAGGAAATCCTGGATTTTCTGAAACGTTACGAGGGCAGCGCGATCGCCGACCGCCTGCGCAACGACTGGCTGCTCGAACTCGGCCGCAAGCGCGACTGGGCCAACTTCGACCGCGAGCTGCCGCTGTTTGTCAAGAAAGACGATTACCAGGTCAAGTGCTACGCGCTGATGTCGCGCGCCGCGCGCGGACAGAACGTGGCGGCGGACGCGCGCGTGCTGCTGGACAATCCGCCCGCGTACGGCGAAGCGTGCAACGCGCTGATCAACCAGCTGGCCCAGTCCGGCCAGTTCACGACGGACGATTTGCTGGCGCAATTGCGCCTGGCAGGCGAGATGCACGCGACCGGGCCGGCCAAGCGCGCGGCGGCGCTGCTGGGCGCGTCCGACACGCGCGCCGCGCAGGCCGTCGACGTGCCGGCCGTGGCGATGGCGCGCGGCATCGGCTCCAGCCGTGCCGAACACGAGATCTACCTCGTCGCCGTGGGCCGCATGGCGCGCACGAGCCTCAAGCTGGCGACGGTGGCGCTGAACAGGAACGCGCCTAGCCTGTCGGCGGAAGAGCAGGCGATCGGCTGGGCCAACGTCGCGCTCGCCGCGTCGCTCACCCTGTCGCCCGACGCGTACGACTACTGGCAGCGCGCGGCGGCGGCGCCGCTGTCGTGGAACCAGCTCGAATGGAAGACCCGCATCGCGCTGCGCCGCAATGACTGGAAGACGGTGCGCGCGACGATCGAGGCGATGCCGCGCCAGCAGCACGACCAGAATGTCTGGACCTACTGGCTCGGCCGTGCCCTGCAGGCGGAGGGCCGGCGCGAGGACGCGCAGGCGCTGTACCGCCGCGTGGCCGACCTGAACAGTTTTTACGGCCAGCTGGCGATGGAAGAGCTGGGCATGCAGATCAGCATCCCGCCCAGCGCCGTACCGCCTACGCCGGCCGAGCTGGCGCAGGTGACCGCCAACCCGGGTTTCCGGCGTGCCCTGAAATTCTTCTCGATGCGCATGCGCTTCGAAGGCACGCGCGAATGGAACTGGACCCTGAACGGTTTCACGGAACGCCAGCTGCTTGCGGCGGCCGAGTTCGCGCGCCAGAACGACATCCTCGACCGCATGCTGTCGACGTCGGAACGCACGCGCACCGAGTTCGACTATACGCAGCGCTTCCCGGCGCCGCACAACGAGATCCTGCACCCGACGGCACAGAACCTCGGCCTCGACCAGGCCTGGGTGTATGGCGTGATCCGCCAGGAATCGCGCTTCGTCAAGGATGCGCAGTCCGGCGTCGGCGCCTCCGGCCTGATGCAGGTGATGCCGTCGACCGGCAAGTGGGTGGCGGAAAAGATCGGTCTGGCGGACTACGGCCACGGCATGCTGAACGACATCCGGACCAACATCGTGCTCGGCACCAATTACCTGAACATGGTGCTGAACAATGCCGACGGCTCGCAGGTGCTGGCGACGGCCGCCTACAATGCCGGCCCGGGACGCGCGCGCACGTGGCGCGGCCTGCTGAATGCGCCGATGGAAGGCGCGATCTTCGTCGAATCGATCCCGTTCGAGGAAACGCGAACTTATGTGCGCAACGTGATGTCGAATGCGACGAACTATGCCGCGCTGTTCGAGAAGCGCCCGCAATCGCTCAAGGCCCGCCTGGGCACGATCACGCCGCGCGGAGGCGGCATCGGCCTGCCGTGACGGCGGGCGCCGGACACCAGTCACCATCGGGAGGCATCATGCATGTGCAATCGGTCGTGCTGTTCGGCGCCACGGGATTCATCGGCGGCCACCTCGCGGCCCGGCTGTCCGGGCAGGGCCTCTCCGTCGTCGTGCCGACGCGCCACGCCAGCCGCGCGATGCACCTGGCGCCGCTGCCCGGCGTCGACATCGTGCAGGCCGACCCCTACGACGACGCGGCGCTGGCCCGGCTCGTGGCCGGGCACGGCGCCGTCATCAACCTGGTCGGCATCCTGCATTCGCGCCGCGGCGATCCGTACGGGCCGGACTTCCGCCGCGTGCACGTGGAGCTGCCGCACCGCATCGCCTGCGCCTGCGCGGCCGCGCGCGTACCGCGCATCCTGCACATGAGCGCGCTGGGCGCAGACCGCCACGGACCGTCGATGTACCAGCGTTCGAAAGCCGACGGCGAAGCGGCCGCGGCAAGCCAGCCGGCGGTGGCGGCGACGATCTTCCGGCCGTCCGTCGTGTTCGGCCCCGACGACCATTTCCTGAACCTGTTCGCGCGCCTGCAGCGCCATCTGCCCGTCGTGCCGCTGGCGAGCGCCCACGCGCTGTTCCAGCCCGTGTACGTGGGCGACGTGGCGGAAGCGTTCGTGCGCGCGCTGCTCGATCCGCACACGGCCGGCCTGACGTTCGAGCTGGGCGGGCCGCAGGTCTACGAACTGATCGAGCTGGTGCGCCTGGCCGGGCGTTATGCCGGCCACGAGAGAAAAATCGTCGCGCTGCCGGACGCGCTGGCGCGACTGCAGGCAATGTTGTTCGAGCTGTTGCCCGGCACGCCCGTCATCACGCGCGACAACCTCGATTCGATGCGTGTCGCCAACGTGCTGCACCCGCCCAAGGACAATAAAGTCTTGACAACAGCGGCGCTGGGAATCAAGCTCACGGCGCTCGAGGCCGTCGCGCCGCAGTACCTGGCGCCGCCCGGCGGACTCGACGTCCTGCGCGCCCGTGCCGGGCGCTGACCTCATTGATCCCGCCTCACCATGCAGACTATCGAACTCGACCCCACGCTGACGCAGACCCTCGACAATGCACGCCAGGCCGGCCTGACCCTGGTCATCGGCAACAAGAACTACTCTTCATGGTCGATGCGGCCTTGGGTGGCCGCCGTCGCCGCCGGCATTCCGTTCACGGAAGTGCGCATCCTGCTCGACCAGCCGGACACGTCCGCCAACATTGCCCGCTACTCGGCCGCCGGCCGCGTGCCCGTGCTGCTGGCGGGCGAGATGACGATCTGGGACAGCCTGGCAATCTGCGAATACCTGGCCGAGCAATTTCCGGAAAAGCACATGTGGCCGCAGGACGTGGCGGCGCGCGCGCTGGCCCGCGCCGTCGTGGCCGAGATGCATTCGGGCTTTCCCGACCTGCGCAGCGCGATGCCGATGAACGTCAAGGCGCGCCTGCCGGGCCGTGGCCGCACGCCGGGCGCGCAGGCCGACATCGGCCGCGTCTGCGAGATCTGGGAAGAGTGCCTGGCGCGCTTCGGCCACCACCGCTTCCTGTTCGGCGACTTTTCCATCGCCGACGCGTTCTTCGCGCCCGTCGTCACGCGTTTCCAGACTTATGGCGTGGCGCTGGCGCCGGCGCTGCAGGCCTATTGCGAGCGCGTGCTGGCGCATCCGGCCGTCGCGCGCTGGGTGACGGAAGCGCTGGCCGAAACGGACGTCGCCGACGCGCACGAAGACGAATTGCCGGAGTGACGATGCAGGCGTACATCGTCGGCGGCGCCGTCCGCGATGCGCTGCTGGGCCTGCCTGTGCAGGACCGCGACTGGGTCGTCGTCGGCGCCACGCCCGACGACATGGTCGCGCAGGGCTTCCGTCCGGTCGGCAAGGATTTTCCCGTCTTCCTGCATCCGGAAACGCACGAGGAATACGCGCTCGCCCGCACCGAACGCAAGACGGCGCCGGGCTACCACGGCTTCGTGTTTCATACGGCGCCGGACGTCAAGCTCGAAGACGACCTGATCCGGCGTGACCTCACCATCAACGCGATGGCGCGCGCCGAGGACGGCAGCATCGTCGATCCGTACGGCGGCCTGCAGGATTTGCAGGACCGCGTGTTCCGCCACGTGTCGCCCGCGTTCGCCGAAGACCCGGTGCGCATCCTGCGCCTGGCGCGCTTCGCCGCGCGCTTCCCGGACTTCACGGTGGCCGACACGACGCTCGCGCTGATGCGGCAGATGGTCGAGGCCAGCGAAGTCGATGCGCTCGTGCCGGAACGCGTGTGGCAGGAATTGTCGCGCGGCTTGATGGAGCAAAAGCCGTCGCGCATGTTCGCCGTGCTGCGCGACTGCGGCGCGCTGGCGCGCATCCTGCCCGAACTGGACGCGCTGTGGGGCGTGCCGCAGCCGCCGCTGCACCATCCGGAAGTCGACACGGGCGTACATATGATGCTCGTGATCGACTACGCGGCCGAACGTAGGTTCGACCTGCCGGTGCGCTTCGCCGCGCTGATGCACGACCTGGGGAAGGGCGCGACACCGCCCGAACACTGGCCGAAGCACCACGGCCACGAAGGCATGGGACCGCGTTTGATCACCGACTTGTCGAAGCGGTTGCGCGTGCCGACCGACTGCCGCGACCTGGCCGTCATGACCGCGCGCGAGCACGGCAACATCAGCCGCGCGCTGGAACTGCGGCCGAACACGATCGTCAGCCTGTTCGAACGCTGCGACGGCTTCCGCAAGCCTGAGCGCTTCGCGCATATGCTGCTGGCAGCGGAATGCGACGCGCGCGGGCGGGGCAGCGAAGATCATCCGATGCGCACACGCGAGTATCCGCAGGCGGCGTATCTGCTGCGCGCGCTGGCGGCGGCGCGCGGGGTGAATGCGGGGGAGGTGGCGGCGCGCTATGTCGAGAATCGCGAAAAGATTCCGGAAGCGGTGCATGCGGCGCGCGTGTCGGCCGTGAAGGTGGCGCTGGGGGATGTGAGGGATTGAGTCTTGCGGATGCTTGATATCGGCCCGCGCCTCCTCGACGTCGTTCCTGCGCAGGCAGGAACCCAAGCCGAGCGCCGAGCTGCAATGCGCGTCAAGCCGACAGGGTGGCGCAATGACGGGTTCGGCATTTCAACTTGGAGCGCCCGAAAGCGCTTTCGATGAGATGCTGTAGATAAGTGAACAGTGAGTCGAGTAAGTTTCCTATCGACCTGAAGCAGGCATTTGCAATACTGGTATGAGAAGGGAGCTAGACAACTCGTCCTTCGTTCCGGATAACTTCATACATGCGTTCTACGTATCTTCGGTCCTTTGTGCCAGGAAGGAGGACGTCTACCTGATGCAGAATAGTCGTCGCATGAGCCCATGAAATTTGCATCGGCTTAACGGCGTGGGGGCGTTCGACAATAACAGGCTGTTCATAGGCGACGGCGTTGCTTTCTTCCAGGACAGTAACTGGAAGGAGAAGCCAATAATACGAACCGTTTGCTCCTTGAAATGAGGCGCATAGTGACCCGCCATCTCGAAGCATTTCAATGCCATGTGCAAGTGCAATCGATGGAAGCATATTATGAGTAAGTCCCAGAGTCGAAACGAAGGTCTGCTCTTGGCGTGCTTTGTTGAAAAACTCGGACAAGTTGACGTCCGGGAAAAAATCCTGTCAGGCTCGACCTGCTACCGATAACCATAAACCGTGGCGAGACCCGCGTGGACGTCGCATTCAAGTCCTACAGCTGCAGCAATACCTGATACGTTCATTGCTTCCCTCGATCGAACCCACTCTATGAAAACGAAAAGTTCTGGACCCATGCCGCCTTGGCTTTCAATGTAGTTTGTCGAGGGAGACCAGACAGTTCCGCATTCGAATGGCAGCTCTTCGTACAAAAGCTTAACGTCGACTGGGATCTTTTGCGTAATCACCTCGTCAAAGAACTCTTTCCATTTTGTATCGTTGGCCATGGCACCCAAGCCTCGCGCTTGCGCAATTCTTTTCGCACGGTTTCTTGCATCAACGTCCGCCATCACATCCCTTTCCCGTGTCCAAGCAATTAACAACGTTGTCTCAATCGTTTGACGTGACATTGCGAGTGTCAGCTATTGGCCTATTTTGTCGAAAAACTCGACCAAGTGGACGGCTGGACAAAATACTGCTAGGCTCGACTTGCTGGAACGGCCGCGTTCGCAGCTGCCTCGATAACGACAATATGTTTCCGAAGCACCGCGGCGCCGCGCTGCGTCATTGTTGCACCGGCGCATCGGTGGTGTTTGTCCCCTTGAAGACGACTCCGGCAGTCAGCCACGGCCTCCGCTACAATAGAGGATTGTTGCGCCGCACAATCCCATCCTCATCATGCTGGACCGCCCCCTCCACCGCTGGCTAAAAAGCCTGATCGCCCGCAAGGGCGGGCAGACCGTGCTCGTCAAGGCGCTGAGCGAGCGCGACCGGCGGCGCGTGCTGCGCCATTTCCTCGCCCTCGACCGGGACGACCGCCTGCTGCGTTTCGGCAGCGTCATCCCCGATGCGCAAATCGAGGCGTACGTCGCCAAACTCGACTTCACCAACGACATCGTCTTCGGCGTCTACAACCGCGTATTCCGGCTGGTCGGCGTCGGCCACCTCGCGTTCACGTCGAAGGACGCCCATCCGGACGCGATTCACTACACGGACAAGGAAAAAGTGGCGGAATTCGGCGTCTCGGTATCGAAGTCGGCGCGCGGGCAGGGCGTCGGTTCGCGCCTGTTCGAGCGCGCGGCCACGCACTGCCGCAATTCCGACGTCGACACGCTGTACATGCAATGCCTGTCGTCGAACCGCACGATGATGCACATCGCGAAGAAGGCCGGCATGGAGATCCGGCGCGAATACGGCGAGGCCGACGCCCACCTGCACCTGCCGCCGCCGAGCCCCGCCAGCGTGCTGGCCGAGGCGCTCGAAGAGCAGATCGCCAAGATCGATTACACGGTCAAGGCCAACGCGCGCGCCGCGATCAAGTGGTTGCGGCCCAAACGCTGATCGCTGATCGACCTTACGCCGACTCGCGCGGCACCAGTCCCCCGGTAAACCGCTTGCGGAACGGCGCCACGTTCGTGCCGTCCAGCTGCGCTTGCAGGCAGTCCATCGCCGCCACGCCGATGGCGGCCACGTCCTGCCGGAACGTCGTCAGCGGCGGGTACAGGTAGGCGGAGATCGGCAGGTCGTCGTGACCGACGATGGCCAGGTCCTTGCCCGGCGCGAGGCCGAAGCGGCGGCAGGCGGACATCGCGCCGATCGCCAATCTGTCGGTGCCGCAGGCCAGCGCCGTGATGCCCGCGCGCTTCCACGCGCCGCCGGCGAGCCAGTCGAGCACGTGCTGGAACGCGAACGCCTCGAAATCCCACGTCGGCTGCGTGCTGGCAGGGACGAGGTGCGGCGCCAGGCCCGCTTCCGCCATCGCGTCCATGTAGCCGGCCAGGCGCTCCTGCGGCGACGGGTGCGCGACCGGCGGCGCGCCCAGGTAGGCCGGCACGTGGCCGCGGCCGAGCAGGTAGCGGGTCAGCATCGCCATGCTCTGGCGGTTGTCGTTCATGACGTAGTTGCAGTCCTCGTGCACGTAGCTGTCGAGGTAGACGATGCGCATCTCCTGTTCCAGCCGCAGCAGCAGGGCGCGGTTTTCCGTCGACGCGACGGCCGTCAGGATCACGCCCGCGACCTTCATCGAGCGCATCGTCATCAAGGCGGCCGCTTCCTCGGCCGGGTCGTTGTACGAGCACTGGATGATCACGTCCATGCCGAGGGACTTCGCCTTCGCTTCGATCGCGCGCAGCGCCTCGGCGAAGAACGGTTCGTTGACGACCGGGAGGATCACGCCGACCATGCGCGAGCGCCCGCGCACGAGGCTGACGGCGTGCGGGTCGGGCACGTATTCGAGCTCGCGGCAGGCCTGTTCGATGCGCGCGAGCGTATCGGCCTTCAGGCCTTCGCGGTCGTTGAAATACTTCGACACCGTGGCGCGCGACACGCCGGCCCGCGCGGCGACGTCGTGCATCGTGACGGGGCCGCGGGCGGCGTTGGCATTGGGCGCAATCTTCATCGATTTCTTGACTCGTGTAATGTTGGCTTTCCCCGACGGTGGAAAGCTGCCGACCACGCATCGTAACGTCATGCGGCGCCGGTAGGCGCGTCATCATCATAGCAAAAATACTTGCGTGCAATAAGCTAGTCGATTGCATCCGTCAGGCAGCGGTGCCCAGGCTGATATTTCTGGTCGGCATGACAACAACACATCGTTAAAAATCCAACAAAAAATCTGTTGACGACAAAAAGTCGACACGTGTAAAGTTCTTCGTAACGACAAGATCATGAGGCATCGAGCCTCGACAAGAACGTTCGGAGACACCATGAAACGACCATCCATGCTCGCCTGCCTGGCGGCGTTCGCGCTTTCCCTGGCCGCACCGGCCGACGCGGCGAAACCGCTGAAATCCGTCGGCGTCGCCGTCAGCGACCTCGCCAATCCGTACTTCGTCGCCATCGGCAAGGGCGCCGCCGACGCCGCGAAAAAGATCGGCGGCGACAAGGTCCGCGTCACGACCGTCTCCAGCAAATACGACCTCAACACGCAGGTCGGCCAGATCGAAAACTTCATCGCCAACAAGGTCGACATCCTGATCGTCAACGCGTCCGATCCGAAAGGCATCGCGCCGGTGCTGCAGAAGGCGCGCAGTGCCGGCATCGTCGTGATGGCGGTCGACGTCGGCGCCGACAATGCCGATGCGACGATCATGTCCGACAACACGATGGCCGGGCGCGAATCGTGCCGGCAGATCGTCGACCGCCTGCACGGCAAGGGCAACGTCGTGATCGTCAACGGGCCGCCCGTCACGGCCGTGATCGCGCGCGTGGCCGGCTGCAAGCAGGCGTTCGCCGGCACGAACATCCGCATCGTGTCCGACAACCAGGATGCGAAGGGGAGCCTGGACGGCGGCATGGAAGTCATGACGAACCTGCTCATCGCGCACCGCCGCATCGACGCCGTGTTCGCGATCAACGACCCGTCCGCGATCGGCGCCGAACTGGCCGTCAAGCAGGCCGACCGCGCCGACGTGCAGATGGTCGCGTCGGTCGACGGCGCGCCGGACGCCGAAGCGGCGCTGCGCTCGAAGAAGAGCATCTTCGCCGTCACCACCGCGCAGGACCCGTACAAGATGGCCACGCTGGCCATCGACATCGGCTACGACATCATGAACGGCAAGCGCCCGGCCAATCCGGTCGTGCTGATTCCGACGCCGGCGATCACCAAGCAGAACGTGCTGGCCTACAAAGGCTGGGCCAGCCACTAAAACCGCTTCCGCAACGGAGGAGACATGGCAGCAATCGAATCACAACCGGTGCTCGACGTCGCCGGCATCCGCAAGCGCTTCGGCGCCGTCACGGTGCTGGACGGCGTGCGCCTCACCATCCGTCCCGGCGAGATCCACGCGCTGATGGGCGAGAATGGCGCCGGCAAGAGCACCCTGATGAAAATCCTGGCCGGCGTGTACCAGCCGGACGCCGGCGAGATCCGCGTGGCCGGCAAGAAGGTCGCCATCACGTGCCCGGCCGACGCGCGCAGCCTGGGGATCAACCTGATCTACCAGGAACTCTCGGTCGCCGCGAACCTCACGGTCGCGCAGAACATCTTCATGGGCGCGGAACCGCGCAGCCGCTTCGGCATCGTCGACACGGCGCAGATGAACCGGCGCGCGGCCGACGTGCTGGCCAGCCTGGGCGCGACGTTTTCGCCCACGCGCCTGGCCAGCGGCCTGTCGATCGCCGACCAGCAGCAGGTCGAGATCGCGCGCGCCCTCGTGCACGACAGCCGCGTCCTGATCATGGACGAACCGACGGCCGCGCTGTCCGAGCGCGAGACCGAGCGCCTGTTCGACGTGATGCGGGCGCTGCGCGAGCGCGGCATCGCCATCATCTACATCAGCCACCGCATGGCCGAGGTACGCATGCTGGCCGACCGCGTCACCGTGCTGCGCGACGGCACGTGGATCGGCGAGCTGACGCGAGAGGAAGCGACGCCGGAGACGGTGGTGCGCATGATGGTCGGCCGCGAACTGGGCGGCTTCTACGAACATGCGAAAGGACGCGTGCCCGGCAATGTGCGCCTGAAGCTGACGAACGTGCACGGCGCGCGCGTGCATCCGGCGTCGCTGGAGGTGCGCGCCGGCGAGATCGTCGGCCTGGCGGGCCTCGTCGGCGCGGGCCGCACGGAGCTGGCGCGCCTCGTGTTCGGCGCCGACCGCATGGCCGGCGGCACGATCGAGGTCGACGGCAAGAAGGCGACGATCCGCACGCCGGGCGACGCGATCCGCCTCGGCATCGCCTACGTGCCGGAAGACCGCAAGGGGCAGGGGCTGTTCCTGCAACAGTCGCTGCTCGCGAACGTGACGATGAATGTGCTGGGCAAGCACGCGCGCTGCGGCGTCCTCAAACGCGGCGAGCTGCTGCGCGTGACGCGCGAGGCGATCGCGAAACTGTCGGCGCGCGGGGCGGGGCCGGAGGGCGTCATCGGCGGCCTCTCGGGCGGCAACCAGCAGAAGCTGCTGCTGGCGCGCTGGCTGGAGATCAAGCCGCGCGTGCTGAT
>Ga0308166_1003564_pt1 | contig 13148 bp, 8 predicted proteins | sample PhyCR2_2_FD_202137 | JGI IMG/M metagenome (GOLD analysis project Ga0308166, IMG submission 202137) | Phyllosphere microbial communities from UC Gill Tract Community Farm, Albany, California, United States - DLSLCC.R2 | ecosystem: Host-associated > Plants > Phyllosphere > Unclassified | place... | reverse complement strand
GATCGTTCGTTTTTCATTGCTGACTGCTCGATGCGCTGATAGAGCGCGTCGTCCACGTTACGGGCCTGAATTTTCGCCATGACTCAACCTTTCTTCTTTTTGCAGGCAGGTGACAACAGGCTGAACGGAAAAGACAGCGCGCGTCAAATTAGAGGCTATTAATTATCAGTGTATTCATAATGAGTCAATAAGAATGCACTTTTGGAAATGTCGCGTTGTTAACAGCTAAAACTGTTTCATTCCGCAATTACCGTATCACCCTATCGTCATGATCCGACTTTTTCCAGATACGGCAGTAACCGGAAGCGTAGCACGACGGCGGGGCGGGGAAAAACCGCTGCCGCCGGTCATGGCGAGCGTCATGACACTATATGTAGTGGTTAAGGCAGCTGGCAGAGCCACGATATGTAGTGGGGCGCGCAGAAAACCGCCACCGGGGAGGAAAGATCCGGTTCTTCCTTTTTCCGGATCCTGAGGATTTAACAAACACAAACCTGCTGAATGCAGTGAATTAGGCAAAAATATTTAAGGAGGGGGAATAAAAATGCTTTAAGGCATCAAAAGTGATTTTAGAAAGAAAACCTGCATCACGGAGAGATATACCGCCGCATGCAGGATTTATATTCATAAGGTATTAATCACGCCGGAAAACCGGACTGTTATGGGGAATGAACCGGTAGCGCCCCTCTTTCTTCTCCGGATTTAACGACCGTATAAAGCCGACCGACTCCAGCAGTCGGGCCAGCTCCAGTTCGTCCTCAGAAAAGTCAATGCTTCTGTGGTTGAGGTCGCTGATAAAAGACCCTGAAACGGAGTCGCTGAATGAGCGAATAGTCCGTGCAATCGTATCGTATGTCATAGCACCCGCCTTCAGCAGCTGGACGAGTAGCGCCCGCAATATGCTTTCATTTTTGTGGAGTGTTAATAGCTGCAGCAGCGTAGATGCGTTGATAAACAGGGGGCCATCAAAAATCTCAGGATCGTATTCCCAGAGCCACTCCAGGGTAGATGTAAGAAGTGAATCCGGCAATCCATTGCTCGTCAGAAGCTGCATGGCCAGCACAGGAGAAAACGCGCCGTTGTTGATTAAAATGAATTCAGGATCCTTTTCCAGCAACGCCGGGCGCTGCAGGACGAGGCCCGCAAGCAGCGGAACAACGTGGTTACCTTCCTCATGGAAGGCAGTGTATATCTGCTGATAGACGCTGCGGAGAGGAGCCAGTCTACGATATTCAATCAGCAGTGCTGCTTCGTCAACGGTGAGATTTTCCGGTAGTGACAGAAGCGTCAGTTCTATAGCGGAAAGTATTGTTCGCCGGGCCGCCTCGTTTAAGGCGCCTGAGGAATAAATCTTATGAATTAATTCACTGTATACATCAAAAGAAGACAACGCCGAGGGAATATCGATTATCTTTGAGTGGTTTATATCAAACCAGATGGCAAACCACGGTGCAAGGTCACTGCTCAGATTAAGCAGGTATTCAACGTTATTCCAGGTGGGCGCAATGCGATTCTTTTCAAGAAGCACCGTATAGATGCTTGTTTCAGCCGAAATCTTTCTGTAACTGAGAAATACGCCGCTGCGCTCCTTAATATTACTGATATCCTCGATTAAAAATGTCATTTCCCGTGCAATCATCTGTATTTTATCAACTGAAGATGCCGAATTATTTAATACTGAAGGAATCCTATTATATTCCTCAGAAGAGATGAAAAAATCAGTAATAAAACCATTTACATTCTGATCTATAACTTTTTTTAGCGGTGGTACCTTAAAAGTCTCAAGCGTGCTGAATGGTTCTCTCAGGAAGTTTTCATATATACTACTGTCATAACCGGAGAGTATGTTGATGATGTTTGAAAGGTTAACTTTTGAATATTGCCATAATTCAGAAAAAGCGATTGCAGACACAATTTCACCCCCCTGATCGGAATTACATTCTCCGATGCGGAACAGGATCACCCGTGTCCGCCTGAGGTTATACGTAAATAATTCTGCATAACCGTCCGGAACCACGTCAGGAATATCGCCGTGTTCAGAGAATATCTTCTCTGCTGCTTCCCTCATGTCGGTTGTTTCGTTATTCCAGCGCAGCTCTGAAGCACAGAAGAGGGTCACCAGCAGCTTCATTGCCGATTTTTTATCGCTCATATTACAGAGGCGGCTTAAAAATTCTTTGGTTGCCCAGGTATCGGAAGTCATGAGCTCTGTGTATGCAATGCTCTTTTCTGCTGACCAGCTGCAGAAGGCATGCTTGCAAAGCTGCTCAAGCCGGTGCTCTTCCCCGTCCTCAAGCTGGATTTGAATTATTTCGCCTAACTGACGCTGGTCGTATTCAAGCAGGTAAAGAAGTACGCTGGCATGCCACGCGTTGTCCTGCAGCAGCAGCCCCAGCTCCTTCAGTTTTTCGACAACGTTAGCTGTCCTGTCAAGCATCATTGCGGTTGTGGTGGAATGTTCCCTTCCTGCGCTGACGGCGCGGATGAAATCGTTGTCGCTGCTGCTGAGGCTCCCGGGAATAAACACCGATCGGTATGACATATAGTCCGTGGAGAGGTATCCCCAACGCAGAAGAGAGTAAATAAAATCAACCTGTGTGGCTGTATAACCTTCACGGCTGTCAGGGCTGCAGTCGATGTACAGAGTATCACTTATCCAGCTCCTGAAGCCTTCACTTCCCATTCTTTCGATCAGCGTTCCTGGGCGGATTGACTGGAGTCTGCGCCTCCGCTGGCGAAGATGTCCCGCTCTTTTTTCAACATCAGCGAGTTTCCCGTCAGATTTTGAATTCAGAAGCTCACACCGCCTTTGATATTCACTTAATATCTTTTCAGTTTCTGCGGACGTTATATTTTTCAGGTTTAATCCGCGGGTGTTCGTCCTTACAAACAATCCCTGTTTTTCCAGCATGGAAAAAAATATATCTTCATCATTAACAACCTGATCTAAGGAAAACGTCGTACCATAATGATCACAGAACTGAACCTCTTCTTTTATTTTTTCACTGATGTAAACTGAGAGAATATCCCTGATTAAACCTGATTTATCCTTTTCAGTCTCGTCAGTTATTTCTGAAATCTGGGTATTCAGGCTATCTAGTTCTGCCGCAATCCTTTCCTCAAAAATGGAAGAGAGCCCGCCTGAAATATGAGCATTTATTACGCCATATAAAATACCCTGCTTTGAATCTATCAAGTGATAATCTCGCGAGCAGATATTTTTGTAAGCGATAAGAGAAAGAAGCCGTATAATGTCCTCGCCATTGTTGACCAAATTCCTGTAAAGCCGGAATTCATTGGCTATACTGTTAAGTACACGCATATCCGGAATAAAAATTGCGATCCGGGAAATACACTGCTCAAAACCAGCCACATCGATCTCTTCTTTTCTGAATTTCTTTAAGAAATGGTCTGTTGCATTCTGGCTGTCCATCACTGGGATCACGGGCATAACGAAGTCAAAAAATTTAGTGCGTGCTTCTGGAGAATTGAATATGTCGTCTCTGACAGCGTAGATAAAACGTACGTGATCATCAGAAGTCCGGCTGCTGTTTATTATCTGGTTAATTTCACGCAGCTTAATAAATATAGCACCATCATTATGCCGGTCCAGATCCTCAAAAATGACTACATTATATTTCTGCTTTTCAAAAAAATAGACTATTTCATCAATAAAAACGTTCAGCAGTGATGGATCCGACGGCCGGGTCGATATGGTAGCCCCTTTTGAGAGATCAATCTTGTCTATGCTTACGCGTCGGTCAAATATTCCCATACGGTGAAGTTTGCTGAGAAGGAGGTAAAACATGACAAAGAACGCGCCGCTGGCCAGAACACCGATCCTTAAGACAGAGGGAATATTAAGTATGAACTCGCTGAACGCGGTGGAAACCGACAGTTTGTTTCTGAAATAGTCGGGGAAAAGAAATATAAGGCCTGACAGACCACATCCTACTGTCGCCAGCAGGCCCAGAGCCATTTTGCGCATCTGTAACGGTGTGACATCTGCGATCCGCTCGATACGCGAATAGGGAAGGTCGCTTTTGCGGGCTTTGTACAGTATTTGCTGCAGGATACTGTATTCAATAGATTTTTCCTGCTTGGTCTTTTTTTCAGTCTTTGTTCCGGATTCTGCGGACTTGTCGTCAGTCTCAGTTGTAGTCCGGATCATGTCAAAATCAGCAAGCGAAACCGTCATGATTTTCAAATCTCCCTGTCGGCGTTTTGACCAGGTAAGGAGGACAGAGCTTTTTCCCGCCCCGTAAGGGCCGGTAACGGCAATGTTTTTGATATCAGGTTTATGACATGCAAAGTTCAGCGCGTTGATATAATGCTTTGCATCTTCTTCATTCATTAGTGACGGCGTCAGCGCATCATAATCATATGTCACTTCATTTTCTTCTTCGTTCTCAGCCTTAACGAGAGCCAGAAGCCCCGCCAGCCGTGGCGTTTTCATCATATCTTCTACCAGAGGTTTGTAAGTTTGCATCAGTATATCTGCTGAATACCTGTCATTTAATCAGGATTAAGAGGCTAATACAGCGGTATTTAGGGCTTATCAGGATGTAGTACGCTCTCCGTGTCATCCTTTTTAAGGATGTGCGGAAAATAGTGTAAGCCATGTATGTACTAAAAAATTTTATGTATAAATTGTACTGAATATGTTTGAAACACCCGGATACCATCACCTTAGGTGTTTGGAAGAGAATCCGAGCTTAGAGAGCGATCAACTAGCGTTCGTGTGTGGCCACCAAAAGCATTAGGAAATAATAATGAGTAGATACGAGCTATTTGCAGGGTTCCGTAATAGTGGTACGGGACAGTTTTCTGGGCCGTTTATCAGTGAAGAAAAGCTTAGCGCCATATTGAAGTTGATTCCTGCGCCTGAAAGCCCCAAACAATACCTGTTTCCTGACCTGTTTCCATTGATCAACTTCGTCAATGATCAAATCGGGAAGGGGTTAAAGATACATGAGGAACAGCATACACGGATAATGCTTCAACAGCAGGAAAAACAACAGCTTGAGGTACTTGCTGGTCGCTATGAAGATCTTTTCACGCAATGGAATTTTGCCAGCTCAGTAGACGACAAAAGTAAGCAAGATCAGCAATGGAAAGAAGTCATTTTCCAGGCTGGTCCGGTTCTAAGGCTGCTACGGGAAGCAATGCCGGAACAGACCCCTGTCAGCAAATGGAGTTATGAACTTCTACATAAAACTGAACAGACAGGACGTATGTATGTCGAGACTCTGCTGTTCTACATATATGCCCGTGCAGCCTACGAGCCTTCTTCGCTCGCCCGTGATCCTAACTTAAGGAGATACTGCAGCGAGCTGAAGGAAAAGGTGGTGGCTCAACTCTCTGGTAGAAACGGAGAATTACTACTGCTGAGTGCAGCTTTTCACGAAGAATCGCATTATTCAAAAGTATGGCAGCTTATCGGTATAGAGGATAAAGCTGGTGCCGATGCATTGCTGATAAACCAAATCAGAGAAGAGCAAGCTTGTCGCATTGAAGACGCTAACGCACTGAACAGTCTTTATAATCCGAACGTAGAAGATGCTTATTCCCGTACCATAAAGACTCATCGTTATCCAGATCGTCAGTGGAAGATGGTCTGTGTCCTCTGGCATATTTATGATCGAGTCAGTCACTTAGAAGCCCTTCTCGACTCCTTAGAAAGACATCACGAAAGTGTGGATTTCACTCGTACAGGCGAAACCCGGGAAAAAATTGACAAGTATCTGCAACAAATTGCGCGCGGGGAATCACCGCAGCAACTAACGAGTGCAGACATCTAGTCTCTATTCCGGTTTTGCCTTTTTCCGGATCTGAAACGGGAAAACTCCGTAACGGTCACGTGACCGCATATTTGTGACATCATGTCATCTTCAAGTAGAGAGTGATATTTACTTAATCTTCGTGCCTGCTGATAGCGGATTCTTCAGCGATACAGGAAGAAGCCTCATGCTGAGTCAGCTGACATTACGGTTTCCGAAAAAACTCATTAAAAGCCTCAAGTCCCGTGCCTCGGTCAAGGAAACGTCGGTCAACGCGCTGACCGAACGGCTCCTCGACGGCGCGCTGAAGTCCACCTCCCCGGACGATGCCTTTTTTACCCTGCAGGCCGATCCCGCCGGCCCCCGGGAGGCGCTTTACCGCAGGGTGGTCCGCGGGGAAACGTTCGGCCGCCAGACGGTGAAACCCGCCGGGCTGCGCTGGCTGTTTGCGCAGGCGCACGCGGCCTGCCAGACCCGCAGTGCCTTCATGAGCCGGCCGGTAATGGAGGCGCTGCTGGGCATTACCTTTGACGCAGTGGTGTACGCCGCTGAAAACGGCATCCCGGTGGACAACTACTACATAAACCGGGCCTTTGACCTGACGGGCGAAAACTACCGCGCCGAAACGGACGCGTTCATGGCGGTCCTGCCGCACGGCGTGGGTACCACCTGGGCCGAGTTCCTGCTGCGCCCGCTTTACTCCGGCGCCCTGAACCTGAAGGCCTTTCCCGACGAGGCGATCGCCCGCATCTGTACGCCGGCGCGGCTGAAGGTCATTTTTCCGCTGGTCATCCGGGCGCTAGCGCCGCAGCGGGAAGACTTTAGCGCCTGGGCGGCGGCAACCGGCCTGGTGACGGATGACCTGGATCTGACGGCTGCGGCCACCGACATTAGCCTGCGCGCACAGGTCCGCGGAAACCGGGTACCGCGGCTGCCCGGCACCCCGTGGAGGGCACTGGCGTTCAGCCTGTTCGTGACCGCCGGCCGGGTATCGCTGGCGCTGGGATGGGACGTGTTCAGTGCGCTGGTCCGCTACATGCAGGCCCGGGCCGGGTCCAGGGCCACCCCACGACTGAAAAGCGCGGGACAGTCTGGTGTCTCTGTATATCCCGCGCAGCGAAGGGAAAAAGTTGATGCTGGGGCTGGACGGCACCCACATCGCCATGACGCAGGAGGAGTACCAGCAGCTGGAGGCGGCGCTGCTGGCGGCAGTGAGCGCGCCTGACGCCGCGCCAGCGCTGGCTGAGCTGCGCGCCCTGCACGGAGATTTGTGATAAGCCTTAACTGAGGTGCGGAGGGCTCAGGCGTAGAGTAAAAAGGAAGTCTGATAGCAGCGAAAGATTTAAATACATTGCAGAAAATCTTTGCCGCTTCCTTTTTCGCTCCACAGAATGCAACCGGAGTGAACGGTATCAAAAAAATACATGGAAGTGGAAAAGACCAGCCATCGGACTCTGCATCCGGAGCGCCTGAACCAGCGGAGGGACTTAAAGCGGCTGGTTCTTAGCCTACAGGGCTGTTTAAAGTGCACATAAGAAGGATTCAGTTACAGCGTCCTGAAGTCACTGAATTGTATTACTGGCTGCCCGGATGAAGTGCGGGGTGGGTTTAAACGTAATTAAGCGGGCTCACTCTGGATACAATGCCACACAGAGTAGAAAAAAGTGGTGCTGCTTTCTGTCTGAGAGATACGTATTCCCTGTCTGGCACAGGAAAGAGCAAATTTCACCAGTCCGGCCGGAAAGCTGACAATGCAGGTATTCTCCGCCGTTGCTGAAATCAGGCGAGTTCTGCTACCTGAACTTGCGCATGGTGATAAAGGACGGGCCAGGGCATCCGGAAAGCCTTCCGCACGCCTAACTTCACTGCGCGTCTTAGTTGCCGCACTGGTATACGGCAGGATGCTATAATCAAGTTCACGGACAATATGAGATACAAGACGATGGAGGACTGTCACCGCAACGCCTTCCGGTTGTGCGGCGGTGTTCCACAGAAAATGCTGTATGACAGCATGAAAACCGCAGTGCGGCAGCAAGATGCTTATCAGCAGGTCAGCATCACTTCCATCATTTCCTCTGACAGTTCGCCAAAGAAATGGGCTTCACACCGCGCCTGTACCGGCCGTTCCGGGCGCAGGCTAAGGGCAAAGTTGAACACATGGAGGGCTACACCCGACAGAGCTTCTATATCCCTGTGATGACGCGCCTCAGATAGATCTGCCGGCGTTGTGCTGGACGTTGAAACCGCTAATCTCGAAAGCGGCCGCTGGCTCGGCGATGTAGCCAACCGTCTTGAGCACCAGATCATCCACTGTCCGCCGTTCGAACGCTGGGTGGAAGAACAGAAGTCAATGCTGATACTTCCACCAGGTAAACCGGTAGAGCAGTAGCTGATCAAAGAAGACATCCAGCTCTTCGACCATAATCCGTTGCATCATCCGCTCTCCATCTATCTATGACATGTTCTGCCCGGGAGCTGCATAATGACAGAGATACAGTATCAGTGACTGGCAGAACAGCTGCAGCTGGAAAGCCTTGTCAGCTCGGCGCTCATGCTGATCCAGCAGGCCGTCAGCCAGGAATGGAGTTATCCCGACTTCCTTGAGCATCTGCTGCAAGACGAAAACTGACGCGTCACCAGCACAAACAGACGATGTATATGCGAATGTCGGCATACCCGGCGGTGAAAACCTTCGAAAAAGATGGCGTCACCTTCGCGACCGGAGCCCCACAGAAGCAGCTACAGTCTCTGCGCTCCGTGAGCTTTACCGAGCGGGGAGAAAGCGTGATGCTCTGCTGGGGCCATCGGGCGTAGGCAAAACGTATCTGGCTATCGCATTGGGCTATGAGGCTGTGCGGCCGGGAGCAGTGTGCGCTTTACCAGTGCTGCCGACCTGTTACTGCAAATGTCAACGGCGCAGTAACTGGAACGCTACAAGAACATGCTTCATCGGGGCGTTCTGACGCCTCGTCTGCTGATCATAGACGAAATAGGTTATCTGCCGTTCAGTCAGGAAGAAGCAAAACTGTTCTTCCTGATGGTGGCGAAACACTACGAGAAAAAGCGCCACGATCCTGACGTTGAACCTGCCGTTCGGTCAGTGGGATCGGACGTTTGCAGGCGATGCCGTTCTGATATCAGCGTTGTTGGACAGGATCTACACCATTCACACGTTGAGCAGAGAAAAGGAGAAAGCTATCGACTGAAACAGAAAAGTAAGGCAGGACTGATACGGAACCTAATCCTGAGTGATCAGGTGGGGTAAATTACAACTGCTGTTGACAGACGCCGACATTTCCGGTGGAAACATAGTTTTCCCTGAAATTCAGGATGACATTGCCGTTCTCTTCCACCACACAGCAAACTGCTTTATCGCTCATGGAAATACGCTAGCCGCTGGCATCCATAATCTGAATGGCTATCCCGTAGTGGCATAATCGTCTTCGGCGCTCGTCAGGGCCAGAAGGCCGGGTGTCGCCCTATCCTTTGTGCCCGTAATGGCAACGCCGCTGGCGGTACAGTCCGTAAGATGGAATTCCGTATAAAAACCTTGCTGGGCGGCTATCTGAGCATGCGGGACTATAACGCGCAGGTGGGTAAAATGATGGTGACGGTCAAAGCGCTGAGCCGGATCGCGCTATTGGGTATGCCGCACCGCATGCAGATCACTTAACAGATGTGCCAGCAGAAGTCATCTGCCGGCTAACGCTGATTTATTCAACAAAGCCGACAGCAAGACGAAATTCCAGAGAGTTACTGGGTTTGCCCATAAAAATGCACCTTACTCAGTTAGTGTCCAACTTTTGGGGTGCAGTTCAATCAGGGCCGGGAGGATGTCAAAACGTCAAAGCTACCAGAACTTAGCCATGAAACGCATCAGTAACCAAGCGTGTCATGGAAATAACTGTTCAGACGCCCTTAAGTCAATTAAACATCGGTCCGTTCCGCTACATAATACAGGACTCCGGCAGAAGACAGCCTTTGATTTTGATATTTTCTTGCGTCAATGATAATAGCGACCTGATTGTCAGTACAAATAATACGTGGCTTAACTGAACCTTCATCATCTGGATTAACTGCCTGTTCTGAACTTATCTGTGAATAGTTGCTGTCAAAAAAATTAAAGTATGTTCCATTTTCTGACGTTTCCCAAGACACAACAAAATTGCGATATTTATCTTTACCATTAACTATTACCGGAGTGCTTTTAATGAAGGGTCTGCCGCATGGGTGATTACTTTGATTAAGAACCACCGGATTATTAGCCTTTATTAAATCTCCGAAAAAACTAATGGTGTCACCATAAACATTACTGTCACGGGACAGGGTGTATACAATTTTAAGTTTGCTGTTTATTTCGTCATAGGCAAAGTGAAAATTCCTGAGGAATTGAACTTCGTATGACGGTAGTCTGGCAGGAGTAGGTGCGGCACCTGCAGTGAAAGAATATTCAAAAATGACGATATTATCGCCTAAACCTTTATACGCAGCCATGACTTTACTGCCAGCATTAAAAACCGATATATTGAGGTCTTTGTTATTATGTATATCCAAGGTTGAATCATAATACTTTGTATTGATGACGCCTGCAGACACTCCTCCCTCATATCCTGCCTGACTTAACATGCTATCATTATTCAGATAAACTGACTGCGCTTCTTTATCGGCAACAGATACCCACGTAATAAAAAATTTATCGATGGTTTTGTTGTAGACAATCCGGGGAGCAACATAATCCCCGTTAGATTGACTAATCTGAATGGCAGTACCGGAAGCAACAGGCTGACCACTGCTGTTAATGGTGAATCGGCGGGCATAAATCCGTCTCGCATCACTTACTGCATTACTGGTCCATACCACAACGAAGTCATCTGTATTAGCAACAGGAGCAACATCTGCATCATACTGATTATTATCAGTTACATCAGGCGCGAGAATTTCCGGAATAAGAGCACCTTTAGCTGAGACGATGCGGATATAAACAGAGCGATATGAAGTGCTGTTGCGAGGGCTGGTATATGTTGCAATCATGTGGCCAGATTTGGCTGAGTGAACAAGGCTGCAGCCTAAATCATCACCCTCAATATCCTTAAGAATATGAAGTCCATTCTGATATTTTGTGTTCATACATGCTCCAGTGAACGTTTGCTCAAATGTGTACCTATAAACCCACGAATTACAGGGTAGCGCCTGACATGCTGACGAATATGTGCCTGTTAATGTAATTGTGACCGGACTGTTGCATCCGGCATCCTTAAGACTTACTGTTTTACATCCGGTCCATCGCTGTGCGACCTCATCCCAGCTGAGGCGGAACGCCACCTCACTCTCTGACACTGATAATTTTGCAGTCAGTCTCATGCAGTCATTATTCCACCACTGACATGTGACATCTATCTTCACCTCGCCGGTTGAGCTGTCGTCCGCGACAGGTTTTATTGAGGTAGCAACATCGGTAAATTGAACATTCTGGGTGGTGATGATTTTTGTTCCATCCCATTCAGAATCGCCTGTTATTATTGGTTTAACAACAATCGTATAGGTGCGCATGCCATATTTTTTGACCAGCGAAAGTATATTCACTGCATTTTTTTCGCCAATGACATCAATATTATATGTCTCATTAAACCTGTCACATTCAGATAGCTCAGGGAGCATCCTATAAAAAAGAATTTCCATCCCATCCTCAGGGGAGAGGAAATAGTAATTCACACTATCCGGGTAACTGTTTTTATCGCAGGTAAGGACGGAATTGAAAGATATCTTTCCTTCAGAAAGAGAAACATCACATTGAGGTACGGTGATGCCGTATATTTTAAATAAAATAATATACCTACCTTAACTTTGTTAGAAGAAATGAAGAACCAAACTCTCGGTTTGGTAAGTTTTCGATCTGACATGATATAAAAATATCGTTCTTTTGGGCCAAGAGAATATAACCCGGACATACTGCATCCTGAGTGGTTTCTGCTTTGACAATATCAAGATTGCTGTCAATTACTGTATAATGTATACAGGCATCTTCCCATGCTATCAGATAACCATCATTCTGCTTAATTACGAATGGCCGGAAGTAATCTCCACTCGTCTGACTGACCCTCAAGCTTTCAGCAGTTCTGATTGAATCTGACTCAAATAACTTTTGTTTTGCGGCATAGATATTGTTATTTTTCCAATCCAAACCCGAATACGTTATCATGATCAATTCTTTTTCCTTGTCTATCAGGCAGTTATGGTACCCAATATTATCCAATGCAAAGTCAAAGAGCTTCCTTGCCTGTACCTCTCCAGTGGCTTCGTTTATGCTGACACCGTAATTACGCAATGTACCTGAAGTTAAAAGGAACTGCATATAGACGTTATTTTTATCCACTGATAAAAGAACAACATTAGCGTTAGCAATTTTTTGACTTCTCAAGTATTTTGTATTTACAGCGTCATCCAGACTCAGCGCTGAAGCCAGCTGAGAATAATTATTTGTATCATAGACAGTCAGAATCATTTTTTTTGTCACTTCGCTGATGACTGCCAACAAGAGATAACCCACATTTAATATTTTTGCACGCATTAATGCTGCATGTTTGAAATTCACTTCATTACACTGAAGTACATGGTGTTCAGTAAGAATCCCCTCATCGGTAATCTCTGCATAATGGAAATCGCTTTCATTGAAAAGCCGGTTATCACGTTCCCGCCAGACAACCCGGATATTTGAGTTCTCACCAACGGCCTGAAAATCCTCAATAACTCTTTTATATGATGTATAAATAACGCGCTCAGCCACTCTAATATTATCGCAAAAGATTAACGATGCGTTTTTATTATTACCATTATCCCGGACTGCCAGCGAGATTACCCTATCATTGAGAACGACCAGATCGCTATTCCTATACTGAAAATCATTACTCATTAATCACCCAGCCTTTTCATTTTGATATCCTAAAAAACAGCTCAATATGATTAAAACTAACCCATCAACAATCGCAACCATTACTTGATTATTCCACTGCAAATATAAACAAAATGATAACGAAAGCTATTAATATAATTTATTTTTCAATTCATCTAATGGGTAGAAAAACCAAACGCAAACTGATAAAGCAAAAAAGACAGAAATATAAAAAACATTGTCACCGAAATGTTATGAAAAAGTGTTTACACAACTGTACTTTAATGTCAGAACAGATTTTCCGGGAAAATGGCGATCGCACTTCTTTAACAGGAAAAGGTACTTTAAAAATCTTCAATAAATTGGTGGAGTAACATTACCTTCTGTTTTTTAGATATATTAACATGCAGGAGTTTCCAGAAAACCAGCCCCCCCCCCCACACACACTTTCTTTTGTTTATTTTCTGTAAATAAAATAT
>Ga0308166_1003560_pt1 | contig 13165 bp, 11 predicted proteins | sample PhyCR2_2_FD_202137 | JGI IMG/M metagenome (GOLD analysis project Ga0308166, IMG submission 202137) | Phyllosphere microbial communities from UC Gill Tract Community Farm, Albany, California, United States - DLSLCC.R2 | ecosystem: Host-associated > Plants > Phyllosphere > Unclassified | place... | reverse complement strand
TATTCAGCGTCACAACCTCTCCCTGGAAAGAAGAAACAGGACGCTCAGATTACAAACAGGCCAGAGTAATTGTCGCGATGCGGACGGGGTAATTGTCGCCTAATACACGGGCTTGTCTTGGTAAAATACAGTCTCATTGCCCATCCCTTTATTTTTTTACAAGACAAACAACAAAGTGATAATGAAACTCATTCAGTGGGCGCTGAGTGCGCCTGGAACATAAGCATGACAGGCCGTAAAACGAGAAGACTAAAAGGTTGTGCTTTACGAAGCAGAACTCACTTATTTTCATGTTCAACATCATCGTGGGGAAAACTGCCCGAAATGCTTGACCTGCCGCGCTCTCGTTCCGATGTTTAGGTGGCATTGCTGTATTTGCCTCCTCCTTGAGGTGTTCCAGCCCGTTCCCAGTACGGGCTTTTTTTTCTTGACTCGCCACACCTTCCATTTCCAGTCTTTAATCGCGTTGTGTGTATAACTACAAAAAACGTTCTTCCAGAGAAGTCTTTAGCTCACAAATACCCTTGCGAGCTCCTAATTTGGTTGGAAATTGACCTACGGACCTATGCTGCAAGACCTGTTTTAAACAGGGTAATAATCAATTTTTAATAAGAGAACAATCTATGAAATCCATCTTTAAAGTAACCGCAATTGGCGCTCTGCTGTCTGTCGGCGTTTCCTCAGCCTATGCTGCGGGTAACAACACCAGAGTGGTCATTCAGGGCGACGTAGTGCCGGTATCCTGTGATATCGGCTCAACGTCAGGTCCCGCGCCAGTGGACCTGGGTAACGCCATGCCCAGCGACTTCACTGCAGGCACCGGTATTTATGCAGGCTTCAATACCTCCATCAAGAACCAGAAAGATTTCTACATCGGCCTGGGCGGGTGCAGCGGTACGGTAGCATCGGGCAAATACCTGGAACTGCAAATCACCGACGCCCCATCCCTGCCGGGCCACCCAACCCTGCTGGGTGGCGGCGTCGGTTCGACCACCATGAGCTTTGGCTCCCTGCTGACCAGCAAGAAAACCCTGGGGGGCGCTGACGCACTTTTACAGCAAGGCGACACCATTCAGGCATTTAAATATACCTCTACCGATGGCGCGGAAGCGGATGGTGCGACCGTGAAGTTCACCGCAACCATGGCGACTGCAACCACCGCGCAGGTGGGCCATATGGTGGCTCCGGTGACCTTCTCACTGGCGTACAACTAAGCACTGGAAAACCCCATCCAAGCGCGTTCCTTGGGTGGGGTTTTGTGATGGGTCGAGCGTACCAGTGGTTGCAGCATGACAACAAATAAACACAAAACATTACGCACCTGCCTGGCTATGTTTGCGCTGGCTTGCGGTGTAAGCCTTTTGGGTAGCGCACCCGTGCATGCCGCGGGTATTGGTCTGGGGGCGACGCGCCTGGTGTTCAATGCCCAGTCAGGGCAGACCACCGTTGGCGTTCGCAATACCGCCGCCGTGCCATACCTGGTGACTGCGCGCCTGTCGCGCACACTAGCAGGAAAAGAGAGTACGCCGTTTTTTGTCTCGCCACCTTTGCTGCGCCTGGAGGGCGGGAGCAACACCTTGCTGCGCATTACCGGAAATACCGCCTCGCTGCCGCAAGACCGGGAGAGCGTCTTTTTCCTGACGGTAACCGGTGTGCCATCCAGTAATCCGTTGTCACGTGACGATCATGGTGGGTTTTCAGCGGGTGGCGTGGTGTTTGCCGTGGGAAACACCATCAAGCTGTTTTACCGGCCGGCCGGTTTGCCATCCTCAGCCTCGGAAGCGGCAAAAACATTGCGCTTCACGCGAGCAGGCGGGCAGGTGCAGGCTGAGAATCGCACGCCTTATTACGTCAGCCTAATGACACTGAATATCAATGGGCGGGCGATAAAAATCGAGGCCGGGAAGTCAGACATGGTTGCACCTTTTGGGACTGCAAGCTGGGCAGTGGGAGCGCCATACCCAATGAGTCAGGCCGGCAAGGTGTCCTGGGCGGCGATGGTGAATCTGGGTGAGGTGGTCAATGGCAGTGCAACACTGCAGTAATGATGCCGGGCGGTGCACAAGAGTGGGCGATGATATGAAAAAGGCAACAAGGTCACACATCACGCCCTGGTGGGGGGGGCTGGTACTGGCGGGGGCATTGAGCAGTGGCGGGGCCCAGGCGGCCAACAGTGATGCCGGCACCTTCAGGGCAAAAATCTTGCCGGGCACCTGCTCCGTGGCCCTGGACAGCCAGAAACAAACGATTGATTTGGGGCGGGTGGGGGCCGGTAGTATCACAACCACTTCGGCTTTGCTGACGTCCGACAGCGATCAGCAATACATCGATGTGACCTGCACCGGTTACCCCTCAGCTCTCTCCAAGCCCATGCTGAAGGTGACGGGGACGGATATTGGCAGCGGCGGTAATTCGCTGTTTCGTAATGGTGGCCCAAACCCTTCCACCTCGCTGGGGTTTCGGGTGCAGGCGGTGCAAAACGGGGCGACGCCGAACTGGAGCGCAGCTGACTACATGGTCAATAACACAGGGTACCTGGCCCTTCCGCAAGGCAATAACGCCAATAAAGCCAAAATCCCTGTGCGCTTTAGCATGTGGTGCATGCCGGTAAGCCCCAAGACTGTCGGCGACTGCAAGTCTGCTGGGGTGGTCTCTGCAGCGTTAACGTTTTCGTTTGACTATGAATGACCTGACGATTGCGAGGGGGAGAGAGCAATCATGAGCGTGGACTGTAGAGGGGAATGAACAGAATGCAATACATGACACGTCACGCTAAATACGCGCGGCGACCGTTTCTGGCATGGGCCGCAAGCCTGATGCTGCACCTCTCTTTGGTGTCGGCGGTCCACGCCGCAACAAAGGTGGATGTGCCGGTACAGGCGCTTATCACTCCTGCGCCGTGCACCGTCCAACTGACCGGGTTGACCGGTGGCGTGCTGGACCTAGGCTCGCAGACGTCAGAAAGTCTGAGCGCGGCCGGTGCGGTCGTGGGGGGCAAGAGCTTTAACGTGAGTCTGACGCAGTGCGGTGGAGATATCGGCACCACGGTACCCACCATCACGGTGAGCGGTGAGACCGTCGGGGCTGCAGTGACGGGCGGTGATTTCCTGTTCCGGGATACAGCGTCCAGCACGGCGGAAAATGTCGGCTTTATTTTCCATTTTGGCGGCACGAGCGTGACGTGGCCAGACACAGACGCAACGACGAAAAAGAACCTCAAAAACGGCAGTGTCATCAATCTGACCGCCAACACCGAAGGGGCTGTGCTTCCCGCTACCTGGAAAACCACCCCCATTCCGGTGGGGGTGGCCGTTTCAACCGGCGGGAGCGCCAGCGGGTTGGTGGCGGGGGACTTGCAAGCCAAGGTGACATTCACGTTTGATTATCAGTAGGTCGCCCTTGCGCCGCGAAGGACGCGAGGTGACGAGTACCACTAGGCAAACATCACCGATGAAAAGAGAAGTGAAGGCGATATCAAATGAAAAACAACAGGTCGACCACAAAACACTCCCTGACACCGCGAGCCCGGCGTGCTGCCGGTGCCTCTCTCGGCCAAGGCCTGTCATATGTCACTGGCGCGCTCCTGCTGTGGGGGGCTGAGGTTTGCGTGAGTGCGCAGGCGGCCAATCCGCCCTCGATCACTGCCACCTACACCGTGACCACGCAATCAGCTACCTGCGCCATGGCGCGCGCCGATGGCGGCTCGGGGACTGTTATGCTGGGGAATATCAAGCAGGGTGCCCTCAACAATGCCGCCCTTAATCCGGCTAAGGCTCAGGGCAGAACGGTGTCAATGAGGCTGACCTGCCAGGGTGATCCGGGGGCGAAAACACCGAAAATCAGTGTGTATGGTGACAGCGTGGACACGACAGACGGTCGTCTGTACGGCAACAGTACGAACGCGGCCAGTGGTGGCGCCACCAATGTGGGTTTCTTGCTGACTAACAACTCCACGGGCGATACGTCCAATGCTGCACAAATACTGAACGCCGGGTCGTCAGCCACCCCGACAAAGGTGACCATCAATATGAATGGCAACACCAACCCGGACGGCATGACCATTCCTTTTTTTGTGCAGGTTTCGCGAGGGACGCATGTGTACAGCACCGTGACGCCGGGGTTGATGACCACCACACTGCATTTTGAGTTTCTGTACGAATAAAAGAATAGCAACGTGTGGGCGCGGACCGGACGTCCTGTGTTTGGCGCGGAACACGACATACCACAATAACCCGATACGGAACGAGGATGAATGAACCCAAGAAGAATCACCGTCGCACTGGCTCTGACGGTAACCACGCTGGTCGGCGGCGCGCTGAGCCCGAACGCCTGCGCCGGCCTCTCCCTGGGACAAACCCGGGTGGTCTATTTGCAGTCCTCTGCCTCGCAAAGCGTCTCGCTGCAAAACAGCGGCAGCGAGGTGTATCTGGTGCAGGCCGCGGTCACGGACTGGGAGAGCAACACGCCGTCCACCGCGTTTTCGATTTTACCCCCGCTGTTTCGCCTGGAAGGCAACAGCACCAATGCACTGCGTGTAATGCGCGTCGGCGGGGACCTGCCGCAGGACCGCGAATCGGTGTTCCATTTTCGGGTGAACGCCATCCCGGCCGGTACCGCACCCAGGGCGGAAAAGGAGGCGGGCGCATCGGTGTCTGTGTCATTGGGGATGGGGATCAAGCTGTTTTACCGGCCGGATGATTTGCCGATAAAACCGACGCAGGCTTACGGTCTGGTGACGTTCCATCGCCAGGGTAACACCGTTCTGGTGAAGAACCCGACGCCCTATTACCTGACTTTCGCGGCGCTGTCCCTGGGGGGCGTGGTGGTTGACCTGCAAAAGGTGCCGATGATGGTGGCGCCTTTCTCGCAGCTAACCTATCCCGCAGGCGGTTCAGGTAACCGGGCGGAATGGGCATGTATCACCGACTACGGCGGTAATAGCGAGACTCAGCACGCCACCATTCAGTGAGGAAATGGTGACGGGCAATAGGGATATAAAGCGCGCCGGTGAGCCAAAAATAAAGAAACAAGAAGAAAAAATACAAAGCAAGAAATAAAAAGCAAAGGGCAAAAAGAAAGTCAGGAACGAAATAAATCGCGACGCGCACCGTCAATAACACTGTGCGTTCGCGTTAATGATGCCAGGAAATAACGCAGCACAACCCTGACGTGCTGAAAAAAGAGCAAGAGCCGATACACAAGAAAGCGCAGGCAAGGGGCGTGGTGAAAATCACTGCCCCGTGGTGTGGGAGGTAATGCCCTGCCCTGCAGTCTCGCGGATGGCTTGTGTTTTTTAACCTGGCAATATCCGACCTGCATTACGGGAACAGGAATGCAGAACAGCGCAATGCGCGCAAGCAATACTGTGTGTGAAGGCATTTTTACCCGCCCTTCGCGCGGGAGCGGTAAATAAAAAATAACAATGCCACGGCATGGCTTATTCATTCATCAATGATGGGGATGTCTTCGTGACAATAGCAAAATTACCGGGGCGAGATGCCTCTACTTTTTGGCGCATACGTATGAGCGGCTGCGGGCTGACGCGCACCTTGTGTCTGACACTGGCGTGGTGTGCATTGTCACCCGCGCAGGCGGCGCGCAATGAGCTCAACGGCACCTTCTTTACCTCAACCCGGGTGATTTACCCGGAGAGCGCCCTGCAGGGAAAAAGCGTGGTACTGAACAACAACGACGACCGCAACTTTTTGCTGCAGGCCTTCATCACACCGCCGGATGGGCAGACCGGGCTGCCTGGCGCGCCGACCCAGGATTTTTTGGTCACCCCGCCACTCTCGCGCCTAGGGGCGCACCAGACCCGCACGTTGCGCGTTCTGCGCACCGGCGGCCATTTCCCAGCAGACAGGGAGTCGGTGTTCTTTCTGACCGCCCGCCTCATTCCGTCAGAGGCACCGCCGGATAAGAAGCGCCCCCCCCAGCCGCGTGGCGCGGTGGTGAAATATTTGACGGCCCTGTCCATCAAGGTGTTTTGGCGCCCACAAAGGCTCAACAAGCTCAACGCTGTCGAAGATGCCGCCGGCAAGCTGAAAGCAGCCATTCAGGGGGATGTGCTGACGCTGACCAACCCAACGCCGTACTACGTCACTCTGCGGACATTATCCATTGGCGGCGCGGATGTGCCGACCACCCAGTTGATGCGCATGGTTCCCCCGCTCAGTAACCAGACATGGACGCTGCCGGCCGGCACCAAGCGTGCCAGCGTTATTCCGGTAATCTGGACAGCCATTAAAGAGAGCGGCTTTGATACCGCTCCGTTTTTGAGTCCCGTGGCCGTCAGCAGCGCGGCCACTTTCAGCACCCGGTAACAGGTAAAACATCGTGAAGACAACAAGCACTACATCGCATCTTCGTCTATGCGCCAGTCATGAACCGATTGCGCGTCGGCGCGCTCGTCGTCCCGGCATGATGATCACCCGCTTGTCGCCGGTGTGTTGTCAGGTCGTGCTGACGCTGCTGGCTGGCTCGGCGTTGCCGGCCGAGGGCCGTGACTATTTTGACCCGGCACTGCTGACCTTTGGCGCCAATAGTGGGCAGCCTGTTGACCTGAGTCAGTTCGAGAACGTCGGCGGCCAGGCTGAAGGCACCTACACCGTTGACGTTTACGCCAACAACCAGTTTATAGGGACGAAAAGCGTCAAGTTTACGCATGACAAGGCCGGTGAGTTGCAGCCGATCCTGACACCGGCCAACCTGGATGAATGGGGGGTGAGCCTCAATAGTCAGCAAGACCTAGCGGCGCTGCCGGTCAGGGCCCCTTTACCGAAGCCATTGTCCAGTTACATCCCGCAGGCCAGCACACACCTGGACTTTGCACAGATGCGCCTGATGCTGAGTGTGCCGCAACTGAACATGAAACCCAATCAGGATAACCTGGCAGATCCGTCTCTGTGGCAGGAGGGGGAGCCGGCGTTCCTGCTCAACTACAACCTCAGTGGCAACACCCATCAGGGGCATGACGACGGCAACTCGAACTCGCAGGGGGTGTTCGGCTCCTTCCAGTCCGGCCTGAACCTGGGCCCCTGGCGCCTGCGTAACAGCTCTACCTACAGCTACAACCAGCAGCGCTTCGATCGCCATGACATTCTGACCAACGCCCGTGAGCGTGATGTGCAGTCACAGTCGCAATGGACCTCACGGCAGACGTATGTGCAGCGGGACATCGATGTGCTGCGCAGCCAGCTCACTCTGGGGGAGACCAACACCGGCAGCGTGGCCAGCCAGGTTCTTGATGGCTTCTCTTACCGCGGCGCCGGTCTGATGAGCAGCGATGCCATGATACCGGGCAACCTGAGTGGCTTTGCCCCGGTCATCGCCGGCACGGCCCGCACCAACGCGCAGGTCACGGTGACCCAGAACGGCTACGTGATCTACCAGGCCAACGTGGCGCCGGGCCCCTTCCGCTTCACCGACATTACCGGTAGCGGCACCGGGGGCGACCTGGAAGTGACCATCAAGGAGGCTGACGGCTCAACGCACGGCTTCCGTCAGCCTTACTCGAGCCTGCCGGTGATGCAGCGCCAGGGGCAACTGCGCTACGAGGCGGCTGCAGGGCAGTACTACATCGGCCACGGCGGCTACACCGCCACCGGCACGCCGGGCTTTGCCATGTTGACGGCCATCTACGGCCTGCCGGGCAACATCACGCTGTATGGCGGCGGTATCGGGGCGAGTGATTACCAGTCCGCTGCCCTTGGTGCCGGATTCTCCATTATGGATTTCGGCGCCGTCTCACTGGATGCGACGCACTCGCGCGCGACCTTGTCTGGCGATAACCAGCCCCTCAGTGGGGAGTCCTACCGGGCCCGTTACTCCAAAAGCATGCTCACCTCCGGCACCGCCGTGGACCTGACGGCGTACCGCTACTCCACACGTAACTACCTGAGCTTCAACGACGCCAACAACCGCGGCTACGATACCGACAACGGCCTGCCGAACTGGCTGAACGGGCGTCGTCGCAGCTCGTACGAGGCACGCCTGAGCCAGACACTGTGGACCGACTACCAGCTGTGGCTAAGCGGGCTCCGCGACAACTACTGGGGCAGCGATAAAACCAACACCACGCTCTCCGCCGGCCTGAGCGGCTCGGTGCATCGCATTGGCTGGTCAGTGAACTACAGCGTGGACCGCATACGTGGGAACGGTGACTGGCCGGAGAACCGCCAGTGGACGCTGTCGCTGAGCGTGCCGATGAGCCTGTTCAGCTCGGCCGCCACCTTCCAGAACGGGTATGCCCAGTACACCCTGTCGCACGACAATACCGGGCGCAGCACCAATCAGCTGACGGTGGGCGGCAGCATGCTTGAGGACAACAGCATGAGCTGGAGCGTCACGCAGAACCAGGGCAACCAGGACCAGGGTAACAGCGGGTCGGCGTCGCTGGGGTACAGCGACTCCTGGGGCACGGCGAATCTCGGCTACAACTACGACCACGGCGGCGGCCGCGGCGTAACCTACAGCGCCAACGGCGGTCTGATTGCCCATCGCCACGGGGTCACGATGGCCCGCAATGTCAGCGATGCGGCGGCGGTGATACACACCGGCGTACCGGGCGTGAAAATCATGAACGGCGATGTCACCACTGACCACTGGGGTAACGCGGTGGTGACGTCCATGCAGACCTATTCACGCAACAACATCGACATCGATCCGTCTTCACTGCCGGAGGGTGCCAACCCGCCGAGCGGCAGCCACGCCCTTTACCCGACTGCCGGCGCCATTCTGGTGGAGGATTACCCTGTCCGCCTGGGGCAGCAGGTGCTGATGAACCTGCGTTACAACGGCAAGCCGGTGCCGTTTGGCGCCATTGCCGCACTCAAGGGCGAGGCGGACCAGGGCAGCATCGTAGGGGATGGCGGGCAAGTGTACCTCGGCGGGATGCCGGAGAAGGGCACGCTGCAGGTCAAATGGGGCACCACGACCGATACGCAGTGCCAGGTGGCATTCACCCTACCTAAGCCGGTCGTGCGCAGCAAGAAAGACACGTCCTGGCATCCGATTAAAACCGTGGACATGCCATGCCGTTAAGGTGGTGCGCCCTGAGGCAGACAAGGGGGGGGCAGATAATGACCGGCATAGAGGCGTATCACGACCCGCACCCGCACCGGACTGGCCAGACCGGCGAAACCGCCCCCCCTCAACGGAACCGTCCGACTCACCGGCATCCGGGGCGCGAGTGCAGTGTGATGGCTCTGCTGTGCCTGGCGCTCTACACCCTGCTGGTCTCGCACGTTTATCTGCTGCACGCCCCCTGGATGGGGGTGTCACAACCGCAGAGCGTGCTGAGCTGGTCGCTGGCCGGTGCGCTGCTGCTGCTGGCTGCCGGCACGCCAACCCTGCGTGCGGCGCTGCGCCCCACGCGCTTTATGGGGCTTTGCCTGGCGGGTGCCGTGGTGCTCTCCATTCCGCTGCTGTACGCGCCGTACACCTGGCGCTACCTGTCAGACTTGCGGGTGGCCGGGGTGTGGGGCGGGCTACTGCTGATGGTGGCGGTCCGTGCACTGTTCAGTACGTGCCTGCTGCGTCGTGCTGCCCTGAACCTAGTGCTGGCCGGTGTGACGCTGGAGGCGCTGACCGGCATTGCGCAGCTGCTCTGGCCGCACCTGCTGCTTGCCGGGATGGCCGCCCCCCCCCACGGCCGCGCCACCGGTGTTTTTGGGCAGGCCAATGTGCTGGCTAGCCTGGTGGGTACCGGCATCATGCTGAGCGGGCACCTGCTGACCACGCAGACCTCCGCCCTGCAGCGCCACCCGCGCACCATGCCACGATGCAACCTGACACAGGGCGCGCTGCTGCTGTGCACCGCTGTGCTTGCCGTGTGCCTGCCGCTCACGCAAAGCACCATGGTCTGGGTGTTTGCGCTGCTGGCCGCCGTGCAGGCGCTCGCGACGCCACATGTCTCGCCGCGCCAGCGCATCCTTCGCCGCGTCTGGCTGGCGGTGGTGGTTATCGGCCTCCTGCTGGGGCTCGAGCTCTGGCAGGGGCTGCGGGGGGATATGCTCAGCCACGCCGCCGGGCGGCTGGGGCGCCTGCAGTTGTGGCAGACCAGCCTGTGGATGATAGCGCAACACCCGTGGCTGGGGTGGGGGTACGGGCATTTTGAGATGGCGTACGTCCAGGCCTGGCAGACGACCGGCAACGTCCCGGTGGTCGACCACTCGGTTATCGGGCACCCGCACAACGAGCTCCTGTACTGGCTTGTGGAAGGTGGCGCAGTGGCAGGTATCGGTTTACTGCTCTTGCTGGCAGCCGGCCTGCAACTGGCTGTCCGGAGTGGCCGGGCGCTGAGAACGCGTCTGCAGACCCGGATAATCGTGCAGCACAACCCGGCGGGCACTGCGCGCGCCGCCACGGCCACCTCCGGCAACGCCGAGGCATTCGGCCTGGTCTGCTGCACGCTGCCGATACTGATACATACCCAACTGGAGTGGCCCTGGTACCTCAGTGCTTGGCACTACCTGGTGGTGCTGATGCTGCTCAGCTTTGCGGATGCAGCGTTGAATGCATGCACGGCGCACGGTGCAACCATCACTGCAGGCACTCTGGGCCCCACCCCCCAAAATCTGACGGAAAAGCTGCATGTTGTGGATGCTCCCCCCTCAGCGAACGCAAGGAGGCCCCACCCTCGCACTCACGCCTGCCGCTTCGCGGTGTTGCCGGCCCGGCTGGTACTGTTGCTGGCAGGGGCCGGCACGCTATGGGGAATGCTGACGGCGTTACCGCTGGGGATGCAGTTGTCGCTGGCCGAAACGCAGGGCGTGACCCCGGCACGGCTGCAGGTCATTGAGGTGGCGCATCAGCGTAACCCTTGGGCACTCAACGAGCGGGTCTGGCGCGTGGAGACGGTGGTGCTGGCGAACGCCGCCTACCAAAGCAACGACCCACAACGGCTTTTGCCGGTGATTGCCTGGGAAGAGCAGTACCTGCTGCGCCACCCGGACCCGGAGGCGACGGTGCTACTGCTCAAGCACCTGCGGTTCGCAGGACGGACCGACAAACTGCAGGCGGCCACGGCCCGCGCTCGCGCGATGTTCCCGTGGGATGAGCGCTTTAGTGAGACTCACCCGGCAGGTACCACAAACACCACGAACAGCGACAACACCCAGCGCCGCACAGAGACCAATCCGGCGCCGGCACCACGTACCGAGAGGAGCGCACAATGAGCATTACGGATATCACCCGACAACACACTCCGCTGTGTCGCGCAGAAGTCCATACAAACCCACCGCTACCCCTGGGTCTGTCGCACGGACGTGAAAGGCTACTACCAGCATATCCGCAAGGACCTGCTGATGACGCAGGTCAGAACGCAGATAGCCGACCCGGTGCTGCAGGACCTGATAGCCCAGTACGTCCACTACACGGTGGAGGACGGCGGTGGATTTTACACCCCAGAAAGTGGCATTGCGCGGGCTGTGCCCTGAGTCCGCTGATGGGGGGCGCCATGGATGAATGGTTTGAGGCGCAGAGGGAGCTGGCAACACAACAGAAAAAAAGCATCTACTACGCCCGCTACATGGACGACATCGTCATCCTGACGCACACGCGCTGGCAGTTACGAAAGCAGGTGCGGACACTGAATCAATTTTTTAACGAGGCGGGTTTTAGCCAGTACCCTGACAAGACCTTCATAGGCAGAACGAAAAGAGGATATGACTGGATGGGCGCACAGATGAATGATGCGGGCGTGGAGGGCATCGCGCATCGTGCGCGAGTCTACCACCTTGAACGGTTGCGGCTTTATGAGCACGTCCGCAGGTGGCCTGCTGCACGCAGACGCGCCAGGATGTCACAATACCGGAAGAAGTGGAAAATATGGGCGGCGGCGTTAGTCGCCGGAAGCACCCTCGCCGTGGCACAGCCGGGATGGGCATCTATCGGGACCGCTGCGGACTTGGACACGGGCGTAAGAACCTGCATCCGAAACGGGGACCTCAAAAACCTGGGAAACAACTCGTGGGGGGGGCAGTGTGTAATCGCCTTATCTGCAAGAACCTTTTCGGGTACGGCGGCCGTACGAGACTCAACACGAACCGACCCCACGGTCTACGCGCTCCTATCCTGGCCGAACATGCCCACGGGCAACGGCATCACCCTCACCCTGCTAGACGACCTCAAAACGATGTGCGGTACCTCCGTGAAGGCATTATTTACAAAGGGCACCACTATACCCTTGAACACTCCCATCCCGGCGGGCCAAACCATAGGCGCCACGTCCTGCAGCACGGTAACCAGGTCCCTACCAGCGCATCCATATGATAGCTCCCCGCATATTGAAAACAATTACGCCGGCGCCGTATCCGGCAGTATACTGTGGACAATTAATGTGCCCATGGGAAGGACACTAAAATACCCTAACCTCATACTGAGCTTCGACGGTAGCTCTCCAAGCACGAGAGATTACATGACCATCGGCGTTGGTGGCTCGAACGGGGTGGACCCAACCCCTCCCACCCCTCCAGTAGCGGGTGATCCGCCCAACTGCACAGCACTCGTGGGTGTCGGCAGCGCCCCAGTCTACGACTTCGGCAACGCCACTGCTGGTGCCGCTAACAGCGCGGCCACAACCAGTAAGCAGGTAGCGGCGCATGCATTGACCCTAAACTGCACTGCGGGCCCATCTGGCAGTATCAAGGGCGCCGCCGTTCTTAGCGTGCAGTCGAACAATCTCAAAACAGCCGACAGCCTGACCCTACGAACAAATAACAGCGACTGGCTCGGCCTACGCCTTGTCATGCCGTCATCAATGTCAGGCGCAACCACGGCAGCGGGCCAGACCCTGGGCTCACCCGTCAAGTGGAATGGCGCGGCTGCCACCCCGCTCTGGACCTGGGACCTGCCGGCGCAGCAGCAAGCCAATGGCAAGGTGACGGTCTCCACCATCAACCTGCAACCGCAAATCTACCAGGTCGCTGCGGCTGACTCGACGCATGACGGTACACGCACGTACACGGTGACCTATTCGGTGACGATGCAGTAGGTCGCAACCCGGGGTATGTGTGCCGGCTCTGCCCGACACACATACCCCGGTTCCTGTAAGCCCTCACCGCCGAATAAAGACTCTTTTGACGCTTTTATTACTGCGTAAGAATTGGGGCAAATGTGCTTTTTTGTTTAATAATTTCGGAAATTGTCTGCGGGCATTTTCACG
>Ga0308166_1003558_pt1 | contig 13166 bp, 25 predicted proteins | sample PhyCR2_2_FD_202137 | JGI IMG/M metagenome (GOLD analysis project Ga0308166, IMG submission 202137) | Phyllosphere microbial communities from UC Gill Tract Community Farm, Albany, California, United States - DLSLCC.R2 | ecosystem: Host-associated > Plants > Phyllosphere > Unclassified | place... | reverse complement strand
CCCGGTATCGCGCTTAATGATGTGATGGTCGATCTGCAGAAATCATCAATCTCAATGCAGATGGGTATTCAGGTCAGGAACAAGCTGGTGTCGGCGTATAGCGAAATTATGAATATGCAGGTTTAGGCGGGTAACTGTCTGAAACCATTAGGGTTTATCATGCTACCACTTTAGTGGAGCACGTATGTAGCACAAGATCGCTCATTTTCGTGTTGATGAGTGATAGCTGGTCCGTGTTGTTCTCTGACATCCAGGCGCCATAAACCCGGTACACCATCTGCGCATCGGAGTGACCCATTTGCGAAGCGACGTAGTTCGGGTTCGCGCCTGCTGAAAGAGCCCAGCATGCGAACGTATGACGTGACTGATATGCTTTCCGGTGACGAAGGCCTGCACGCCTTAGTGCGCCGGTCCATATCTGTCCCAGTGACTCTGTTGAGTAATAGGCTCCCGACCGGCCGTTGACTGCGTTCACGCTGGGATTGAACACGAATGTCTTCTGTTCCTCAATGCGCTCGCCATACTCCCTGGTATGAAAAGTGAATAAGGTCTGAGGATACATTCTTGTCAGCTCTCGCTGGTCACGCAGGATATCGACCGCTGCATCCATCAGGCATATGACACGGTTTCCGGCTTCAGTCTTCGGCGGCGTGAATAAACCCTGCGGCGTGAGGTTACGGCTGACTGTCAGCTTTTTCGCTTCAAAGTCCACATCCTCCCAGGCCAGCGCACATATCTCTCCGTGGCGTAATCCCGTCAGAATGGCGAGTGCCCACATGTTTGCCGTCTGACGTGTTGAGCATGCTGCGATGAGGCGAGGGTACTCTTCACGCGTGATCGGGTCAGGCCGCTTATTGGACTTTTTGAGCGGTTTTATTCCCGTCATGGGATTTGCCTCTATATACCCGTTACCGTGAGCAAAGGCGAAAATGGCTTTCAGGTCTGCCATGCTGGAGTTAACCGTGGCCGCTGTCCTTCCTTTCTTTTCTATATTCATCTTCCTGCCAGTGAAATAGCTGCCACTGAGAAGCTCGATGCGTAGGTTTAGCAGGTCCTTCTGCATAACCGACCTGATGTCTTTTCCGTTGCCAATAATATCCAGCGTCACCCTGACGCGACGTTCCGTCGTGACATAAGAGCTGTTGGCCCAGTCCGGCTTTTTGAGCTTGAGCCATAAATCCGCTACCTCCCTGAGCGGCACTGACATCGATGAACCCACTTCATTCTTAAACATTGGTGAGTCGGGAAACTCACTCCGGTAATCAAACGTCCCTGTCTTAATGCGGTAGACGATGTTGCTACGCAACTCCCCAGCAATCTTCCTGTTTTTGGGTGTGTCGGGTACTCCTATCGCCTCCCACCGCCTTTGCCCCTCATACATGAACCAGATTCTCAGGTGGTTCTTGTTGGGAGCCACTCCTGTCGGATATCCAGACATACGCCTTCTCCTGTTGAAATAGATCTGCATTTAAGCAGATTTCTTCCTGGCAATCGCTGCCGGCTGGTTATCAATCCACTTCTCGATTGCCTTCCAGTCGTAAAAGCACATGCTGTTATCACGCGGCGCGCCATCAGGCGAAACGTGTTTATATTCACGCCCCTCCATCCATGACACCTCACGAGCAGTTTTGATGGTGTTTTTCTTCATGCCGGTGATGATCATCAGTACCGATTCAGATACCCATTTGCTCGGCATCAGCTGAACAACGTTTTCCATATCTACTCCTTTGGCGGCCAGAGCCACGCAATAATCAGGGCAATAAAAAGGGCGAGGTCAGTAAAGAGCTCGCTCGGGGTGATTTCGTCGCATGTGGTGTTCATTTTGCAGAGGCTGACTCCTTATCCACCTGGCGCACATAGAAAGCTAACCAGCGCTTTGCTGGAAAGGTATCTGGCGGCAGGGCGGTGATTGATTTGGCGTGCTTGTCGAGAAGGGAGGTAATGATGCGGTCGTGTTCTTTCTTGGGCCTGCCGTCTATGGCGCTGATGATTTCGCTCCTGCATTTGCGCGCTACGGCCCTTAGCACGTTTATCTCTACCGGCGTCATGCCACCTTGCGATGATGCTTAGCGCGCTCATTGCGCTCATAGTCTTCCCTGCATTCGCTACAGCAGAAGAAGCCTTTATCTACTGACTCCTCGTAGTTATAGCAGGCACCGTTAAACTGCATTTCAGGGCGCTTGCGGTTAGCCAGGGCGATGGTTCTTTCCAGTTCCTCAAGCGCTGCAGCCTGATCTAATTCGTCAGACATGTTCTACCTCCGAAATTTGGGCGTAAAAAAACCTGCCGGAGCAGGTTGGTTAGCTATTGATGTTCACTGGCCTTAGGGTTGCGCCTGTACCACCTTGCTTGGGTCCTCCATATCCAACAACGCAGAAATACCCCTTCAGAATATAATCACCAGTACTCCATCCCAAAAATGCATCTGAATCATTGTTTATAATGTGTACATTAAAGTGATCTGACCCGCGACGAATCCTTTCCTTTTCAGAAGCATTATCGGATAGAGTTTTTATGATTATCAATCCGGGCTCATCTGTTGAAGGTAAAATAATGCAATCTTGAAAGTCAGCACCATCAAAATAAACATTCAAATAAATTTTTCTATCGATATTTTTGGCAATAAAGTCTTCAAAATCATTAGCTTCCTTAGAGAGGTGCTTGATGATTTTGTAGGATTGCCTTGGCTTTTTTGATGGAAATGATATTTCTTTTGTACTATCCGCAGCCTTTTTTGCATAGTGAACACCAATGACTGTGGCTATCAATGAAATAAATGCTACAAAATCCATCATATTAAACGAACTCCTTCAGATACTTTTAGTCCTTTACCCGTAGTAACTTCATCGACTCTTCCATGTGAAACTTTAGCTTTGCGGGCTAGGAAAAACTGCCTCAATGGGCGGCTTCTGCGGATTTAATAGTTTCGTAATTTCTTCGTTTCTCAATCATCCTGATATAGAAGTCATAAAGCTCTTTGCGCATGCGCTGCTTCATTTCATCAGGCAATGGTTCCTGCAATTTCTTCCACTCATCCAGTTCAGGTTTGCAAGTAACATAAGCCTCATCAACAATTTTTTGTGGCTGAATGTCGGATTTAATGAAGGGGATAGTGTGGTCATTCAGGCATTTAACCTCTGGCGTTTCAAATGCCCTGTCATCCGCTATTGCTGTCATGGAAATCAACATTCCAGATAAAAAAATCCACCTCACAGCTTATCTTCCTTCAGATAAATCGGGTCAGTGCCGCGCGGGAACTGCAGCGCAACGTTCCTGTAATGCTGCAACCGCTCGCGGAAATATTCCTTCAGCGCTTCCGGCTGCTGCATCTCCACCTCCATGGCGATAACCGGCATATTCATACGCTCCTTGTAAGCTACTCCTGATGCGGCTAAATCCACGTTAATTCTGTCGCGCTCTTCTCTGCTGCGTGCTGCTAAGTTGTGTGGCAAAACTTAATCATCCATATATTTGGAGCATGAAGGGCACATATCTGCGCAGTACGAGATATACACGCTCTGGATTGTGTCTGTCATCTCTATTCTATCATCAAAAGGAACATCGGCAGGAGAGCTAGTAAAAAGGTAGTTTGCATATTTATAAGCTTCCTCAATATCGCTGCCCCCATCAAAGATTTCATCACTGTGGAACCGGCATGTAGTCAGAACGTCCTTTTTTAACAGTACATACAAAGCAAATCCGTTTTGCTCTTCCATAATTTCATATACACCCATGAGTAAACCCCTAAAGAAAAACAAAAAAATAATTTGCATCATTTTTTAGGGTATTTCCATGGTATGGATCACCTTAGGGGGATTTGATGACTACAGGGCAGTTAAGTAAGGTTATGGTTGGGGTAGAGCGACCTGTAAATTTTTAATAACTCTTTGTCATTGCGACTAAATAGTGTGAACAAAAAACCGCCCGTAGGCGGCTGTTTATAAGGAATTAAAAGGGATCAAACGCCCTGTCGGTACTCTTCGTACGAACGAGGGTTAGAGTCACCTTCTTTACGATAAGCAAGGAGTTCATTCTGCCGATCCGTAACATACCCCAGTGTTTCAGTAAGCTGACGTCGCAGAGTAGTAGGCATTTGAGGAATGCTTTTATCGCTCAGTCCATTCTCGATTTTATTCATAATTTCGAGAGCCAGGCCAATCTGCTCAGCATCCCTCAAAATATTAACGCGATAACCCTCACGAGTCTCTTCCTCGCTGTCTAATTGTCGGGTCAGTTTATCGACCTGGCTGGCATAAGCGTCCAGTTGAGCCTGCACATCTGCAGGGATTTCACCTGTTTTTTCAGCCAGCGCTTTAAGTGCGTTGATGTTATCGATCGCCTGTTGCGCCAGGCCAGTTGCAGTGGTCATATTCGGTATCCTTTAAATGGGTAAATCAAAAGTTCAGTGAGGTTAAAAGGCCGACTTTCATCGGCCTGAAAAAAGTCAGCTAACTGTTACGGGTGTTCGTACTGCTGAAAAGTACGCGGCACCGGGTCGCCAGGTTTGCGGAACATGGCGTTGTCATCTTTACGGCCTTTCAGATACATCAGGGTCTGCTTAGCCTGATACTGAGCGTCGTTCGAGAGGGAGCCAGCCGTACCTGCGTTAATCGCCGCTACAACTTTGGTCAGAATTTCAATACCCCAGCCCACAGCTTCAGTGGTATCCAGAATTGCAGAGCGATAGAGGGTGTTCTGGTCTTGCAGGTCTTCAAATTCCTGGTCGGTATGTTGCATGATAAATCCTCTTTCAGTTGAGTGAGTTAGGCCGTGAATTCACTCAGCCACCTTACGCGCACAGCCTGATAAAGAACAGTAAATACTGTTTATATGTACAGTGTATTTGTGTCATAAATTTGGCTTAGTGCCACTTCTGCGTTTACTGCGCTCTTCTAGAAAACGTATCCGGCTGCGACTGGCACGCTGGCGAACGGATTCGTAGGAGCGGTTTAGTTGCCGGGCTATAAGTTTGGGTGGGATGGTTGCTGCGAGTTCTTTCAGAAGGCCTATCTCATCGGGGGACCAACGACGGCCAAGAGTTAACTGATTGCCGCGACGCCGGTATTCAGGTGATTCCATGTTGTCTCCTGTTATTTGCTGAGTGCCTCTTCGATTTCTGCTTTACGAAGCAGATAAACATCGGTGGCCTTTTCCAGCGTTTCAGCCTCGCTTGCCAGCATGCGCGCCGCGTACTTATAGCAGCGGTCAAGCCCTGCAACGTTTTCAGCCTCAGCGGCTGCAGCGGTGAAATCGGCAAGCAGTTCATCCGGCGTGCGCACTGCTGCACTGGTGTTCGTCGCCGGGTTAATTTCGCGCTCAGGCTGCTGCGTTTCAGGTTTGCTGTTAATCAGGTTGTTCAGGTCAGCGCGGCTGCGTGCCGGGGTGACATCGCGTTCTGCTCGCTGCGCCGGTTCAAACTCATCCGGGGTATAAACACCGAGAATCACGTCCGGGCAGTAGAGGCGCGCCCAGTATTTAACAGCCAGATATGCCAGTTGCTGCTTTGGTGCTGTTTTCCACAACGGGGAATTGCGAGTGGTGACATACTCCATGTAAAGCGGCTCACCCCACGTGATTTCTGTTTCACCTCGCAGCACTGCGCCGACGCGTACAGACAGGCCGCGCTCATTCGAAGCATTTGCCGCGCCAGGCTTAAACTTCACCCAGTCACCGCCGTATTCGTATTTGAATCGCCCCTGAACGGCGGTTGAGCTCGTTATTACTGCGTTGACCAGCTGAGCCTCATAACCCAGCGTTCCGTTTACCAGGTGCGTTTTCTGCGCCACCGCGTAAGGGTTCATTCCCCACTGCGCTGCCTGTAAAGCGATCGCAAGACAGTCAGCTGGCTTACCGGATAGATGAGCAGGCAGTGTAGCTTTGCCCTGTGCCATGACTTCCGCAAACGCCTGGAGCTTCTGCAGGCCGCTCGGGCTGAAGATTGCCGCCTTGGTGTCAGCCTCATTAACTGGCGCGGTGATGATATCGTTGCTCATGCGTAATCCTTTCTCTTGGCCCAGTCCGGGCGTGTAATTTCTTCGATGCCGCCCCAGTTACCAGACAGCATGCATTCGTGATAGGTATCGAGGTTTCGGCGGAACAGGTCGTAGCCCACGGCAACATCGTCCTCCTGCAGCTGGAAGGTGCGCACCGGGTACCGGCCGCAGTCGATCGCCTCACTGACTGCGATGAAAACAAAAAGTGGATATTCACCGAAGTGCTTGCTGAAGCCCTCGCGGTAATAGGCGTCCTGAACGTGATAGCGGAACTCTTCAACGTGGCGGGAGAAGCGCGACATATCAGCTACTTTCTTCACGTCGACGATGACGGGCTGGCCCGACAGGAACTTGTCAGGGCGGATCCGGCAAAGTTCTCCGGTCTGTTCGTCGTTCCAGTAGATTGAAGCTTCCTGATGACCTTCAGCTTCAAGCAGCCACCGGGCGGCTGGATGGGCGAGGGCGCTGGCGCGCATCAGCTGCAGCTTTCGACCCTGCTCAGCATCCATTACTGTCATGCCACTGTTTGCACAATCTTTCAGGAACTGCCTTTCATCCTCCTTGCCGGCTGTCGTGCGGCGGTTGAACTCAGGAGCAACGATGAAACGCCTGTCAAACTCCTCCGGTTCCAGCAGCAGACAGTGCAGCGCGGTTCCCATATCGAGAGAAGCTTTCTTCTCTTCGTCTTCAGGCGCACCTTTGCGCCACTGGAATATGGCCGGGTTAAGGGCAATGTCATCCAGCTGTGATTTGCTGATGCCCGCGCCGCGGTGATAATCCTCGTTGCTGATGTCGTAGTAGATGCCAGGCTGCATTACGCTGCCTCCTGATTTCCATGCTTGTTCCGGTAGATTCCAATCGCCATTTCACGGCGCGCAACCCGCACCATCGCTTCTCGCAAAAACGCCTCAGCGGCTTCGTGCTGCTCGTCGTCTTCATCGAACATCTCAATGGCTGTGTAGTCGTAATGCTTCGTCAGGAAGGCGCACAGGGCTGGCATTAAAGGGTTAGTCTTGTGCTGGTTCATTCGTGCATCTACTTCTGCAGCAATGAACTCCAGTTCGATCTCCGGCAGGTTTTCGGCGATTTCCTGCACCTCATTCCGGGCCGTTCTGTTCAGTCTCATTTCTGCTCTCCCATACCCATAGCTTTCAGCATCATGTTGATGAAGGTGAAGTCCTTCGACTTTTCCAGCATCTCGCGCTGGCGCTCTAACTCACTCTGCTGCTTTTTATATTGCTGTGCTGATGCCGGCGCGTTCATGGTTGGCCTCTATGATTCAGAGTGTCGATAAGGTTGCGCCAGCCAGTCCGGAGGCGGCGGGTGATAGTGTCGAGCAGTGATTCGTTTAGCTGAGCGGCGCCCACGATGGTGCCGCCCGCGATGGCATAGTTCATCGTGGGTTCCTTGCTATTGGTTAGGTTGGGATCAAAAAAATGGCCCGCGATGCGCAGGCCAGAAAGGTGAACCGATTCTCTCTAAGGCGCATGGTGCATAGCGCCTTCAGCCGCACTTGTTGAATACGGCTGAAGGTGTCACTCATTGGTGATAACGGGTAATAAAGAGTGTCGCCGAAGCGACCTCATGATGATTTGATGCCTGCTTTTATCCACATCAGGCGAGGTGGTTCACGCTATACCCCTACAGCGAGAATTGGTGATACCATTTCAACACCCCTACAGTGTTGAGATAGTCCATATGTCTGATGATAAAGGAATCATCGGTAAGATTACCGATGCAGTTACTGGTGCTGGCGGCGCATTAAAAGGAGCAGTAGGTGCAGCACGAGAAATTCAAAAAATGCAGGTCGATTATTCAGTTAAGGAAAAGACCTATGACTTGCTTGATAAATTAGTGGACGCTCAGCAACAGCAAATGGGATTACAAGAGCTTTTGATGGCTGCTAAGAATCGCATTATTGAGCTTGAAGAGGAGGCTAACTCCAAGGTTAAGTGGGAAAATGAGAAATCTAAATACGAGCTTTTCCACCCCATTCCGGCCACTGCCGTTTATCGACTCAAGCTGGAGGATGATTCGAATCAAACTCCTCATTATCTTTGCGCTAGATGCTATGAGTCTGGCGTGAAATCTATGTTGCAATATAAAACAAGTGACTTTGCCCATATGATTATGATCTGCCATTCCTGTAAATCCGAATATAAGTTTCCAAATCCTGAAGGGGCTTCACCGGGTATTTGGGCGATATAGTTTTATGAAACAAAGCCTAAAAAATCACTCGAACGCATGGGTGGCATTCTTTCTGGCTTTTCGATGGCCAGCCTGATAAAGCGCCACATCAGGCAGACAAACCGATGTGCTCTCCTGCCTGTCACGCAGAGAAGGTGAGATAACTGCTTTCTCGATGCGGCTGATGTGCTTAATCTCAATCGCCACAACCTCTGGCTCAATGCCAAAAGCTGTGTCGATGATTGATTCGATGCATTCACGATCCATTGCCACCGCACGACGACGAGCATGGCGACGTGATTTGGCGTTCTCTTTAACGGACGTGCCGTAAGTGATAACTGTCATGGTTGCCTCCTGAAGTGGTTTTGGTACTGCCGACCAGTTAGCTGATAGACAGTCCAAACCCATCTCGTTTGGTTAGTTGGCGCTTTGTCAGCGCTGCAATGTTGTTAAAGAGCATCACCGTCCTGGTGAGTAGTGCTTCCTGCTGATGGGATTTAATTTAGCTTTATGCTAAATGTTTGGCAATAGCAAAATGCTAAATAATTGACGAGGAAGATTTAGCTAAATGATTTAGAAGGAGATTTATTTTACGAAGTGGGTACTGCGGGCACAAAAAAGCCCGCTCATTGGCGGGCTCTTAGCTGTCAGAGATTAACTTGAGTATCTGTCGGAGTTCATTACTAGCTTTCCAGATATCGTCCTGAGAGTCTCCATCCCATTCAAGCGTCATCGCGCCCTCTCTGCCTGAAAAAACCGCAATCTGATGTGTATCTCTGCAATTTCATCCCGCCTACATTTAGCGGCTATTCGATGAAGCCCCTTAAGGGGCGTTGGTTCCCAAGGCTTCAGGTTCAATCTTTCTTGCTTGAACAGTAGGGTTAGTTTTTTTGTTCATAAGTTAAGTACATAAAAGCCCGCTCAGTGGCGGGCTCGTAGTGCAAGCTCTACAAAATTACTAATCATCTTCTTTGAGAATGTACTTTTTGTCTTTTAAAAACTTATAAAAAGGCACTCTTATATGATTAATCCCAGATTTCGCACAAGATGACTGGACTAGTTCTCTCCAGTAGGGCCAGACATGATAGCCGACATTATTTTGAGAAAATGCATCGAGCTGTTGTTTAGTTACTTCACTGTGCGATAAGTAGCATGCATCAAACTCCGCCTCAACAACTACTAAAGCATCGGGGGATTCAGCGTGTTGCTCTTCCTCTCTAACCAGTCTGAGACCTACCGCATAAGTAAATATATAATTAAATCTCTTCTCAGATTCATCATCGTTGGAAGAGATGATTTCTTCAATTTTCACCATAGAATTATATGATTGGCGGGCTTTCTTCACTCTATTGATAGATATGAAGTTTTCTTGAGACGCAATCATAAATGCTGACTGTCTTACATGAACATCAGTAATGTGAAGGAGTGTTTGTGCTTGCTTTAAATCTTCTGACATTAAGCAGCAACCTTATGCCAAAACTCTTTCTCAGTCTTGTAGATAATATTGGTTTTAGTAAGCACTTTAACATCCTCGAAGCAGGTGTCATCTCTATCTTCTTCAACGAGGACATGCTGCCATTTTGTAGGCTCAAATGTTGCTGAAGTTGTGTCTGACAATATAAAGCCCTGAGACTCTTCAAAATCCACTGAGGGCTTTATTCCTAATGCAAAGCAAAGATCTGAGAGAGTTCTAAGCGTCATGTTTCTTGAGCCACTTAGAAGTTGAGAAATATATGCTTTTGACTTACCTAATTTATCCGCCAGGTCTTTTTTCGAAATTCCTTTATCTTCCATTATGATAAGTATTTCTTCAGTCACGTCGAAAGTTAACTCTTCAGACGCTGAGCTGCGATGGTACTCTTCGGTACATTGCTCATCAGCATTAAAGTATAGGCTTTCATTTCTCATCGCCATTCACCTCGATTCTTGTCCAGTTCCGTTGAACGATTGTTGTATCTGATTTTGATAATTTATCTGTGTTTTTAAAAATATAGTGGCTTATGAAGAATTTTTTAGGTTTAGTTTCTGAGTACCATCCATAAGCTCTGATTGGAATTTTCTTGAACGCATAAAATTGCTTAGCTTGCTTACCTTGCAAGCAAGGGAGCATACCCTCTGGCGGAAAAGAATCTCTAGACAAGCGCTTTCCGTCTGCTAATGCTTTTACCATCACATCCATCCGGTGCTTAATTGATTCTCTTTTCGCCTCCTGGATGCTTTCCAAGGCAACTAAAAAAGTATCCCAGGCACTTTCGCAGTGAACAATTGTCAACAAACTCCCAGTAATCTCACTGGGACAAGCCTTTTGTGTAGTAGTTGAGCTCAACCTTCACCTCGAGGGTTAATATATATGTTAACTTCCACCTGTCAAGCAAGCTATAAAATTAGAGCACAATCCGTACCAAGAACGCAGTGCCGAATAATTGAAGTCTTGTTTTAATGTAAGTGTACAAGCTATTAATTTTAAAGAAAAAATAAGCCGAAGCTTGAGCGTGTTCGTTTGCAGTGAGCATTAAACCAGCCGCATTTTCGTCTCTATTGCCACGCCTAGAACCTTACAGTTCCCGTTTACCGGCACCATAGGCCACTGCGGGTTCAGGCCCTTTAAGTACTTCTGGCTGCCGTCGATGATGAGCTTCTTGAATGTGGCTTCATTTTCATCAGTAAGCTTCGCAACAACCAAGCTCCCATTCACCGCCTCCCGTCCAGTATCGAACAGCACGTACGTTCCTGCCGGAATACTCAGCCCCATGGGAGCAGTCATCGAGTCGCCTTCCACCTGTAACCAGAAAGCATCTCCCTGAGTATGTGCGTCTGATTCAAGCCACATATCGACATCCTTTATCGTATAGGGTTCACAGGCCTCATCCCAGGCGCCAGCCTGAATCTTGCTTAGAACCGGGTAGCGCGCAGTCTGCTTGTAGTCTCTGGGGTTTGAGACGTTAGCATCAACACGTGGCTCATCTTCATGGATGGAATCAAGCCAGGCATTAGGCAGCTTTAAAGCCACTTCAATCTTCCTCGCCATCTTATCCCCGATGTTCCTAACGCTATTTTCACCAAGCAGCTGACTAAATTGAGACGCACTGATCCCCAAAAGCTCTGCAAATCCAGCCTTTGTATTGCCATCCTTCTCAAGATGCCTCTTAAGGAGGTTATTGAGATTGGTTTTTCTGACGCTTTTATTTTCCATGGCCTGATTCTCACACTATTTAGCAATGCGATAAATATGCATTTTGCTAAATACTACTTGTTAGTTATTTAGCATAAAGCTAAACTTAGCTTTGAAGTTAAATAGGAGGCACCAATGGGTAATGAACTGCTCCGCTGGCGCAAGGAATCTTCAGCTGAAGACTGGATAAGCCTTGCTGTACTAGCGAAAACATCCGTTGGCTACCTCGACCAAATTGCATATGGATTCCGCCGAGCATCACCAGGTAAAGCCCAGGCAATTGAGGAAGCCACAAAGAAATTCACCGATTACACGCCGGTGAAGAAGGAAAGCTTAGTCTTTGCACCACAGCGCGCTACGGCAGCTTAAGAATCACCGCTCTTTACACAATCTAGCCCGCCGCCAACGCGGGGAACTTTTAAACCGAAGTGACTTGCTCACCGCAATGTCACGCAATTACTTAACCAACAAAGGAATTTTACACGATGGAACTTGCAACATATCGCAAAAAAGCGAGAGAGATTGAAAGTCAGTTACTGAACAAACTGGCTGAACGTGGACAGGGAGAATTAGCGAAGGTACTCGGTCTGGATGACGCAGCTGTAAGCCGCATGAAGCGACCATCAGGAAAGCAGCGTCACAGCTTCTTCCAGATGATGAGTCTGGCGCTGGCTTATCTGGATGTGGTTTCACCTGAGTCTGAAATGGCGCGCCGGTTGATGCGCATAGAGCAGCTACTGACCAAAGGAAAAGCCCCGAGCTGCGCGAACAGCTTCGAGGCCTGATGCACGAATCATACTGGATAAACGCACAGGAGTAATTATGAGTTCTTTATTATCGCTTTACAAGGCTAAAGAGAAAAACGGCACGGAAACAACGGTTAAGAAAACGTTTCTGGTACCGCTGTCTGAGCTTTACGTCGAGCCTGGCTACAACGTTCGTGAAATCGACCAGGAGCACGTCGCTGAATTTCGTGATGCTTTCATTGCTGGTGAGTTTGTGCCGCCGCTGGCGGTTCAGGTTACAGAGCAGGGCGTCAAGATTATCGACGGTCATCACCGGTACCACGGCGCAAAAATGGCGTCAGAAGCCGGACACGAAATACCCCGCCTTGAGTGCAAGGACTTCTCGGGCTCCGAAGCTGATCGCATCGCATTCATGGTCACCAGCTCACAGGGTAAGGCGCTGTCGCCCCTGGAACGTGCGGCAGCATATCAGCGTCTGCTGAATCAGGGCTGGACGCCTGCTGAGATTGCCAAAAAGGTTAAGCGCTCACCGGCAGATGTGGATCAGCACCTTCAGCTGCTGGAGTGCGGTGAGAGCCTCATCGCAATGGTGAAGGCGGGCGAAGTGGCCCCAACCACTGCAGTTGCTTTATCACGTGAGCATGGCCCAAAAGCAGACGCTGTTGCACAGGCGCAAATGCAGAAGGCGAAAGCTGCAGGTAAAACCAAACTTACCCGATCAGCAGCTATTCCGCAGTTCAGCGCAGCCAAAGCACGGCGCCTGGCTGAATTGCTGGTTGATGCAGAGTTTGATCGTGATGGTGGTTTTGACAGCCTGATTCTCTCTAATGGCACCACTGAAGAGATTAAGCGGATTCTCGCTGATTATCGCTCAGGCATCCCTTCTGATGGGGGCGGCGATGAATCTTGCGCATGACAACGTATCACCAATCAGGCCCTCCCTCAGGGCCGTGGAGCAACGTGTGGCAGATACAGACGATGGATACACGCGTCTGGCAAACGAGCTGTACGAAGAGCTGATAGGGGCCAACCTGACCAGGAATCAGGCGAAGGTTGCGCATGCTGTTT
>Ga0308166_1003557_pt1 | contig 13167 bp, 12 predicted proteins | sample PhyCR2_2_FD_202137 | JGI IMG/M metagenome (GOLD analysis project Ga0308166, IMG submission 202137) | Phyllosphere microbial communities from UC Gill Tract Community Farm, Albany, California, United States - DLSLCC.R2 | ecosystem: Host-associated > Plants > Phyllosphere > Unclassified | place... | reverse complement strand
CGCGGCTACGGCTACCAGCAGCTGGGCGTGCCGGTCGGCAGCGCCATCACGGGCGGCCGCTACCTGCTCACCGGCAGCGCCGAATACGATTACTGGTTCAAACCGCCGTGGGGCGCGGCCGTGTTCTACGACGTCGGCAACGCGGGCGACAATTTCGCCGACCTGAAACCGAAAGTCGGCTACGGCGTCGGCGCGCGCTGGCGCAGCCCCGTCGGCCCGATCAACGTCGACGTCGCCTACGGCAAGGCGGTGCACAAGGTCCGCCTGCATTTCTCACTTGGATTCACGTTCTGATGGAAGCCGACAACAGCACCCCCGACACGCCCGGCACGCCCGCCCCTGAACACAAGCGCCGCTGGCCGCGTCGCGTCGGCATCGGCGTGGTCGTCGTCGGCGTCGTGCTGGGCGGCGCCGTCTGGTACCTGGGCCGCGAGACCACGCTGCAGATGATCGCCCAGCGCGTCGCCAATGCCAGCGGCGGCAAGCTGCAGCTGTCCGGTGTCACCGGCTCGCTGTACGGCCACATGCACATCGGCCACGTCGTGTTCCGCAGCGAGACGTCGCTCGTGACGGCCGACGACATCGACATCGACTGGAAGCCCTGGCAATACCTGTCGCGCGGCGTCGAGATCGACGTGCTGCATGCGCGCGTGGTGCGCGTGGAGACGCTGAAGGAATCGACCGAACCCACGCTGATGCCCAAGCGCCTGGCGCCGCCGTTCAAGATCGCCGTCGAGGATGCGCGCGTGGCCAAGGCCATCTTCGTGAACAAGGGCGCGACGACGGAAGTGGACGACATCCGTGCGCGCCTGCACGGCGACAAGGCGCAGTGGAAGCTCGACTACGCCAATGCCGCCACGCCTTGGGGCCAGGTCGCGGCAAAGGGCACGATCGCGAACACGCTGCCGTACAAGCTCGATGCCGACGCCAGCCTCACGCAGTCGCAGCCGGCCGCGCCGGCGCAGGCGCAGGCGCAAGGCGACACTGCGGTGCCCCCGAGCCTCGGCGCGCAGCTGAAGGTGCACGCCGGCGGCGATCTGCAGAACACGATCATCGACGCCAGCGGCCAGGCCGCGCGCGCGCAGGGCAGCGCCCGAATCGTGATGGCGCCGTTCGCCGACATCCCGCTGCAGGCATTCACGCTCAATGCGAAAAACATCGACCCAGGCTTCTTCGGCCCCTCGCTGCCGAGCGCCGACCTGAACCTGGACGTCGCGGTCAAGCTCGATGCGAGCCGCAACATCGCCGGTTCCGTCAACCTGACCAACGACGGCGCCGTCGGCACGCTCGACCAGCAGCGCCTGCCGCTGCGCGCGATGCGTGGCCAGCTCGGCGGGAGTCTCACGGCCATGCGCATCACGGACGTGCTGATCGACGTCGGCGACGCCGGCCGCTTCACCGGCAGCGGCAGCGTGCAGCGCGGCGCGGACGAGCCGGGCCTCGGCACCGCGCAGTTCGCCCTGCACACGGACCGCTTCGACCTGCACCGCGTCTACGACAGCATGAAACCGACGCAGATCGCCGGCGACCTGAAAGTCGCCAACACGAAGGACACGCAGACGCTCGACGTGAACCTGGCCGACGCCGGGCTGCGTCTCGCGGCCCAGGCCGCGCTGGAGAACAACGTGCTGACGGTGCGCGACGCGCGCCTGTCGGCCGGCAAGAGCAGCGTGCGCGTGACAGGCACGGCGAACCTGAAGGACAACAAGCCGTTCAAGGCGAACGCCGTCGCGAGCCGCTTCAATCCGGCCGATTTCGGCGCGTTCCCGCAGGCCGACATCAATGCCGAGATCAACGCGACGGGCGCCCTCGCCCCGCAATGGCACGTCGGCGCCGATTTCGCGTTCCGTCCGAGCCGGCTGTTCGACCAGCCGCTGTCCGGCCGCGGCAAGCTGGCGGCCGATGCGGCGCACGTGCACGATGTCGACGCCACCCTCGCGCTGGGCCAGAACACGGTCGACCTGTCCGGCGCGTTCGGCAAGCCGGGCGAAAAACTGGCGTGGAAGGTCGACGGCAGGCAGCTCTCGGCGCTGCGCGGCGACCTGTACGGCGCCGTGCTCGCGAACGGCGTCGTCACCGGCACGATGCAGGCGCCGCGCACGACGTTCGACGTCGACGCGCGCGGCCTCGGCTGGGTGCCGCGCGAACGCAAGAACGAAAATGGCGCGGTGCACGCGAGCGGCGAGGCATGGCTGGCGGGCACGCCGGACGCGCGTGTCGTCGAAGTCACGGCGAAGGGCGACATGCAGCGCCTGAACCCGGCCGCCTTCGGCTCGCCCTTGGCCGGCAGCATCAACGGCAGTTTTACCGCGAACGGCCGCACGGGTCCGAACATGGGCGGCGCCGTCGACCTGGCGCTGCAGGATTCCACGCTGTCGAAGTCGCCGCTGTGGGGCCACGCCAAGCTGGCGGCGGATAAACGCCACGTGTCGAACGCCGACGTCGACCTGCACCTGGGCGGCAACGTCGTCGCCGCGACGGGCGCGTTCGGCAGCGGGCGCGACACGCTGAACTGGCGCGTCGACGCGCCGCAGCTCGGCGCCCTCGGCCCCGACTTCGGCGGCGCCCTGCGCGGCTCGGGCACGCTGTCCGGCACGATGGACACGCCCTCGCTGACGGCATCCCTGGAAGGCCAGAACATCCGCGCGATGGGCACACAGTCGATCCGCGCGCTGCGCGCGACCGCCAACCTCGGCGCGGGCCGCGGCGGCGCCGATCCGCTCGCGCTCGACGTGCAGGTGACGGGCTACGCGAACACCACGACCGACAAGCAGGGCAACGTGAGCGAGACGCGCATCGCCAGCGCGCGCCTGACGTCCACGGGCACGCGCGGGGCACACACGATCGCCGCCGCCGCCAAGGGCGACACGTTCGACGCCGCGCTGGCCGTCCACGGCGGCCTCACGGCCAATGCCTGGAACGGCACCGTCGACACGCTCAAGAACAGCGGCCGCTATGCCCTGACGCTGGCCGCGCCGACGCCGCTGCGCATCGCCGGCGCACCGGGCAGCGGCCTGGCCGGGCTGGCCAAGCCGGAGCAGATCGCGTTCAGCGGCGCCAGGATCAACCTGCCGGCCGGCTCGGTCACGATCGAATCGCTCGCCAAGATCGGCCCGCGCTGGAACACGCGCGGCAGCGCCACCGGCGTGCCGTTCAGCTACCTGGCGCAGAGCGCGGACGCCGTACGCGGCAACCTGCGCGGCGACATGACGCTCGGCGCGCAATGGGCGATCGACCTGCGCGCCCCAGGCAAGCCGGGCGCCGTGCCGGGCCTGGACGGCAGCGTGCACGTGTTCCGCGAACAGGGCGACCTGATCGCCGGCGACATCACGCCGGTGGCGCTGGGCCTGCGCCAGCTCGACATGCGCGCGGAGGTGGCCGGCGGCGCGCTGCGTGCCCAGCTCGCGCTGGACGGCGCGCGCATCGGCACCGCGCGTGCGGATGCCACCGCCCAGCTGCTGCAGGGCCGCCTCGACAACGACAGCCCGCTCAAGCTGACGGCCAGCGCCAACCTCGGCTCGCTGGCGTGGGTGTCGCCGCTGCTGGCCCAGCCGGGCCTGGAAGTGGACGGCGCGCTGCGCCTGGCGGTGACCGGCACCGGCACCGTCGGCGCCCCGACCTTGAACGGCAGCGTCGAAGGCGATGGGCTGGCCGTGCGCTGGCCCGACCAGGGCGTGCGCCTGCGCAATGGCGTCCTGCGCGCGCAGCTCGCGGGCGACCAGCTGCAGCTGCAGCGCCTGACCCTGGAAGGCAACAGCGGCCGCGCCACGGCGGACGGCTTCGTGCGCTTTGCCGGCGGCGAGGCGACGATGAACCTGAAGCTCGTCGCGGATAAACTGGAAGCGCTGTCGCGGCCGGACCGCACCGTCATCCTCAGCGGCCAGGCCAGCGTCGTGCGCGACGCGCGCCAGTTCCGGGTCGAAGGCAATTTCAAGGCCGACCGCGCCCTCGTCGAACTGGCGCCGCAGGACCGGCCGACGATCTCGGACGACGTCATCGTGCTGGGCCGCGGCACCGCGGCGCCCACGACGGCGAAGAAGGAATCGGCGGTGCCGCTGACGATCGACCTGACGGCCGACCTGGGCGACGACTTCCACCTGCGCGGCATGGGCGCCGACGCCTACCTGGCCGGCAACGTGCGCGTGCAGAAGGTCGGCGACCGCCCGCCGCGCATCAACGGCACCGTACGCACCGTCAGCGGCACCTACGCCGCCTACGGCCAGCGCCTGGAGATCGAACGCGGCGCGGTCACGTTCAGCGGCCCGTACGACAACCCGTCGCTCGACATCCTCGCCGTGCGCAAGCGTCCGGACGGCGAGCAGCTGAGCGAGAACAACGTCGAAGCCGGCGTGCAGGTGCGCGGCACGGCACTGTCGCCGTCGGCGAAACTCGTGTCGACGCCGAACGTGTCCGACAGCGACAAGCTGTCCTGGCTCGTGCTCGGCCACGGCATGGAAGCGACGACGGGCAACGAGGCCGACGTGCTGAGTGCCGCCGCCGGTGCCCTGCTGGGCGGCAAGGGCGGCACGGGCGGCATCACGAGCAAGCTGGCGAACTCGCTGGGCCTGGACGAGCTGGGCGTGCGCCAGGGCGCGGGCCAGGCGTCGGGACTGGAAAACACGGTGGTCACGGTGGGCAAGCGGATCTCGTCGCGCCTGTACCTCAGCTTCGAACAGGGCGCGGCGACGGCATCCAGCGTCGTGCGCGTGCGCTACAAGATCAACCCGCGCATCACGCTGCAGCTGCAGACAGGCACCAACACGGCGCTGGACGTGCTGTATTCGTGGGCATTCGACTAACCAAATTCGGGGTCAGAGCACATTTTTTGGCACATTTTTTGGCAATGGCGCCGAAGCAATTTCGTCACCGCCGCCTGCGTTCGCTGCGGTCGGTAGATACGGGTTGTCCGATGCCGGCTTCTCGTTCCCAAGGAACATGGCGCGGAAATGTGCTCTGACCCAGAATTCAACCTGCGATTGACTTCGCCCTGGTCGTTCGCTTCGGTTTCGCCTTCGCGGCCGCGTTAAGTGCCGCCGCGGCCTGGATCAGCGCGCGGAACGCGGCGGCGTCGGGTTCGCCGCCCTCGTGGATGTCGATGGCGCGCCGCGCGTTGCCGTCCAGGCTGGCGTTGAACAGGCCGGCCGGATCGTCCAGCGACGCGCCCTTCAGGAACGTCAGCTTGACGTGCGACTTGTACGATTCGCCCGTGCACAGGATCCCGTCGCTCGACCACACGGGCGTGCCCATCCACTTCCACTCTTCCACGACGCCGGGCACCGCTTCATGGATCAGGGCGCGCACGCGGGCCAGCGTGGCGCCGCGCCAGTCGCCCAGGTCGGCGATGCGGCGGTCGATCAGGGCGGACGCCGGCAGGTCCGCGCTCGTGTCGTTCTTGTTCATGTCGTCTCCTCGTGCTGGCGTGGCGGATCGTTACGGCTGGGCGTCGTCGAGCCGGCCCAGCACCTCGTCCAGGGCCGCCGTGAACTTGTTCCAGCCGAATTTGGCGCCGTTGTAGGCCGCATCCTGGCCGGGCTGGAAGCCGGTCTGTTCGATTCTCACATGGGTGCCGGCCGCCGTCGGCGTTAGCGTCCAGGTGACGACGCTGTCCAGCCCAAGGGCGGCCCACGTGTACGACAGCGAGCGCTGCGGTTCGATCTCGAGGACTTCGCATGCGACCAAACCCCAGTCGCCGCGCAGGGTAAATCGATGGTGCAAGGCGGGCACGAAATCGTTCTTCATCAGCCACGCTTCGATCAGATGCGGCTGGGTCAGCGCGCGCCAGATCTTTTCCGGCGGATGCGCGAAGTCGCGCTCGACGGTGACGGTACGCGTGTGGAGCGAGGTGTCGTTCATTGGTCCATCCTTTGCAAAAGGTCTTCCAGGTCGTCGAGCCGGCTCTCCCAGAACCGGGCCATTTGGTTCGTCCAGTCGGTCAGCGGCGCGAGCGCGCCGAGCTGCGCGGTGTAATGCGTCTGGCGGCCCTGCTGCCGGTCGCGCACGAGCCCCGCCTGTTTCAGCAGCCCCAGGTGCTTGGACACGGCCGGCTGCGAGATGCCGGCCCGGGCCGTGAGCGCCCCGACCGTCTGCTCGCCGTCGCGGCACAGCGATTCGAAAATGGCCCGCCGCGTGGGGTCGCCGAGTGTCCGGAACAAGATATCGTGGGCGTCTGTCATGGTATTGATAACCGATTGGCTATGAATTAAATCATAACCAGATGGTTATGGGTCGGTCAAGCGTTTTCGTCATGCCCACACGGCCGCAGCAGCACCGCGCCGCTCGTCCGCCCCGCGCCGCATCGGCATGCTCGAAGCGCGCCTGGGCGTGCGGCTGTTCGACCGCCTGCCGAGACATTGGGCGCTGACGGCGGAAGGCGAAACCCTGCTGGCCCAGGCGCGCCGCGTCGAGGACGAGGCGCTGGCCTTCGCGCGCGCCGGCGCGGGCGCGGCCACGCTGCGCGGCACCGTCCGGCTGTCGGCGCCGCCGGCATTCGCCAGCATCTTCCTGGTGCTCCGCCTGGGCAGCCTGCGCACGCGCTGGCCCGGCATTGCACTGGACATCATCGGCGACATCCGCCAGGCCGATCTGTACCGGCGCGAAGCCGACCTTGCGCTGCGCATGGCGCGGCCGGAACAGGCCGGCCTCGCGGTCCGGCCGCTGGCACAGACCGGCTATGGCTTGTATGCCGCGCCCGGCTGGTTCGAGCGGCCGGAGCGGGAGTGGGAATTCATCGGGTATGGCGAGGCCATGAAGGATACGCCGCAGCAGCAATGGCTCGACAAGTTCAGCGCGGGCCGGCCGTACGCGTTCTGGACGAACGACGCGGTCGCCCTGCTGTCCGCCTGCCGCGCCGGGCTCGGTATCGCCGTGATGCCGCATTTCCTCGGCCGCGGCGATCCGCAACTGGAACTACATGCGGATTACGCCCAGGTGCTGAGCCGGCCGCTGTGGCTGGCCGTGCATCCGGACGTGCGTCGTTCGCCGCGCGTGACGGCGGTGACGGAACTGCTGGCCGCCGTGCTGCAGGAACACGCGGCCCTGCTGGCGTGATGCCGCGCGCGGCAGCATCGTTGCGGCGGCGTTAGTGCGGTGTCAGCGTGGCGTCAATGCAGCGTCAGGGCATGACGGACGCGCGCGTGACGCCGCGCGACGATGCTGGGATTCGGATCGATAGGCGGTTCGTCGTTCTGCGGCGTGCGGATCGGCGGCTGGTGCGGATCGGCATTGTCGAACGGGTCGGCCGGCGGTTCCTCGATGGGGGCGGGATCGGGCGCGCGATGGGCCTCGCGGCGCAGCGTGCCGGACCCTGCGCATACCGCAGCACGCCTTGGCGCAATCAGGTCTGCAATCATGAAAATCTCCTGCTGAACATGCCAAAACATTACCATGCGCAGCGGTTTGCCGACGCGCGCCTGGATTACAATGGCGGATTCGACAGAACGTGATCCAAGGAATCCGATGTTGCCGACTCCCGTGTTTGCCGCCGTGCTGGCACCGTTCGTACTGTGGCGCATGTACAGTCGCGTCAAGCGGCTGACCACGCGCCAGCGTTCGACAACGTGGCGCCACCGCACGACGCTCGTGTTCTTCCCGCTGCTGCTCGCGGTGCTGACCGTCGTCGGCCTGCGCACGAACCCGGTCGCGCTGGTGGGCCTCGCGGCCGGATTGCCGGTCGGCGCCGTGCTGGGCCGGATCGCCATCGGCAGGACGCGCTTCGAACAGGTCGGCGCCGAGTTCTTCTTCACGCCGCATGCGCCGATCGGCCTCGCCGTCGCCCTGCTGTTCATGGCGCGCATGGCCTGGCGCGGCTACGAATTCTTCGTGCTCGGTTCGTTCGCGCACCACGAGTTCGTGACCAGCCCGCTGACCCTCGTCATCTTCGGCGTGCTGGCCGGCTATTACATCAGCTATGCCCTCGGCTTGCTTGCCTGGCGCAAGCGCACGGCGCCGCCTGCGCCGCCCGCGCCTGCCGTGCCGCAGCCCTGAACTGCCGCCCTGAACCGATTCACCCGCGTTACCGCACCGTCTTTCCGCATGAGCCCCTATACCCTCGCCCTCATCGCCCTCATCCCCGTGCTCGTGTGGCGCGTGTATTCGCGCATCAAGCAGCAGATGACGCGCCAGCGTTCGATCCTGTCGCGCCATTACACCGGTTTACTCGTGTTCTCCGCCATGCTGCTCGTGCCCGGCACCGTCCTCGGCGACCGCCCGTTCCAGCTGGCCGCGCTGGCCGCCGGCGCCATCGCCGGCATCGCCCTGGCCACGTACGGCCTGCGTCGCACGCGCTTCGAAGACACGCCGGAAGGCTATTTCTTTACGCCACCGTCGCGCATGGGCATCCTCGTCGCGATGCTGCTCGTGGCGCGCGTGATCTACCTCGGCATCGAGATCTACATGAACCAGGGCAGCAACCGGCCGAACCCGCGCTTCGAGGACAGTCCCGTCACGATGCTGTGCCTGGGCATCACGGCCGCTTACTTCGCCACCTTCTCTGCCAGCCTCATGCGCTGGCGCCAGCGCAAGCGCAAGGAAGTCGGCGACATCTGATTCGACCGCCGGGCACGCGAGACGTGCCCGCTTCCTCGGCAAAGCTTGATCCACGTCGCATAAGACCCGCAACGTCGCGCGCCTGCCCGCGGCGTTTGTCGCACTCCAATATGCAGTCGCCGCCCGCGCGGAAAATGGCCGCCGGGCCGTACGGCATATCGCGCGTCCGGTTCCATTCGACTCCTGGAGCACGCATGGTCTTCACGCACCTGATCCGGCACTGGATGGCCCGGCGCCATTATCCGTTCGCCTCCTGGGCGGCCTGCATCGTCCGCAGCCTGCGCGTCCTGCTGTTCTACCGCGCCCATGCGGCACTGCTGGCCTCGCCCGTCTACCGCTACCACGTGCGCCACGTGCACGACGACGTGTTCCACCACCTGAGCCACCGCCACTACCTGGCCAGGGATGTGTCGCTGCGCCAGCGCGTGCGCTGCGTCGCCACGCATTACCGCTTCGAGGACGCCACGTTCGACGCCGCCTACCAGCGCGCCGTCTACCGCACCGGCGGGCTGCTGCTGTGGCACCACGACACGGGGCACGGACGGGTCGAGATCCGCCTCGGCATGGCGCAGCGCCTGAACGCGGAAGGCGACCTCACCTTGACCCTGCTGGCCGACGGCAAGCGCGTGCACCGCCTGTCGTTCAGCTGGGTCGACGCGGGCTTCGCCGGCATCGCCGGCGCCGACAAGCGCCGCATGCTGCCGTTCGTCACGCGCAACCAGGGCCCCGGGGCCGATGCGGCCGGCGCGCTCGATGCGCTGCGGCGCGCGTTCCCTGACAATTCGCCCGTCGTCACGACACCCGGTTTCTTCTGCTTTGCCGCCCTGCAGGGGATCGCACAAGCGCTGGGCATGGATCAGGTGGTAGCCGTCAAGTCGGCCTGGCATTGCGCTTACAAGAAGGCCGACGAGAAACATTTTGCCGCCGCATACGACGGCTTCTGGCGCATCCTCGGCGGCACGGAATTGCCCGGCCGCGCCTGGCACATCGCGTTGCCCTTCTACATGAAGCCGCTGGCCGAGATCGGCTCCAAACACCGCAAGCGCGCCGTCGTGCGGCGCGAACAATGGCTTGCCGTCGCCACATCGGCACGGCACGCGCTGCGGTCCCACATGCTGGCCGTGCACGACGCACCTGCCCCCCTTGCCGAACCGGCGCACGCCGTGCTCTCCTGAGCGGCCTGGCCCGGCACGACTGCCGGGCCACTGTTGCAGTTTCGGGACAAGCCGGTCAGAATGACGACAGTCCACAAGGCCGGCGCACAGCACATTCCAGCGATGCATCGTTGCAATTGTGCATTCTGCAACGATGGAGGTTCATCCTCCTGCTCCGCTACCGATGTGCCCAACCGCGAGCCGTTCATCGCGACGGAAGGCCACGGAACCGATGCGCTGCGCCGCACGCGCATCCTGTCCGCTTTTAAGGAACCCGCATGACCTCTCAACCTCTCCAAATCATCGTGCAGGCCGGCGGCCGTGGCAGCCGGTTGCGGCATCACACCTGGAACAAGCCCAAGTGCCTCGTCTCCGTGCGCGGCAAACCGCTGCTGTACCATTTGTTCGACCGCTACAAGGGCGCCAAGTTCTTCGTTATCGGCGATTATGCGTTCGAACAGCTGGGCAAATACCTGAAAGTAAATCCGCCGGGCGTGGACTACACGCTGATCCGTTCGGAAGAGAAAGGCACGGCATCCGGCATCGCCGCGGCGCTGGCGCAGACGGATCCCGAACTGCCGCTGATGGTGACCTGGAGCGACCTGATCCTGGGCGCGACGCCCGACTGGCCGGACGTCGACCGCCCGGTCGTCGCCACGACGTCCGCGTTCACCTGCCGCTGGTCGGCATCGCCGGAAGGTCAACTGCACGAAGTCACGTCGACGGTGAGCGGCATCCCCGGCCTGTTCTATTTCAAGAAAGCGGCGCTGATGCCGCCACCGCCGAAAGGCGGCGAGTTCGTCAAGTGGTTCGCCGCCAACGTCACCGACTTCGAACTGTTCGATTTCTCCCAGCTGGAAGAGCTGGGCGATTTTTCGTCGATCGAGGAAAACAACGACCGCGCCGGCTTCTGCCGCTTCTTCAACCAGGTCGACATCGAGGGCGACGTGGTGAAGAAGATCGTCGTCGATCCGGCCTACGAAAAAGTGCACCACAACGAAGTGCGCTGGTACGAGGAAGCCCAGCGCCTGGGCTTCCGCCGCATGCCCAAGATCATTTCCAAGGCACCGCTGGTGATGCAGCGCATCCGCGGCCAGCATGCCTTCGAAATGCACGACCTGACCGAGCGCGAAAAACGCGCCGTGCTGGCCGACTACCTCGACTCGCTGATCGCCCTGCACGACACGGCGTCGGTCGACGCGAACCAGGACGACGTCAAGGAAGTCTATATCTCGAAGACCCTCGACCGCGTGCACAGCGTGGCCAGCATCATTCCCGGCTACGAAAACAGCGCGATGACGGTCAACGGCAAGAAGTGCCGCAACTTCTTCTCGGACAAATACGCCGGCATCCTGGAATCGCTGCTGCCGCGCCTGCAGCCGGACCGCTTCGTGCCGATCCACGGCGACGCCACGTTCTCGAACACGCTCGTCGACGACAAGCTGCGCGTCTGGTTCATCGACCCGCGCGGCTATTTCGCCAAGCCGGGCCTGTTCGGCGACGCCTGGTACGACTTCGCCAAGGTCTACTACTCGGCCGTGGGCGGCTACGACGCGTTCAACCGCCGCAAGTTCAAGCTGCACGTCGACGACGAGACCGTCGAAATCCTGATGGACGAAACGGTGTTCGCGAAGACCGCGCACGAGATCTTCGCCGACTACTTCGGCGAGGACAAGGCGCGCATCGAGATCCTGCACGGCCTGATCTGGCTGGCGCTGTCGGGCTACGTGAAGGACGACATCGACTCCGTCATCGGCTCGTTCTACCTGGGCCTGTACTGGCTGGAAAGCGGCATGGCGCGCCTATGACGGCACTGACCCTGAGCTGCCTGCCCCACACCTGGCTCATCGACATCGACGGCACCGTGTTCCTGCACAACGGCCACAAGACCGGCCCCGACCAGCTGTTGCCGGGCGTCAAGGAATTCTGGGACACGATCCCGCCCGACGACTGCATCATCCTGCTCAGCGCGCGCATGGGCAGCGAGGCGGCGCAGACCGAACAGGCGCTGCGCACCTACGGCCTGCGCTACGACCGCATCATCTACGACCTGCCGAAAGGCGAGCGCATCCTCGTCAACGACAACAAGCCGGGCGGCCTGGTCACGGCGCACAGCGTGAGCCTGGAACGCGATGCGGGCCTGGCGGGCGTCGCCCTGCGTCTATCGAACGAACTGTGAAGTAAAGGACAACGAATGTACCGTACCATGCACAAGCTCAGGCGGGACCAGGCACTCGACCTGCTGCTGACGCTGAAGAAGACGCTGATCGGCAATGGCCAGCAGGCCGAGGATTTCGTGTTGGTCTTCCCGTGGGGGAATTTCGGCGAGCACACGTACACGCTCGGCCAGCTGCGCCTGCTGCGGTCCCGCTTCAAGGTCTGCCTCGTGCTGAAAGACAGCAAGATGTGGATGCACAAGTACTTTCCGGACTCCGCGGATTTCGTGCTGAGCATTCCCGACCAGTACCAGGACCTGTACGAAGAGCTGCTCGAGATCTCGTCGCTGACGCCGGGCTGCCCGTACGTCGTCTGGACGGACGTGATCGGCAACGGCCGCCTGAACACGGAACTGGTGCGCCAGGGCCGCCTCACCTTGGCGGAATCGTATGCATTCGCGCTCGAACTGCCGCTCGTGTCGCCGCTCGCGCCGCTGAGCGTCGCACATGCGCCGGAGCTGCTGGCCAACCGCGCGACGATGGCCGCGCGCGGCACGCAGCACGCGCTGATCATGCCGGCCGCCACGACGGCGCGTCCGCTCGCGCCGGAGTTCTGGTACGGCATCTACGACCACCTCGACCAGGCCGGCCTGAATCCGATCCTGGACTCGACCTTCATCGACTGGGACACGCGCGCGATGCGCACGACCAAGCTCAGGAAGGATGAACTGATCAACTTCGTCGTGCAGGATTGCCGCGCCGTCATCGGCCTGCGCAGCGGCATGATGGACCTGCTGGGCGGCCTGACCCGCGACCACGACCTGAAACTGGCGGCGCTGTATCCGGTCGAGGAAGCGACGTATTCGCTCACCACGACCGGCCTGAGTGTCGCGGGCGTGGCCGCGAGCGGACTGGCGGTGGGCCGCTGCTGGAATTCGGCGCGTATCCTCGACCTGGAAACCGGCCCGGCATTCTCCGCGGACGGCTTCGGCAACACGCTGCTGGACTTCCTGCGCCAGGCGTAAGAACAAACGGCAGGCACCGCCCGGCGCCCGATGCTTGGGCCCCTGCCTTCGCAGGGGCGACGGGTCATGCGTCGACGATGCAATGCGGGTGCCGGCCAACGCCGATGAATCGGCCGGACACACCCCTCCCGGACATGGACGTTACGCCGCCGCCTTCCCTTCCTGCCGGCGCTGCAGCACGAAAATCGGCTGCGCCCACTGCGTGTCCTTCTTCTTCTTGCTCGTGATGAGCGTCAGGTCCGACGGATCGTAGACGTCCGTGTTGTGCGTCAGCGGCGTCGTCATCAG
>Ga0308166_1003555_pt1 | contig 13174 bp, 9 predicted proteins | sample PhyCR2_2_FD_202137 | JGI IMG/M metagenome (GOLD analysis project Ga0308166, IMG submission 202137) | Phyllosphere microbial communities from UC Gill Tract Community Farm, Albany, California, United States - DLSLCC.R2 | ecosystem: Host-associated > Plants > Phyllosphere > Unclassified | place... | reverse complement strand
CCAAGAGTCGCTCAATCGGAAAAAACAAAACTCTGTTCATGATAGGGGGGAATTCACAATTGGTCTACGGAAACTGGATGCCGAACCCTCGAAGTGTTGTGTCCCACCGCCTCGGGATACGGGATGCACGCGCGTGGATGGTCGGTTACAGGTTCGGTAAGTCGGCGGGCGAGATTCGATGCTGCGCAACGCACCGTTGGCACCACAAAAAATTTGGGTGGAGAAATTATTCGCAGTCCTAGAATAACTAACTGTCACACTTTTGATTCAAATCAAGCTCAGCTCAAAATGAGTGAACTTGGGCACTAACGCCACAGACAGCGCCACCTTCGAGGCGCGCAGCATTGCCATCGACGGCGGGAACGCGGGATGACATTGGACAACGTTTAGTATTCTCTGCATAATCCAGGCACTTTAAAGTTGCAAGGAGATCATGAATGCGACCCGCTCGCTCCAGAACATTGGCCCTGCTGGCCGCCATGACGACACTGACGGCCTGCGTGACGACGCAGCCCCAGCCTGACGGCTCGACCAAGGTCAACGTCTCTCTCGGCGGCCTGACCGGCACCGGCCCGAACAGCGCACAAGCTGCCGCGCCTGCGCCTGCGCCCGCGCCCGCTCCTGCCTCGGCTTCAGCGAGCCGGCCCGCCGCCGTAATGAGCCAGGCCAGGTCGGCCGCCAGCCCATCCGCCGTCGCCGGCAAAGGCCGGGCGCCTGCCGACCCCAAGGCCAGGGCGCAACTGGAACAGGCGCTCGCGTGCAAGGCTTTGCCGTCGAACTTCGACCGGGCCGAGTCCATGCTCAAGCAGGCCGGATGGAATTCGGACCAGGGCATCACGCCGGTCACGCTGGGTGCGCCCATCAAGGTCTACGGGCTCAGCGTCAGCAAGGTTGCGGTGTCGCGCGACGGCGGCGAGCAGACCTATCGCAGCCACCTGCCGGGCGCCACTCTGCAGCAGATCGCCAAGGCGGCCTCGCTGAAGCTGGGCGAGGATCGCCAGACCTATCGCCGCGTGACCAAGCTCGGCGTGTTGTCCGCCGCCATGGAAGACGGTGAAGCCACGCTGACCTGCACCATCGACACCGAAGGCTGAGCAGGCGTTGGTTGCAAGACAAAAAGCCCCGCAAATGCGGGGCTTTGTCATTGGTGTTGGGCGATGCGGGAGCGCTACTCCAGATGACAGTGCCCGTTATCTGAGTGGCTATAACAATCCATTCTTTCGCCATCATCATCCACGACATGACTCTTTGCATGTGCGGCGATCAGCCCGCTCAGCTTCTTTATATCAGCGACGATTGAAGGCGGGTGACTGCTGATTTCCAATAGCATATCCCGTTGACGCATGAATATCCGAGCGCCAAACGCCCAGTCGCCACCCTCCTCGCTACCGCGCAGCCAGTACTCCTCGTCGCCAATATTCTTGGTAAAGGTCCCTAGCGATTCGATCAGCTTCCTGACGATTGGTTGATTCTGCTCGTACCAGACCGGATCATCGAATACGATATAGAATTCGGCGGACATGGTTTTCACTTTCTTAAATCGTATACATCGGCCGGTGTTTGACGTCGCGGATGGCTTCTTTTCGGGCTTTGAAATGCCGTATCACGTGAGGAAACGTGGAGCGGATCGAATCACTTCGTTGGATACGGGCCATACTGGTACAGATTCACATAAGAACCAAAGAACGCATCACTGATATCATCACCCGAATCCCAATCCGTTATTTCAAGGCCAGGGCAAACTGTCTTGAGGTTTCTGACGAACGACTGCAGCTCGTTCCAGGCATGACTATCTCCACCATTGACAGTAACGCCAAGAGCCCCTTCCTGGATCCAGACCATAATTTCAGGGAATTCCAAGTTTGGCAAACGTCCCAAAAAGTAATTGCCGTAGATTTCGTCGGTTTTCCAGAACGAGTCGAATTTTTGAAATTCTCAAGATTCAGAACCGAACGCATCCTTGGTGGAACAGTTATCTTATATTCAGTGCCCATAAAGAACATCTTTGACTTGGACTTTCCTGCCTCAGGAGGAGGTCGCCCTCAACGGAGGGTACCGCGGTGCAGTGGCTCGTTGCCGCCGTCGAGGCGGATAATGGCTTCAAGCTGTCCAGAATGAGTACCGCTGCTGGTGTCTTTCCTAAAGGGTCCCGGTCTCAATCCGTGCATATATCTCTCGCCCGATCACAAAGACGGGACGCAGCCTCATAGACCCGTTGTTGCATCTCGTCCTCATAGAGCTCCGCACAGTTAGCGACTGCGGCGTACATGTCGACAAATATCTCTGCCAGCGCTTTCGGAACTGCATCCTTCCCGTCGAGCGCGGCCTTGATTTCGCAAAGAAGCTCAATCAGTTCCTCATACAAGGACTCGTTGACCCCTTTCTTCTCGCGTACCTCAAGGGAGAAATCAAGCCACTTTTCAATCAAGGATTCAATCAGTTCATTCATCACGAAGCATTCCTTTTTATGTAGTAACGCAAGCCTTTATCTGGAGTTGCGTCTTAAGGCCTATTCTCTTTAACGGGCAACGGCATGCCATGCATTGCCTCTTTAAGACATGAAATGCAAACCACCGTGATTCGCCCTAGCACCTCGTTAAGTCGTGCATCGGTATGGATATGAAAATCTCCATTGACGCAAGTTTCCGGCAGCTGCGCCACCTCCTCCTGGAGCCCGTAGAATGGCCACTCCAGATCTTCAATGACAAAGGAAAAATCCCGTATATCTCTCGATATGTCGTGACCACTTCGAAGTTTATTCGAAAGAATTTTAGAGACTTGTTCGCCGCCTTTTGCCCCGTGGCTTTTACAAATAACCATAGTCATTTTCAAGTCCCCTCGGACCAAGTTCAGGCCCAGTTGCCTCGCGCCGAGGCAGATCTTATACGAACTCAGGCCAATCGAAGCAATCCAGCTCATTGGGTTCAATTAGAAATTAATACAAGAACAATTAATTGCCCTCCCACCCGGCATAGCTTTACCCTCATCTATATCAGCTTTGATCGGAGGGTAATGTGGCATTTCAGTACTTCACTATCATTCATTTTGGGGTGTACTCGATCGGCTCCACCTGCATGATTGTACGTTTCCTCCCATGAACGCAACCAGTAGTAGGATCCCATTCAGTTACGTGAGATCGGCCTCTTGTTGGGCCTGCATTTCTAAAGCACATTCTCACTATCGCATTTCACTAATGGAAACACCATTCGCTTCCAAATATTTAATTGCTTCTTCCATGTTCTTTACGTCAATTTTTTTATCTATATCGTATAAATCTCCCGCGTCTTGATATTTTGAAAGATATTCTTCATGAATTACTCTAAAGCAGTTTTTATCTTTTAATCGCAATAAGTAGAATCGAATTTCAAAAGACTCTCCATGAATGTCTTTCGTAACGCTATAACTGAGCATCCGGCCGGACATGACTCTAGCAAGGTTCTTCTCACTCATTTCTTCTTTCCTGCTCCTATACATGACTTAGGCTTCTCCACGTAGATTACTGCTTTATCGCCTTCAGGTGTTAGAACATTAACATGGGGGGTGTGCTTATGCGGGTGCCCTTCTGGCAGCTCTTCATGACCATATAGGACATTGGAACCCGGCACCGTCAAATAATCTTTATGATAAATCGCGACGCGATTTGCCGCATCAGGATTTAACTTAAAAGATTTTTTATTTTGAGAAACTTTTTCTGGTGCTTTTGGACCAGCCCCTGCAACCTTTTGGGCGTCGGGAAAGGCTCCAAAAAGCACAGCATCTGCTTCTTTAAAAGAACAGACCGTTACATCACGACCAGCTTTTAGATCCTTTATCTTTTGCGTTAGCTGAGGAAAACGATTCAATCCCAATGGGTCAATCCACCCAGTAGAATTTGGCGCATATTGAAAGAGGTTTTCCCCACCTGCCAATCTGATCGGATCCTGTGTCAGGTACCGCGCCGTATTAGGATCATAATATCTGTAGCGGTTGTAATGCAGCCCCGTCTCTTCATCAAAGTACTGCCCCTGAAATCGAATAGGATTTCGCGCCCCAGCCTTGTTCGCCGCTTCGCTGATCGCCTGCTTCGCTTCACCCCAAGCCGTGTACTGCGCAGACCACGCAACCTTGCCCTCGTAATCCGTCAGCTCCTGCGGCGTGCCCAAATGGTCGCACTGATAAAAAGAGATCTCATTCTTCTCGAACGGTTCGGCTTGCTGCTCATACTCGCCGTTCCAGAGCGGATCGAGCGCAATATCGTACTTGTCGTCGTTGCCCGCCATTAGCGATTTCACATCGGGAGTCAACCCGAGTCGAAGCATCTCACCTCGCGCAGCCTGCACCAGCGGAACGAAGCTGTCACGTTCGTACACATAATGTACTGTCCGTTCATGCGGCGTATAGCCCTGTTGCACGCTGCTTTCCAGCGCCAGCCTATCGCCATCCCAGCCGTACATGGTCTGCGTTGCCGGGCTGTGCTTGGCAATGCGCCGCCCCAGCGGATCGTAAGCAAAGTTTGTGACGCCAGACTGAGTGGTAGCACGCGTCATCCGGCTGAACGCATCCCACTCGAACTTGTCGCACTGTGCATTTTGCAGACGTTCCACCAGATTACCGCGTTCGTCATAGCGGTAGCGAACCCCGGCATATTCCTTGAGCAGGTTGTCCAGCACCTTCGGCAATAAAGTCTTGCGGACAACGGGCTCCTGCCGCGCGGTATTAAGCATCTGGATATTACCGGCCGGGTCGAAGGCGAAAGTCTCATGACCCAATATGCTGTTTGCCGCCAGCAGTCGCCCAACCGGGTCATAGCGGTATTCAATGCGACCACGCCGGCTGTCGTCGATGCTCGTCAGTTGGCCGGATCGGTCATAGCGGTAGCGCCGCAGGATCGCCGCCTGCATACCGACTTGCACGTCGGGACGGTACTGGCCGGGCTGGAAATACAGGCCCTGCTGGTTGGTGTGCGCGATGGCACCGAGCTGTTGTTCGATCAGGCGGCCCGCCGGGTCGTACTTCATCGTTTGCAGCAGGCCGTTGGCCTGAGTACGCTCCGTCTCCCGATGCAGCGCGTCGCGCTCGAACGAGACGAGATCCTGTCCGTCCAGCAGCAGACCGTGCACGTGACCGGTACCGTAGGTCAGCCAGTCGACGCGGTGACCGTCCGGGCGAGTGGTGCCGATGCGCTGGTTCAGTTCGTCGTAGCGGTGGTGCCAGACCGCAGTGCGCTTATTGGGGTGGAACGGCCCTTGGTAGTGCTGGTGCTCGCGCACCAGATTGCCTGCAGCGTCGTAGAACCATTGGAGCCGGGCGTGCTCGTTGTTCGCTTCGGCCAGCTGGCCGTTGGCGTTGTAGACGAAAGATTCAATTTGCTCGGGCTGACCGGGCGCTGCGGCGCGACGTTGGACGAGCCGGCCCATGGGGTCGAACTCAAGCCGCGTCGGCACGCCGGCGTCGACGGTTTCCTCAAGCACGCCGGTCGATTCGTCGTAGCGGTAGTCGGTGGCCTTGCCATCAAACCCTTGCTCGCGCAGCAGGCGGCCGACGGGGTCGTACTGGAAACGGTAGACGCTGCCGTTTTCGTTTTCCAGCGCAGATAGACGGCCGAGCGCATCCCAACGGTACTGCAAGCTATGGCCCAGCGCATCGGTGCGCTGGGCGATCAGTCCGGCGGCGGTGTAGCGGTAGGCAGTGGTGCGTTGCAGTGCGTCGGTGTGCGCCAGCAGCCGGCCTTCGGCATCGTGGCGCAGCTGTTCTTCATTGCCGTCGGGATGAATGACGGCTTCCAACTGGCCCGGATAGTTACCGCTGTCGACGCCCACGCTGTGCGCCAGCGCCAGCGCCAGTGTCTCGGCACTGAGCGGCGTGTAGCGATAGCGGGTCACGTTGCCGGCGGCATCGATGCTTTTGATCAGGCGCTTGCGGTCGTCGTATTCCCATTGGCTGACCTGGCCGGAACAATCGGTGTAGCTGGCAAGCTGCCCATCAGGCGTATAGGCAAGTTTCTTGACGCCGCCTTTCGCATCGGTGACTTCGACGGGCCGGCCAACCTTGTCGTACGCATATTGGGTCTTGTTGTCGCGCGGGTCCGTTTCCTCGACCAGGTGGCCTTGCGCATTGTAGTCGCGCTTCCAGGTGCCGCCTTCTGCGTCGCGGATGCCGGTGATGCGGTGCTGGGCGTCATACTCGAAGTGGACCTGGCTGCCATCGGCGCGCGTGTGCGTGAGCAGGTTGCCGTGGTCGTCGTAGCGGAAATGCTCGCTGCTGCCGTCGGTGTGGACGTGACGGACGACGTTCTTGGCATCGTCGCGGAAGAACCATTCCTCGAGCCCGTCCGGATGCACGACGCGGTAGGTGTAGCCGGCGATGTCGTAGTAGTAGCGCGTCTCGTTGCCGAGCGCGTCGGTGACGTAGGTCAGGCGGATGTTGCTGTCCCACTCGAGGCGGGTGTCGTGGGTGCCGTCGTCTGCCCACTCGCGGATCGCCTTCGCGTTGGCACCGCTGTCCACGCTGGTGTCGTAGGCGAGGTTCATGCCGCGCCCGGTGCGGTCGGTGTAGCGCGTGACGAGGTGGTGGTCGTACCGGTACTGCCAAGCGGCGGCGTTCTCATCGTGCGCCTGGATCAGGTCACCGTGCTCGTCGTAGTCGTAGGCGGCGAGCTGGCGCACCAGTTCGCCATCGCGGATTTCCCACAGCGCGCAAATACGGCCACTGTCGGCGTCGATCTGCGTGCCGACGTGGGCGACAACGGTCGCGCCCTGCTTGCTGATGATGTCGCTGAGCACTTGCTCGCCGGCGTACGAGCCATGGGCAACGACGTGATCGTAGCGCAGCCCAAGCGCGGCGCCGTCGCGCGCATGCAGCGCGATCAGCCGGAAATGCTCCTTGCCGAAGTCGTCTGTCTTGGCGCGCACGGTGTCGACCAGCTCGTAGGTTTCGCGCCACGGGCTGGGTTCGCCTTCGGGCAGCAGCTTGCCGACGTCGAGCGTGAGCAGAGTCGCGCTCATGCGGGTGAGCGTGATCTGTTCGATTGGGTCGTGGTGGCGCTGGCCGATGTCCAGCCACGGATAGCGGTGGCTGCGGCCGTCGGCGGCGTGATAGAGCAGTCCGATGGGCTTGCCCTGGCCCACGACGTCGATGCGCGTGTTGTACGGGGTCAGCCAGCGCGCGCCGAGATTACCGCGGTCGTAGGCGACCAGCTGGCTGCGGTAGGTACGGCTCCATTCGATGGGGAGCGGCGCATCCAGCACGAAGTCGGTGTGAATGAAGGTCTCGGCGCCGGTGGCGAAGCTGATCGATTTGCAGGTGCCGCCCGGTGCTGGGCACTGCCTGTGCGGATTGGCATCGCTCTTCGCTGGACTTTGCGTGCCGACGGCCTCCAGCTCGTGGCCGGGCTTGTCCTTCTTGTGATCCGCGCCTTTGCTTGAGGGAACCAGCACCGGATGACGCTTCTTGTGCTTGGTAACCGCGTCGCGCAGTCGCGCCAGGATCCAGCGGATGCTCATCGTCTCCTGTTCGTTGGCCAGGGCAGCGAGCTTGCCGCGAAACGCCGGCTTGAAGTCGGTCAGGTGAGTGATAATGCCCGTCACGCCCGCGACTGCGCTCTGCGGCAGATAGCCGGCTGCCGTGGCGGCAGCGTAGTTCGCGGCCTTCTTGTATTGCAGGCTGACAGCGCCGAGCATGCGGTGCCAGCTGCTTTGCACCTTGGGATCGTGCAGCTTGCGCTCCGCGTCTGTCCGAGCCGTCACATTAAACAGTGGTTCCTTGCCGATGCAGCGGTTGAGGACCTTGATCAGGTCGTCGGCAATGCCATCGGCCAGGTTGGCGCATTCGTGCAGGATGCCGGTCAGCTTGTCCATCGCACTGTCGACAAATTTGTCGATCTCGCCGGCCAACCTGGCGTTCAGGTGCATGATCAAGACTTCCACCAGCGCGCCGCCGATATCCTTCACGCCCAGCGCCAGCTTTTGCCGGACCAGGTGAAGCGCCGGACGCAGGCTCATCCGCGCCGCGCTCATCGCCGGCGGGATCGGTACCACGCCGATCAGGTTGATGCCCAAGCTGACCCATTCCAGGAATCCGATTTCCTTCTCTTTCTTGGCGACGTACTTCTGGATGATCCCCACCACGTCCATGATGACGTCGATCAGCGCCATGATGTTGCCGATCACCGGCAAGCTGCCGGCCACGGTGCTCAGGCGTTCCAGCGTCACGTAGTCATGGCTGATCTTGCGCAGCCATTTGTCGAAGGCGGCAGCTGCCGCGCCCATGTCCTGCTGGTCGATTGTGTTAAGCGGAGCGACGGCGACTTCCGGCGCGCGTTGTACCTGCTTCGTCGGGGTTTGCGTGGATTCGGTCATGGATCTGTTATGCGATGATTTTTTTCATAGACGGGGTCGGTACCGCAGCGCCGATGCGCGGCAGCGCTCCGGGCAAACCGGGAATCGAAGCAGCAGCAGTCGGCTTGCCAGCACTCAGCGCGCCATAGACATTCATTGCCGTCGAGCCAACCGGCAGCTTGCCCGCAACACTGGTCAGGGCCGTCTGTCTGATCGGCGTCAGCAATGCCTGCGCGCCGCCTTTCTGCAGCGACTGCACCGCGCTTGCCGCTTGCTGCGCGGCTTGCGCAACCGTGCCGAACTTGCCGGCCCCCCCGCCGAGGCTACCTGCTGCGGCGCCAGCGCCAGCGCCGGCAAGCATTCCAGCGTTCTGCGCGCCCGCTATCGATGCTGGTCCAGGCCGATCAGCGACAGCGGCAGCCGCGCCGGCGCCGGCCTCGGGCAATGCCGCGGCCGGCCATTCGGTGCCCGGGCCGAGGTCGCTGCCCTCATCCCATGGGTCGCGCGGGTCCTTGCCATAGCTGACGGTGGCGATCCCCATCGGCAGGCCGGCCACGCTGGCAAAGCCGTTGCCATCGAGCGTCCCCTTGTGCACGCCGCCTTCCGCGTCGACGACGGTGTACTCCCCTTGCCGGATGCCCTGCTTCCTGCCACCGTCCGGTTTCACGTACTGGTGATACAGGTCGAGCTGCCCCGGCGGCAGCTGCACGGTCTGCGGCAGGCCCGGCGTGCCCTCGCTCTTGCCCTGCACCAGTTCATGCTGCGCCGCGTGCTGGCGCCAGGTGCCGCTCGTACCATGGACGATTCCCGAGGCGTTCCAGCGGCTGAAGCTGGAGCCGCCGTTGATCACCACCTCTTCCTTGGCCGTGATTGTGATCCGGTTCGCGGTATGCGTAATGTTGAGCTTGGCCAGGATGTTGACGCTATCCTTCAGCGCGGTGATGTCGATGTCGGCGCTGGCCGCCACCAGCTTCATGCCGGCCTTGTAGGCGAACAGGCGCACCGCTTCCTTGACGCTGGCGAGCAGGCTCTTGCCGGCACTCAAGCTAATATGGCCGCCGCTGGTAATGGCCGTGTGCTCCACACTCATCACGTGGGTGGAACCCGCTGTAGTGGTTTCGATGCCGGCCGGGCTGGCCAAGGTCAGGTGCGGCGCCTGAAATTCCGGGAATTCGCCTTGCGCCGGTGTACCGCCCTGGCCTTTGATGGCGTCGACCTGGGCCTGCAGCGCGGCGGCGACCTGGTCCTGGTCGCCCGGCTGGTGTGCCTGCGCCTGCTGCGCGACCTGCGACAGACTGTCGTGCAATTGCTGGCCCTGCCTCATGCGTGCCAGCGTCTCTTCCATGTCGGTGATATGGGCGCGGGCGTTCGGCCGTCCTTCGGTGCTGAGCAGCAGGCCCTGCTGCGCGCGTACCGCGCCGTGGCCGTCGGTGCGCAACTCGAAGCCCTGGCCGCGCGCGTCCTTGCGCCCGGCATTGTCTTCGATGCGGGCAATATGGCCGAGGCTGAGCTGGCTCGCAAGATGGTCGCTCTTGAGCTGCGCCTGGATCTGCCCTTGCGTGTCATCCAGTACGAGGTGGTTGCTGCGTCCGCCGGGCGCATTGCCGCCCGTAGGGGTCAGCTCCCGGCTCCTGAGCCCCGTCAGCGCCTGCTGTTCGGGCAGTTTCCAGGGCGGCATATAGCTCTCGTTGTACACGGAGCCGGTCACGATCGGATGGTCGGGATTACCGTCGAGCCATTGCACGATCACTTCCGAGCCGACTCGCGGATGACTCGTCAAGCCCTTCTCGCCGCCGGCCCAGTTGCTGCTGACGCGTACCCAGCAGCTGCCGCTTTCGTCGCGGTCCCAGTGGAACTTGACCTGGATGCGTCCGTACCGGTCCACGTTCAGGCTGCCCTGGCCTTCCGGGCCGACTACGATGGCGGTCTGCAGCGCCAGCAGTTTGGTGTCCGTGCTGTTGAAGCCGCGACCTGGCCGCCAGGGCAAGGTCTTGCCCTGGCACAGCAGGTGATTCTTGTACTCCGAGACCGCATCCCTGCCGTGCAGGTAATTGTTGCTGGCCTTGTGATGCACTTCCAGGATCAGGAATTCGTTGTCTTCGCTTTCGCTAAAATGCTCAAACAGGCGGAACGACCTGCCCGCAGCGACGCGCCGATTGTTGCCTTGTGCCTCATACAGCTTGCCGCGGGCTTCGATTTCTTCCATGCGCAACCGCGACAACTGGTAGGCGCCGGACTGGTGCCTGAATCCATAATGCCCTTCATAGCTGTGCACCTCCAGCTGCGGAATATCGCCTTGCTGGTCGATGGTGACGCTGTCCGCATGAACCGGGCGCGGATTCTTGAAGTCGAAGCCGCTCACCGTCGCCTGTGCGGACGCCCACTGGCGCACCGGGCTCCAGTCACCGATCGCATCCTCCTCGAGCACGCCACCGGCACGCTGAAAGCGGACGCCGGGCGATGGTCCGTCGATCGGGGGCGCGGTGCGGGTGTCGTCGCAGACCTTGAGCGTGTGGCCTTCGTCGCTGTGTTCGTACCAATAGCTGTAGCCCGCCGCTTCCAGGCGCCGGCACAGGTAATTGTGGTCCGTCTCGTCCCATTGCGTGGCCATGGTGAACTGCGGCTGTTCGCCGGCGACTTCCCAGTCCCACTTGGGAAGATCGCCGTAGCCGGCGAAGATCATTTCCACCTGCTCGCGCAGGCTTTTTGCGTGGAACAACCGGTTGTTCCGGCGCAGGCGCAGGTACGCCACCCACGGTTGCAGGACGGCCTCGTAGAACACGACGCCGCCATCCGTCTTGACCAGCTTGAACGACGTGACATAACCGGTGAACGGACGCAGGCTGCCCTCGGCCTGTACCAGCGAGACGCACAGCAGCTTGCCATGCATGGCCTCGAGTTCGATCCTGCTGTCATCGCTCAGGAGTTCCACCTTGAATTCGAAGTCGCGCGACAAGTACTCCGTACCTTCGAATCGGTTCACCATCAGCTTGGCCTGCGGGCCGTCGTTCTTCGGGAACGACAGGCGCAACAGGCGGGTGCTCTGGTGGGCTTCCAGCAGTGCTTGCAGATCAATCATCGTAGCTGCTCATCATTTTTTTTAATCCTAGGCATGCGTTACGTTGGGCAAGCTCGCAATGAGTGTGCATCCGCATGCGCATTTGTGGCCGTGCAGGGCGACCATTCGGCCATCGATCGTGTACGTCGTCGCGCCTTCGATAATCTTATTAATGCCGTGACCCGGTATCGGACATGTCACTTGATCACCGACGCGAGCGATGCCGATTCCCGAAATCGAATGGGTTGAAGAGGCTGTAATCACCACGCCGCCGTGAGATGTCTTGTCACCTAGTCGAACAACGTGAAGGGCCATGTTCTTTCCTGAAAATTGTGATGCGCATGCATCGGGCAAACGTCTACAAGACGGGCCAGACGGGCAAGACGCGCGGCAGCCAAAGCCCCAATGCGGCAATGCGGCAATGCGGCAATGCGGTCCAGAAACACTGGGAAAATTCTGAATGTAACTGCGGCCTTCTGATGACATCCCGCATTCCAAGCAACTTTGTTGGGTGGAATCGAAATCGATCCGTCCTGTATAGGGGGACTCGGAGGCAGGATTTTACTCTGGCGTGAATCGTTAAATATTCACCAATGGTCACATCCAAAGTATTTTCCGTAGGATTTTCTCGCTGTGTTGACGCGAAGGACCGCATCTCACCTGAAAGCAAGCTTGGTTGAGCACATTAGACGAAGCAGGGGAACGCTCTCGATAGCCCGCTGTACAGGATGGGGGCCGTGATCGACTTCATCGCCACGGACGCCGGACACCTTCTCGTCGGCAGAATTGGCTCAGGCAGGGCTGACAGGCCAGAGACTGAAATATGAAAAAAGCCCCGGGATCCAGAAGAGGCCGGGGCTTCGCATGACCGGCATCGAACCGATGCCGGATGCCGCTTAGACGTTGAACAGGAAGTTCAGCACATCCCCATCCTTGACAATGTATTCCTTGCCTTCCGCGCGCATCTTGCCCGCTTCCTTGGCACCGGTTTCCCCCTTGTAGGCGATGTAGTCGTCGAACGAAATGGTCTGGGCGCGGATGAAGCCGCGTTCGAAGTCCGTGTGGATCACGCCGGCCGCCTGCGGGGCGGTGGCACCGATCGGCACGGTCCAGGCGCGCACTTCCTTCACGCCGGCCGTGAAGTAGGTCTGCAGGCCCAGCAGTTTGAACGCGGCGCGGATCAGGCGGTCCAGGCCCGGTTCTTCCATGCCCAGGTCGGCCAGGAATTCCAGCTTGTCGGCGTCGTCCAGGTTGGCGATTTCCGATTCGATGGCGGCCGAGATCGCGACGATCGGCGCGTTCTGCTTGTTGGCGAATTCGGTCAGCAGGTCCAGCATCGGGTTGTTCGTGAAACCGCTTTCCGACACGTTGGCCACGAACATGGCCGGCTTGGCCGTGATCAGGCACAGCGGCTTGATCAGTTCCAGCTGGTCGGCGTCCAGGCCCAGCGTGCGAGCCGGATGGCCTTCGTTCAGGTGCGGCAGCAGCTTTTCGAGGATGGCGACCAGCTTGATCGCATCCTTGTCGCCGGCGCGCGCCTTCTTCTGCTCACGGTGCAGCGCTTTCTCGGCGGTGCCCATGTCGGCCAATGCCAGTTCCGTCTGGATGACTTCGATGTCGTCGATCGGGCTCACCTTGCCGGCCACGTGGATGACGTTCGGGTCTTCGAAGCAGCGCACGACGTTGACGATCGCGTCCGTCTCGCGGATGTGCGACAGGAACTGGTTGCCCAGGCCCTCGCCCTTCGACGCGCCGGCCACGAGGCCCGCGATGTCGACGAACTCGACGATGGCCTTGACGA
>Ga0308166_1003553_pt1 | contig 13176 bp, 16 predicted proteins | sample PhyCR2_2_FD_202137 | JGI IMG/M metagenome (GOLD analysis project Ga0308166, IMG submission 202137) | Phyllosphere microbial communities from UC Gill Tract Community Farm, Albany, California, United States - DLSLCC.R2 | ecosystem: Host-associated > Plants > Phyllosphere > Unclassified | place... | reverse complement strand
TGCTGTGTGGCTACGGTGTGCTGATGGTGCTCATGTCGTTTCTGCTGGCCTTCCGGTTTGAAGTTCATATTTTTTTCCAGTGGGTGACTGCGTTATTAGTTAACCACATGCTTTAAAAATAAAGCGGTAAGCGAGGCGCAACAGGTGTTTTAAAAAATCGATCAGACCATGAAATTGCTCGCCAGCCAGGCACTCCCCAGTATCCAGTGCATTATTCATCGAATCCCGATGTTCAATGATCAGCATCACGCTCCCTGCCATAAAAATCAGCGTAACGAATAAACCTAAAACTGCGGGATTAATATGTTTACGCCTGCTGACAGGTGTTAATCGCCTTTGATCCTGTTTTGCCATGGGTGGTGTTAATTCCAACTGTAAATAGTAACGTAGATCAATAAAGGCAGATTATGGCACTAATTGATGAATTTCTCTACGCGCTGGGCTTTCAGGCTGACCTGCGCGGCGGCCAGGCGTTCGACGAACAGCTGAAGCGCATCGGCGACCACGGCGAGAGCACCCGCCATTCCCTGCTCAGCACCATCACGGCGGCCAATCTGCTCTCTCACGCGCTGGAGAAAGGCGCGGAGATGGCAAAGGAGGTGGGCGGCGAGTTTATCCGCACCGCGAAAGAGATGGAGGATATGAAGGTCACCTTCGAGTCACTCTACACCACGGCGGCAGAAGGGGAGCAGAAGTTTCACTGGCTGGTGAACTTTGCCCGCGCTAACCCCGTGATGGGACTGGAGGCGGCGAAAGAGGCCTTTCTGTCACTGAAAAATAACGGCGTGGAGCCAACCGCCGCCGCGATGAAGGCAATGGGCGACACCATGGCCGCCATGCCAGGTATTGGTTACATGCTGGGTAAAGACGTTGGCGAGATTCTGGAGGGTCGCTATGCCATGGGCGGCGCCATTGCGCAGGCCGGGATCAAACTGCACAGGAGCAGTAAAGGCGGCGAAACGTCTTATCACGGCTCCTATATTAACCGCGAAGGCCAGACGATACCCGTTAAGCTGGACATCAGCGATGCGAATAAAACCATTGAGCAGCTGACTAAAATTCTCGACGACCGGTTCGGCGGCACGATGGACAAACACGCCAGAACGATGACCGGCCTGATTGCCCGCTGGGGGAACGACTGGCAGGCCTTCCAGATGCAGGTTATGGACAACCACGTGTTTGCACAGCTGGAGAATGAGCTGTCTGACCTGATCACGCAGTGGGAAACGTGGGCGAAATCACCCGATGCGCACCAGATGCTTTCCGGCATCAGTCAGATCCTGACCCTCATCGTGAAAATCGTGGCAGAGGCTATCCGGCTGACCGGGCTGGTGGCCGAAAAATTCAGCCAGTGGTTCGGCAGCGTGCACAGCGTTGAATTTCTTCTCGCCAGCATTTTTCTCGTGTCGAAATGGACAACCATCATCGGTCTGGTGGCAAAACTTGCCGGCGGATTCCGCGATGTGGCGGCGGCGCTTGAGCTCGTTCGCGACGGAGAGGCCGTTGTGGCGGCACTGACCGCACTGATTGACCCGCTGGCCCTGCTGCCGGGGCTGATAGCGGTGGGCGTTGTCGGGGCCATAGCGGGCATTGCCTCCCTGATTAAAAAGTGGGACGAGTTTAAGCTGGGTATCATGGACAAGGGCTACCTGAACGACTTCTTCAGCGCCTTTGAGCACGGTATTACCCGCATGATGGCCTGGTTCCGGTACTGGCTCGACTATATGGATATCGGCACGCTAAAGGGGCGTCAGGCGCTGTCGTCAATTGGCCTGGCGCCGGAACTGTCGGACGCTGAAAAGAAAGACCTGGCTGACAAGCAGAAAGCGCACCAGGGCGGTGTCGGTAAATATATGGATGAGGAAGTGGCAAAAGTCGATGCTGCGGAGAAGCACCGGCAGGGCAGCGGTGACTACCTTAAAGCGCTGAAGGCTGCTCACCCCGACTGGACGCTGGGGCAGATTGCGCAGTGGACGAAGGTGAATCGTCCGGCAGCCTACCGCGATTATTTCACCCTGCCATCCGGCCCGGTAAAAGCCGATCCGGCCACGGCGGCATCCGGTGCGACGGGTAAACGGTTCAGTACTCATGATCCTGCCGTAACTGATAAATCCGGCGAGAAAGCCACAACGGTTGAGCATAAAGACGATCACTCCGTCAACATCCACGGCCCGGTTAACGTTTACACCCAGGATGCTGCCGGGTTTGCGGCGGGCCTGCGTGAGGCAAACAGCGGCCTGGCGTCATCGATGGAAAACCACGGCACGGGAGGGCGGCGATATTGAGCGACGCAGCGGTCACAACCAAAATCGGTACCTTTGTTTTTGATGTGGTAACCGAGGAAACGCATCATTCTGAACTGAAGGTGACGGATAACCCGGTCGAGTCCGGTACGCAGATTTCCGATCATGCCATACTGACGCCGCGTCCTTTTGAGGTCACCGGCATCATGGTGGACTTTGATCCGACCGATACGCTGTTTAATCAGCTGGCACAGGACAATTACGTCCGTGAGCCGGACTTTATTGACGACCTGCCGATCCCGGGCGAAATTAAAAGCCTCACCGCGCAGGGCGTCAGCCTGGCAAACCGGGTACTGGATCAGGTGGCGTCTGCAGCCAGCTCGCTGGTGGGGGGCTCATCCGGGCAGCGGGCGCTGGCACCCTGGCTGCCGTCCCTTCTTGATACAGACTCCACAGACCTGGCGACCAGCGATCAGCGCGTGGCCGATGCGCTGAAGGCGCTCCGCAGTATGCAGCAGTCCGCGACCCCGATCGCCATTACAACCCAGACCGCCAGCTATGAGCAGTGCCTGCTGCTGAATGTGGATGTGAAATTCACCCGCACCGGTTCAGCGGCGTTCAGCCTGAAATGCCGTGAGATATTCATCACGACCACGCAGACTGCCAGTGGCCTGAAGGTGCCGTCCCAAGGCAAAACCGGCGGGCGCACCGTAAAACAGGCGGCAAAAGCGGTGGAAAAAGGTAATCAGCAGCTGCAGCAGGCAGACCTGCCGCCGGAACTGAAGGCGCAGGCTACCGCGCTGGGCATAGAGCAATAGGAATTTGACATCGGTGTGATTAAGGTTATGATTGGGTCATAACGTTAACGGAAGCCATTATGGAAAGAGATAACGGATTAGACTATTTACTTTCTTTGCATGGATCGACAGTGTATCGGGATGATGGCTATTGGTGGAAAGTTGAAGTCTGGGAAGTTAAACCCACATCATTTATTCCACATGGCTTACGTTACACTTTAACGCTACATGACAAATACAACACTCGTGTCTTTGGCATAGACAATGCTCATGGGATAAAGCTTCCTAAAAAAGGCTGCTATGCCGGAAGGATGGTTTTCGACCATATGCACAGAACCCCTCATGATAAAGGGTATCCGTACGAGTTTGTGTCAGCAGCGCAGCTTATAGAGGACTTTTTTATAAAGTCAGATGAAGTCATCGCGCAACGAGAAAACCGAGGGTAACAATATGAAAGCTCTTATTGGTGTAATGCCTGAAGAGCACATCCGTCAGAGGATGCTTGCTATAGTTAAAGGCGAGTACAAACCTGAGCCGGGAGAGCCCAAAGTGTGGTTTACATCAGTAAATGCACTGGCTCAGGTCCTGAGCAACGAAAACATTGAACTTCTCAGATTAATGGCAGAACAAAAACCAGAAACTATCAGCGAACTTGCTGAGCTGTCAGGGCGTCAAAAAAGTAATCTGTCTGTTACTCTTAAGACCCTGAGTTCTCGTGGATTCGTTCGCCTGGAGAAACTGGGGCGGGGGGTAAAACCTGTCGCGCTCTTTACGGATTTCGATATTCAGGTGAAGCAGGAATTTATCGCCAGATTTGGCCCGAAAGCTGCTTAATATAGCCTCAGTCAGTTACCACTGAACCCGCTCCGGCGGGTTTTTTCATATATAAAAGGAAACAAAACCCCGACTGTTTACGCAGTGCGGGGTTTTTCATGTGAACCGGAGAACGGGCATGGCAACACTTTACAGACTCGCGGTCAGCAGCGATCCGTACCAGATCCTGAAGGTGAGGGTCGGGGACACAAAATATCAGCTGAGCCTGCGCTATAACCCGGTACCACCCGGCGGGCAGTGGCTGGTGGATATCGCGGATGCGAACACCAGTCAGGCCCTCATCAGCGGTTATGCCCTGGTCTGCGGCGTGCCGGTGCTGAAGCGTACCCGCCTGCCGTTCTGGCTGTATCTCTACGACAGCAGCGGTAACGCACTGAACCCCTACGGCGGCAATGACATGGGCAGCCGCTGCGTTCTCTACCTGATGGACAGGAGCGATGACAGCGATTAAGCAGTATGGCCGTCAGTACATTCTGACGATCGGCAACAGTAAAGAATCCATTCAGATAAACAACCTCCGCGTCGCCTTCAGCATTACCCACACCCACGATAAAACGCCCAATAAGGCCACCATTCGCGTCTGGAACCTGAACCCCTCGCATCGCCATCAGGTGACCGGCGGGGAGTTCAGGCAGGTCGCGCTGGCGGTCGGCTACGGGGCGCTGGAGAACTGCCGGGTGCTGTACGCCGGTCAGATAACGAAGCCCGCGGTGATCCGCGAGGGGCTGGATTTCATCCTCGAGCTGACCTGTGACGACGGCGCCACCGCATACCGCGACGCCTTCGTGAACGTGACGCTGGCGGCGGGCAGCACGCATGAGGACGTGATTGCACACTGTGCGGGGGAAATGACCGGCATCACGCCCGGAAACATCGGCCTGCCGGCTGATGTGACGTTTACGCGGGCGAAGGTCTGTTACGGCCCGGCCCGGCACGTGATGAGCCAGGTGGCCGATCATCACGGGGCGGACTGGATGATCCAGAACGGCGAGCTGCACATCCTGCACCCGGACTACTGCCTGCCGGGCGAGGGCGCGCTGCTGAACGAGGCCAGCGGCATGCTGGGCAGCCCGAAACCCACCGATCGGGGTCTGGAGGTGTCCTGCCTGCTGCGTCCCGAAATCACCGTCGGCTCGCTGGTGCGGGTTGAATCCATTGTGGCGGACTACGGCGGCGACTACAAGGCGGTGGCAGTGAAGTCGGACGGCGACACGCACGCCTCGCGCTGGGAATCCCGGCTGACGCTGGTGAACGGGAAATTTAAGCAGGCTAAAAAGCTGAAAAAGAGGAAGAAAAAAGATGAGCACGCTTAGCCGGGACACGGCCTCGCTGGATTCGGTGATGGGGGCTGCTGCGGGAGATTTATCAGGCCGCCTGCGCGTCGCCATGCCTGCCATCGTCACCGCCTTTGATGATAAACGGCAGACCGTGACGCTGCAGCCGGCCATTGCCGGTACGGATGCGAACGGTGACGCCATTACGCCGGCCGTGCTGGCCGACGTGCCGGTGAAGTTTCCGCGCGGCGGGGGCTTCGCCTTCACCTTTCCGGTGAATCCCGGCGACGAGGGCTGGGTGCTGTTTGCCGATCGCTGTATCGATAACTGGTTCAGCAGCGGGCAGGTGAGCCAGGCCGCAGAGCACCGCCAGCACGACTGGAGCGACGGCGGGTTTCTGCCCGGTTTTTCCAGCCTGGCACGGGCGATCGGCAGCTTTCGCAGTAACGCCATCGTGATGCGCCAGCTGGACGGCCCGGGTTATGTGGCCATCGATACCGGCGGTAACGTGGATATCGACGGGGCGAAGCTGACCGTGCACTGCGAGGCGGAGTTTCTGAAGCCGGCCACGATGGACGATACGCTGACGGTGACAGGGGCGGCGGCGATGAACGGCGGCCTGTCGGCCAGCGGCGGTGAAGGTGCGGCGGCGAAAATCACGGGTCCGGTGGAGGTCACCGGCGGCGACGTGACGGTCGACGGCATCGGCAGCAAATCACACCACCACATTGACAGCCAGAGCGGTCAGACCTCGGAGGCTAAACAATGAGAACGCGCAGGCTCGATACGGACGGCGACTGGACCTTCGGGCGGGGCCGCGCCTCGTACGCCAGTAAATCAGAATGCGTACGGCAGAAGGTGAAAACCCGGCTGCTGTCGCTGAAGCAGGACTGGTTTCTTGACCTGGAGCACGGGCTGGAGTGGCTGGGCAATATGGCCCGCCGGGGCACGCGCGTGAAGATGGAATCCGATATCCGCAGCTGCATTCTGCAGACGGACGGGGTGAAGGCGCTGACGGCGTTTGATACGCAGTACGCGCCGAAAACACGAAAACTGATGGTTGCGGCCACCTTCACCGACATTTACGGCACTGAGAGCGAGGTTACGGTCTGATGGGAAAACTGACGGATCAGGGCTACGTCGCCGACCGGCTCGACGATATTTTTTCCGGCCTGGTGACAAAATTTAAAGGCATCTACGGCGACGACATCCTGACGGACCCGGACGATCCGGACGGGCAGATGATCGGCATCTTTGCCCAGATGCGCGCCGACATCGAGGGCGTCATTGAAACGGTCGTGCAGGCGAACGATCCGGACAACGCCACCGGCACCTGGCTGGAGCAGAAGGTGGCCTTTGCCGGGCTGACGCGCCGCGGGGCGTCCTATTCGGTGATACAGGACGTGCTGCTTGGCGGTACCGCCGGGAAAAGGGTGCCAGCCGGGGCGACGGTGAGCGGCGGCGGCACGCAGTGGGTGACCCAGACGGACGCCACGTTCGGGGCGGACGGCACGGTAAAGGCGGACTTCCGCTCTGCGGAGGCGGGGCAGTTCAGCGTGGACGCGGACACGTCGCTGACCATCGTGACGGTGATTGCCGGCTGGGATTCGGCCACCACCACCGTGGCGGCCACGCCGGGTGAAAACGAGGAGACCGACCCGGAGCTGCTGGCGCGGTTTTATAAGTCGCGGGCGCGGGCCTCTTCAAACTGCGTGGACGGCACCCTGGCTGACATTGCCGGGCTGACGGGCGTCACCGATGCGGTGGCGCTGGAGAACCGGACGGATGAGACCGACGCCGACGGGGTGGCGCCGCACACGGTGAACTATATCGTCGAGGGCGGTGACAATACCGCCGTAGCGAAAGCCATCTATGACAACTGGCCGGGAACGGGCCTGCAGGGGGCGGTCTCGGTAGACGTGACGCGCCGCAGCGGAAAGACCGTGGCGATACCCTTTGACCGGCCGGCTGCCGTTGACGTGACAGCCGTCATCAGAATCGGGCGCCGGGAGAACTTCACGCACGTGGATGAAGACACTGTGAAGGCCGCCATCGTGGCGCTGGCGTATAAAACCGGCGAATGGGTTTACCGGTCGGACGTGAGCGCGGCGGCGGGGGCCGTGAGCGGGGTGTTTGTGCGTGAGGTGCTGCTGGCGCGCGAGGGCGGAACACCCGCGGATGTGCTGTCGGTTCCAATCGGTGCGCGCGAAAAGGCACGTTTTCTGACGACCGGCATCACCGTGCAGGTCATTGAGGACGCCAGCTCATGACCGGCTATGCAGACCTCCTCATCTCACAGTACGTCACCAAACCGAAAGCCCGCGCTACCGTCCAGGCGCTGGCGGATGACATGGCCCGGTCCTTTACCGGCGCGCTGTCAGTTCCGGACATGCTGGACATTGAGCACGCCGGCGGGGTCAATCTCGACATCATCGGAAAAATCACAGGGCAGGATCGCGTGCTGAACGGCGCCGTGGCGCGTGAGTTTTTTGCCTTCCGGGGCTACCCCGACACGCGGGGCTTTCAGGTCAGTAATGCGGGCGGCTCCCCCTGGTACCGTCACGGCGACACCACCAGCGCGTCGGCGACGCTGACCGATACGGAAATGCGGGTGCTGATAAAGGCCCGGTGCATCAGAAACTTTTCGGCCTGCACGATGGACGACCTGGAGCGGGCCTGCGAACTGCTGTTCGGCGCTGACCGTTATCAGGTGGACGTACTGGGCGCGTGCCACTGGCAGATAACCACCACCGGCGCGGAGGCCTTTGTGCTGTTCTGCGCGAAATCGCTGGACGTGCTGCCACGCGCGTCGGGCATGAATTACACCTTTGTGGAGAATTAAGAGTATGGCAACAGGAAAACGACCCGACGACAATATCTTTGCGTCAGGGGCAAATGAGGGCGAGGTGCTGGACTTCCCGGCCATATCACGCGGCTGGGGCGTCACGGTTGACGGCAAAGACCCGGACGGGAAAAAGGTCACCGACCCGACGAACAGTATCCCGCCGATGGAGTGGTTTAACGCCCTGCAGAAGCGCACCGACGAGGCCATTCAGTGGCTGCTCCGGCATGCGCTGCCGGACTGGGTGGCCGGAACGTGGCCGGCGGGTGCCACGGTGACCAATAGTGGCATTGTCTGGCGGGCGCAGAAAGAAACGGCCACTGAACCTGCTGCAGACGCCGGTGACTGGCTGGCCCTGTTCCCGCTGGCAAATCTCGACCTGCGGTATCTGCATGCCGACAAAAACCTGTCCGACTTGAACGATGTTAACAAAGCTAAAGAATCCCTTGCGCTCGATCAGGTAGGTAACTGGACTGCCGTTCAGGCTAACGGTGGGTTGCACTCATCCGGTAACCACCGCATCTATATCGACTGGGGTGAGGATGGAAAGCTGCATTTAACCGTAGACACCTCAGATGAGGGCGAACTGTTCACCACGGTCAATCCCCCCACGCCCGCACAGAGTAATTCCTACCCTATGTGGGGCGGAAACCTGAATGAAGACGCCAGCATTACGGTTATATCCAGCGTTCTGCAAGGTAACGTCGGAGACTTTCTCTACGGGCCGATGTTCCGCACGACGTTAAAGGCAAGAGGCGGTGACCAGGACTTTAAAGACGGCGCGTCATTCTTTATGCGCATCGTTGAGCATGTTGGCACGCTGGCTTATGGGGAACTTGTTTTTGATGGGTTCAGCAGCGTTCAGTCGTTCGTGTTTGATCAGAATGGTAATTTCCATGCTGCTGGTAATGTCCAGGCTGGCAATGCGTGGTTAGCAACAGACGGCAATATATATGGCAGTGTATGGGGTGGCTATCTCAGTAACTGGGTTGGTGCGCAGATAGGTGCACAGATTAATAATAACAATACCTGGGTGAGTAATACGTTTCAGCCCAGAAATACTGCTGACTTGGGCGGAGGCTGGGAACGAGATAGTGTAACCGGCCGCATCCGTCAATGGGGCTTTATAAATGCCGGTACACGCGGACATTATCAGGTTAATTTTCCAATAACATTTCCCAACGCCTGTGCAAATGTGCAGGTAACAGCCGTTGAAAGTGGAGTTAATGTTTATTCTGATAACTATGCCACAGCGGGTAATGTTAATCAGGCCGGATTTCTCTGCGGCCAAGATAATGAAGGCGCTTATTGGGAAGCTATAGGCTGGTGAGAATATGAATACTATTTATTACAGTGCAAAAAATAACGGATTTTATCACTCTGAGCTGGAGGGCGATTATAAGTCCTCGCCTGACGGCTGGCCTGATGATGCCGTTGCTGTTTCGGATGAGCAATATCAGAATCTGCTTGAAGGGCAGGCGAGCGGTAAAGTAATCACATCTGATAGCGAAGGCAGCCCCACATTGACCGATCCGGTAATCGACTGGCAGGCTAAGGCCGAATCACAGCGCCAGAGCCTGTTATCAGCAGCAAATACCACAATCAGTTTATGGCAGACAAAACTACTTGCTGGCAAACAGCTTAGCGAGGAGCAGAAGAAGAAACTGGATAGCTGGCTTGCATATATGGATGAACTGGAAGCTATGGACTTCGCCCACATAGATAGTGAAGAAAAATACCACACCATAGAGTGGCCGGTTAAACCCTGAGGTTAAATCCGCCACTTGAACGGGTGGCGGATTGCCCCTTACTTTAGCCAGTAGTTAAGGAGTTCTTAGGAGGCAGCAGCTTTCTTCTTAAAATAGTACATAAACCGACTTCTACGTACTTGTAAAAAACTGAAGAAAATATTGCAGTAAGGATTAAGGCAATGAGGGTAGCAAAACATCCAGCATAGTGACCATGATAAAATGGATATACTGCTTTAATGGCTACAGACATTCCTCGTTTGTGCATAAGGTAAACAGAAAATGAAACGGTTCCGATAGTGGTTAAGAATACAGGTGGAGTCATCCCAAACCGGGCCTCATAACCAGTAAAGGCCAATAAAAGAAAAAATGCAGCGCTGGCAAAACCATAACGGCCATTACCTAAACCAGCACCGAATCCGGTTGCTACATATGCGAAATAAATGGAAGATGAGATAATTATAAAACGCCATGTGTTTTTTGAGCGAATTAGTCTTTTATTAAATGTTAAGCGAGCCACTAGGATTCCCGCTAAAAATTCCAGCATCATCCCATTGGTGGCTATTGATAAATACCCAGGGTAACCATAGTTAATGCTTGCTAAGTATCCATGTGATCCATTTAGATGGTATGGAATGGCGACGAGAAGAGTAATGAAAAGAGTTAAAGCAACGAATTTTATTTTTTTGAAAATAAGTGCTAGAGCGCAGAGTGAGTAGAAGACGAATTCATAATTCAGTGTCCAGCCAACGTTCAGTTTGGCATAGCCGAAGTATGGCGCTATTTGCGTGATGTCTCGGGGGAGGAAAAAAAAAGACTGAAGTGTGATTTGCCATGCCTCCCACGACTTACCAGCAACAAATAATGTAGCAATTATATAGGGAGGAAGGATACGGCATAAGCGCTTAATCATGAATTCACGGGAGGATTTCAGCCCGTTATTTTCATTATGGGTCACATAATAAGCAATAAAACCGCTTATCATAAAAAAAAGGTCTACGCCAATTGAGCCGCATCCAAAAGCACGATCTGCGACAGGGAAGGTTAAAGCAAGGTCTGTTCTAAAATGAAACATAACCACCAGCATGGCTGCGAGGCCTCGCAATGCTTGGATTGAGTTTAATTTATTCTGGTTGGGTTTCATTGGGAGATTAAATCCTTTTTTCTGGAGTGGCCTTTCCTTTCGGGCACTCTGTCTCTCTTAAGAGTTTTCCTATGTGAAGCTTTTCGGCTCGCTGAGCCTGAATTTTTCAGCTAGCTTGTGGATGGCTACAATAGACATAAAATCTTGGCTTTTCTCAAAGAACTCAGCCCAGTGACTGCTGAGGAATAATGCAATCACCTCCGTTTCCTCTTCATTAAGTTCCATTTTTTGACTCTTTTCTTACCATTGTTTGACAATGTGAATGATTTAGTTTGCGTCCATATGATTGGATAAAAATAAGGCTGCCTTAACTCAAGCCTTCAGGAATGAAAGGCAGCCACTGAGGCACAGGACAGAACAGACAAGAATTGCCTCGAAACGCCTACACAACATCACGATACAACAACAATTTTGAGTGAAAAAAACGCCCACACAGGGCGTCATCGCAATCCGATAAAAAAGCAAACTCAATAATTAGTGAGGTCGCACTCACGAAAATGATTATGCGACTGTTAAAAGCAATATTAGTTAAACGGAACCATATCATCTAAGGGTTTCATTGATTTTAATCAAGTTTATCACTATCGATGACACCAGTGGAAAAACCGCCAGAAATTTAAGGGGATATTTAGTGTCGTTTTAATTTGGTTGATTGTTGGGCTGGTTACATTGAGGGATGTTTAAGTTAAATGCAAAAGACATATTCCTCTTTGCGTCCGGTGTCATAGCATATTGCGTGGCTATATGGTTTTTCTTCGCCTGGTGCGCAGATTACTGCTTCTCTTAAGGTGATCACGTGAAAAAAGTTTCAACCAAATTATTGGCAGTAGGGTGGCTTGGCCTCTACGTATTACTGATGTACGGGATTTATTGTCAAATTTCTAATTTCCCCTGGTAATCTTTCATGTCAGGGCAGCACCCGATTTTTGAGGTATAAGCGCCAGTGCTCAATCCTGGTGCCATCAGGTAGCACGCAGTATCCGGTTTTACCGAACAGCCGTTTTTCATAAGACAGAGTACCGCCCTGCAGATGGCAGTAACGGTCTGCAGAGCTTTCATAATTCATAGGGGCGGAACTACAGGCAGTAAGCATGATCAGACAGGCCATCACGTTAAACCATTTCATATCTTCGCTCGATTTATTTATGAAGTAAAATATAGGGTTTTGGTCAGTTATTGTGCAGAGATTTTCTGACCAGTCTTGTGCCATCACGGGTGATTCTGAGCCCTGGAGCTGAAACAGCATCTCTTCCCAGTATTTTCACTATCGCAGTCTTTTCTATGCTGCCTTCAGAGATTAATTGTCTGACGTTGGAGACCAGGCCTTTATTATGAGGATCGCCGAACTCTTTGCGGACTTCATCTTCGGTCATCGTGCGCGGGTAAATACGGAACAGATATTCCAGAATACCCCACTGGGATTTGTCAGAAAAACTGGTTTTCATTATCGCTCCATGTTATTCACTGTATTCGCTTTGCAAATTTTAAGTCCTCTGAAAGCAACAGTTAGTCAATGGCGCACATTGAAAAAGAGGAAATTGAGCAATGACGATGCAGGAATGTGATCGATGGGGTCACTCTGATGGAGCAGCCAGCGGGAATCGAACCAGCGTCATCAGCTTGGGAAGCTGAGGTAATAACCATTATACGATGGCCGCGATATGGTGGCCCCTGCTGGATTTGAACCAGCGACCGGGCGATTATGAGTCGCACGCTCTGACCGCTGAGCTAAGGGGCCGAAAAAATCTAAATTAATGATATTGAAGTAAGTTTTTCGGGCACTAGTTACATCGCCATGCACTTCCAGTAATCACAACATTTGTCTCTTCAGAACTACCGCCTGAATTGTCATAGAATCCACTATTACCGGCCCTATTGGTAATGAGAGAAACGGTGTTTCCGCCCAGTTTCGCGGTTTGGTTACGTAGCGAGTTCAGTGCGCCGGTTTCAAGATTGGCATTAGATGTCCATCCGCCGGTGATAAAATTACCCTGCTCACCAGTTACAGTTCCCAAAAATGTGCAATCACCTTTAGGATCGCCATTTGTAACTCGAACATTTTGGGCATTGCTTTCCAGGTGATTAGCACTACATGCCGTCAGGAAGAAAATTCCAAGGAAGAAAAACTGTTTCATGAGTTCTATACCCTAACAAACCATCAAGTGACATTGATTATAAGCGCTGCGGTGCCGGGTGCCTCCCGGTGAGTCAGAAAAGCCAGAACCTGACCCGCGATACCGAGCAATTACTTATATGGACACCGCGTAAAAGCAATTGATTTGGCTTAGCCCCAC
>Ga0308166_1003552_pt1 | contig 13179 bp, 12 predicted proteins | sample PhyCR2_2_FD_202137 | JGI IMG/M metagenome (GOLD analysis project Ga0308166, IMG submission 202137) | Phyllosphere microbial communities from UC Gill Tract Community Farm, Albany, California, United States - DLSLCC.R2 | ecosystem: Host-associated > Plants > Phyllosphere > Unclassified | place... | reverse complement strand
GTTCGCTCATTACCGAAGGGCGGGCGCGCTTTCTGATGTATGACACCTACTTTGGCGCCAGCGCGGGTCTGCAGGCCTTCAAACGCATGCTCGGGTTCCAGCCCCATTACGTCAGCTATGAACTGCTTGATTAACGTTGGCCGCCGCATCTATTCGGATTATCTGATGCCGGACCGTACCGCAGACTACGAAGCGCTGCTGCGCGCAGCGATCGGCGCCGGTTACGTGCTCATGTCAGTGCGTGACTTCATCGACCTCGGGCAGGTCGGGCCACAACGCATCATGGTACTGCGCCACGATATCGACACCGATCCGGCCACGGCCCGCCGCTTGTTCGAGATCGAGCGCTCACTTGGGGGCCGTGCCAGCTATTACTTTCGCCTGACCACGCTGGATACGCGGCTGATGGTCGAGCTTGAGGAGTATGGCAGCGAGGCAAGCTACCACTTCGAGGAAATCGCGGATTTCGTGAAGCTGTACGGGATTCACTGTCCTGACCAGCTGCGGATGCGCATGGAAGAGGTCGAAGATCGATTCTTCATCAATTTTACCGATATCGAAAGGCGGACCGGGATCAAGATGCGCACGGTCGCCAGCCACGGTGATTTTGTCAACCGCAAGCTCGGCATCATCAACCACGAGTTGCTACGGAACGCAGCGCTGCGCCAGCGCTGCGGCATCACCCATGAGGCCTACGACCCGGCATTGATGCAACGCTTCAACATCTATATCAGCGACCGGGCCTGTCCCGAACTGTATTGCCCGTGTTCGCCCGTGCAGGCGTTTGGTATTCATGAGCGCATCTACTTCACCAGCCACCCGGTGCACTGGCGCACGAACTGGCGCGAAAGCAGCAGACACAATCTGACTCGATTGCTTGAGGCGTGGTCGTGGTAAGGAGCCCTCATGCGAATTTGCTCATCAATCATTACGCCGGATCGCCCTGTCATTGCATGTAATTTCGTTGGCATTTCCCTGTTTCCACGGACGCTTCCGTTAGTGCTCAATTTGCAAAACGAGGAATAACCCATCCCGAATTCCGAACGTCCTAGGATTTTCCCTACCCCATAACTAGTAAATATCTACGCGATTAAGGAGTCTTTGCCGATGTCTGGCGGCTATTGTCAGTGCCACACTCTTTGCCAGCTGATCATTTTCCGCCCTCAAGGCCAGTCGAGTCACAGCCAGGCCTCGGATAAAGGAACATATAGAAAAGCTATATTGATAGATCCCGTTATCTCTTGATGGTTGCTTGCTACCTATTCGCAGACCTGGCGGAATAGCTCGACTAATGATGGACGGCGCCCGGCGCTTCGTTAATGATGTTGGTAACAGCCTGAATGGATACTGGAGGATCGCAGACCGTCGACACCAAAAACTTTCCCAGGAGGTTATATCATGTTCGGACTGCAAAAATATGGCTCGATATTAAATCGGCTATATGAGGAAGGCTTCGAGTTTTCTACTGATTGGAATGCCGGCTCAAGTAGCAAGACAATTCTTATGCGGCACGACGTCGATTTCTCCGTCGAAGACGCTTTTTCGCTAGCACGATTCGAAAACTCCATAAACGTTAACTCAACCTATTTTTTTATGCTCTCGTCCAACATGTATAACTTGCTTTCGAAAAGGAATCGCTTTCTGGTTAATCAAATTAAAGAAATGAACCACAAAGTGTCCCTGCATTTCGACCCAACGGTATACAGTGCCCTAAATTATTTTATAGAAGAGCGTGGAGCATTTCAGTCTGCATTCGACGTTGAATTAGATATTGTATCGATCCATCGGCCTGGGAAATTCTTGACGGACAACAACGTCGATCTCTTCGGAACAAAGCAGACTTATCAAGATCAGTTCTTTAAGGAGCGAAAATATATATCCGACTCAGGAGGGAGAGACGTTTCTGACCAATTGGATTCTTACATACGATCGGAAGATATTCGGCCTATTCATATTCTTATTCACCCGGTATGGTGGGTGAATAAGTTGACCTCGCCAACCGACACCTTAATTAATTGGCAGAGGCGACATTTCGAATTTATTGCCGAGGAAATCAGGTCAAACTGCAAAACATATGTTGGGTAAAATGGAAATCCATCTATTCGGGTGCAAAGATACTACTCAGCAGGTCGCCAATTTCTTGCGCCGCCATGGAATTGATATTCATCTTGTCACCATTTCCAAGGAACTCGCCGTCAAAAATGACGTGGCTGGATATGTGGAGCTGAGCGATCATTCCGAGTCGTTTAAGTCAATTTACGTTGCAAAATCGTACAATCTCGCCGCCGACGCGGATAGGGCGTTCTTTAGCGAAAGTCAAAACCTAAGAATCGGTTTTTGCGTTGGTTGGCAGAGGCTTATCCCGAAATATTTACTCGAAAGGTTTTCCTTAGGCGTGCACGGCATGCACGGAAGCGCGCGAGATCTACCTTTCGGCAAGGGCAGATCGCCAATGAACTGGGCCATTATCGAAGGTCGTAAGTTTTTTACAACAAACTTGTTCCGGTACTCAGACGGTGTTGATGACGGGCCGGTGGTCGCAAAGTCTTCCTTTAGCATTAACGAAACGGATACTGCCGAGACTCTTCATTACAAAAATTCTTTAAGCATGTGCCACATTGTCAAAAATAATCTTGATGATTTGCTTAGCGGAAATGTGAGCTATATACCTCAGAATGTGATTAACGGGGATTCTTTCTACCCCAAACGAGCGCCAGCCGATGGCATAGTTGACTGGAGAGATGATGTAATAAATATCGACCGACTCGTTCGCGCTGTTGCTCCACCATTTTTTGGAGCAATTGCCTATTTGCGAGGCGAAATTTTACAAATTAAGCGTGCGTCTGTTTTTTACACGGACATTGAGGGTCATCCGTTTTTGAAAGCAAAATTTGGCGAAATTCTAGAGGTGTTCCATAACAAAAAATTTATTGTGAGATGTTCTGGTGGCGTGTTGATTGTGCACGAGTATGAAGGCGCAAAAATTTCCACAAGTGACGTTTTTGATGTTGCTGAATCACCATATCGGCGCTTCACCAGGAATGTATATGGCTTTTTTGATAACTAGAACCGGTACTGTGGCCGCTCGCCGTGGACCTGCGGCGCAAGCCGAGGCTGAATTCACGCAACTGGTAACGAAGCGACCTGAGCCGGTGTCGTCCGAGCCGGTGACAGACCAGCGCACGTCGACCGCAACAAATGGAGAAAGTTATATGCTGGGCTATATTGGAAAGCTGAATACCCCTCCGGAAACATTAACTTCGTTCTGACCACGCCGCCGTCGCCCACGGCTTCTCTTCAACTGATGGCCACTGCAAGCACTTCATCGACTCCCTAACAGCATCATCTATAGGTCGTTCGAAAGGTGCGGCATTCCATAGACGTTTGCTTCGGTCTGTCCTTTCGGAAACACGAGGTCATCGACCTGTACAAAAAATTCTGGCAACGTGGACTAATCAGAACTGCCGCTATTGAACGATTGTGGACCCCTTGGAGGCCTGAGGCATCTTTAAATTGTTGCCTCTCGACTTTTTCAATATAACAGGTCGTAATCGGTCCATCCAAGCGCAGCGGCAACCGTAGCTGAAATTTCATTATCTGCGTCACGTTAGCCGAAATGTCTTCGTCACATCTCACACGTAGATGTGACGAAGAATGTGAAAAGACGCCGTGTAATCAGCACCGCGGTTTTCACTTACGGCGTCCACCGACGAGACGGCTTACCTGGGATGTGGCCGCCGGCGGACAGCCGGCCGGCGTCGATGACCTCGATCCCGACCTCAGGCCAGAGAATGCGACGGACGCAGTCGTCCATGGGCGCCGTCGAGTTGAGCGTCGTAGTATGGGCCGAGCCTTAGCAGCAGCATGCAGGCGAGGTCGAGTGCGACTACGAACGCAACACCATCACCCATGGTCCAAGACCGGAGCCGAGCATGAACACGGAGAACAGGTAGCCATACAGCTCATCGAAGCAGCGGATCCCGAGATAACGCGACAGGAGGCAGGCGATCAGATCGACCTCGCGCCGGGGCCCAGGCCGATCAGTACGATCGCCACCGGCTTAACCTGCGGCGGTACGCCCGCCAACAACTGCGCGATGCCCGCAAGCGGCGGCAGCATGAAGATCGTCGCGACATGCGGCGCATGCAGGCGATCGAAGAGGTAGCCCGCGAACAGGCGTCCGCCGGTCAGCGCCAGGCCGGCGAATGCTATCGCCCCTGCTGCGATTTGGGCCGCGATCCCGGGGTCGACCAGCAACGGCACCACATGCGCGATCGTCCCGCTCGTGGCCAGCGGGACCGCGAAGAAGGCCAGCGCGAGCTTCCAGAAGGCGGCGTTCTTCAATGCCTCGACACCGGACAGGCCGGGTGTATCGCCAGCGGCGCGGGCCGCGCCGGCGGGGCCGGCTTCGCGTATGGCCAGTGCGACGGCCGGCACGCCAACCGCCAGCACCAGCGTGGTCAAGCCAAGGTCGACGTACTGCCAGTCGGCGTGCGCGACAAGCCATTGTGCCCATTGCGGCACGAGCGCCGCACCGAGACCCACGCCGGACATCGCGACGCCCAGTGCCATGCCACGTTTGTCATCGAACCACGATGCGATCGCCTTGGCATACGGTAGAGGTGACTGGCCCGCGGCCGCCACGCCCATCAAGGCGTGCAAGGCGACGAACGTTGCCGGGGTGTTCGCCTACAGCCCCAATGCCGCCAGGCACCCGGCGAACAGGACGAGCGCGGGCAAGGTCACCCGGCGGATGCTGTAGCGGTCGATCAGTCGACCGGCGAACGGCATGCATCATGACCTACAAGCTCGACGGTTCGGGCAACCAGACGGCGTCGCGTCCGGTGTATCCGTATCCCGCCGTGGCCCAGTACACGGGCAGCGGCGACTGGGATGACGGCGCGAACTACGTCAGCGGCACAGCGCGCTACAAGGTGCGCACGCCATCCTGGCCGGGCGCGATCCTCTACAGCCCATACACGCCGAAAGGGCGGGGCGTTCCCGCGCCGTAAGCGGCGTTGGAAGCGTCGGCCTCCTCCAGCCGTCCTGATCAAGCGTTGCAGCGTCGGCGTGTCTGAACGGGCCATGGCGAACGGTCAGGCCGCGTATCGTTCCTCCCCAAGAGTTAACTCGACAATGTGTATGACCTGCACAAACGGGATTGGTTCACTTAACAAACGCGAGCACAGCCTTGATGTAGAAAATTGACATCCATACGCGTTTCTTTGGATGGTTAAACATGCAACAGGACAATTTATTTTGGAAAATTTTCCGGACGAAATTAACTGAGCTCCGTCAAAGGTTTCGTAAGTTATTTTGATGGAGTGGATTTAATGAAGATAAGTAACGCATTTGCAACGAAACCGTGCAACATTGTAGGTATCCTTACCACCATCGCGCTGACCGCATGCGGCGGTGCAAGCGACAGCGGCGACAGCAGCGCCGAGGTATCGCAAGCAGCTCAACCTCAACTGCTTGCAACGGTAACAACAGCAACAATTGCCGAGCTCTACGTAGCGACCACGGGTTCCGACACCAACCCGGGTAACGCGAGCGCTCCGCTCAAAACGATCGCCAAGGCGTCGCAACTTGCCCGACCCGGTACCGTGGTCCACGTGGCACCGGGCACCTATGCTGGCGGTTTCAAGACGACCGCCAGCGGGACTGCAACGGCGCGCGTTCGTTATCAGTCCGATACGCGCTGGGCCGCGAGAATCGTGCCGCCAGCAGGTTCCGTCACCGATACCGCCTGGGACAACCGCGGCAACTACGTTGACATCGTTGGCTTCGACATTGATGGCAGCGTGGCACAGAAGGGTACTGCCTGGACGACAGGCATTTACAATGGCGGTTCCAATGACAGCATTGCCAAAAATCACGTTCACCACATCAGCAAAGCGGCGTGCACTGCGGGCGGCGGCGGCATTGGCGTGGACAGTTATTATGGCGGCGTGAATGCCAGCGTCGATGGCAACGTGATTCACGATATCGGCCCGGCCGTGTGCGCCGACATGCATGGTATTTATTTCAACACCAACGGTGTTGTGAGCAACAACCTGGTGTATGCCGTCAGCGCAACCGGGATCAGGTTGTGGCACGATGCCAACCACGTCAACGTGGTGAACAATACCTTGTTCAATACCGATACCGGCATTTACGTCGGCGGCGGCGATTATTACCGCACTGCCGGCCCGAGCGACTACAATCGCGTCAGCAATAATATCGTCTACGATAACCGGACCTACGGCGTCATCGAAGCGGGCGCCACTGGCAGCCATAATGTTTATGCGAACAACCTGCTTGCCAAGAACGGCGCGGCCAACTGGCGCCTTCAGAACGGCCTGCTTGCCAGCGGCAGCGTATCGGCCGAACCGGGGTTCGTGAACTACGTCCGGACCGGAGGCGGTGATTATCACCTGAGCAGTGCCTCGCCGGCGATCGACCGTGGCAATGCGACGTCTGCACCGCTGACGGACCTGGACGGGGCCAAACGACCCTCGGGCGCCACCTTCGATATCGGTGCGTACGAATTCAGCACCGTCGCGGCAGCGGCACCCGCACCCACCCCCACCCCCACCCCCACCCCCATCTCGACCGTCCAGAGCCCTGCGACGGCAAACCATCTGTATGTTGCCACGACCGGTACGGACAGCAATCCAGGTACCGCCAGCGCGCCGTTCCGGACGATCGCCCGCGCGGCCCAGGTCGCATTGCCGGACACCACCGTCCATGTGGCACCCGGCACCTACGCGGGGGGATTCCGCACGTCCGCCAGCGGTACCGCGGGCAAGTCGATCTACTATGTATCGACCACGCGCTGGGGCGCTCGTGTCGTTCCGCCTGCCTCGTCGAGCAACGACACGGCTTGGGACAACCGCGGCAATTATGTGGTGATCGATGGCTTCGAGATCGACGGTACGACTACACAGGCCGGCACGCCGTGGTCGTACGGTCTCTATACTGGCGGCTCGTATGACACGATCCGTAACACGCACGTGCACCATATCGCGAGCAAGGTGGCCTGCACCAGCGGTGGCGGCTCGGCCATCGGCGTCGACGGTTACTACGGCGGGGTGATGGGAACGGTGGAAGCCAACCTGGTCCACGACATCGGGCCGGCCGGTTGCAGCTTCATCCAGGGTATTTATATCAGTACGTCGGGCAGCGTGACCAACAACGTCGTCTACCGCGTTGCCGAAGCCGGCATCCACCTGTGGCACGACGCAAACCACGTGACCATCGCCAACAATACCGTGGCCGCATCCAACACGGGCATCATTGTGGGTGGCGGCGACTTCTACCGCACTTCCGGACCGGACGACTATACCAATGTGAGGAACAACATTGTGTATGACAATCGCTACGGCATTTCGGAGCAGGGCTCGACCGGCATCCACAACACGTACAGCAATAACCTGGTCTACCAGAACGCGAGCTACAACTGGAGCCTGAAAAACGGACTCAAGAGCGTGGCAGGCATCAGCGCCGCGCCGGGCTTTGTTGCCTACAGCCGCACCGGCACGCCGGACTTCCGCTTGTCGGCATCGTCGCCGGCGGTTGGCAGCGGCACCAGTTTAGGCATGCCGACCAGCGACTTTAACGGTATCGTCCGTACGAGTGCAGACATCGGCGCCTACCAGCACTAAGCATTGCCCGTTGTATCCTGTCGCGTGCGCCAATGGGGCGTGCGCGACAGTGACCATCCTTTCCTTCCTCGTCCCGGTTCGCACAGTTCTCTAGGCGGCCGGGACAATTTTCCCCGCTATTGACGTCGCGCAAGCGCGCGCCTGAACTGCGCACGACACTGGCTGCACGCTCAGGCGCGCAGTGACGTGTCGGCCTTGCCGTCCTACCTTGTTTGTCGCGAGCCGGCCGCATCCTGCGTCGGGGACATTACAGGGATATGACGATGAAACGGCCGACCAGACAGCAGAGCAGCAGTGGTGCCACGGCTCGTTCCAAGGGCAGCGCGGCAACCCAGCGCACGCGTCGACGTGCCGATCCCGTCCAGCTGGCCGGCAAGATCGTACATGCCAGCGTGTTCAACACTGCCAAGGATGTGCAGCGGATCCAGCGCGACTTCGTACAACTGGTTCAAGCCACGGTCAGCGACACGCTGATTGCGAGTGGCCGCACCGGTGCCGGCGCCACCGAACTGGTGAGCATTGTGGTAAGCGAAGCCACCGGCGCAGTTGGCGACGCCGGGGCCAGTCTGGATCTGATCGCTCGCAGTCTCGCCAAAGGGATCGTACTTGGCGTGCATGAGATTGGCGGTGACGTCAAACTGGCCGCTTTCCACACCATGCGGTCTCTGACCGGCCATAGCGCCGCATCAGGCGGCGATCTTGGACGTATCGCGCACGATGCACTCGGCGGCGTGGCCGAGGCAGCCGACGACATCGGCGCATTCGGAAGCGACGTCGTTTACCAGGCTGCGCTCGGCGCGATCAGCGGTGCCGGTGACATCAGCACACTGGCGATGGATACCGTGCGCGAGGTTCTGCACGGCTTGCTAGAGGACGAGAGCGCAGCCCCGCAATCGTCGCCCCTGCAAGACCCGCGGTTCCGTTTTCCGCCGCCCCGCTAGCCAGGCCGTCCGACCAGTGCGCGGGTCAGGGCCCAACTCTCGTAGCAGATGGCAGGAGGCCTCGGATCATGGCCGCTCCAACCACAGACGCACAACTGATTTCTCGAATCAAGGCTGGCGACCGCGCGGCCTTTGGTGACCTGGTCGATAAATACCATGATCACCTGTTGCGCTTTGTGGCGCGACGCCTTGGGGACGATAGCGATGCCGAAGATGTGGCGCAGGAAACGTTGATCCGGGCCTATTCCGCCATCGATGATTTTCGCGAAGACGCCAAATTTACCACATGGCTGTTTCGAATCGCCCTGAACATGGTGGCGGATTTCCGGGCGATAGAAGCACGCCGCCGCGCTGTCACCAACGGCGCCGGCGGCGCCTGGGGCATGCCGCAGCAATGGATTGCCGGCCATGTCGATACTGACGACCCCGAGACCCTGCTCAGTACCCGCGAGCTTGGAGAGCGGTTGGCCCGCGCAATCGCTCGTTTGAGTCCCGAGCTGCGCTCCGCGCTGTTGCTGCGCGAGTTCGAAGGGCTCAGCTATGCCGAGATCGCGCGGGCCCTGCATTGTCCGGTGACCACAGTGCGCAGCAGGCTCGCGCGGGCGCGTGAGATGTTGGCCGCTACGATCGAGGCCGATGCCAACCACCAGGTCCGCCACTAGTCCAGGTCCGCCACTAGTCCCGAAGAATTTAGTTTCGAAAGCTGTGATCGGTCAAAACCAACTCACTTTGTGTTGCGAAGATGTTTAGGTACATCAAGATGGCGTGACCGCATTCCGCCCTCGTTATCCTGAAGGAGAATGGCAATGAAGTTTCAGTTAACAGGGGCGATTGCCACCGCAGTCCTGGCATGCGGTTGTGCCGGACCCGCCGCACTACCGGATCGCTCAACGGATCCTGACGGTCAGGCCGAGCTCATCGTGATTGATCAGCCCCTGCTGCGTGCGCAACAACAGGAGCGCGAACGCCGGCGCAGCGACGACCTGGCCGCCCTGCAGGGGGTGTCCAATCCCGTGTATCTGATCGGTGCTGGCGACGTGCTCACGGTACTTGTTTGGGATCATCCCGAATTGAACGGCAGGGCCCTTGCACCGACATCCGGTGCCGCCGACGCGCTGGCTTCGGGTGGCGGGACCAGTAATGCGCTGCTGGTGGACCACGACGGTATGTTGTACTTCCCGTACGCCGGCAAGGTCCGGGTGGCTGGGCTGAGCGAAACCCAGGCCGCCGCCGCGCTGGCCCGAGCGCTCAGCAAGTACCTCCAGTCACCGCGCATCACCCTCGCGGTACAGGGTTACCGCAGCAAACGCGTCTATATCGATGGTGAAGTCAAGAGCCCGGGACTCTACCCGGTGAACGATATTCCCATGAATCTGCCAGAGGCCCTGCACCGCGCCGGCGGCGTTCTCCCCACTGGCGACCGCAGCCGGGTGGTGCTCGAACGCAGCAGCCGGCGCTATCTGATGAACCTGCGCGAACTGGACGGACAGGACATCAACGCCTCGACAATCATGCTGCAGGACGGCGACCGGCTGCAGGTCGGCGCGCGCGAGCAAAACAGGGTGTTTGTCACGGGTGAAGTCCAAACCCCGCGTGCGCTGAACATGCATGACGGGCGCATGAGCCTCAACGAAGCACTGGGCGAAGCCGGCGGCATGAATCCGACCACCAGCGAGCCAAGCCAGGTCTATGTCGTGCGCCGCGGCGCGCACGGGCCCCAGGTCTTCCAGCTCGATGCTCGTGCGCCGGGCGCCATGGCGATCGCCGAACAGTTCGAACTCGAACCCAAGGACATGATCTACGTGTCGCCGTCGGCACTCGCCAACTGGCACCGCAGGCTCAGTCTCCTGTTCCCGGGCGAGCTGTCGTCCGCGGTCGGCGCGACCAAGCATTAGCAGGAGACGAACATGCACCCCCTGGACCTCACCTCCGCCGACATCGACATTCCACATGCGCCGCATACGTCGCCCAAACCGCATACGCCGCATACGCCGCATACGCGCAGTGTGCCGGTGCAAACCCCGTTGCGGGCGCCGTCTCCCACCATCGCTGGCAGCGGGCCCGATCTGGTCGGGTATGTGACGCTGATGGCGCAGCACGTGCGCCTGATTGCCGGCTGCACTACCGTTTTTCTGCTGGCTGCACTGGTGTGGTTGATATGGACGCCGCCAGTGTATGAAAGCTCGATGCTGTTCCACGTCGAAGAAGACAGCCCGGCAGCGCAGCGAAACACGGTGTCGGACCTGGCGACCGCATTCGACAAGAAGCCCGCCCCGTTGGCCGAAATCGAGCTGCTGCGCTCGCGGCTGGTGGTGGGTGCAGCGGTCGACCGGCTTCAGCTGGCGGTCACCAGCCAGCCGCGCTACTTCCCCATCTTCGGTGCCCTGAGCGCGCGCTACGGCGGACGTGCGGCCGCTGCTGTCGTTGGCGGCTATGTGTGGGGCCGACAAACCCTCCGACCAGTGCGCTTCGAGGTACCTGAAGCGTGGCTCGGCGAGTCGCTGCGCCTGACGGTGCTTGACGGCCAGCGTGTCCGGCTCGATGACCCGTCTGGCAGGAAAGTGCTGGAAGGACCGGTAGGCACCGAACTGGAAGGGCAGGGGAGTGCCGGCGAGGTGCGCCTGCACATTGGCCAGCTCGATGCGCTCCCCGGCGCCCAGTTTGACATGCGGCGTCGTCCCCGCCAGGATGCGGTCGACGACCTGCAAAAAGCCCTGCAAGTGAACGAGCAAGGCAAGCAGTCAGGCATCCTGGATGTGCGGCTGGAAGGCACCGATGCGCGCCTGACCGGCCGCATACTGGCCGCCGTCGGGCAGGCGTTCGGAGCGCAGAATCTGGCGCGCAAGCAGGAAGAAGTCGGCAACGCACTCGATTTCGTCAGCCAGAAGTTGCCGGCCCTGGCCAGCCGGCTGGCACAGTCGGAGGAGCGCTTGCGCATGCTGCGCAGCCGCTACGGCAGCATCGATCTGGCCGAAGAGGCGCGGCTCGGCCTGCAGCGCGCCGCCTGGCAACGCCAGCGTCGCGATGAGCTTCAGCAAAAGCGCATCGACCTTCTGACTATCTTTACCGCCGAACATCCCCAGGTCGTCGCCCTCGACAAGCAACTGGCCGCGATCGATCAGAACCTCGCGGAGCAGGCCGCCTACGTCAAAACCCTGCCCTTGCTCGAGCAGGAACAGGGGCGATTGCAGCGGGAGATCCAGCAGGACAGCGAACTCGTTGGCAGTCTCGGCAAAACCGCAGAACAGCTGCGCATCGTTGCCATGGGCCGCGTCAGTAACGTGCGCCTGGTGGACCCGGCACAACTGCCGGAGCACCCTGTGCGGCCGCGCGCGGCACTCACGCTGGCATGGGCCGCGGTGACAGGCCTGTTCTTCGGTTTGACGGCTGCCTTCATGCGCCATAGCTGGCGCGGCGCCATCGCCGACCCGGCCGCCGTGGCCGGCATGCTGGGCCGGCGCGCGATGTACGCCAGCATTCCGCACAGTAGTGCCGTGCAGGGCCGGCGGCGCGGCCTGCTGGCGTGGTCGGCACCTGCCGATCCCGCTGTCGAGGGGCTGCGCAGCTTCCGCGCCGCGCTGCTCTATGCGGTACCCCATTTTCGCAACAATATCGTGCTCATCTGCAGCCCCGGCGCGCACTCCGGCCAGTCGTTTGTCTTGTCCAATGTGGCGGCGCTGCTGGGGGCGGCTGGCAAGCGCGTGCTGCTGCTCGATGCCAATCTCGCGCGTGGCCACCTGCATTGCTGCTTCCAGCTGGCCGCGACGCCTGGGTTGGAAGATGTGCTGGCCTGCCGCATGCCCCTTGACCACGTCCTGCATCGCCAGGTCAGCGATGGGGTCGACTTTATTGCGAGGGGCCAGCAGTCGGCCGAGCGCAGCGAGCACCTGGTCAACGTGAACTTCGGTCAGCTTCTGGACACCCTGTCGAACCGCTACGACGTGGTCCTGGTCGGTTCGGCCCCCGTGCTCGATAGTGCCGACGCGCTGACGATCGGCAGCCACGCCGGCGCGGTGTTCGTCGTGACGCGCGCCGGCGTGACCCGCGCAGACCAGTTGCGGGAGGCGGTGTTGCGCCTGAATCAGGCGGGTATCGCACCGCAAGGCGTCCTATGCAATGACCTGGCCGCGCGTCTGGGCGGGAGCAGGGGGCAGGCCGCGGCCCGCGATGAGGGTGACCGGGCATGCCCGGCGCCGCGGCTTTGACAACGGACGAAACAAAATTGTGGGCGCAGTGAGCACAGTCAAACTTCAGCCGGATAGTGGTTTGATACTGGTTAATAGTTATTAAGAACTACCGTGCTCGAGATCATTTCCCTGCTCCACATCGACGCGGTAGCGCCGAGCGCAGGTCAGCACCAACGTCCCGGTCGCCACCAACGCGGCTGTCTGAACTGAATGGGAAAAGTCATGACGGATACATCGCAGCGGACTGGCCAGAAATTGTCAGCATGCCTGGTGGCTCTGGACCGTCCTACCAAAGTGGGCTTGATGCTTGGCGTCGACAGCGTGGCGCTGGCAGCCTGCATGGCGCTCGCAGCGCTTGTCAGCGGTCAGACCGAGGCGGCATTTGCGCTGACCGTGCTGGCGGTG